>Ga0255759_10000017_pt1 | contig 179496 bp, 178 predicted proteins | sample 101ome_20_FD_179959 | JGI IMG/M metagenome (GOLD analysis project Ga0255759, IMG submission 179959) | Coastal salt marsh microbial communities from the Groves Creek Marsh, Skidaway Island, Georgia - 101404AT metaG (version 2) | ecosystem: Environmental > Aquatic > Marine > Intertidal zone >... | reverse complement strand
TTGATATTTTGTATTACATAATCTCCATCTATGATCCCACATTTCTTCTAACTGGTTAATATCTGGATGATTAAAAACTAAATCCATTGATTCACCAAAAAATTCATTGGCTAACAAACCACCACCGCCAAATATTACTGGAAGGTCATCTGGATATTGTTGTCTGCCAATGTTAACAATATCAATTTTTTCATATTCGTCGTCATTTAAAAAATATTGCAACGGATCTGACATAATATCGCCAATATTATTTGGGTCTCTACGATGTATTACAACTGCTTTCTTTTTCATACTAGTAATTATTTCCTTATCTCAAAGTCTTCGCTTTTCTTGACTTTGCCTTTATAGTGGGTCATGTACTCTGCTAGGATTGTGTGCTTAAAAATGGTGTTATGATGACGATTTCCAAGGTCTCTAAAGATCTTCCCATGGCTTTCAAACTCACTTACTACTGCACCAAACACATCTCCGTCATAAAAACGTCTTAAACTTTCACCATATCCTCTCATATAGTACTCACGGTAGCGATTTATGAAGTCTTCGTAATAGTAATGATGTCTATTGATAACATAAAAGCCTGTTTCACCACAAAGAACAGGTTTTATTTTCTTAAATCCTTCGCCTTTTACTTTTTTATGGTCATAAACAACAGCCATGTATGTTGCAAGTACATTATCTGGACATAATTTCCATAAAAATTCTTTAGGAATAGGTTTATAGGTAATTACATCACTATCAATCCAAATTAAACGATCAGTACCTTCAAATTGACAGGCTCTTAACCAACTAAATGCTTTATAACTAAAAATTTTAACACGTTTTTTGTAATCTTTGGTTTGAAATTCTCTAAAATCTTCGTCTAGTTCGTCAAAACTGTGATACATTACATTATCGTGATTTTCTAACATAAAGTCTTCAGCAAAAACATGAAGAGTCACATCTTTTGGCCAATATTTTACAAAAGAGTCAATACTATCCTTACCTAGTTTATCATAGTATGCTTTATTTTGTGTAGTGACCGCTAAAATTTTCATAATTCTAGTATCTTTCTTGCTGTACCGTCTTTTAACTCACTATTATGAAACTGTCCATAGGCTAGATGACACGCCCACTTATAAACAAAGTCTGAGTCTGGGTATAACGGGTGTTCAATACCTTCTAAACTAGACGACGATAATAATGATGCGGCGTTTGGTGCTAGTGTAAACGCAGGAACACCGTAAAGTATGGCTTCAGTAGCGGCTACACTTTGCAAAGTGACCACAGCAAATGCATTATCTAGTTCTTCGTAGATAGATTTACTAAGTCTGACTTTTCTCTTTTCTTTTTCTCGAACAATAATTGGTCTATCAGTAAACTTTTTTAAATTAGTTAATACAGTGTTCTTCCATTCTTGAAGATTTATATCATAGAATATAGCAGGTTTTTCACTAGGCATAACAACAAGAATATTACGCCCATCTTTCTTCCATTTTGGAATTTTATACTTTAATGCTTCCCATCTATCACTCGGGCGTTCAACAATGACGTTATGTTGTAAATCATTTTTTACAATTCTGTGAAAAATTTTATAACCCATAGGATTAATAGGAGATTTATAATTACCCATATATCCACTATCAATGTAATAAAAGTCTCGTTTATCTTCCCAACACTTTTTCATAATGTCGTGACGAAGAATTCCTCTTAAAACAATAGGATCAGAAGAATTATTATAATCAAAGTTGTCTAAATTTATTGAACCGTGCTGATCAAAACTTGATGCAAACATATTGACATATTCGTCGGTTCCGCCTTTGCTTATAAACTTCATTAAATTGGTTTCCAGTTAGGATTTACTTTATTTGCTCTTTCAATCCACTGGTCACCATATTCAACATCTTTACAATTTTCAAACCAAGGACCGCCTTCGGTGTAATGTAATGCTTTAGGTTTGCCGTCTTTTGACTCGTTATACCAACCGACTAACCAATTCCACTCGTGACTTACTTCGCCTATTTCTTTATCTTTCAACCAACTAAAGCGATGTAAGAATTGTCCTGTTTCTTTGTTTACCATACTAGGAATAAGTCGTGCGTTGCTAGGATGTCCGCAATTCCAAAGAATCATCGAACTCCAGTTTTTACGTGGATATGGTAGTTGTGCTTTACCATCCATCTTTGTTCCCTCTTTTACATTATATTCGTGTTTAGCAACCATAACAGCATACTTGTCATCACGTTGTGCAAATAATTTATCAATATCTTCTAACCATAAAAAATCACAATCACAAAAAACTGCCCAACCCTTATAGTTCATTAGGAACGGAATAAGAAAACGTGTAAATGTAAATTCAGTTGAACTTAATTTGTCAACTGATCGTGTGTAAATTCCTTGATTTCTTAACTCGTGTTGTTTTAAATGCTTAACGTCGATTATTTCTTCAGTGCTATGACATAAACTATATTCGCAAACATCACTAGCAATAGGTTCACGGCTATCGTAGCCTATAAACACAGTATTCATGTTATTTTCCTTCTTTCCCGTAATCGTCGCTTACACCTATACGACTTATATCATCTTCAATACAATTATCACCGTATTGTATTTCAATAATTCTTAACGGCTTTTTTGTTTTATTTTCTAATTGGTGCCATTCCCCAACGCCTATATTTAATTTATCAAATCTATTAAGCGTATCCATTTCTTCTAAGTCAGTTGAGCCGTCAATAGTATTAACTGTTGCAGTTCCTTCACTTACAAACCATAGTTCGTTTCTGTGTTTATGTTTTTGCATACTCAACCGTTTACCCGGATCGACTGTAAGTTCTTTTAATTTAACTTCGTTGCCAACACCAAATAAAACTCTGTAATATCCCCATGGGCGTTCAGTTTTAGGATACTTATAATCTTCTAGTATCCAACTGCTTGAATTCTTTTTATCACTGCCGCCTACACCAAATTGAAATGATAGTCTACTATCGTCAATTAACATCTCAGGAATGTTTGTTTTAGTTCTATCTCCACCATTAGCAAAGATAACACTATCGCTTAAAAAGTTGTGTTCGTTAAGTACTTGCTGAATAGCATCGTTAGCAGTGTTATCGCTATCGTCAAAATCAATAACTTTGTCAACTACTGAAAGGTTTTCAATAATAGTTGCACGTTCCTCAAAAGGCATAAATGGCTTGCCTTTTTTACGTGTTAACCAATCATCTGAGTTAACACCAACAACTAGATAATCTCCTAGTTCTTTTGCGGCTTTAAAATAGGCAATGTGTCCTGAGTGTAAAGGATCAAAGCCTCCTGTGACTAATACTATCTTCATGTTAATATTTATTTGGTATTAGTTTTGCTAAGAGCAATGCTGATTATGTCTTCAAATATTTCATTTCCGGTCATATTTTTACGTAATTCTTTAGGAGTTTTGCTACCGTAATGCAAAAACCCTGTATCGTAATAATGAAACCCTCTTTCACAATCTGTATTTCTTATTTTATATCTTGGATAATCATCAAATAAACTTTCAACAGCATCACCGTCATATGGACGATACAAGTCAAATATTTTACCACTGTTCCATAAGTTTTCGTATGTATTGATTAACACTTCTGTGTCTTTGCAGTTAGGATCTAACATAATGAATCCGCTGTCGTGCTTATCTTGTTTAGATGTGCCACACCCCCATAATAATTTTGATTGCTTAAATTGTTCTATCTCATTATATAGTTTTTCTTCATCAAAATTTATAACTTCTATGTCAGTATCTAACAAAATTATGTAATCATACTCTTTTAGATTTCGAAATGCCCATACTTGGCTTTGCATTTTTTTCCAAAAGTTTGTAGACTTCCTTACTGTACGCGGGTGTTTTAAAAAAGAGCAGTTTCTATCTAAAACAGATTCTAATTCAATTATTTTTGTTTGTTTAAGATTGATCTTATTACTATCATGAATAATAAATTTATCTCCAGGCAACTGTTCCCAACTTGGTAAACAATGCTGTGCAATTAGGTTCCAATATCCTTCGTCTGCTAATCCTGACCATGCTATTTTCATTATATAAACAATTTCCTTTTAAAATATTTTACGTCAAACAGTACACTATTAAACATAACACGCGGTATCATATAACCATACTTAACAACTATATCTAATGCTTTTTTACATCCTAACGGGGTTATTAGATATGCATCAAAGTTAGATAAACTTCTAGGAACAAACCCTGCATTATAGTCGTCATGCTGTCCAATATGCCAGTTATTATGATTTTCTAAACTAACAATACTATTTTCAAATTCCCATTCACCTGCACTTAGATTGAGAACTTCTGTATAATGTTCATTTATGTTTCCAGGAATTGGCCACTGTTGCCAGCGGTAATCTTCTGTTATTAAAACAGATTTATCTAATTCAATACACTTCTTCCATGCACGAAAGTGATTATAAAACTTTTCAAAATCAGAATCTGTCTTGTGTTTAGACATTCTGTAGTTTTTGTACTTTCCGTGTGTACTGCTTATTAGATTTTGTGATAAAGGGTTTAGTGTTATTATGCTTTGAATATTATCTCTATTATAACCTAATTCAACAAAGCGATCATAACAATCTTGATATGTTTTTTCAGTAGTTGTGGTATTGTTAAGTATTATAACATCAAATTGATGCATCTTCCATTCCTGCTACACGTAGTTTCGTAATATTAGTTATCTGCCATTGCTTTTGATCAAGGCCTTTTAAGATTCCTAACCACTTATTACGTAGCAGTGCAAACTCGTTGATAATTTTTTCCATATCAACAACGTCTGATTCACCGTCAACATATTTTTCAACGTCGCGGCTACTTAATGCTCTTTGATAAGATTCTAAATATGTTTTAAAGAATTTTGATCGTGTTCTTCGAAGTTCGATGTTTAGGTATTCAAGGATCGCTTCGATCTCTTGTAGTTGTCCAAAACGCTTTTCTACAACACCAGGAAGGTTTCCAGCATTCTTTTCAAGGTTTCCCTTTAAAGAACACTCAATTCTGGCTTCTTGCATTTGTTCCTCATACCATATAATAGCATCAGGAATGTTAGAAATGTCTTGCGATATCCTTGAATACCAATTTATCATCTAATAATCTTCCGAATCGTATCTATCATCATAGTCTTCATCATCGTAGTCATTATCGTATACACCTTCTGAGCCGTATACTTCTTCTACGGCTTCTTTAAGGTATGGATCCTGGTCGCCCATAGCATACAAAACGGATTCTTCAGCACCGTTATCTACACACCAGTTTACAAACTTCATAGCACTGTCTTGTTTATTTTTTACGTCTATAAAGTCAGCAAACGAATCCCATAGGTCAATTAACTGTTCTTCACTTAGATTCACTTAGAGTCTCCTGTTCAACGGGTTCAACATCATCAACTTGCGATTCTTTTTCTGAATCGTTGTCGAGTTCGTTATACTTATCACCGTTGGCAGAATAATCTTTCATAATGATTTCAAGTTGTTCACCGTCCCAATCTTTACGATAGTGTAAGTGTTCTTCACCTTGTGAATCTACAAATTTAAGTCTATTTCCTTGTTGTTTTAATAGTCCTTGTTTTTCAAACAATTCAACTAATCCACTGTAAGGATTCATACCTGTTTCGTATGGAATCTTTACTTGTACACCTTCAAAAGGTTTTGCGTATCGTGTTTTCATTACCTTACAAGCGGCTCTGATACCACGTACATCTGTGACCTTTTTACCATCTTCATCTTCTTTTAGTTTTAGTTTTTTCATTGCTACAACAATTGAAGATGCATAGATAAAGCCTTGACCGCCTGAGATTTTGTCATCTGGGTCAAACATATCTTGCGATGCGTAAGTGTGGTTAGTTGCTACAAGTCCTACGTTATAACTACCAAACATATTAACACAGTTTCTTACAAGTGCAGTTAGTGCCTTAGGCTTACGGCCCATATCACCTTTCAAATCACCTTTATCAAACTGATCAACATCTGTTGGTGTTAGTAGCATACCAAGTGAATCAACTACAAACAATACTTTAGGACGATCCGCTGGATCCATAGCATCGTAATCATCACGATACTCTTTCATAAAGTTTGAAATAGTTTTTGCTACATCATCGATCATACTCATCGATAACTTTAACAATTTTTCTTCACTTGTGTCAACATTAAGTGCCTGCAACCATTTTTCATCAAGTGCATTTTCACTATCAATTAGCACAACAAAGATACCTTGTTCTTGTGCCGCTTTAACAATGTTAGCACTTGCGAAGTATGATTTACCTGCACCGGATTCACCTGCAAACACTGTGACCTTACCTAGCGGAACACCCTTATGGAAGTCACCACTAATAAGATAGTTTAGTGCAAAGTTGCCGGTTGATACCCAATCGGTTGGATCGTTAAAGCCTACACCAAGTCCTTGAATGGACTTGGTCAGACCCTTACGAAACTTTGATACATCAAATGGTTTCGCCATGATTACTCCTTACGATTGACGTGAACGGATCATGTTCAAAATGTCTTGAGCACGTTCACTTGAAGGTTTATCATCAGTATCAGCAGTTGCAGTTGTTTCAACTGTTCCTGTTTCGTCTCTAGTCACTCCAGCATTAGCATCTTCTTCAGGTGCTGTCATCGGAGCAGGCTTAGACTCTGCTACTGGTTGAGTTGGTTTAGCACTATTTGGATCACCAGTTGGAGCACTCATGCCTGGAGCACGAAAGTACTGACCCCATTTATCTGGATCATATGCTTCGCCATCAACAGATGCTTCAAACATCTCTTGAATAACCTTAACTTCAACTTCAGTTGGTTTCTTAGGAAGGAAATCATTTAGATTGTACAATCCATGTGAGTCAACTGCCGCTTTCTCTTCATCAGTTAAAGCACGTTCTCTACGTGACCATTGTGATGTTGAGTAATCAGCATAACCACCTTTAGAAGTTTTCTTAATGCGGAAGTCTACACCTCGTGCATAATCAGTTGGCAATTCTTCCATCTCAGGATCCATTAATGCACCCTTAATGATTTGGAAAATTTGTGGTCCAATGATAAAACGTCTAATTGGATTCTCTGGAGTAGTATCTTCAGAGATAGGATTGTCTGCTACAAAACCTTGGAAGATGTAAGAACGTTTCTTCCAATATTTACGACCTTGGTCTTCTAGTGAAGGGTCTTTAAACCAACCACGTACTTCTGAAAGTACAGGGCAAGTTTCGCCATACATTTCCATACATGGAACGTTAACTGTCACTGGGCGTGAGTCAGTTTGGCCTTTGATTCCCGCAAAAGGAAGTTTGATCATTAAACGTTCTTTCCAAAAGAATACGTTTTCAGGATCAGCGTCAGGTAAGAAACGAAGTACTGCTTCGCTACCTTCTGCCATATTCCAATGTGGGTAAATTGCGTTGTCGCCGCCGCTTGTTTGATTACCGCCGCCTTTACGATCTTCTTGTTCACGTAATTTTGCACGGATTTCTGCTAGTGTTGCCATAATTTAAGCCTCCTATATTTTGCCTTTATGTGCCTGTTGTAGATACGTCTTTCTAACAACATATCTATATTATATTTAGTCTTTATCTAAAAGTCAACTACTTTTTAAGATAAGTTTGCCAAAAATTCCATGCAGGCATCCAAACCATATTGATTACAATACGTCTTGGTACAACTGTTGGTGTTGCACTTGCATGAAATTGGTTTGATGGAAATAGTATTGCTGATCCTTTTTTTGGAACGTTTGCAATCAGTTCCTTCATATCATCTTGAGGACCTAAATGGTCTGGCTTCCCATATGGATTTGCTCCAACATTTTTATCAAAAATTCTTGTTGGTCCATCTGCTTCATTAACATAGTAAACCATACTTAATGATTCTTCATATGGTTGATCAATATGTGGCGGATGAAACATTGTCTCATCTGAACCGTCTGGCGTTAATAAATTGGCCTTAATTCGAGTAAGTTCTTTTACAGGAATTCCCGTTTCTTTTTCAAAAAAGTAAAAGATAGGTTTGATCATTTCAAACGTTTGGCTAGCATGGCCAGTTTGAGGATTTAGTATGTCATGAACAAACTGTGGACTTTCTTTTATTTTTTCTTTATTTGCTAAGAATTGAAATTCCCAACTAGAAAAGCCACTTGTGTTATCCTGCCAAGTCCAAGGTAAAGAAGGATCCATAAAGATTGCTTCTAAATGGTCCTGCATACTTTTAGGTATTAAGTCTTCAAATATATGATACATACACTTACTTATTAAGTATGTTTATGAGTCAGTTATTTTCTGATTCCAGCAAGTGTTTTGATTCTATTTAGATCTTCGTTTGTCTTACGTAGTGCTTTTTTCACACCAGGGTGATCTGATAAACCTTTTGCAATTTTTTCAATTGTATCAACAGCACCACTATAATTTCCGCCTTTGTAGCGTTTATCGTTTAGCACACCATAAGCCATTTTAATTTGTTTATCGCTAAACCCGTGGTTGTCTTTTTCAGCACCCTTTTCTTCCTCTACTTCGTCGCCAAGTTGTACCTTATTCCCGGTCAGTTTGGATACAAACTTTTCAACTAGATCCCCTACGGAATCACCAAAACGCTTACGAGCGGAAATAACCACACCTGTTTCGCCTTTTGGAAACGCTCCAGTTTCTTTGTCATAGAATGAGCGAACAAACTCTAATACTTCTTCTGCAGAAGATTTAGTGTCTTTAGGTTCTTCTTCTTGTCCAGCAAGACTCATAGAACCGTCTTTACCAATTACAACATCTGTTGTATCTGCTTCAGACATATCACCAAAGTCTAAGTCATCCATAGCCTCTGGCATATTGTTTTTAACATAAGAGTAAATCAAAGGTTTAGCATCAGCATCAGCATCTTTTTCTGCTAGTGCTTTGATGTCATTTACAAATGTTATATCATCAATGATTCCTTCTAAACTGCTAATTGCGTTTGTTCCATCTGGACCAACTGGTAGGTCTCTTTGTAGAAGTTTGTTTAATACAGCAATACGTTGGTTGTCTAAGTTTTCGTCAACAACATCGTTTGCCCATGATTCAAATTCATCAATGTCTTCACCGTGTGCGTATTTGTTATCACGGTTTGCCCATCGATCGTCTGCATCTTCTTGTGCCGCGGCCATAAGTTCGTCTGGATCTTGCATTTCAAGATCCGTATCAGCATCGTAGCCTAGTTTGCTATTACCGTCCATAGCACAACTTAAATGAAATGACTTTGGATGTACAACTGGTCTGCCGTCAACTATTGTTGCTGTGTAATAAAGAGTACAGCCTGTAGTTTCACCGTCATCACCTACACCCTCGAAATCAACTTCACCATCAAAATGCTCTGGATCAAATCCTTCGTTAGCAAGTTTATCAAGATCTACTGTTGTTTCACTAATACGCTTTTGATGAATACTGTGTAGTAATGGGAACATATCAGTTAGGTCCTCATTAAATTGAGGAATAGTAAATGCATTGGTTAGATCGTTTACAACGTCATCACCCAATTGGTTGTCCATATCAGTTGCGACAAAGTTTTCTTTTTGTTGTGTATAGTATGATTGGGTTTGTAATTTTTTAATGTGTGTTCTTAGGTTTTCAAGTTCAGCATTACTACCTTCAATAATATCATTTGAAGTTTGATTCATAAAGTCTTTGTTTTGTACATATCTTTTGAACGCTGTTAGTTTAGCAATGTTTGATGAAGTTTCAATAATGTGTTTACCAAACTCATCATGTGGAAGTCCGCCGTTTGCAACGTGACGTGACATTGCTCTAGCACCTGCTAAGTGATTGTATGGATACTTAAATCTTTCTCCTGCTTCGTTTTCAATAAAAAGTGTTTGAATATTTCTAGCACGAGCACCCATTTGCTCTGCATTAATTTCCTTTTTATGTCTAATAATTAATCTTGTTCTATCTAAGTTTTCATAACTAGATTTTGTAGTACCATACATTGCTGACTCCTGAACTTTATTTCCTAAATATTTATAGTCACGTTTGTCTAAATTACTTTTAGCAATATCCTTAGCATCAAATCCCATCATATGTTTCTTAGAAAAGAATCTCATATCTTTTAAGAAATCATACCATGCATCTTCTGTTGCTTCGTTAGCGTTTTCGAGCATTCCCTGGCTAAAATACAGTTTTAATGTATCAGGATCCTTAATGCTTATGCTTACAGCACCTTGATTCTCTCCATCGACTACATAGTCAAAATCAAAGAATCGTGCCTTGCTCTCCTCGCTAGTAGGAGCACCGTTTTCGTCACCCATTTCAATGCGTGGAAAACGTGATCTAATTTTCTCAAATAGAGATGATGCTATTGAATCTAAACCCTTCATATATGTATTTATACTATTAGAAAGAAACAAACACCGGCATTGGTGTTATCATTTCTGTGTCTAAGTCCTTCATTTTCTCGTAAATTGCTGGATCCCAATCCGCTAATATTTGTTGCATTCGAACGTTAAGCAATGTAGCACTAACAAGGTCATCGTGTTCCCCTGTCTTAGCACCAAATGTAGTGCCGTGTGCTACATATGCTTTAAGTTCTGAAATAAGCGGTTTACTTTTAATTTTTAGTTTGCTTGTTTCTAGCAAGTGCTTAAATTTAGCACAAGCACTCATTTTAGTTTTGTGTGTTGTATTAAATCCTTTTCTAAACTTTCGCACATGGCCTTTTCTAATAGGCTCACTCAAAAACATACCGTAAATGTTTTCTTCACCGTAGTCATTGATGGTCACTAGTGCGGCTTCGCCTATGGCGTTATTTTCGACTGAATAATACACCTGAGGCAAACTGCCAGACAGTTCTTCGCATTGTTCTTTTATATTTTTTGTTATATCTGCTAATATCCTGACTTGCCCTTGGATAGGTGTAGTGTTGTGTTGCCACTCTGCTACTTGTTCAAAAGTAGGTAATTCAAATACTTGAATTGCCGCATAGTCTCCTCCTGTACCTAAACTTGGGTCCATACTTACAACATACGTCATCTTAGGATTACAATCTTTATACCACCTAGTCTGACCCATTCTTTTTGAAGGTTCTAAACCTTCAAGTTCTGCAAGTCGAACACTGTTGATTAATGTTTCGTCAAAGATTAAGAATTCACATTCGTGTTCTCGACGGAAACGTTCTTCACCAATACGTGATTTTTCTTCAGCCGCCCATTGATCATCTCGATCTGGATGTTCACTCCAATGAGCAGTAAACGCATAAAAGCCATTGATACCAACTTCAGTATCATTACCATGTTCGTCAAATCTTTTTGTTGCTTCAGTCCAAATAAGTGCAAATTGATCTTCGTCACTGTTTGGTGTTGAAGTAATAATTGCTTTACCACCTGTTGCTAGTGTAGGTGAAATAGCAGTCCAGAATTCTTTAGCAATAGTAGGATTAACGAATGCAAACTCATCACAGTATAGTAAAGATATTGACATACCTCGTCCCGTGTTGTCTGTGGTTGTTTGTGATACAATACGTGATCCGTTATCAAATTCCATTGATCCCTTGTTATACGATACAACACCGCAACGTATATGATCTGGACAGTCTTCATATGCATATCTTATTCTATGCATGATTTCTTGAGCGCCTGCATACTTGTGTGCCGCAATAAGCACAGTCACATCAGGGTTAAACATTGCGTACCATAATAGATATCCTGCCGCCGTTGTAGACTTACCTGTCTGTCTTGGTAGCATATTAATATTAAATCTATAACTGTGATATGAATCTACAAGTCTTTCTTGGAATTCAAAAGGTTGAAACAACAACTTACCTTTAGTAGGATGTTGAATGTAAAAGAAGTTATCCATAAAGTACTTGGGTCCAGTAGTTGGATCCATGCAGGCTTTAAGGTCTTCAATTTGTTCTTTTGTATATCTTGTCTTACTGTGTGCTTTTTTAACTAGTACACCGTCAAGACTTTTTCCTGTCTGTGCCATACTAATATTTAGTGAGGTTTTGTGGGGTTAAGAGTTTTTCTTTGCCATCTTAGTTGCAGTAGCATACATTACTGCTTCTGCATCTTTGCCATAGCGGTCTTTAAAATCGCCTTTGGCTTTTTTCATACCTTTGACGTATTTTTCTTTGGTCTTTTCTTCTTTCTTAGAAAGTTTACGTTCTGTTAGTTCGTATATACGCATTATGGAACAAGGGTAATGCCGCTTGGTGACACTCCTCTACTTGCTCCCGGACCTTTTGCCGCAGTTTGAAGAGCCTTCCAAACAGCAGAAACATCGTCAACTTCTTTTCCAACATTTTTAAGAAGATTAATAACTTCTCTATTTTTTGGATCTAAAAATAGTGATTCGCCAGTTTTTAAGTTTTTAACAACAACTTGTCCTACATTATTTAAATCTACCATTAACTCAGATCCTTTAACAGCCTTGTGTGCTTCTGCCGCTTTTGCAGTAAGTTTTTTAACTTCTGCAAGGATTTCAGCACTTGTTTTTTCTGTTGCTTGTGTTGCTTGAGCAAGTTTTTTTGAATTAACAAGTTCGTCAACAATACCTTTTCCTAAGTCTTGCATTTCTTTTGCTTTTTTTGCTTTAGCCGATAATGCAAGTTTAGAACCAATTTTTATGCCTCCGCCGCCAACAAAAGTTAACCCAACAAAGAAGTAGAAACTATTAAGTTCACTTTCCATTGCTGGATCCGGACCGTCGCCATTATCTTGTGTAAATTGACACCAACCTGGTTTAAAGTATTTGTTTTGTTTATAGAATGCACCGCATTGTGCAGATGATTCTCTAGTGCCACTAAGTCCAAATGGAATAGCATCAACAAAAATGCTAAAGTCGTTTCCGGCTTGTTCGTACATATTAATTGCTTGATCAACTGTAAGATATACGCCGCCGACAAATAATAAAGCGCCAAGGACAAACCAGATCCACTCGGTTAAAATTTCTTCTTCAGTTAAGGTTTCTAGATATTGTTTGTCGTAGCCTGACTCAATTAAATTTTTTTTTTGGTCTGCTGTTGACAGTGTTAAACTTTCATTTATGAACGAAATGTAGTCGCTCCTGAGTGCTTCTTCAATATCTTCAAGTGGGTTATCTCCCTGCTTTGAAAACTTGCGAGGCAATTTCTTAAGTTCTGTCTTACCGTATTCATCTTCTAATTCTTCGTCTGAATACTTTTCGCCTTCTTTCTCATTGCCCATTGAGTTAGCATAACCTTCTTGTTGTGCAGGATCTTTAACACGTAAGTCTTGTGGATGCTTACTGCCGTTTAGTCCATTAAGTCCTGCTAGTCTAGTAATGTCTTCAACATCACTGTACTGTTCGTTAGGCTGATTTTCGTATTCTGCTTCTTCTGTGTCTCCACAACCGCAGTTGCCGTTAATGTTGTCATCACCTTTCATAGTCATGTCAGGTGCATCATCTTGTGGCATCATGTCTTGGCTTACTGGTTTCATTCCAGCAAGTTGCATAATTCTTTGTAGTGCTGGTAAGTCTTCTGGACTATCAGCAGTAATAGTAATTGCTTCGTTTACTGATTCTTTCATTGCTTTGTTTTTAGCATAGCAATCGCAGTGTTCACAATCTGGACCGCATTTACATTCTGTGACTGGCTTACCGCAACAAGCCTTTGGACACATCTCAACGCCTTCTTTAACAGGTCCTTTTTTCTTTTTATCTTTAAGTGCCTTTTTCATAGGCTCTTTTTTGTCGCCATCTTTATCAAAGTCTAAGTAATCTGGTTTTGCTTTCTTACCTTCTTCAACCGACTCGTGTTCAATGCTTTCAAAGTTCCCTTGATTTAAGTTCCACTTCAAATACTCTTGTGCATTATTGAACTTAATCTTTTGTCCATTAATGTTCATCTCTTGAGGAAATGGAATTGTTTGATTTTTTCCTGTTGGAGTTTTAAATGTAATGCGTTTTAAATCATCAGCAATGTCTACAATCTCTCCACTGCCGAACACCTTTTTACCAATAAGTTTAGCAAATCTGCTAGTAGGTGCTTGTGCTTTCTGTGCGTTAGGGTTAGGTTGTACTGGCTTACCTGGTGTTGTTTGTGTTTGTGGTGTTGTTTGTGTGCGTGTATTGACAGTAGCCGCATCTAATTCATCAAATGCACCCGCCGCTCTTGCTCTCATTGCATCCGCTTGTTGTTTAGTTAGCGGTGCTTCATTAACACTACCGTTCATGCGTGTTGTATTATCGATTGCATCCACTACGTTAGGATTCTTTGCATCTAGTTCACGTAATCTTTTTAATACATCATGCATTTCAAATGTTGCCATAATTATTCCCCTGATTGTCTTTCTTTTGCTTCTTTAGCAAGACTTTGTAAAAACGTTTCTTTACCTTTTTCTGTGACAACTAACTCATCTTTATTAACATCAGGTGCATCTTTGTATTCTGGATCACCAAGTTTTGCTTCGTATGGCTTATTGTCTGATTCTTTTTGCATTTCCTCATAGTCTTCACCTGGCTTACGAACTCTTAAGTTCTCAACACTTACATTACAGAAATTTGCAATGTAATGTCTTAGGTGATCCTGTGTTGTAGGATAGTTTAAAGTAGTTTCATAAACTGTGACTTCTGAGTTTGGATTTTGTGGAAAGTCTAAAGGTAAACTTTGAATAGGAGTTTTTTTACCTGAAGATAGATTAGCAATTTCAAACTTTTTAAGTGCAGTTTCTAAACGGTCGTCAAACCCTTCAGGTAATTCGCCCGCCAGTTTAATAACAAAATCGTATTGTTTTGATGCTTCTGCAAGATACTTTTTAAAATCCATGTTAACTCCTAATATATACAGTTATTTATCTTCTTTCTTATTTAAAATCTCTTCTATGAGCGAGTTGCGATCTATGATAATGCCCTCACTATCAACAGTATTAGCGCCATCGCCCATTTTTTGGTCTAATGATTGCTTTTTAAGTTGTAATTCAATCATTTTTAACTTTTTATCCATTTTTTGGCTCTTAGCATCAATAGCATTTTTAAGCATAGTACCTGCTACTTCAAAAATACGTCCTGCATAGCGGCTTTCTACATTCATACCCAGATCCATTAGATCTTCATATGTAGTTTTGGCTTTATCTGCTAGTTCATCTAGTTCTTTATCTGCTAATTCACCAAGTCCTTTAACCATAGGAAGTGCCGCCGATATTTTATCAAACTCTGCAATGCTACGTTCCATTTGTTTGGTTTGTTTAATTGTATTAACGTCTGGAGCAGGTTCTTCAACTTGTTCCATTGTTTCTTTAACTTCTGGAAGTTCTAACAACTCTTCTAGTTTCTTTGTCATACTATTACTTACCTTCTTTTGCCTTGGTGGAATAAATCTTTTTCTGTCACAATCCTAAAAAACACGCCATTTTGTTTAGCATACTTTGCCGCGGCTTCCCATTTTGCTTTATTTTTAATAAACTGTGCTTGATTATATGTATTCTTACCAACACTTTCACGTACAGTTTGATTCTCTGGTTTTATTTCAATTATTTCTGCTTTTGTTTTTCCTTTTTTATTAGCATACACAATAAAAAAGTCTGGAACATAAATTGTATACTTTCCTGTAAGAGGATCTCTATAAGGTATCTTTATACTTTCACTTGCCCATTTTGCAATAGCAGGATGTTCGTCACACATTTTCATAAAGTGCCATTCCCAACTACTGCGGTACATTGGTGTTTTTATCCCAACATACTTGTCGGGATTTTTCATTTCAAATCTGCCTTGAGCAAACTTTAAGGCCATAACTACTCACCACTATCAATGATGTTTCTTTTTGCACTGTTCCAAACACTTACTCGTGCAGTACCTAATGTGCTAGACTTTGGCCTATTAATATTTAAAATTTCTCCTAAGAGATCAGTTAATTCCATATTAGGTGTTTGTCTAATTTCTTCATAAACTACCATTGGATCAAGTTCATCAATATTACACTGTGTTAAGATAATGTTTGTTGTTTCTTTTGCAGTTTCTTCGCCCATACCTTTTGATTTTAAAATATTAACAAACGCGGCAACATCTGATGTTTTTAAATTAATTTGCTGTCTATTAAAATTATTAAAAAAGTCAGTTGTTGTATCTGCACTATTGGCTGAAACATTATTAGTGTAAATATTTTCTGTTCCCATAATTTATTCCTATTTTACAGATTCTGTACTTGCAGTAGACGAACTGTTATTTGTACCTGCGTTATTATTTAATTGTCCGGGTTGAGTTCCTGAAGGATTACCGGCTTCTGCTTTAGTACGTTTTGCTTGATCAAACTTGTCAGCACCTTTTTGATCTAAAGTTTGTCTTGCAGTATTAGTTAAACTTTGTTCAGTAATAGCAGTGACTTCTCTTTTGATGCCTTCTTTAGTTAAATTTTTAGCATTGTCAATAGTATTTTTTGCTTTAATAGCAGTACCAATAAAAGCAAAAGGATCAGCGAATGCAGAACCATCTGAGATACTACCAAAAACATCTAAGCCGCCAGCAAGTACTCCATTAGCACCAAACAGTCCTCCACTACCTCCGCCCATTACACTTAATGGACTTGGTGTTCTATCATAATGCAGTGTTGCAAATCCTGTAGGATTATCTGTTGTAATTCTACCTGTTGCATATTTTACACCTTCATAGATCACAGTCATTTGATTTTCTGCAGGCTGTGAACTTCCAGCACTCATGCTTGGTGGATCCCAACTTTGTATCATTGGATTAATTAATGTAAATTCAAAAAATCTATGTCTACTTAATTGATAAATGCTTACACCTTCGTTTTGGAAAAAGTTTACATTTCTATCACTGTTTAAACCAAACTTAACATATTGTTCTGAATTTTGATAAGGTGTTTGCTTATAAAGTTCCTGCCAATATAAACTGTCGTTGTAGTTTGCTTTAAAATACTGTTGCCAAAATGCACTTGTTAATCCGTCATTATCATCATGAAAGTTAATTGTGACTGGTGCATATGTGACTGCTGTTTGATAATTTGTTTTTTTACCGTATTGATTTTTTGTATCTGTTTGTACCTGTATTCCCGGAAGTTTTACATCTTTAACTAGCATACCACATTCAATTTGTGGACTTGCTTTATTAAAAATACCGTCAGGTGATCTTAGTGCCGCATTTTGTATATTAAATGTGACATGATATAAAAATTGTACTTTTGGTGCAAGACGCATATAGTCGTCAGTGAACAAACGAGCCGCGTGTTGATAATCACGCATATCGCCTTCACTACCAAAAATACCTCCGAAAACATTTCCTAAAAATTTTGTTAACTTGGCCATACTATTATTTAGTCGTAAAAAAAGGCCGGCGATTTTTACGTCACCGACCTTAAATTTTAATTATAGTTATTAACCAGTTGCTAAAGTTCTAATTGTTCTGCCAATTGCGCCGCCTAAGCCGCTTGGTTGACCAGCACCATTAGTTTGGATAGCATTATCATACTGAATCTGTAGTTGAATATCAACTGGATTTGAATCACTGTATGCTAATTGGTTGTAGTTAATGTCTTGTACAAAGCAACCTACTAACTCGAAGGTTTCTAATACGCTAGGAGCATTCGCGCCATTACCACCATCAAGTATTTCGATTCTACCTTTAAATTTGTAATCAACACCACTTGCCGCACTTGACTGTTCGAAGAAGTCGAACTGCTTCTGTAGTTGCTCACCACACAGTTTGTTAACTGAGTTGTTCACATCGTCACGTAGTGTAATTGTAATTGGTTGCCATGTATGTTTACCTGCGTAAAACACTTTTGAGTTGTATACGTCAATTGCAACAGACTCAAAGTTTACGTTAGGTCTTGTGACATCAATTACCTGCTTTGTTAATTCTACTGTTGGACTTCCAGCACCAAAGTTTTCAAGTGATACTCTAAAGCGATACTTTAGTTTTGGCATCAACAAGCCTTGTGTACTTGCTGATTGGTCACTTGCTAATGGAACTGTAAATCTACTTAAACTTGAAATTGCCATTATCTTGCTCCTTTTACAGTTTTATTTATCTTCATTATTGAGCCCCCAAAGTTGCAATTTCACCTGTGTTCTTAAGTCTTAGTGGAATGTAAATAAACTCCACAGCCTTAACTGGTTCAATCGCTACATCTAAGTATAACTCGTTTCTATCAATTCTTGATGGAGTGTTGTTTGTTTCATCACAAACAACTAAGAAGTCATACAGTGCTCTTTGACCTACTAGTTCAAGTAATAAACTTTCAGCCGCTTGTTTGATCTCATCACGTGTAATTTTATCGTTTGGTTCAAACAAGAACGGTTTAGCAAGTAGATTTAATTGACGTCTTAAATATGCAGTTAAACGTGCTACGTTAATTCTATCTAACGCACTTGCATTTCTCGCTCTAGTCACCTGACCAAAGTTAACAATACCACTTCCTGTGATAAACGTAATTGGATTCATTTTAGCACTTTGCATTGTATCTCTAACACCGTCGTTTAGTGATACTGGAGTAAACTCGCTTTCGCTGTTAATGTATCCAACACTTGATGCATTGCTAATACCACCGCGTCTTGTTCCTGCTGGTGCAAACCATGGGAACGATACCTGATCGCTAAGTGCAATAGTACGTAGCATCATGTGACTTGGTGGAACAACAATGTTGTTTCCATTTAGGTCTGTTGTGAATCCTGATGGATAAAATGTTGCCATATATTCATCGAATGTTAAGAACCCGTCTTCACCGTCTGCTAGTGCGTTTGCTGAGTTATTACCCCATGCTTGTAATTCTGTTGCACTTGCTTTCAATCTAAACGGAGTATCTGCTACTACAAAGCCTGTGATACCTCTGTCAATGTTTAGTGATACTAGATTGCTTGTTAACTCTGGATAACCAGGAGCCGATAGCAATGTGTATGCTCTAGTTTCTTCATCTCTAATATCGTCATTAGTATCAACAATAGACTTCATTGCCGCGACCACTGTCTTACGTTGTGCTTTTCTACCAAATAAGCCTGAACCATCTTCAGCAGTTGTGTTCCAGCCTACCCATCTATTAACTTTATAAGATGCCATTGACTCTTCAGATCCACCATTAAATGTTGAACCTGTACCTTCAAATCTCTTATTCTTACCAGAGTTTTCATTGATGTCAATGTGTGTAGTTCTAAAGATTTTAACGTTATTTCCAGAACGTCTTGTGTTCCATAGCAACATACCTCTTGGGTAAAGTGCTGGGTCTGGAGCATCAGGATCTAAGTAATCTGAAGTTAACATATCTGTAATGTCTGCTTTAGTATCACCTGTTGCACCTGTTTTACCAAAACGTGCATCTGCAAATAAAATACCATCTTCTGATGTTTGATCAGTTGTGTCAACTGCCACCCATTCTAGATTTAAGCCATCGTACTTGTAAATTTTCTGACCATATGTTTCAGTATCGCCTGTGTCAATCCAAAGATCACCGTTTACTAATGAAGTACCATCACTTTGTTGTGTTGGCTCAGTAGCACTAATGATTGGACCTTCAGGATCTGATTCACTGTAAACATTAATGTAGCCTCTCCAAGTTGTTCCATTGTGTACCATAATGTCAACTTCATCTAAGTTTGTGTTGTACCATAATGTACCATCTTCTGGATCACTTGTTGGAGCACCAGCACTTGCTTCATATGATAATGGTTTCCAGTTAGAAATTACAAAATCATCTGAACTTTCAGAGCCAGCGTCGTAAACATTATCTAGTGAAGAACTAACACCAATCTGTGCAAGTGGTGTACCGCTACCATCTTTTAGTCTAATTTCTCCGCCTAGTGTATGTGAAATTTTAGCCTTACCATCTGCTGTCACAGTAGCAGTCACGTTAGTTAAACCTGCTGAACTAATTGCTTCAACAAATGAATCAATATCTGTTCCTGTGAAACTTACACCTGAACTTGTAAATGTGTCCGAGTTTGCAGTTGTTTCGCTAATTGTAAATGTTTTAGTACCTGCACCAATAGTTGGATTAGCAGTTCCTGTTGTTGCACTTGTAGGACTAGGAACTAGTCTTCTGTACAATTTAAAGTCTGCTAAAGGTTTAGTATCTTCTGTTGTGTTCGCTAAAACAAAAACTGTTCCTGTTGGAATATTTTGACCACCTTCTGAATCAAGTGCTTTAATTGCTTCTGCTCTTGTGTTATAGATTGGTGCTTCAACAGTTGAGAACAAACCAGTTCCTGAACTGTATAATTTAACTTTCCAACTTGCACCTACGTTAGGCTCAGTTGTTTTAATGTAAAGTGAACCTGTAGGTCTTAAACCACTGTATGAAGAACCTGCAATTTCAACTCTGTCAGTTGCTCTCCATAATGGAACTGAACTGTGTGCTGAAATTTGTACTTCAGGTGAGTGATAATAACCAGCATCAATACCTAAGTCAGTTAAAATTGTGCCTGACCCCTCTTCAATTAAAATTGCACCGTCAGTTGTTGTACCGTCTGTGCTTGAAGTTCCGTCTGAGTAGATTTTAACTCTATCATTAGAATCAAGTTTAGCACCAACACCTGGAATACTAGCATCATTAATTGCTTGTACAAATGTTGCTGGTGTTGCACCTGCATTGTTAACTTGTGTATTGTTAATAATAACGTTTGTGCTACCTAATGCACTTGGTGTTAGTGTAGCAGTAATTGTTGGCCAACTTGTTTTCCAAGTTGTTGAAGTCCAAGTTGTTGCAGTATCAAAACCAACAGCATCAAATGCTGATTCATCGTATGTTCCTGCTTGTACCCAAACATTGTCCTCATTTTTGTACCAAATTTTATTTTCTGTGTTCCATACAACAACAGCATAATCACCAATAGCACCTACGCTACCTTTAATGCCTGTGTATGTTGCTCCGCTTACACCTGTTAGATCTGATGAAGAACTAATAACAGTTGGTGTTTTGTTAGCAAAAGTTTGTGTTGAACCATTCCACTGGAAAAGTCCGTATAATGTATCGTCTGTGTCAAACCAGTATGTACCGTCTGCTGGTGCACCTGCAGGAGCATCTGTATCTCCTTCTAGTTGACCTAGGTCTACATCCGCTCTTACTACATACGCTCTGTTAGCCACTCCAAGATATGAATAAGCCGCTTGTAAACCATACTCGTTTAATTCATTTCCGTGTAGTGGGTTATTAGATGAGTCTGTGTAGAAAGTCGGATTACCAAAAGTTTCTGTCAACTCTCTTTGACTTGTAATTAGGTATACTTTGTTCTTGTTGGCCGCAGTAGTGCCTGCCGCAGTTCCTGTTCCTGTGCCAGATGGTTTGCTTTCAGCAGTTGCGACAACAATTAAAGGTGTTGTTGCACCGGCGGCAGGGGTATAGAAACTTTCGTCAATTACACTTACTTCAACGCCTGGTGATGATAGTGCCATGTTCTATTCTCCTTGTATGGTTTAATTCTATATCTAAATGTATTTATGTATTTGTAGGAAAAAGTACGCTAATAATCACTATCAAAAGGGGTAAAAAAGGGCGTGTTAAATACAGTTATGAGTAGACCTTTATGTAAACAATGCCGGAAACGTCCTGTTGCTATTAACTACTACAAGGGCAAAAAAGCATACTATAGAAGCAAGTGTGACCACTGTGCTAGTGGTAGGGCATCAGGTATACCACTTTGGAAACAAGCAGGGTATGAACAAAAAGAAAAATGTGATAAGTGCGGGTTTACTAGTAAGCACAAAGAACAGTTTAACGTGTATCATATAGATGGAAACTTATCCAACTGTAGACACAGTAATTTAAAAACTATATGTGCTAATTGTCAAAGATTATTGCAAATGCAGGGTGCTATTTGGAAACAGGGAGACCTAACACCTGATTTCTAACTTTGTTATGTAGGTCTTCAAGATCACCGTCGTTTTCAATAACATCGTCAACTTTTTCGCCTACCCAAGCATATTCGCTAATATGTACATCTGGGTGATGTTCTCGCATCTTGTCAACCCATACCATATTTTTAGTAGTTTCTGACATCTTGTTTGCTTCGTTTTGCTTTAATGCATCTTCAAACCATTCAGGATCAGACCCACGTTTAACACGGAATACTTTACCACGCAAACGTTTGATCATTTTAATTTCGTTGGGAAAACGTACATCGCTAATAACAGCATCTTGCTTCATTTGTAATAGTTTGCTTTCTAAACTAGCAATCCATATGTCGTCATGAAATCCTTTACGTAGAACATCTGTACCCCAGTATTGTAATACCCAACGCGGAGTAAGTTTAGGCATATCTAGTTTTTCTGCCCACCATTCATCTACTTCTTCACGCCAAGCACGTGACTCTTCTGTATTACCTTCTAGTGCTTCGCGATCCCAGCCAAATACTGCTGAAACAGCATCTTTAAGAGTAGTAGCAAAACTAACACGTTTAAACCCCCCGTCGCTGACTAGTGTATCAGCACAGGTATCTTTTCCAGACCCAATCAGGCCTACGAAACCAATAATCATAGTAAGTTTATGTATCCCATGTAAAAGTTTATTATATGCTGTTAGAATGAAAAAGTCAAGTACTTTTAGCCAATTATGAACGATAATGGTGTAGAACCATCAACATAATTTGCCAAATCTTGCTCTAATTTTTCAATATCACCTTGTGCATCTGCTTTAAGGGCATCACCATTTAAACTAGTGCCGCCTTGAGGAGTTGCGATTGTTGCAAATTTACCACGTGCTTCACCAATCATATATTTGCAAGTTGCTAGAGTATAATCTTTTAACCATTGTCCTGCATAGGGATCACCTAGTAGAACAAAATCTGGTCTTTTATTATACACTGCTAACATCACAGACTCAGCACCCCGTGGTCTTTGCATAATTGTTAGTTTGTGGTTTACAGGATCAAATTTAAAGTTAATGAATGAGCCAAACATTTTACCTACAAGTTCTTGATAACCAGCAAAAGCAAAGTATGTTGCTAGTCCTCCCATTTGTGTTGAACTTAATAGATAGGTATTTGTGTATGCAAGGTTAAATGGTTCAAATACAGTACCACCTTGTCCGCCACCGCTTCTTGATCCAATACTTCTGCGGAATACTTCTTTTACACTTTGAATCTCATCAGGTAAAATATAGTCATTTGTATCTTCCTGAAGTTCTAAAAATGCGTATGATTCTTCTACAGAATTCTCTGCTCTTTGTCTATATTTGCCTAATGCTTTTTCTAATGCAACTTCATAGTGATCAACGTCAAGTTCAACATCAATCATGCCATCACCTAGCATTTTGCCAACATAGTTAAAAAGTTTTGCTTTTGCGGTATCTAATTGTGTGCTCATGTAATTATTTATTCGATCGCACTTCCAATAAATACATTTGTTATGCCAAGATTGAGTTTATACAAACCAGAGAAATCCGCTGACTATCGCTTTATAGATAAGAACATATATGAAGCATTTCAGATCGGCGGTACAGACATATTTGTACACAAATACGAAGGCCCTGTTGAGCCAGGCGTAGGTACACCTGCAGAACCAAAAGGTGTTAGTGATATACCTGAAACAAAAATACAAGATTTGCTATTTTTAGAAAATAGAGATAGAAAATATTCCGACGATGTATATACACTTCGTGGAATTTACAATGTGCAAGATTTAGACTTTGATTTATCACAGTTTGGTTTATTTTTACAAAACGATACTGTGTTTATTACATTTCACTTAAACAAGAGTGTTGAAGCAATTGGTAGAAAACTAATGAGTGGCGATGTTTTAGAATTGCCTCACTTAGTAGATGATTACGCATTAAACGATTTTCAAGTATCACTAAAACGCTTTTATGTTATTGAAGATATAAGTCGTCCAAGTGAAGGATTTTCACAAACTTGGTATCCACATTTATTACGTGCAAAATGTAAACCTATTATGGATAGTCAAGAATTTAAAGATATTTTTGACAAAGAATCAGGTGAAGAAGGTAAGACATTACGTGATGTGCTTTCAACATACGAAAAAGAAATGCAAATCAACGAACAAGTTATTGCACAAGCAGAAGCAGACGCACCAAAAACAGGATACGATACAGAAGAATTTTTTGTTGTTCCAACTGATGATGCAGGTGATGTAAATATTAAAGATGACGGAGTAAACACTCCTACACTACAAACACCGGGCGGAAATTATTATATTGCATATGGTGGCGGCGATGGTTTACCTGCTAATGGTTCACCATATACATTTGGTACTTCATATCCAAATAGTCCTGCTAAAGGTGCATACCATTTAAGAACAGATTACTATCCTAATAGACTGTTTAGATATGATGGCAATCATTGGATTAAAGTTGAAGATGGAGCAAGAATGAGCCTTACAAATACAGTTCAAAACAGTTATGTCACTGACTTTGTTAATGAAGATGCAACTAGAACTGAAGATGGACAAACAAAAAATGTACGTACTGCATTAAGTGAAGCACTTAAACCGGAGGCAGATAATTAATGGATCATTTTTATGACGGACAAATAAGAAGATTTGTCACACAGTTTATTCGTGCTTTTTCAAATTTTTCTTATAAAGACAATGCTGGTACATTGCGTAAAGTTCCTGCTACATACGGAAACTTAACACGTCAAGTAGCACACATTATTCGTGACAATAGTGAAAACAAAGTTATTAGTGCACCTCGTATTGCTTGTTATATCACAGGATTAGAGTATGCACGTGAGCGTGTACAAAGTCCGACACACGTTGATAAATTACATTTTAGAAAACGTGATTATAACGAAGCAACACAGCAATACGAAGATGTTCAAGGGGTTGGTAATACTGTTGAACGTTTGATGCCTGTACCATTTACACTAAGAATGAAGGCAGATATTTGGTCAACTAATACAGATCAAAAATTACAAATTATGGAACAAATACTTGTTCTATATAACCCTGCACTAGAAATACAAACAACAAACAACTATGTTGATTGGACTTCACTTAGTTTAATTGAACTAGCAAGTGTAAACTATTCAACTAGAAGTATTCCGCAAGGAACTGAAACAGAAATTGATATAGGTGAAATGGAATTTACAATGCCTATATGGATTACACCTCCTGCTAAAGTTAAAAAACTTGGAGTCATTGAAAAAATTATTATGAATATTTTTGATGAGTCAGGAAGTATTAGTGACGGCTTTATTGATGCAACTATTCCAATGGCAACAGTTGTTAAATCTCCAGGCGATTTTAAATTACTTGTATTAAACAATACTGCTAAACTACTGCATACCGGAGAAGGTGTTTCAGAATCAAATACAGGTATCTTTACTAGAACAGGCGATCCTATTAGTTGGTTTAAACTATTAGATCAATATCCAGGGAAATTCACTGCCGGTACTAGTAGTATTAGATTACTAAAGAGCGATGGTAATGAAGTTGTTGCTACAATTAGTTTAAACCCTACAGATGACAACGAAATGGTTCTTTCAATTGATAGTGATACTGTTCCAGAAAACACAGTATTAGCAGACAGTGTTAATAGTAGAGGAACAATAGATGCTATTATTGATCCTACAAAATATGCCCCAGACTACTCTACAATAAGTGCTGGAACAAGATATCTAATACTAAATCCAATTAATCCAAATGTAAAAGGTGATAGTTCTGACGCAAATGCAAATGCCTGGCAAAATGCTGATGGTTCTGTATTTAAAGCAGAAGAAAATGACATTATAGTTTGGACTGGAACACAATGGGAAATTGTGTTAGACGCAAGTGGCACAAATAGCGGAGCCGATTCTGCTTCCTCACCAGACCCAGTGTATATAACTAATACATATACTGGTATTCAGTACAAGTTAGATAATGGTGCTTGGCTGAAGAGTTTTGAAGGTGAATATGAGGCAGATGAATGGAGACTAGTTCTGTAAAAGATATAATTTGTAGTGGTGCATTGTTTTATGCAAAGGACACCAGTCGCTTTTTATTCCTACAAAGAACAAAACATAAAACAGCAGGCCAATGGGGTCTTGTTGGTGGCATGAGTGAAGAAGGCGAAACGCCTTGGAAAGCACTTGAAAGAGAAATCTTAGAGGAAGTTGGCAAAACTCCAAAATTTGAAAAAATTATTCCTTTAGAATTATATACTTCAAAAGACGAAAAGTTCTTTTTTCACACTTATATTGTTGTAGTAGAAAAAGAGTTTATTCCTACATTAAACAACGAGCATTCAGGATATGCATGGACATATGCTAAAGATTATCCAAAACCTTTACACGTTGGCTTACGTAATACACTTCAAAGCAAAGTAAATCAAACAAAAATTGAAACAATAGTTGAAGTAGTTAAAAGTTTATGATCAAAGTTATTGGCGACATAATGTTAGATCGATGGATCTATGGTAATGCTGATCGTGTCAGTCCCGAGGCTCCGGTACCTGTATTAAAAGAAGAAAGTCAAGAATACAGTGTAGGTGGTGCAGGAAATTTAGCACTTAATCTTGCAAATTTAAATGTAGAACTAGACTTGTACTCAGCACTTTCTCAAGATAAAGAAGGGTTTAAAGTCTTAGAATTATTAAAAAATTATACAACGTTAAGCAGTAATATTGTTCTTGATTCTAAAACAACTACAACAAAGACTCGTTTAGTTGGCCAAGGTGGACAACATATAATGAGATGGGATAGAGAAGAACATTACATTGGCGATTTAAAAAATAGAATAGATTACAATGAAGATTTTTATGTTATAAGCGATTATAATAAAGGTGTTATTGACTTAGAATTAATGAGCAAATTAAAGAATAAAAAAGTTTTTGTTGATCCTAAGCAAATGCCACAAATGTATAAAGATGCATTTTTAGTTAAACCAAATATGTTTGAGTTTAGATCATGGTTTGGAGATTTTTCAGTTTCAAAAGCAAGACAAAAATTAAATGATTTTTATTGGACTTGGTTAGTAGTGACTGACGGTGCTAACGGTGTTTACGTTATCAACGAAACAGATGATTGGCATTTTAAAGAAGAAGTAAGAGAAGTGGCTGACGTCACGGGGGCAGGAGATACATTCCTAGCAGTGTTAGTGTATGCTTATGCTACAAAAAACATGACTATACCTGATGCTTGTAAACTAGCCTGTTATGCTAGTGCTAGGAATGTTGAAAAAAGAGGTGTGCATTTAGTTTCTTTTGAAGATTTAAATAGAGGAATTGTTTGGACAAACGGTGTATTTGATATACTACACCCTGGACATTTAGAGTTATTAAAATACTCAAAAAGTCTAGGAAGAAAACTTATTGTTGGTATTAATGATGATGAAAGTGTAAAAAGATTAAAAGGTCCTACAAGACCTATTAATAACTTTTTAATTAGAAAACGACAATTAGAAATGCTACCATGGGTCGATGAAGTTGTTGTTTTTACTGAAGATACTCCGCAACAAATATTAGAAGATATTAGGCCTGATATTATTGTTAAAGGTGGGGACTATACAACAGAAACAACAGTTGGACACGAACTTGCTGAAGTTAAAATTTTTCCAACTATTGAAGGTCACAGTACAACAGATATCATTGGAAGGATTAAAGAATGATTGTTGAAGCATATTTGCCTAACTGGAAAGACTACGAAGAGATTTATAATGAGTGGTCAAACAAATCTTCTGACAACTGGAAAACACAGTCAACAACAGTAGGGTTTGATATTGGCCAACCTGGTATTCCTAATTCTTTTGATGTAAAACTAAAAGAAGATTATAATAAAGCAATACAACAAATTATTCCTAATTGGTCATTTGGAAAAATATTAAACATTTGGGGTGTTTATTATAGAGATTATGGATATCAAACTGTACATAGGCACAACCAAGACAGTGTAGCAACTATTCTTTATTTTGATACACAACCTGAAGAAGATAAGTTGACAACACTTAATGGTTTATTTTATACTATACACGACGATCAACACAAAACAATTAAACCAGAACCAGGAAAATTATTATTAATTAATTGGGACGTTTGGCACGGAGTGTATCCTGCTAAAGAACCTAGAAGAAGTTTTATGGTGGATTTTGCTACATGAATATTTTAATTACAGGAAACGAAGGATTTATAGGACAAAACTTATCAACGTATTTGGTAAGTAAAGGACACACAGTAGAAGGATTCGAATGGAAAGGAGATGGTATTATACCTGACCCAAGTACATATGATTGGGTTATACACCTTGGCGCAATTAGTTCAACAACTGAAACAGATGTTGAAAAGATCATGAAACAAAATTACGAATTTACAATGAATCTTTTACAAATTTGTGATAGAATGGGTGTTAATATACAACTTGCAAGTTCAGCAAGTGTGTATGGTCCTGGTTTAGACGGATTTAAAGAAGAGTCTAACTGTTTACCAAAAAGTCCATATGCTTGGACAAAGTATCTAATTGATCGTTGGTTAAAAGAAGCAGGAGTAAATGACTTTAATATGCTTGTACAAAGTTTTAGATACTTTAATGTTTACGGACCGCACGAAGATCATAAAGGCGACCAAGCAAGTCCTGTGCATAAATTTACACAGCAAGCCAAAGATAATAAAGTTATTAAATTATTTGAAAACAGTGACAAGTATGTAAGAGATTTTGTTTGTGTTAGCGATGTATGTCGAGTACATGAAGAAATGTTAACACAAGACACTAGTGGTATTTTTAATGTAGGCACAGGAACAACTACAAGTTTTAAAGAAGTTGCTGATGTAATTGCAAATAAGTGGGGAGCAAAAGTAGAAACTATTCCTATGCCAGAAAATTTAAAAGGACAATATCAAGAATATACTTGTGCAGACTTGACAAATTTAAATAAACATTGTAAAATAAACGATTATATGACAGTAAAGGAATATATTAATGCCTACTAATGATGAAAATACACCAGAACGTTTAAACGGTAAAGTTGAAAAAGCGTGGGGGTATGAATTAATTTGGGCAACCAACGACAAGTATTGTGGCAAAATACTTTTCTTTGAAAAGAAAGGCTCTAAGTTTTCAATGCACTTTCATAAGGAAAAAGACGAAAGTTGGTTTGTTAATAATGGAAAATTTCTTTTACGTTATATTGATCCACGCACTGCAACTATGCACACAAAAGAACTTAATCCCGGCGATGTTTGGAGAAACCCGCCATTATTGCCGCATCAATTAGAAGCATTAGAGGATAACAGTTCAATTACTGAAGTGAGTACTGCTGATAGTGTTGCTGACAACTATAGAATTTTACCAGGCGATTCGCAAACTACTTAGTTTTCTTTTTAATCCAACGATAGGCCGTATAGCCTAACAATAGTACAATAATAGTACCAATTCCATCTATCCAAGATGTTTCGTTCATTGCTCTGATTAGATCTGCTGTAATTTCCATTATGCTTGTGCCTCTGACCAACGTAGAATAAGTTCGCCTGATACAGCACTACCTGATGTTTTATACACGTTAATTGCTAGTACGTCTGGACCGTTCGGGAATGTACCTCTACCACCTAGTGTGGTATTAGTTAATTCTTTAATGAACGACAAGTCTAGTGTTGAACGCTCTCCAGGTCTAGCAACAAAACCAAATATTGTTTCACCTGGTTGTGCATACGGTGGTGCTGTAAAGTCAAATGTCACTGTTGTAGTACCTTTATTAATAGTACTACTATCTGTACTTTGTGAGAATGAAACTGCATAATATTCCACGTTGTTCCATTCTTTTAGTTCAACTGTAGAAACAGATGTGTTAGCAGGAAAACGTGTTTCACTTGATGCTACTGATGTACCTTGTGTTGCGCCTGATGCTTCCCAAGTTGCTTTTGTAAAATACATTTCAGATGTTGGTGCATCTTTGAATGTATTTGTAATTGTAGTAGTGACTGCTGTATTTTGGCCAACTGTACCGCTTGGTCTTTGACTAATATCCAACCTAACACCATTTACATACTGTCCAGCGACATGGTCATATAAAAAGTCACCTGTATTAACTCTTGTAATCGTTGTACCTGCGGCAATATTTGTACCAGTAATTGGTTTACCAATTGAATCATTAATTGTCGCTTGATTTGCTAGATAGTCAGTTTCTTTAATATACAGTGTTTGTCTTCTATCTGAAACTGATCTCCAATACGATTGGTTAGTATTATATTTTTGCCATACTTGAACGTTAAATGTAATTGGTGCCTGTGTTGTTGCTGTTGTTGTGACTGTTGAAGCGCCGCCGTTCCAGTTAACAGAACCACCCGGTGCAATCTGTGCGAAACTTGGCTGTCCACCTTGTGCAACACCTGTTAGACCCTGCCAACCAATGTCATCTGGATTGACTGGATAGTTTTGCGGATTAAGCACACCTGCAACAACAATGTTTCCTGTTTGTCCACTAGCGTTTGGTTCTGTAGTAATTTCAAGACCTTCTAGTAGCAACTGTGCTCTGTTAATAAGTTCTCTTTCGCCCAAGTCACCTGTTAGTGCATTAGATACACTAGGTGCTAGTCTAATTAGGAAAGACGTAAATGGTGTTGTACTAAACTGTGTACCTGTGGAAGTATATGAGAATAAGAATCCTCTATCTGAATCAAAACCACCGTCTGTAATAAACGAAGAACCCCAGTGTTGAATAATTGGCGTTGTAGTATTACTTGCTAGTACCATTCCTGTCTTAGCACTGTGCGAATCCGCTGGGCCTGCTGTGTATGTTCTGGTTGCACCTGAAGCAAATTGCTGTAATGGTGCTTCACGTGTACACCCGATTAACGTGTTTCCGTCAATACTTGAATATGTAATTAATTCGTTGTCAATGTATACTGTACCGCCATCTTCAGGAAAATCACTAGCATCTTCTAACTCAATACTTGTGTCACTAAAACTGATATTTGATTTTAGTTTACCAATAGCACTTTCGTTAATGACTTCATAACGCACAGGTTGGTTTCCTGTTCTCATATATGCTTCTGTGTTAATATTTGAATTACGCATTCTATGAGCCATGATAAAATTACCATCACTGCCTCTAAACATATAATCAATAAATCCAGCACCATACCATGAGTATTGAATTCCAATCATCTGCATATATGAAATATCTAAATCATAACCCGATTTGCCTGTTCCATCACACTTATCTCTATTCCAATGATCTTGTCTTGCTTTTTTATCAACAACTTTAGCCATCTTAGCACCACTAATATTGCTAATACCTCTATAGTCAGGCGATACGTTAATACTTGATTGATTGTTAACTTTTGTCACAACGTGAGTCATACCACGAATAACAATTCTATCACCAACACTTAATTGGTCTTGAAATCTAGTATTTGTTCCTGTAATTTCGTTTTGATCTTTATATGCTGTACAAGTACCCGATAACTGGAAAGTAGCACTTCGTTGTACACAATACAAGTGTTTACCAGTGTATTCAAAGAAGATACCATTTTGATCATCATATGTTCCTGCTCTAACAACAGCACCGTGCCATAATCTAGTTTGACACTGTGGATTATCTGTAAGTGTTGCAGTAGTATCACCTAAGATATATTTTGCTCTTACAGTAAAACTACGTTCGTCAATAACACTATCTACAGCATACTGCCCGTTATATCCTGCTGTTTCAATACCTTTAATTCGAATAGTTGCTCCAACTTGTAGACCGTGATCTACATCATCTGTTGTGACTGTAATTGTACTATTAACCGCAGTTCCGTCTGCAGATGCATTTAAAATATCATAACTTGGTGCAAACAAAGCACCAGTTGTGTACATAATACCTTTACCTGACTGGTATCTAATATATTTTTTACTTTGACGTATTGCCTGTGCGCCATGTACCGGTGAACCTGTTCCTAATTGTACACCACCGTCAAATGGTCTATGTACAAAGAATGCATCCGGTCTAGGATAAACTGTTCCTCGAATTGGGTTGTCATTATTTGTTCCAGTATCGATAGCACCAACCGACAGTGCTTGATACGAAATTTGATCTAAAGCACTTACTGCCGTTGCAATAAATGATCCTGCCGCTAGGTAGTGATTGTTTCCTGTTCCATCAGTTAAATCATCTCCTGACTCAACACTAACAATAAATGTTGAACCTGGTAGTAGACCATGAGGACTACCAAACGCAACACTAATTGTTGCTAGAGCATCAAAATCAACATCACTTCCTTGTGCTAGAGCACCTGTTGTTGATTCAGACATCGAAATTGTACTATAAACACTTATTGTATCACCTGCTTTTGCGGAACCTGTTCCACTTGCTGTTGTAAAACCACCAGTACCGTCAACTGTATCAGCAGACACTATTAAATCATTTGCAGGAGACTCTCCACCTAAATTATTGCCTGCAATAGTAATTCTATTTCCAATCTTATAACCACTACCAGGTGTGTTAATAGCACTAATAGTATAAACACCGTTGTTTCTATTAATGTCAAAACTTGCACCATTTCCTGCCGGAGCATCGTTAAATCCTTCTACGCTTGTAAATGATCCATTACCACTTACAGCACTACCACTTGCACTTACGTTAATAACGCCACCAATACTGTCAACACTTCCAGTGACTGTTAATGTTGCATCGTTAACGCCGTTTGTACCTCCAAGATCACTACCTTGAATTACAATTTCGTCATTAACTGCGTAATCTTGGCCAGCGTCAACTACTGTTGCACTGTAATTTCCGCCGCTTGTTGAAATATTAAATAGAGCACCGCTACCAACTAACAGTTCGTAGTTATTATTATCAACACTTTCATATGTTTGACTGTTTAAACCTGTACCACTTTGTGAAAATGTTTGAATTGTTCCATTAACATCAACACTGTCAACTGTTAATGTTAAATCATTTGTAGGACTTGTACCACCTAATTGGTCACCTGAAATAACTAGTGTATCACTAACAGCAAAGTTTGAACCACCATCTTGTAAAGTGACAATGTATGTTGTTGCATCTTTTTGTACATCAATACCAGCAAGTGTTCCAGAACCTCCTGTTGTATAACTTAAACCTGTATAATTTACGTTTGCATCAGTTGCAGTACCACTAACACTAACTGTTAAAATATTACCAAAACTGTCAACACTAGTCACAGTAATTAAACAGTCATGTGTTCCATCGAGGCCGCCAAGTACACTACCTCTTACATTGATTCTATCGTTTACAATAAAATCAGTAGAAGCATTTGGACTAAAAATTTCAACACTGTAAGATCCACTAGTTTTTGTAATATTAAACTGTGCGTTAGTACCATTACCACCTTGTGTTGTACCGCCTAAGTTATTATATGTAGCAACACCGTCAAAACCTGTTCCACTAGCAACAAAGTTAATAACAGCGCCTGGAGTATCTGAGTCAGTGACTCTAATTTCAATATCATGTGTTCCTGACTGGCCGCCAACACTACTTCCGTCAATTATAATATAGTCACCAATTTCATAACCACTACCAGGTTGATTTCCTACGACATTATAAGTTCCATTAGTTAATGTGACATCAAATGTTGCTCCAAGACCTTGTGGACTAACATTAAAACCTTCAACTCCAGTATAATCAATATTATCACCAGCATAGGTTTTTCGTGTTCCGTTTGCAAGGTTAACTTGTGTTCCTGCAATACTATTAATAAAGTTTGCTTGGCTGTCATCGTCTATGGCCATATTTTGTAAAAGACCAGTAGCATCAGAAACCGTAATTGTTTGGCTTCCTTGCGGAGCATCTTCTGCAATCGTAAGTGTAAGTTCAGGATTACCACCATCACCAATAACACCTGTGACTTGCGTTCCTGTTGGAATAAATGCTGAGCCAACATCATCTAGAGGAGCACCTAGTTCTGGAACACTACCATAAAATGGCAATCTACTAGAACTAGTTGGTGTTGCTAGTGCTAGAGTAAATGTTCCTTGGCTACCGTTTGATGTGACTGTAAACGAAGGTGAATCAGAAATATTTGATCCTGTATAAAATCCGCCTTGTCTTAGTTGAATGTACGGAGTATACAGTGTTTCTGGATCAGTGACACCAACTTTTGCTTTTGCATAATATTCAAATGTACTATCAGATGGTACGCCTGTAATAATAAACGAACCTTCTGCTCTGTTAAAACCTTTTACACTTGGTTCTAAACCTTTAATAGTAATTGGTTGTCCAATACTAAATCCATGATTACCTAGTGTTGTGACTGTAATTTTTGATTGACCAATTCCGCCTGTACCTGACGATACGTCTGAAGTCACGTTTGCAACAGTAGCATCAGTTCCTGGAACTTCATAAATTGAAGGATAACCTCTTAGCATTCCAATCGCTTGCCATTTAGTAGGCTGTAGGCCATACTCAAAGTCAGCGTCAAGCATTGATAATGGATTAGCAACACGATTACGTTCAATAGCATCAGTACCAAAATCAAATGGTCTTGTAATTGTTTCTTGTTTATCTACAAAAATTTGAATGTTATCAGTTGATGCATTTCCTGTTGTATCTGCATATAGTTGGATTGTTGTTAAGTAATCTGAAGTTTGTGTATAGTCATAATAATCATCATCGTGTTCAAAGTCTAACTGAGAAAAATCTCTTTCTCCATTATCAAACTTTTTAAATTTTGTTTCGGCTAATAGGTTGGTATCAGTAAAGTTATATAATACTTTACCCCTTGTGACGTTTGAAATTAATAGAATATCTTCTAAATTAACTTTTCCAAGTATCTTAATTCTTGTATATCCGTTATACTCTGTGTCTGGCAGTTGCCCTAGGCCACTAGTAATAACATTGATGATAATATCAGCAAGGACTCCAACAGCAGTTGAAGCATCTGCTTCGCCAGTTTCACCTGTTGTGACTTGTGGAACTGCTGATTGATACGGACTGCTTTGAACAGTTTTTGTAAGAATATTACTTTGAATTAATCCTTTTAAAAACGTATGTGTTTCAATTTCTGGAGTTCTAGAACCGTCTACTTGAGGAGTGTCGCCGTCCCAATATCTATTAGCAACATATACAGTTTCTTCATTACCGCCATAACGTAAATCGTTTTGATATGCATTGATTACGTATCCAACGTCTCTATCACACTTGGCTGAATCGTAAGTATATCCATTCCAATCACCCAATCCCTCTGCAACTTTTGCGGAAATAAAGGCTTTGACTTCTGCTTTCATAAAAGCAATGTTAGCATCAAATAATGTCCAAGCATTTGGATATTTGTTCCCTGCAAAGGATATACCTGGTGTAAATTTATATTCTGTAATTCGGGTTCTTGCCATGTGTTTTTCCTATTATCTTATACTATTTACCTTTATTTTCCATCTTTAAGAATTAATCGGATTTGCCCGACAGTGTTGTTCCATATCTTGAATTAAATTTATTAAACAAAAATCTGTTATTGCCACCTAAAAGAGACCTGTTATTTGTATATGAAGCATCATCTCCTGGATTATATATAAGATTTGTTTTTGCATTTCCAGTAATCCAGGCCTTTACTTCTGCCGGTGTTGCTTCTGGATTAACTTGCAAATATAATGCACACATTCCAGCAACTTGTGGACTGGCCATGCTAGTTCCTGAAATATTTACTTGTTTAAACTCGCTATTCAAATAATAATCTTGACCGTTGAATCTGTTTGTATTACTACAAGCACTCATAATGTCAGTTCCAGGTGCCCAAACATCTACGCCAGGGCCGCATTCTGAACTTACATTTTTCTGCTCTTCATCAGAGCCAGCAATTTGAGAGTCAATATTTCCTACAATAATTGCTTCGTCGTCGTATGGAGAAGCACCTCTATGATAATACCTAGCACCATAAAATGTTGAATTATAATAGTTGTCATAATCATCTCCTCCAGGAACATCAATTTTTTGGTATGAGTTTCCTGCCGCAACACAAATATTAATTCCTTCATCAATCATTTCTTGTATTTCTATATCAACTGAACTTACTCTTGTACCATATCTATAACCTGCTAGGCCGTAATAGGCTCCAACCATGCCATATTGTGTTTCTCTACTTGTTCCTGACCATGGTGTACCTCTATAAGTACCACCATTGATATTTGAAAAATAAGTTCCATATCCCCAACTCATATTAACAACTGTTGGTCTAAACTTTTTAGTTGTTGAATAAATTGCTCCAGGCAACGCACTTACAAATTTGTGAGTTGTTGTGTCTGAAGAAATTCCGATATTAACAGTAATAGTTGTTGACGTAGTTCCGGTGATTGCAACTTCCTTATCATAGTACGGATCGGTTCCAGTACTATTAGGAACACCAACACCCCTTGGATAATCATGTACTGACGCATCGTTGTCTTTTGCACACGTAAATCTTAAACTTCCTGCTACAATTCTTATTTTGTCACCTACAACAAACGGGTGTGTTCCTAAAGTTAAACTCATTACTCCGGTGCTTGGAGTATATGTTGCCGCTGTTGGTGTAAATTTACTTTGTTTTCTTCTGTGCCATTCTTTAATAACATCAAACGCATCTGCTGTTGGAATTCCTGTTCCGCTATCTCCACTTCCTTCTAAACCACCAAGTTTTACACTGTATATTCTAGCATTTTTTGCCCAACCATAATTTTTACCTGCTACTGTGCCAGCAACGTGTGTTCCGTGGCCGTCATAATCTCTATAATGATTAGCACTCTGTGTTCCAGTTAGACCACTAGCATCATACCAATCAATTTGTTGTAAACGAGTATTACCTTGTGCATCTTCCCATTCAGGGTGATCTACTTCTATTCCGCTATCTTGAATTACAACATCTACTCCTGTTCCGTCTAAATGATATGTGTATCCTCCAGATACATCTGAACCATCATAAGGATTAGTTGTAGCATTAACTCTTGGCAATCCCCAATTTTGAAAATCGCCTGCAGATTCGGTTGTTTTTGTAAAGTTTCCTGTTTGTTCTACTGATAAACCAATTTCAATATCATCTCGTTGATCTGCTGGAAGTTCAACACAGTAGACTCTATTATCAGAACGAAGTGTTTCTGCTTCGCTGTCTGTAAGCATATAATGAGTTAGTCTTTGTGAAGCAGGTCTAGGGTTTGCAACAGATACTGCTCTATTAGGAATGGCTCCTGAGCCTGTTATTCTAATCATTTCAGCGTTAAACTGTACAAAGTCTACGCCTCTATTAAGACCTACAATATATTCTCTTTCCATACTATGCCCCAAACACTATCGAATAAACAATGTCAGCAGAGTCAACATATTCTCTAGTTGTCACTGATTGTGGATCACTTGATCTTGTAATATTCTCTGACATTAATAATTCTGTAAATTTTCCTGTAGAAGGTTTACCCGCTCCTATTCTAGTATTTTCAATTGATGTATTCACAACTGGTAAATTGCTACCAGAGGAAGTAATTCTTCCTTGTTCAATATCGTTAACAGTAAACACAACAGCATTACCTGCTTTAAATTCTAAATTAGACTGAGATTCTAATGTTGGCTCACCCGCTGAATCAATTTTAAAACTTTTTGCAATAACATTTCCGCCAACAAATAAGTCTTTTGCAATACCTACGCCGCCAGCAGTAATTAATGATCCAGTAGTAGGACTTGTTGACTGTGTAGTATTTGTTAGTGTTAATTGTCCACTTTGAGAAATATTTGCATTAACAGCAAGGTCATCTCTAAATTCACTAGTTCCAGTGACTAATAAACTAGTAAAACTACCAATACCTGTAATTTCTGGATCTACAAAAACAAAATCGCCTCGAATAGCATTTGCTACATCAGCATAATAATATCCACTTGCAGTTGCAGGAACTACCCATTCAACATATCCATCTTGTTTATTATGTGCTAAATTACCTGTAGAAACAGTACCGTCTTTAACGTGTTGAATATCTGCTGTGACTAAGTTATCGTTTTCGTCTCTAATATTAAAACTAATAGATGTTAGATCTAAATTAAAACGATAAGTTCGGCCTTTTGTTAATGTAATATCTGGATTTCCGTCTGTTCCATCAACAGTAAAGTTTCCATTTGATTCACCTATTGCAATTTCAACTGTTGTGAGTGTATCAGAAACCTGTTGAATAATATCTTCAATTGGTGTTTCACTTGATAAACTTTTTACAGATACATTACCGTCAGCATCAACCGTAAATCCCGGTCCTTTGAAGCCATATTTACTGAAAAATGGATTTAGTGTGACTGCCATTTAAAATCTCCTATACACATATTTACCAAATTGTAGTAAACTGTTATACAGGAGGATTAATGGTTTTAAAGTATGTTGCTTGAAATAGCACTTTTGCACCAGCCATATCTGTGCTATCTTCTTCTTGTGGAGTGACAATTAAGTCTACATAAGAGTTATTGACTGTTGCTTTTACTTCCAAAATATGCTGTCCTAGATTACTACGTCCGTATACGGTTAAATCTGCTGTATTTTTACCTGCTGTGACTATACATTTTATAATTTCTCTATTAAATGTGTCATAGTCAGCAACAATTGAATATTCAACAGCACAAAACTCTCCTAAATGCCACCTATCTAATCGTGTTTCAATAGGCAGACCCGCAAGTTTTTGCCACGGGCCTACATATGAAAAATTAGTGCCGTTTTTGAGAGCAAGTGTGTTTTTTGCACCTTTACTGAAAAAATACTTTAACCATTCCATGTTAGTATTTATTGATTCTTTAACGTAATCAACTTACCATGCTCTGGAAGATACAAGTATTCAATATCGCTTTGTTGTAGTGTCCAAAAAGCATCTTCTAGGGTTTCTACTAATGGTTCACCACCTAGATTAAAACTAGTATTAAAAATAATTGGAACTCCAGTTTTATCTTTAAATGTTTTAATTAAATCATAGTAGTGTTCGTTTTGATCTCTGTTAACACTTTGAATACGGCAAGTACCATCTACGTGAATAATTGCCGGAATTTTTTGTTCAACTCCTTCTTGGCAATTTACAGCATACATCATACTAGGCGAACTCTCCATGCCACGTAAATCAAACCATTCGTGTACATCTTCTTCAAGAATTGTACCAGCAAATGGACGGAAATATTCTCTGCGTTTTACTTGATTAACGTGATCTTTACCTTCAGGATCGCGTGGATCATAAAGAATACTTCTATTACCTAATGCTCTAGGACCATTTTCTGAACGTCCTTGGAACATTGAAACAATATTTTTATCTGTAATTAAATCAATTACTGTTTCGTGTGTAGCATCACTAACTTCTGCTTCATATTCTTCTGCAAGTTTAGAAATATCTTCATTGGTGTATTCGTATTTAGGACCAAGATAAAGTTTGTGTGTAATAGGAGAAACTGTATTGTCCTGTGTAATACTTCTATGAATAAACATTGCCGCACCCATTGCAGTACCTGCATCGTTTGAAACAGGCTCAACATAAATGTTAATTCCTTCATCTTTTAATGCATCTAAGTAGTGATAGTTTGCAACACAATTGAGTGCATAACCTCCTGAAATAACAATATTCTTTTCACCTGTCATTTCAACAGCACGTCTAATTAGATTAACAACTTGATCTTGTGTTTGTGTTTGCACAGCATAAGCCATATCTCTACGGTTTGTTAAATATGTTCTATCTGCCATATTAGATTGTGATTTTTGCATATCAATATCTTCTTCTAAGAAATCGTATGCAAGTCTATTAACCATTGCGCCATTTGGATAGTTAGGAATAATCAACTGTCTATTAACAGTTGGATGTTTACCTTCATTACTAAACAATGGTGGAATTTTATCATTCTCTTTACCATATGGAAATAGTCCCATAGTCTTACCTGCTTCAATAGAACTAAATCCGCAATATTCTGTGACTGCTTCATAAGATTTAGTAATACCTGCTCCGTCAGTAATTACACAAGTATGTGTACCATCTTCGTTGTACATTGAACTATCAAAGTTTGGATTTACTAAGTGTACACTAGGTTGTTGTACACCAATATGTTTCCAAATAGTTTTAAAGTTTCCTGGGTAGTCACAAGTAAAAATACTTTCAGTTTCCCAACCCATAATCATTTCGCCATTAAAGTTTAATGGAATGAAAGTGCCAGCACCGTCAACTACGACTGCTGTTGCTTTTTCAAAACCTGAACGATAAAACGCCAGTGCCGCGTGTAGTTTGTGGTGAACAAAACTCATGTCAATAACTTGACTATGCTCATATGGGTTATCTTTTCTATTGATTAAACCAATTTTTCTTGCAAGACCTGTATAAACATCGTCACCTGTATAATCAACTTTAGGTGCTGTTTCTTTTAGATTTTGCGTATGAGCAACTACAAGATAGTCAATTTTATCTGTATACTCTTTAATTTTAATCATTGAGGCAAAAGGGCCGCCGTCATACTTTTGTCTAGAAAGTCTTTCTTCTTCTACAGAAAAAACTACTTCTCCGTCTTTTAACAAGCATACACCAGAATTATGACCTCTGGCAATACCTGCAATCCATACTGGTTTCTTACTCATTATTTCTCCTTGGTAGCACTTGGATTAAATTTAGGTGGTACAACACCAAACTGTGAACTCATTGCAGTTGATGCCGCCATTGCTTCATTCATAGCCTGCGGAGGAGCCATCATTGGCATACCTTGCTGTGGCATATGATGTTGATGTCCGTGTTCGTGTACTACGCCATGCACAGGACAAACTTCACCTTGCTGTTGCTGGCCTTCACCTTGCAACTGTGCTTTCATTTTAATTTCTGTTTGTTTTGCTGGATATTTTTTAAGTCCATTTTGTACACTCTTAACAACTTCTTCAACTCGTGCTTCAGACATCTTCATAATACCGTCATTGATTCTGTCGCACATTTCGTCAGGTGTAATTCTAATAGGAGCATATTCTCTTTCTTTTTCACCTAGATCAATAATATCAAACTTTTTATGGTTAACGTGTGAAATGTTAATAGGATATGTACTTCCTGTAATTACTGTTGCTGGTGTATCAGTAGCATGGGCAATATGTTGTCCAACACTATCACAACCAATAAAATAATCACAGCCTTTGATTAGACCTGCCCATTGTCTTAGTGTAATTCCTTGCGGAATTGGAACCGGGACTTCGATTTTCGCAACACTAAAATCAATAGGCATTTCGGCCATAACCATCACTGCGTGATTCTTTTTCTGTAATTTTTTAATTAGATTGACTAGATCTTCATATTCAATACTTCTTGATGTGCTATCATTAAACACACCATCTCTATAACTAACACCTCTACCAAATGGTTGAATAATAATTACTTTTTCTTTTCCTGTAATTTGTCTTACTTCATTAAGTGTAATTTCACCATTAAGAACTTCTTCTCGATTTAACTTAATTGTAGGTATTGATAGTTCTCTTGGTTCATCAAGATTATTAATAATCATATCAAAGGCTTGTCCTAAACTTGCCTTTTGATTATAATAATACCAATTTCTGTATGGTTCTGGACTTACACAATTTCTATCTTTGATCTTGTCATTGAATAAGTGTTTGTGCCACAAATCGTATGCACGTTTGTCTAAGTCCGGGTGTCCTTTGTAAAATTCAGTACCACCCTCACAAACGATAATAAAATCATCGTCTGGATTTGCTTCTCTAAATTTTTCCAATGCTGGAATAGAAGCAATTACACGGCCAGCGCCACCGTTAATAAAAAATGCTGTTGATCTAGTCGTCATTTAAGCCCCTTGTAAATTACTATTCGTACGAATATTTACCGGGCATATTTTTTAGTGGATTAGAAAGTGGTTAGTTAAAACTTACGTTCTGGATCGTTTGCTTCGTCACGCTCAAAAGGATTACCTTCTAGGATATCACCTCTTGGGTTATCTGGAAAAGGCACCATCCATGGATCCCATTCATCTACAGGAAACTTGTTGCGTAGATTCTTAAGTTCTGCAATGTGATCAACTACCTTTTGTCTGTGTTCTGCATTAGCAGGATCTGACAGGCTTTCATCATTAATTAATTCTTGTTCACAATGCCAAACTAGATTATCGCGGGTTTGTAAGAATAATTCTTCGTTCATTGAAGGTTTTTCCCACGGAAATGGTTTAACAAATTCTTTTTTATCAAAATCGTATTTGATTTCATCTTGAGCATATGCTTCATTTGGAATAAGAGGTTCTGATTTCCAATAGTATACAGTATCATCGCCATCAATTTTCCATGTTTTACAAGGATAATTTGCTTCATCCCCCATGTCCATCCAACATAATGTTGCCAACAAAGGTTCTTTAGTAGCGTCAACTAAAATAGCATCGTGTCCTTGTCCTGCCCAACGTTCAATTTCTTCTTCTTGACTTTTGTTCTCAGGATCATATGCAAAAGCATCCATGCCCACTTCAAGCAATGATGTTTCTTTGTTAATAAATACCCAAATTTTTTCAGGGCCTTCGTATGTAAATGTTCCAGTCTTACCTAAGTCATTAGTTTGATATCCAAACTTATCAGGAACATCATATGTAAATTCAACTTTTACTTTAGGTAGCCATGATGGATGTTCGCTCATTATCTATCCTCCTCAGGTACAACACTGTTTTCTGTTGTATCAACTCTTGGATCATCTGGAAATGGAACCATCCATGGATCCCAATGTGTTGATGGAAATTTTTCTTCAAGTCCATTTAACTCATCAATGTAGTCATTTAAATCAGCAATAACATCGTCAAATTCACCATCAGCATTATCACGTGTTAAATCAGTAATACTTGATTGTGCTGAAGCAATAATTGCATCTTTACCGCTCCATAATTCATCCCATGTCATGTGCGGTTTTTTCCACGGATATGGTTTATTGAATACTTTATTAATTGGATCATAAGTAATTTCTCCAATTTCGTATGTATGATCTGGAGTAGGATTAGCCGCTCTTGAATAGTATACTGTTGTATCACTAGCATCTTGTTGTTCTCTAGTAAATTCTACTTGAGGATAATCTGCTTGATCAATGTTCATACTAAATGCAGAAGCAAGTACAGGATCTGTTTTTGCATCTACTAATACTGCATAAGCGCCGGCTCCGGCTTGTAATTCTTGTTGTTCTTGTGTGTTTGGATCACCGTCATCTGCAATCCAGCCATTTTCTGGCATAACTCTATTTGTTTCTGAATTGCAAACAATCCATAACTTTGCCGGACCAGTATAGGTAAAAGTAGTAGTCAAACCCAACTCGTTTGTTTGATACAAATACTTGTCTGGAATATCATATTCAAATGTAAATGTAATTTCTTTAACTGCCATTTTCTATCCTATATCTTTAATTATGATGTATACCATGTAATTCTAATCATTCCTGGAGTTCCATATGAACCACAGTGACATCCGCCTGACCATCTTACGTAAGTTGCTCCACCTTGTCCTGGAACATACTGTGAGTGTAGTCTAGCAAAACCTGTATAGTCTGCCGCCGCACAGTTAACAAATGTACTAAAGCCTCTATCGCCGCCTTGTACACCAACTGTACCACCGCACTTGTTAAATAATCCGCCTGGATATGGGAAGTGAATCTTGTGACAGCAATGTCCGCCACAGGCTCTGTGTTGCATCCATCCACGTACACCACATACCATAAAGTCACCACCACTTGCTTCAGCAGGGTTATCGTTAATACAACAATTACAGTTCCAAGCACGGCAACAGCAATAACCTGTCACATAACATCCGCAACCTGGGAAACAGAATGAACAGCCTGGTTTACCACCACCTGCACACATATTAACATTACAACCACTAATTCTTGAACGGCATCCTCTAAATCCATTTCTACCGTTGTGACAACAACTTTGTTGTCCTAAACATAAATCATAACACCATCCCTGTGATACTGAAATAGTTTTACGTGCATAAGCACCGCCACCACCTGGTGCACCATTCATACAACAACAAGATACACCACCTCCGCCTCCGCCTCCGAAGGTTTCAAATGTTGCTCTTACTGCATCTGCAGGAACAATAAATGCAAAACAACAATCAAACTGATAGTTATCGTGTGCATTGTCGCCGTTAAAGCAGTGTCTTTTGTATATAAATGTACATCCATTAGGCAAATCTGTGACTGACTGTCCTTGATTTAACTTTAATTCGCTTACATATGAACTTAGTGTTGCCATGTTAATATTTACCCCTTATGTTGTACAATCATTATAAGTTATTCTTACCATACCTGCAGTACCAGGGAAGCCATAACAGCATCCGTCACCACAAGCAGTAGCAGTTGGTCCACCTAATCCTGGAGTCCAACCAGATGTTCTACCAGTTGTCCATTGTCCAATAACCGGATTACATCTTGCCCATTCCTGATTACAAGCATTACCGTTATTTTGTGTACTTGTAAATCCGCCTGTCATGTTGTTTAATCCGCCTGGATAATGATATAAAATTTTCCACCAACACGCACCACAAGTACATTGTGCCCATGTAGCACTTGGTCTTCCTGGTGATCCACCGTCAGCACCGTAATAACATCTGCAACACAAACAACACATTCTATCTGTGTAATAGTATCCGCAGTTATTACCTAAACAGTTAAATGCACCCCAGTGTACAAAACAGCACGACTGACCGCCATTACCGCCGTCTGCACAGAAATTAGTTAATCCGTTTCCTGTGATATAACCTTTACATCCTAAAATTCCGCAACAGCATTGGGCACAACAAGTAGCAGGTCCTGGATAAAGATTATAACAATCACCCGGACTAAAATCTCCGTCACCTGAATTTAAACATTTATATGCCCATGCACCTGAACCGCCTGGAGGTCCGCCTGAACATCCACACGAGCCGCCACCTGAGCCACCGCCGCCCCATACTTCCATTTTTAGACAGGTCATGCCTTGTGGTACACACCAGTAAAGCATACACGTATCACCGTATGACGAATCACAATAACAAGTACAGAAAGGTCTGAATGTCATTGTACATTGTTTTTCCATCGGCTTTAAATCTTCTACGGATACTGAGCCAATTAATGATCTTAAAGTTGCCATTCCATTCCTTCCTTACGTTAAGTTAATCCTTACAAAGCCTGGTCCGCCTGGGCCACCGCAATAACAGTTGCCACCTTGTGCAGATCCTGAAGAACCACCTTTACCTGGTGCCGCGTGGTGATCATCACCAGCACCCATTAATCCTCGTCCTGTTGCACAACCTGCAAATGAACCATGGTGGTTATATGCACAGAATCTAATAAAGTCATATCTATATCCGCACTGGTCAAGCATTCCTGGTAGAATGTTTAAGTGCTTATACCAACAAGCGTTGCTATCTTTTTGATGTGTTTGTATTCCGCCTAATCTTCCTGGGAAGCCGAAGTCAGCGTCGAACCAACAAGCACAACAATTTTCATATCTTGGATCCATAAATGTACCACAACCGCTTGTACCACAAGAACATTGGCTATCTAAACATTCAAACATAAAGCATTTAGAATCGCCTGGTTGTCCGCCTTCTGCACAGAAGTTAGTCACTGCTGTAAGTTGATCGTTTCTTGTCATGTATCCATTATTAATGTAGGTTTTACAACCTCTGTATCCACAGTCTCTATTTGGTGAACAACAAGCCGGTGGAGCAATACAAATTCTATATTCTGTCTTACAACTCTGTACATTAATACAATCTAATCTAGCATAAGCACCTGATCCAGCACCAAAGCCCCACATACAGCAACAGACGCCAGCACCGCCTCCGCCGCCGCCCCACATTTCAATTCTTAAAAAACGAATGTCAGGTTCAGGTGTCCAGCAAAACTCGTGTTTACATTCATCTCTAGCATGAGTGATTCCACAAGTTGTAGCAAATGCAACAGTACAATCGTCGTATTTCCACTTAGGCATCGACGGATTATCAGTATCGAAATCCTCTTTTAATGCTTTGTCTAGTAAACTTTTTAAGTTTGCCATTTAAATCCCCTATACGTTAATCACAAGTCTAAGTATTATGATGATAACAATACCCAACCATAGTTTGCACCAGAGTACATAATTGTCACAACAGCGTTGTTAATGTTCAAAGTCAAATCTTCTGTTAAGTTTTGAATTTTTGAACCATTACGAGCGATTGTACAGTTGTTTGTACCAAATGAACCAGTGACATCAACTATTTGAATAGTATCACCTTTAACTAAACTTGCGTTAGCCGGTAAAGTAATGGTAAATGCCGCACCGCTTGTATCTGCTAAAATACGGTCATTAACTCTTGCAGTTAACGCTCCGCTTGCTTCAACAATTACTGCACCGCTTGTACCAGTAGTTGTAATGTATCTTCCCATTGTAGTTTCCTTTTTCTAATTGTATTTAGCCATTACGCCGCAGTTTCAATACCCATCACTACTACGGATGTCGCATCCGCACTTGAGTATGCTACGATCTTCTTACCTGCATCTAGCACTAAACCTGTTCTTTCTAGAACTCCTTTTGCCATGATCTCAGTGTCATATTCTACCCACTCAGCATCTGTTGGCGTATCTGCCGATGCAACCGCAAGTCTTAGTGACGCGGCTGTGTTAGATCTATTACAAAAAGATACCGTGACAACGGCATATGTGCTGGCAGGAACAGTGTAAGCAGTGGTATTAACACCTGCCGCTAACGAGTTTGCACCTAATCTTCCTGTTGCCATTGTTTTTTTCTCCTTTGTTTAACTTAATAAAAACCTTTGTAATGCTACTGCATCACCGTCAATGCCGCCTGTAAAGTTCATTTTGGCTTTGACTTTAATCTCAACTCCAGTAGTGGTATCAATTTGATCTTCTTTAATTTCAATAACACCTGCTGTCAAGATATTTACGTTCAATTCGGAATTACCGCCACCAATTTGAGCATTAATAAATGTTCTAATTGCTTTTTGTGTTGGAACAATACTGTCCGAATCTGCCGCAAATGTGCCGTCAGTACTAAATTCAGTAATAACAGCGCCTGTTCCACCAAGTTCAACTGAACCTAATGAAAGTTCGTTTAGACCTGCAACGTTAAATGCATCAGCATCTAGTGTTGCAACACCTGTTGACTGTTCTACCGAGAACAAGTCACCTACTCTAAAGTTTCCGTCTTGGTCAGTAGATGTAAAGAACACTCTACCGCCGCCACCAACAACTGTTTCATTAGCAGGAACTGGATTCTGTAATGGAATGCCAGGATAATTAGTTTGTGTATAGTTTCCTGTACCAATGTCTAGGAAGTCATGACCAGTTAGACGTACTTGAGAATATCTAATACGCATTTCTACTGGATCAGCGTGTGGTGGTGCAGTGTTTACAGGAATATCCGGAGACACTTGCAATTTACACGCATATAGTCCTTGTGCATTTGGTCCGGTTAATTCTCTAACAACAACCAGTTTGTAATATTCGCCTGGTAAGTTGTCAAATGTCACGTTTGAACCTGCTTTTGGTGGTTCTGTTAAATTTTCAACAAATATGTTTGAACCGTTTTGGTACTTGTCAATAGTACCGCTACCTGAAACAGTAGCACTTGCAGTTTCGTACCCTTCACCTCTGTTTAGAATTGTTGGATTAGCAAGTGCGCCGTCTCCAACTCTAACTTGTACTGGTGCTTCAATTGTGTTGCTTGGATCAGTAATTGTAATGTTTGGTGTTGAAGAATAGCCTGAACCTGGTTCCCAAATTCTCATTCCTGGAATTTTACCAGTTGCTACTCTTGCTCTAACAAATGCTTGAGCACCTGCTCTTACTAATGCACCGTTTCCTGAACCACTTTGTAGTGCAAACCATGTAGGTCTACGTCCAGGATTACCAAATGCTAGTGCAGAATATACACCATCTGTTTTACCGTTTGTTTTACCTTTCCAACTAATACCGTCTTTTGTTAATGATGTTTGTGAAGTATCAATAATTGTTTCAACATCAAATGTTAAGTCAACGGCTCCGCCGCCACCTAACTGTGCATCAAGAATAGTAATTGTTTCATCAACAACAAATCCTTGTCCTAGTCTGTCAACTGTAATAGTTGCCGCACCTGTTCCATCTACATCAACTGTAAATTCTGCGTTAGCACCACTACCGTCTGATGTCCAATCACTTGTAGTAATTGTGTAAGAACCTTCTGTTCTAGAAGCGTCTGCGCCACCTACGTTATAAGTTGATTTGATTTGACCGTTTGTTGCCGCAAACCAAAGGAATACACCTTGTCCGTATTCTAAGTATCCGTCGCCACCACCAATTGATGAATCAGCAGTAGTATCAATTTCTGTTTCAACCCAGTTAGAACCATCAAGACTATAATAACCTTGTGTTCCTTTATCGCCAATCATTAAGTAGCGACCATTACCATATGCAATATCTTTTACGTTTGTGTTTGTGTCAGTAAATGCTGGAAATGCTTTTGAGTTCCAATCAATACCATTGCTCGATTGCAAGTATGTAGCACCATCACCAATTACAATAAATTCGTCTCTACCGTAAATAATTTTCTTCCAGTTGCCTGTTGATGGTAATGTTGCTGAAGTCCATGTCACACCGTCTGCGGAGTATGCCGCTTGTGTTCCACCTGATGCAACTGCTACATATACTGCTTTTGCATAGATACTTGCTGACCATGTTGCTGTTGCTGGTAGTGTTGCACTAGACCAACTAGCACCATCATCTGTTGAATATGCCGCATCAGTTGAATCTTCTTTAAGAACAACCCAAGTCATTGTACTATCTTCACCAGCACCATAACTTAATCCTACCCATTTTCCAGTAGCAGGTAGTGTTCCCCCTGCTGACCAACTAGCACCATCTTGTGAATAAACTGTTTGATTGGTGTTATAACCTGCGATAATAAATCTATCATTACCGTATGCCATATTATTACGTTTACTTTGTAGACTTACACCATAACTTTGTTGAGCACTTGAGAATGGAGGTTCGCTAATTTCAACTCTTGGTTCAATAACATATTTTGTTGTTCCGTCTAGTAGTTCTGAAATAGCAGTTCCTGGAATAAAATGATCCCATCCAGGTTGTCCGTCTGATTCTCTAAACACTGTTGCATCTTTATTACCAGCATTAAACTGTCCAATAAATCCATACTGTCCAACACCTAAACCACTTGTAAGAATAATTCTCATTCCATCATAGTCACCTGTGTTAGCAGTGTCTGTATTTGAAATTCTAATTTTAGTAGTATCACCTGTTTGTGCAGTATTATTTGCATAACCATAATCAGCACCACCAAAGTCGCCTTCACCATCTGCGTCAACGTCTGTGTTTAACATTCTAATATCAAATACTGCTTGGTCTCTATATTCATCACCTAAGATATTAGCATTAACACCGTCGCCAGTGACTGTGTAAGTTGATGTTTCATAGTTAATACCAGCATTATCATAGAAGAAAGTTAAAATTTCATTTTGGTCTGTTAGTACATCACCGATTAATGCTTCAGAATATCTATTATTAACTGTACCACTAATTACTGTTTCTGTTGCGTCTACCCCTTCTGCTACACAACCATATGTACCATAAGATGAGTTTCCGTTTGTAGCACGGATTTTACCGCCGTTTTCTGCTAGGTATCCAATGTGTCCGTAGTATGAGAACACGGAAACTAATTCTACCCTTGCTAGGTTAGTGACCCAACAACCAATACCATCACTTAAAATTTGTGTAAAGTCGTTAGCAACAATTGAGTCATTGCCGCTATCGTGTAGTTCGCCGTCAACTTTTAATCCAACACACGCTGTACCAAAGTTTGAAACGTTTTGTACATAAGGTGACTTAGAAATAATCCATGTTCTATCGTCTGCTGTACCCCAGCCTGGATCAAGCGATACAAACGCACCCGCTGTTGGTCGTTTTGTACCATATGAGTTAGCAGTACCTAGTACACCTGTTAATCCGTTTAATGAACAGTTGCGTAAACCACAACCGTTTCTTAAGTAGAACATATCTTCTGTGACTGAACCTTCAACTGCGTTTGCATAGAATCTTGCCGCATAATGTGAAGCATATGTGCCACCGTATGTTAAATCATGTATTACAGCGTCGATATAATCTTTAACATCGTCTTTACAACTTGCAACACTGTAAGTATATGAAGGATATGTTGCTGTAATATAAGCAGTTGCTTCTTCTGCTAGGAAATCTTTGTTTAACGTTAACTGTCTAACTGCATTATGTACGTTTTGATCTGTACTTCTTACATTACCGTTATAATAAACAGTACCATTAGAAGTGTATTCTTCAAACGTCGAACTATCTAATGCAATAGTCATTTTATAATCTTCGTATAATGCAAACGTTGTAGTTGTAAGTACATCTACATAGAACATTCTGTCGTTTAGTTCTATCATTCCGTTTACATTTTTAATGTTTACTAGTGTTCTATCTTGTAAACCGTGTGCTGATGTTGTTTCGATTACACAAGGGTCTGCCTTTGTAATTGAATTAATGCTTAGTGTTGACTGTCCTGTTGTTAATGTAGGAGCAGTAGAGTCTTGCGAATCATTACCTGCATAGTAAGTGATATAATCAAGTACGTGTTGTAGTTTTGCTACGGCCGCAGTACCTTCTGTTGCAGTACCATACGGAAGTGCTTGTACTTGTGATTGTGTGTTAGTACCTGTTTTAGTGACAGCACTACCTTGAATAATATCGCTTAGTAAACCTTGTACTCTTGTGATACCTGCTAAACTGTAATCAACATCGCTTCTTGAAACGTAGTCAGTATCTTCACTTGGTCGAATTCTAGTTGAACGCAATTCGTCACCAACAACTGCTGTATTTGCAGGAACTCTAATAGGAAGAACTTCTTTATATTCTCCTGTTTTAACAAACACAGTTTTTTGTACTTGTTCTTCTGTTGGAATACCTGATGCACTACCTGCTGTAATAGCATCAGTAATAATTGCAACTAAACTTTCAATAACGCTCTGTGCTTCAGATTCTTCAACAAGAGCAGTATCTTTTCTTTGTGTAATTGCCGGTGTATAACTGTTTAATGTTTGGTAGTTTGATGCCGGATCAAGACTGCTAATAACAGCATCAATTACTTCAATACCGTAGTTAATAGAAGCAACTGTTTCTGATTCTTGACCGTTAATATAACTTCCGCCTGCTTTTGTAAAGTAAGCATATGCGGCTTTTCTTGATTCTGTATTGCCACCATGTGATAAATCCCAAATAACAGCATCAATAATAATGCCCATGTCTCTATAACATTTTGCACTGTCATATGAGAAAGCACTAGTAAATGGTGCAATGTCATTTGCAATTTGATAATCTGTCCATTCAACAATTTCTCTTTGAATAAATTGTCTATTCTCTTTTAATAGTTGTACTGCATTAGGTCTTAGTACACCTTTTTCAATTGCTTCACAAGCAAATCTTACAGATTTAAAAGGTCTATCAAGTGTAGAACCTCTATTTGGATATGCGCCGTCAACACCATCAGGACCAACATAATAAACGTGGTCTGTTCTGCCCCAGTATTTCCATGCTGGTAGTCCAGTTGTGTCAACTGTTAATACTTGTCCTTCTTCACCAATTGGTAAACGTGCAGGACCTGCACCATTGTAAATTAATAGGTCACCGTCTGTTGTTAAGTTAGAACCTTCAGCACCACCTGCTAATAATTTGTAGTAGGTACCTGAAACATCTAAGTCAGGACGCTTTTGACCAATTGCTTGGTTTGATTGGTGTGCTTGAATTACTACGTATGAGTTCACACCATAGTAAACAACATCACCTAATACATAATCTGTAATGTTTGTCCAGTTGCCTTTCCAAGCAAAACCTTCGTTTAATTTTGTCCAAAAAGTTGTTTCACTTGCAGGATTTTTTGCAACACCTTGATGGTCTTGAATACACATATAAGTGTATCCACCTAGTCTTACTACATCTCCTACTAGATAATCTTGTAATGAAGAGTCGTCACCATAGTCGCCTCTAAAGTTATAACCTTTTAGGTATAACTTCCAATCGTTTGCGTTTGCATACGGTGGCTTACCAGTGTTGTTAGTATTTGCAATATAAGAATAACCGCCGTATGTGACAATGTCTCCTGGTTGATAAACTTCACCATTGCTCCACGAATCTTCGTATTCTAATCCTGGAACAAAAATTGACCAATTGCCTTCATCTGTTGCAAAACTATTAGTTGCTGTATGAGCCGCTGTACAAATCCAAATATTTGCGCCATATTTTACAATGTCATTAATTCTATAACGTGTACCTGTTGACCAAGTTTCTCTGTATTCAATACCTTTATGAAAGTGTTGCCATTTTGCTTGATCTACTTCTAATCCATCTGCTAAATCTGTTGCAGACTGGTGGCCTTGAATACAAACATAAATTTGACCACCATACTTAACAAGGTCATTTAGTTTGTACCTAGTTGAAATTGCCCAGTTGTTTTTCCATTCAAAACCTTCTGTAAAAATATTCCATCTGTCTGCAACTGAAGCAATTCTAAATGTCACATTAGGAGCGCCACCACCACCAAGTTGTGCATCAGTAATTGTTAATACATCGCCAACTGCATATCCTGTACCATTGCTTGTTAATGTAATCGCAACACCACCAATGTTATCAACTGTGGCATCTAAAACTAATCCTGATCCAGAACCGTCTGTTGGTGTAATTCCTGTATATGTTCCCTGACTTCTAGAAACGTTTGCCGCTGATATCGAATCAATTGTTAATGCTTTACCATCGTTGTCGTTTTCTAAACCATCACTGTCTGAAGATGCTGTTGCACTTGATGTATGATCATCAATACAAACATAAACTGTTCCGCCATACTTGGCAATATCATTAACTTTATATCTTGTGCTAGTTGCCCAAGCGCCGGTATAATTAAAAAATTCTGCGTATGTGTCCCAGTCGCCTTGGTTAAACTCTAAACCTTTTGTTGTTGTATCGGCTGAAGTGTGGCCATTATTTGCAATATATAGATAACCACCATATTTTACAACATCACCTGTTTTATAATAAGTGCTAGTTGCCCAGTCTTCCTTCCATGCAGAACCATCAGCAAACGTATTCCAGTTTGCACTATCTACATAAAAGTCAGCGTCTGCGGTATGTGCTTCAGTACAAATATATACTTTACCACCGTACCTTACAACATCGTCTTTAACGTATGCTGTACTGGTTGTCCAGTCGCCTTTCCATACAAATTTAATTCTTCCTAATAGAAATTCAGCCATGTTTTGCTCCGATATCGTAGTTATTTATTATATTATGCTCCGTAGTTATCATTCGTATTCCCTCCGGACTCATCTTGTCCTCCAAAATCATCTGAAATAGCAATGTCAGTACCAAATGCAAAGAACGCTCTAGCCGCCATATCACCGCCTACACCGCCTTCAAACGATATTTTTGCTTTTGCTTGTATAACACTACCGTCGGTAGTATCTATTTCTTGACCACTATCACCTGATGTAATAACACCAGCAGTGACTTTGTTAACATTAACACTAGAACCACCACCTGTAATACGTGATTTAACGTATGCCGCTATTGCTTTTTGTGTTGGTACTACGTTATCACTGTTTGCTACAAACAGCGGATCAATTGAGAACTCTTTAATTACTGCACCCGTACCACCAAGTGTCACACCACCTAATGATAATTCTGTTAATCCTGATAAATCAAACTGATCAGCATTAATAGTAATAATACCCGATGCCTGCTCAACTTCAAATAGTTCACCTACTCTAAAGTTTCCATCTTGGTCAGTGGACGAGTAAAACACTCTACCACCATCACTAAAGTCTGTTTCGTTTTGTTGTTTTACAGCATCTTCGTCTGCTTCAGTAAATCCTTGTAAGTATCTTACAGGATATCTAGTTGAATTTTTATTACCAGTACCAATATCTAGGAAGTCATGGAATGTTAAACGAACCTGACTGTATTGTTCACGCATTACTAGTGCTGTGTTATGATCTGGTGACTCGTCAACTCCTAATGTTGGACTAATCTGTATTGTTGCTGACAACGTTGGTTCAGATCCTGTAATATCAGTGACTTTTGTGACCAAATATGTTTTTCCGTCAATACCTGTAATTGATAAGTTAGCACCCGGACCTGGTTCTCTAGTTAAATCAGTGACCTTAATTTTGTTTCCTGTTTGATATACATCAGCATATCCGTCGCCTGTGACACTTGCTGTTGCACTTCTAAATTTAGTACCTCTATTTCTAAATGAAGGTTGAGGTAATACACCATTTGCAATTCTTAATTTAACATAAGGATCAACAGTTGCTAAAGGATCACTAACTGTCATACTCATAGCATCTGTTTCTTCAATTGTAATTGCTGTTGCGCCAGCATCTTCTGTGCTACCATAATACAGACCACTTGGTGCATCATATTGAATTTCAATTTCAACTGTACGATTTGCATAATCTGCAAAATCTCTAAGGAACACGTCTCTGCTTACAACTGTTGTTCCAAAACGATATACAACATTATCGGACCAAACAATAGTTTTAGCCGCATCTTGATAGATATTCAATGGATGAATGTTATCTTCAACTACACCGTCAACAACTGCACCACCATAGTTTTTAAGTGATTCATCACTTAAATCAAAAGTATATCTTCTACCTTCAGTAAATGTTAATGTTGGGTTTTCGCTTCCGTCGATAAAATAAACATCTGCTGTATCTGCCGCATTTCTACCAAATGTGACAGCAAACGTATTATTAACATTCAATAAATCGCTTTCGTAGTTTGAACCTGGATCATAAATCCAAAACTCGCCTGCTCTTGTATTTTTAACAAACATTCTAGCAAATGGTTTTCTACCTGCTTGAATTACAACAGCATTTTGTTCGCCTGAACCTTGTAGAGGACTACCACTTCCCATTAATACAAATTTACATGAGTTTCCAGGAGTACCAATTCCACAAGTGGTCCAATTAGCAGTAGTTGGAAGAGTTTTTGCTTCCCAAAAAATTCCATTTTCTGAAATTGCAAATTCGTCCGTATTAGGTTTAAATGCTACATATACACCTTGGCCGTATCCTAAGAACCAGTTGCCTGTTGATGGTAAAACATTTTCTTGTCTATACCACGCACCATGGCCGCCTGTTGGATTAATCCATACATCGTCGCTATTTGTTTCTGTTGCAAGGAAAATGTTATTACCATAAACCATGCTTTCAACATTTGACATATCTCCCATGCTAACAAAGTTTTCAGCCCATTCAGTATTACCAGGTGTTTTTGTATAAATTCTCATTTTAGAAGAATCCCAGTCACCCGCTACTGCAACAAACTTGCCGGATCCGTATGCCATTCCTCTAACGCCGCCGTCAAAACTTTCTGCTGACGGTAATTGTCCTGCTGTCCATGTATTGCCATAATCTAAACTTTGGAAATATTCAGGCGAGCCGTTTGATGTCACTAACCATTCTGAACGCCCATCAACTCTTACAAGTGCATACGAACTATCTGGTTGTACACCTGATCCTGTACTATTATAGTTTACATAATACATAGGAACACCAACTAACGAGTTGGGTACTGTCCATACTACTTTTCTTGTTTGCGCCGCATTAAATCCTGATACATAAGCCGCTAAATCTGCAACTTGTTTATTATTAAGATAATATTTTACGCCTTCTGTATATTCGTCGCCGCCGCCATTAATACCTTCCGGAGTTGAACTAAAATAAATTGGGCAGTTGTTATTTGAGCCATCGTTTTGATTAAACGTATAAGTATTTCCTTCAACAACAGAAATATCTGGAGCAGTATTTACTGCGCCATCAAAGTGATAAAGTGGATTGTCTCCAGGTACAGAAACTGTGACTTTAAATGTCTGCTCAATTGTTGGGTTATCACCAAATGCAATATATCTTGTTTGAACTCCTGTACTATCGTTAGTGACCTCGTACATTGTCCAGTTTTCGCCGTCGCTTGATACCGCAACAATACCTTCTTTAGCAACAGCAACAAACTTACCGCCACCGTAATCTAAATCTTGCCAAGACCAACGACCGGTTGATTGTGGAAGATTACTTCCATCCATATTTCCGGCAGTCCAACTAGTACCGTTTGTAGAATAAACAAACTGATCTGTTCCTGAATTACCAAATTCACTTTGTGCAATAGCAACGTATCTATTATTACCAAACACAACTTTTTTATAGTCTAATGGAGTGTTAACATTGATGCTTTCAGTTGCAAACGGAGGTTTACTAAATTCAACTCTTGGCTCAATTTGATAAAATGCAGTATCGTCAAGACTTGTTTGAATTGGAGTCCCTGGAATCCAATGATCCCAACCTGGTAAGTCGTCACTTTCTCTTAGAATATATGCAACTTTACTTGACGGATCGTATGATTGGATATAACCGTATTGTCCTTTACCTTTACCCTGCGTAATAAAAATACGCTTTCCATCATAAACACCACTACTATCTTCAACAGTATCAGTTGCACTTAATAAAAGTGTAGAACCTGTTCCACCTTGTGACTGACCTGTAGTAATACTAAATCCTGAACCACCAGGTGTAGATGAATCACCCGGATCAAGCATTCTAACTTGTGATAGTGATTTGTTTCTAAATTCTTTAAATTCTGCTTCTAAGTTAGAACCAGTACCTGAAAATGCATCAATATCTGCACTTGTATAATTTTGTCCAGCGTGTGCATAACCAAACAAATAAATTTCGTTGTCTAAATCTGTTAATACGTTTGATACTGTTGCGTCATTATCTCTGTTGTTTACATTTGCTGTAATTGGTGTTTCTAATAAGTCATACCCTTCAGCAACAGAACCGTAATCACCGTATGAGTTGTTTCCGTTTGTAGCACGAATCTTTCCGCCTGCTTCAGACAAGTATCCAATATGACAATAATATGTAAACACTGATACAAGTTCTGATAATGCACCGTTAGTGACCCAAATACCAATACCGCCACTTATTACTTGTGTAAAGTCGTTAGCAACAATAGATTTATTACCACCTAAATGCAACCCACCGTCAATTTTCATTCCTACACAATTAGTACCAAATGTTGTGACATTTTGCACATAAGTAGATTTAGATGTGACCCACACATTACTATCACTTGGACCTGTTCCTGGATCTAAACTAACAAACGCAGGATGTCCTCCTACTGGACGTTTAGTGCCAAACTCGTTAACAGCACTCATAGTTCCTACAAGGCCTTGTAGAGTACAATTTCTAATACCACAACCATTCTTTACGTGGAACATATCTGTTCCTTCGTATCCTGCGGCCGGAACAATTCTAGTTGATCTTAATTCATCTCCAACTACTGCAACATTAGCAGGAATTTTTAAAGGTAATATTTCTTTAAATTCACCAGTTGAAACAAATACTGTTGCTGGTGTTCTGTTTACTGTATCACCTGCAATGTGATCTAGTGCATACTTAACAGTTCTAAACGGATTTTGTTTTGTGGCGCCGCGTGTTGCTTCGTCAACACCGTCAAGTGCTACATAAAAATTATTTTTAGAATCTCCTAAAAGATCCCATTGTGGACCTTGTCCTAAACTTGAGTCTGCATTTGTTTGTGGTAAACCTTTAAGTACAGTTCCTAGGTCACCAATTTCTAAACGCTCATTTGATCCTGCACTGTAAGTTTTAATATCGCCAGGTCTTGCAAGTACGTTTGTTCTAATACCTTGTACGTATACTTTCCAGTATACTGGAATAGTTTTTCTTGTATCTTGATCCGGTCTACTATTAGCACTATTAGCATCATGTCTTCTAATACACTGATAAGCAGTTCCTGCCCAAAGTACAATGTCGCCTAATTCGTATGCATTAAGTGTAGAGTCTGCATCAAAATCATTCCAAGGTCCTTTAAAAGAAACACCAGGCATTAATAAATCCCAATTAGATGTTCCACTAACTGAAATTACTTGAACACCACTTGATCCTGTGTTATTATAATCTGCAAAATAAATTGCATCTGGACAATCAGGTTCAAGTTTAACAATAACTTGTCTAACTGTTGCTGTATTAAATCCTGAATTATAATCTTCTAAACTTGCTACAATTTCGTCATCTAAAATATAAGTTGTTTGCACTCCAGTAAATAATTCATTACCACCATCTGCTACATTTAAGAATCCGTCTGTTGTATCTGCTGGATAAATTGGATGAGAATCGTTTGAACTATGCGATTGATCTAAAATTAATGTAGTGCCACGTGTATAAGTTTTATTTGGTGTTGTGACTCCGTCCCAATTAAAGGCTGTTCCAAATGTAATACTAACATCTGTTTTAATACCGCTGTCTGGTTTACTACCAACGTTGTCGATAACTGCCCAGTACAAATAACCGTGATTTCTTACAACATCACCTACTTTATAAGGTTGTACCGCAGACCAATCATTTTTAAAATTATACCATTCACTTAAAAGTTCCCAATCATTTACTTCTACTGAAGGAACTTTATTAGTATGGAACGTTTTACAATAGTATGTATATCCACCATATTCAACAATATCACCGGGTTGGTAATTTGTATCTGCGTTCCATTGTTCTTCATATGCCATTCCTGCAACATATAAATTCCAATAAGATTCTGTGTCTCTAAATAACGGATCATCAGTTTCCTCGTCAGTGCCTGTGACAGTATGTGTAGCATTACAAACATAAATTGCTTGACTATGCCTAACCATATCACCAACTTTCCATTTAATTGTGTTTGGTGTTCCGCCTTGAACGTGTGCTGTTGGTGCTGTCCAGAGACCTTTGTATTCAATACCAGGAACAACTAAATCCCACCAACCTTCTACGTCTACTTCGTTTTCAAAATTACTTGTTGAAGTGTGTTGAGCATTTGCTCTATAAACATATCCTCCATAACGAACAATGTCTTGTGGTTTATAATTTGTTGCAGGTGCCCATTCGTTTAACCAATCATCACCTGTGACTATTCTTTCCCAATATCCTTGATCGCCTGCTAGTCCTTCGGCATTTGTTCCTGAAGTGTGTGCAGTTGTACATCTCCAAGTTGAACCGCCGGCTCTAACAACATCACCGACTTGATATGGTGTAAATCCAACCCAATCTCCAGACCAATGAGATCCAAATACGTGAGTTGTCCAAAATCTAATGTTATTTGCGTGACCAAAATCAGCATCTGTTAGTGCCTGGTGTCCTTGTGTACAACGGTAAATTATGCCGCCTCGTTCTACTAAATCGTTTATGTAATATAGTTTAGGCGTAATAGTAATAACATTGTTTCCGGTTTCAGGATCAATTGAACTTACTGAAGTACTGTTTTGCCATGCACCCTGCCAACTATATCCTTCAGACATAATTTCCCATCTAGTAGTAGCAGGAGTACCGCTAACTTCTAAACTTTGAACTACACCAGGTACAACTAACGCACCTTCGTATGCATTATCAACTGTGGCTACTGTGACTGTTGCATCATTTACTCCGCGGACGCCGCCTACTTGATCGCCTGGAATTACAAAATATTCTTTAGCAACATAGTTTCTACCACCAGCAACAAGTGTCACAGAATATTTCTTACCGCTTCGTGTGACTGTAAAGTCAATTCCTGTTCCGTCTACTGTTGTATTTTGACCGCCAGCATTTGCAGATAGGTTAAATTCGTCATCAACACCGTTTGGTGCACTATATGGCTCTGGATATGTAAAGTCATATAAAAAGTCGCCATAAAAATCATCTTGTGATGTGTGTGCCGCTGTACAGAAGTAAACATTACCATTAACTGTCACAATGTCATCTAGTGCATATGCGACATCAGGCGCCCAATCGCCTCTGTATTTGTAAGTAAATCTGTCTAGTTTAAACTGTGCCATTTATTTCTCACCTATATTTAACTGTAATCATATGGTTGATTTACTCTTGCGACTAAATTTCCATCTTCGTTGATGTAGTAATTAATCTTTTGGTAATCCCATCTGTATTGTTCATATTTTAAGTTGTTATAAACCTTTTCGTGGTTTACATCTCTACCTTCAAAAAAGTCTTGTCCAATATCAAAATCGTTATAGTTCTCTGCACTATTACCAGGAACGTTAATTTCAATTTGATCATTTGGATTTAATTGGTCAACAATAGCAAGGTAAATTGTACCGTCGTCTAGTTTTCTTAAACCATAGAAGTATCTGGTATTCATACCATCTATTAGTTGTTCCATATTTCCGCCGATATAATTTGCCATCGTTATCTCCTATTAAGTTTGTTCCGCATAACTTATTACTGCGTCAACGCTATCTGCATAACTTGACGAAATTTGTAAAGTATGATATTCATCTAGTACTAATTTCTCACTACCATTTAATGCTCTTAGTGATCCGTTTGGTGGTATTGGAACATCTTTTGCGTAATATGCTACAACACTACCTGCGTCTTTAACCATAACACTTCCTAACACTGTACTATCTTTTGTATTTGCTAGTGAAATGCCCATAATTACAACTTTTCTATTAACAGGAACATTGATCGCATCAATTGGTAATTGACCTACGTCTTTTATAATTGCATTTTTTAATATCGTTGCCATCTATTTTCTCTATCCATATATTAATGCGTTTAAGAATGATAGTTCTTCCGCTTCTTGGAATGTAATACCACCCTGTTGTCCAACAACAGATGCCCATACACTACCATCCCACACTTCTAATCTACTCTGCTGAGTGTTATATCTTGTTAAACCTACAGCAAGATTAGACACTGGTCTATTGTTGTTATCACCTACTGGAAACTTAAGACCATATGTTCCATTAAAATCCACATATCCTTCGTCTGTTCCAGCAAAGTTAATCTGTGAATCACTTACTACATTAGTTATCGTATTTGTGCCCTGATCCCACTCTACATCTCCAATTACTACTTTACCTGTACCGTTTGGAGCAATAGTTAAATCTGCATCTGTAGCCTCTGTACTAAGTGTATTAACGTGAATTGTGTCAGTATTAAAACGTGTTGCATTTAAATCTGCTGTTAGTCCTGCCGCGCCATTATAAAATCTAAATGTATCGTCGTCATTACCTTGTGTTAATTCTGCTGTGATATAAGTGTCTAAGTCTTGGTCAACAACACCACTTACACTACCACCAACTGCATTCCAAAATCCGTCTGCATATAATTCAAATACGTTTGAACTTGTGTTATATCTAAACATACCATTAACAGGTGTGCCCGGTCTTTGAGCAGTTGTACCTGCAGGAAGTTTAATAGCATCATCACTGTTAAAGTCTACATATCCGTCGCCGTGTGCAAAAATTTCTAAATTAGTATCGTTTCTAAATGTTTGTACAGAGTTGTTAATTAATTTAACTTCGTCTGAAATAAATGATGTTGTTTGTAAACCATCACTATCGATATAAGCAATAGTTGTTCCTGCAACATCAAAAGTAATAACATCATTGTCTGCACCAAGTGTAGTTTCAACGTTTACTTTAGTATCACCATCTTGGTCACGGATTTCATTAAATCCGCCATTAATCACTAAGTTTCCGTCAATTACAACATCTGATGATCCATCTGGATTAATTGTTAAGTCACCGCTTGTAGTAATGATTTGATTACCACTAATTCTAATATTTCCTGTTTCAACTCTGCTAGGATCTACAATAGTTGTATTTCCACCGTCAGTAAATGTTAAACCAGATAATGAACTAATATCAAAACTTTCTGCTTCAAATGTGACGTTTCCTGTTTCTTGGTCAACAGTAAATGCATTACCAACTCTAAAGTCACCGCTTTGGTCAATTGAACTGAATAATACTTTACCGTTGTTTGTTTCAGTAATTTCGTTTGCTTGAATTACTCTAGAAACATCATTTTCTAAATTCTTTCCAACGCCTACGTATCCAAAGTTATGATTGATCAATCTTAGGAGAACACCGTCGCCGTCTGCAATAACACCTTGATTTCCGTAAACGTTTGCACTACCAATTGCTCTTAGTTCAGCACCAAATTGTTTAAGATCAATAAATTCAATGCCTGTTGCACTACCACCACTTGAAGAAGAAATATCAACTTGAACTGCTACATCTTCTGTGACTGTTGTACTAGCATTTGCACCATTAAAGTGTGTTAAAAATACTGTTGTGCTATCTCCAACAAACTCTGCTGTTGGTGTTGAAAAACCTGACAAATATCTTGGTAAACCTTTAGTGACTCTTAGTTCGTCTACATATCCTGTAAACAAGTTTGTGTTATTATAGTCGCCACCAATACCAAACATTCTTGCTGTACCATAGTTGTTTGTATCACTATATGTTGATCCGTCTTGATTTCCGTTAACAAACAATTTTGTTCCATCGTTTGATCTAGAAACAGCAATATGGTACCAAGTGTTTGTTAGTAGTACATCTGTTCCAGTAATAACATCACTACCAGCAACAGCAACTCTTACATTAGCACCGTTAGTATAAACACTAATTGCATTATCACTTGCTTCTGTTCTCATATCAAACAAGTATTGTGTTCCTGTGACTCCGTCAAATCTAAAGAAGCCTTCAACTGTAAAGTTTCCTTCTCCAAATCCAAAATCATTTGAACTAGGCACACTTGCATAATCACCTGTGCCATCTAGGTATAAACTTGCTGTACCAAACTTTTTCTGTGTAGTACTTAAAGAACTATTTCCTGTTAGGTTAATAGTTTTACTTTTTCTATCAGTTGTTGTAGACCAACCTGAAACTTTACCATCAAATGTTAATCTTAATCTGCCGTCAACTGTTTCTTTTGATTCAATAGTACCTTGTGCTAGTACTGTTGATCCGTCTTCTGATGTTAAAGTGACTGTGTCGGTGACATTAAACGTTCCTGTGTATCCCGATAAATCAACAATAGTTTTTCCGTCGCCGCCTCTACCAGCACTACCTGATTCGCCAACAATGCCTTTGTCAGCAAAATAAACAAAACTGTTTAACCACTCACATCTTGCACCATTAGTCATATACAAACCAACGGAATTTGGTACAAAGAAAGTAGTATCATTAAACAACATTGCCGCTTCAATTGAACTTGCAGAAACTAAACTACCATCAATTTTTGCACCACGTCCTGCATCTCCACTATCAAAACCATAAGGATCACTAGCACTAGTTGTAGTACCTTTGTTTAATACTGTACAGTTTATTATATATGGTGATTGCAATGGAACACTTAATGATCCAGCAGGATCAAAACTAAAAGCATAACCTGTGTCGTTTGACGAGTTATACTTCATATTTTTAATTGCTAAATGTTGAATAGTTGTAGCACTGTTTAAGTGAAAACAATCTAAATCTTCTGTTGCAACAGTTGGACTAACAACAGTTGCACGTAAGCCTGCGCCGTCTACTGTGACTCCTGCTGGTACTACTAGTGGAAATTCTTCTGTATAAATTCCTGCAGAAACTTTAATAATATCACCTGAACTTGCTTGACTCAAAGCGTGTTTGATTGTTGCAAATGCACTGTCAATACTAGTGCCTTCTTCTGCGTCGTCACCGTTTTGTGTCACAAATAATGTCTGACCTTCTTCATTTAAAAGCAAGTTTTCAATTCTTACTTTACCTGTTCCGTTAGCACGAATAGTTAAATCTGCATTACTGTCAATAGTTTCAATTGTTGAATCTGTAATTTGAATATTATCAATATTTGCTTGTCTAGAGTTTAGTGTTTTCCAACGTTTGCTAGGAGTACCTAGTGTGTAAATTTGATCAGCATCTGGAATAATATTTGAAACAACATCTGCTTTAAAATTAACAGTGTCTGTGTCAGCATCACCTAAATTAATATTTCCGCCAGCAGTAATATTGCCAGTTGCATATAAGTTTCCTGTGACGTTTGTGTTTCCTAATAGTTCAATAGTACCTGTTCCATTAGGAGCAAGTTCGATAGGAGCATTACTATCAATTGTACTGATAGTGTTGTCATTCATTTCTAATGAATCAACTTGAATTCTTGAATGGTAAATTACAGGATCACCACCTGAAGGTGTAAGTTCAATAGTACCTAGTGTACTACTAATTGTGTTTCCTTGAAAAGTTAAATTACCTGTTGTTGCTGAATTTGTTGCAATCCAGTCTGTGACTTGTACTGTACCGTTTACATCTAGTTCATAGGAAGGATTGGTCTTTTTGATACCAATGCGACCATTGTTAACATCCAAATATAATAAATCCGTTTCAAACGCCAAGTCCACACCATTACGGAGCAGATTTGCCTTTAACAACGGACCCGAAATACGACCGACGGCCATTGTGTTCTCCTATAAACCGGGCATCCTGTGCCTCTAACCACCTTACATAGCGGGTTAACCACTGTTTGTCCTGCAAACCTAAACGGTCAAGTTTGCATTAATAGTATTTAGTCTTTATTGGAAAAACCGTAAGTATGTAGTTAAAATTAACCTACGATACTACCGTCGAAGCCGTGTATAACGGTGACGTCTTTACCTAAAGGAACAGGAGAATCAAACTTAATATATTTGTTGCCGTTAACATCAACAGTCATAGTATAGTTTACACCTGCAATTTGCACAACGTTTTCAACAAGTACAAGTACATTCTCAGCCGCGGCTGGTGATGGACTTAGTACACCAAATTGTGTTTCAGAGGCATCGCCAGTTCCTAAGTTTTGAACTTGAATGTTTCCTGGACGATCAGATCTAATTGTTTCCCAAGCATTATTAATATATGCTTCAATCTCATTAATTTGACTATTATAACGAATTGTTCCGTTAACAGGTGCGCCACTACGTTGGCTAGTATCACCAGTACCAAGTTGTAAACCACCAACAGCACCTTGGAAACTTACAGAGCCGTCAATGTCAACAAACACTGATTTGTCAACTATCATTTTTCTGTTAATCTGTTGTTGTTTTACAAAACGCATATTATTACACCGCTATTGTTGAAATAGTGACTGAAATAGTTGCTGGAGATGTTGTTTGACAAATGATTTTGTCACCCGACTCCATTACAAACTTTTCAGTATCCATGATAAAAGTTTCACCTGCTGGAACTTTTAACTGATGTAAAATTTTGTTAACATCAGTTGCACTTTGTCCTGATTGTACAACGTGTACGTCAAGATATGTGTCAGCATCAGTTAGAATATTATCACCTGGAATGTTATCTGCATCAGCATAATTACAGAAAATCATACTAGTAATAGCATTTTCACCTGTAGATGTGTATACTGTTGTTAATGTTGCATCTATAAAACTATTCGTTATTGCCATATCTTTATCCTAAAATATCATGCTCATTAGCATGGCTTTTCGTTTACTTGTCACCTCTCCACTAGTACTGTTATTTACAAAAAATAGGCCAGTTCCACCGAATCCTTCTGAATCAACATAGACTTTTAAACGCCCTGCAACACCAGTAGGAGTAGCACTTGCAGTAGGTAATGTTAACACCTCGTCAACAACTACATTTCCGCTACCGTTTGACTGTAAAACTAAATCTTCGTTAGTATTAGTAGGTCTAATAGTTGTACCATCAAACTCTAAATCACCAAATGTCATGATATCACGTCTAATGTCTACTCTTGTGACATTATCAATTTTACCTAACAGTCTAGATACAGCATCGCCTTCTTGTATGTCTTCTGCTTTAAAGATTGTGTTATCTGCTTGAATTTGTGGAATATTAATAGTTTGGAAAGCGTTATTAACATATCTTACGTTTGGAATATCGTCATCAGTTAAGCCTGTTTCATAATTAGTAGTACCTCTAACACTTAGTTTTGCGTTAGGAGCATTTGTGCCTAAGAAAACAATATCGTCGCCTGTTGTACTAATATGATTAGTTCTAATTGCGGCTAATCCTGAACCAACTTTAAACGTAAAAATACCTTCGCCAGTACCACCGTTTGGTCTAGTATAACTTAGTGTATCATCCCAAAGAATAGTTGCGTTATCAGCAGTTCCTCTTTCAATATCAATACCGCTTTGTCCAAGTGAAACACCATTTCCTGTTTCATTTTTGTTTAACGTAATGATAGCATCTTCAATTGCAAGTTCTTCAGTATCTACACTAGTTGTAGTACCTTCAACAATAAGATTACCTGTGACTCTTGTAGTACCTTTTCTATTGCCCGTATTGAGGGTGATTTCTCCCGCACTTACGGTAGTAATTTTGTAGTCACCAGTGAGTTTTAAAACATCAGTTGCCATTCTATTAGAATCCTATACAAGTATAGTGTTATTTAGTCAAGAGAAAAGGGCAAAGCGAATTTGCCCTCTCTCCAAGTTTTGGTAAAAACTACGATTATGCGTTAGTAAAATCGTCGTCATCAACACCAGCCGCGTCATCGTCACCAGCCTCTTCAACTTGTGCCGCGCCATCTACTAGTGATGTGCTAAAGTTCCATGGCACTGACTTACCATCATATGCGTTAGAACCTGTACCGTCTGGAGCAACTAGTGTTGCTTTACGACCTGAAATTTTAGAAACTTGATAAGTTTCAGAATCGTCCATTTTAAACGTGATACCCATTTCACCAGCCGCTAGTGCTGACATTAGTTTACCAGTTGTTAATGTACAAGTGTATTCAGTGTCTGAAGCACCAATTTCTGCTACTACAAACTTTTTGCTACCTTTTTGTTTTACAATATGTCCTTCAACTACACTAGTGCCGTTGTGAAAATCAACTTTGATTTCATTTCCGCCCGCAGTAGGTTCGCCGAAGTATCTTTTATTAAGTGGTCTACCCATTTGTTTTCTCCTTTTTAGAAGTCCGATCCGGGTTCTATCCGGTACGCAGTGGGTTTAATACTGCATAAGTCCATTACTTCAAATGGAACATATCTGACAATGTATTTAGTCAACCCTGCTAAACAGGTGTAATAAGTGTGTTTGTGAGAACAATTTTATTGCATCGTTTATTTCACGTGCTTTTTCTTTGTGTTTAAGTTGTAAACTGTCTGTTGGTCTTCTACGGATTTCTATTTCTATATCAGATAGTTTTCTAACTTCTCTTCCTATGCTTGAACAAAACTTAATAACATTAAATTTAAACTCAGGAGCAGTCTTAGTTAACTCTCTAAGTTCTTGTTCAATGTCTTTCCAGTCTAATGAAATTTCTAATTCTTTCATAACTGTATTTAAGTCGTAAAAAAAGGGCGACCTAAGCCGCCCTTTTTAATTCCTCTAATACTAGATATTAAGAGAATGATACGTTGGCAGAAGTAATTTGTACTTTACCAAGGTAGTCAGCCGCATTACCTAGTGAAGATGCAGTGTTTGTCAACTCTACATAACCATATCTAGTCATAAATGACACAACTGGTTCGAAAGTTGATGGATCTAAAACAACACCTGAAGACATTAGCGGAATGTATGGGCAGTAGAATGCCGCCGCATCTGCTTCTGATGAACCTTTATATCCAACAAGCACTTGGTTAGCATCTTGACCTGAATCAGCCAAGTAAGCGTCAACGTAAACTCTCATAGAGTTATTTAAAGTACCAACATACTTAGTGTTTGTTGGGCCTTCAAAAGTACCTTCAGTTGTTCTTGCGAACGCAGAAGTTGTAGCAGACTGTAGGATTGTCAATGCTTGGTTTGAAACCACTGCAAAGTTTCCTGCGCCTCTACGTGTACGTTGAGCAATTTTGTTAGCAACTCTGTTAATTTGAACTGCTAAAGCCGCGTGTTCGTCACCAACGAAAGTTGCAGTACCACTTACGCCTGCTTGGTCGTAAGTTTCTTCAACTGATGCTAATGAACGAAGTGATTGGATGATCTCTTGATCGATTTCAGCAGTAATTTCTTGTGCTAAAGCCGCCATGATTTCAGCCTCTACGTCGATGCCTTGCTGTGCTTGAGCATCTTGAGCCGCTTCAAATGTCCAACGAGCAGATAGTTTACGAGTTTTCGCTTCTACTGCTTGTTTTAAGATTTGAATGCTTAACTTTTTACCTGCAGAACCTTCTAATGTTGCAGTCGCATCTGCCGCATTAGTAGTTGCATTACCTGAATAACCTTCAGCAATTTTAAATGGTGAAAGTGCTTCTTCGCCTGCTGTTGCAGAATCGAAAGTTTCAGCATAACGTACTCTTAGTGTGTGGATCTGTGCTACAGGTCCAGTCATTGGTTGTACACCAACAATCTCGTTAGCGATTGTAGTTGGCATAACACGTCTAATTACTGGAAGGATAACTCTGTTTAGAGTTGCTACGTTCCCTGCGGAAGTTGCCCCAGCGGTTGCCGCCTCAGCGAGATACTTGCGAGTGTTCTCGAGAGTGACATCCATAACACCTTTTTTAGAACCTTGAAGGCCTTCTAAAAGTGCTTCTTTGGTTTCCTGCCAGTTGTTGTTGATATTTTCTGACATTTTTTTGTCTCTCCTTTTTAGTTTAATCCCGCTAATCTGCGGAGTTCAATTAAGTTTGAAGTAGTATCTTCCTTAATTGTGTTTTCTTTATTGCCTGTGATTTCAACGCCTTCGTTTAACGCCTTTTTAACTTTTGGAGCCTTATCTTCCATCACTGCTGGTAGATACTTCTCAAACGCTGTGTGCAACTTATTAGTTTGCACCGACTCCAAAAGTTCAGACATAATTTCTTTTTTGTCTTTACCCAATGGAGATAGCAACTCATTCATCACTGCTACTCTTTCTGCTTTGTCTTTAGCCGCAGTAATTTCTGCTTCCTTAGACTCAACAAGAGTTTCCTTCTCTGTGATGGCTTTCTTAGCCTCTGCTAACGCTTCGTCTTTCTCTGAAACAAGTTTCATTAACTTCGCAGTTTCTGATTTCTCATTTAAGTAAGATGAACCATATTCATTAGCAAACGCTTCGAAGATTTTTCTACCAAAGTGGTTTTCTCTAGAAGCCGTGATGTCTTCTTTGAGTTGTTTGATTTCTTCTGCCAACTTAGTGTTAACAGCGTCCTCAACCACTTTAGCGGACTTAGCAACAAACTTAGATTTAAGTTCATTGAATTTTGATTTTGCTTCTTTAACAAGTTTAACCTTAGTTTCAGCAAGATCTCTTTTGTCAACTGCAAACTCGTTGATTTCTTTTGCAAGTGCTTTAACTACAAAGTCTTCGAGTTTTACAAAGTTTTCTGTGACTTTTTGACGGTCTTCATTTAACTCTGCAATTTCTTTGGTCAATTGCTTGAGCATAAACTCTTGCAATTTCTCAGAATGCTCTGAAACTTTCTTCTTATATTCAACTCTTGCTTCTGCAAGTGCCTTCTTATCTTCAGAAAACTCAGAAATTTCTGATTCCAAACGCTCGGAAACCATGCGATCAATTGCTTCAACCATGTTTTGTTTGTCATGCTCGTAGCGATTTGCAAATTCTTCACGTAGTTCAGCAGTCACACTATCACGGTGTTCTTTAATCTTTTCGTCCCAAGCACCAGTAATTTGGTCTTTGACCTCTTCACTGATAATTCCAGTTTCAAAAAGTTTATTAAAAACATCACTCATCGTGTTTCTCCTAATATTACTTCAAGCCTTTAATGACTCTTAGCATTGCTTCTTTAAGATACTTTTGTGCTTTAGCATCTTGTTGTACCTCTGACGCAGTCCTAAACGCACTATAACCACCTCGTGTATTCATGATGTGTTCATAGATTGGTGTAGGATATGCACCTGGGGCACTAGGTTGTGCTACCACGTCTACCGTGATAATTTCGAAATCGCTAACTTCGCCGTTAGACTCGTTAACATTTCCACTACCCCTGCTGGATACACCTAGTTTAACTCCGCTTTGCAACATAGTTTCAACTAGTTTACCCATGGGAGTCGGCAAGATTTTCATCTTGCCAAACCCGTTAGGACCATCCATCCACATATCAGTAATCATATGCGATACACGATCCAAATTTACTTTCAAATCATCTGGGTGATCTACTTCACCTAGTACAGAATAACCGCCTGAGATTTGATCCTTGAGTGTTTTAACAGCGTTGCCTATCTCGGAAACAGGGTACACACGCTGGTTAGCGTTTTTGACACCACCCTGAATACAGATGCCTTTAAGATAGAGATCCTTGCTATCTCCATCTCCCTTTGACTCAAGGGTGACCTGTGCTTGGTCGAATGTCAAATTCTCACGTAAGTAAGCCATGTGGCTTTCTCCTTAACAATTATTCAGCACTCTTTGGTGCAGATGCTTTCTTAAAAGAGTCCCCCGCGTTAGCACCTGGTTCATTCTCGAAAGATTTTCCCATGTCCTTAACTTTTGGAGCACTACCGCCCTTTTCTTCACCACTTTGTGCAATGTTTTTACCATTAGCACCTGAGTCTTTACCACCTTTCGATGCTACAGGACTCGTAGTGTTATCAGCGCCTTCTGAATTCGATGGTGCAGAAACCTTTTCAACATATTCTCTCATGGTTTCGCCAGCGGATTTACTTTTTGCACCCTCTTCAACTTCTTCACCATCTTCTTCTGTTGCTTCAAATGGTGCTTCAATTGCTTCTTCGGCTTCTTCTGATTCTTCTTCGTCGGCTTCAGGTGCTTCGTCTTCACCTTCTTCTCCGCCGTTGTCGCCCATCATGGCTTCAAATTCTGCTTTAAGATCATCAAGTGCGTCTTCTAAGTCAACAACACGATCTTCAAGTTCTTCGTTTCCACCCATGTCAGCGTGGTGATCTTCTTCATCACCCATATCCATTTCAGGTTCGTCACCTGCTTCAACGTCATCAATCATGTCGTCAGCGGCATCTCCGCCTACTTCTTCAACTGATTCTTCGTCAAATGACTCATCTGTTTGTTCTTCTTCATCGTCTGATGCTTCAGCAACTTCCTCAACTGATTCCTCTACTTCATCTTCTTTTTCTTCAGTAGACTCTTCAACTTCGTCTTCCTTTTCTGATTCATCAGATTCAATTAATCCTTGATAAATTTCTTTTGACTTCTCTACAACGATATCATGGAATAAAGACTCGGCTTTATCCTGCTCTTCGTTGACAAGCAAGTCTAATAACTGTTCAAATTTAGTTTTATCAGACATCTTCTTATCTCCTTTAGTTTGTTAATTGGCAAGGCTGTCATAATATATTTACAAAAAAACCAGTTTTACCGGTACAAATAGGCCGAAAAACGCTAGTTTTATCAATATTACTTATCTAATATGTTTTCGAATTCTTTATAAGTGATAGTTTTGTAGTTGCTATACGGTGCAAAATTGTTAGGATTATAACATTTCTTTGTTATAACACGTACAAAACTAGTGCTAGAGTGTGCTTTTAGTATGGTTTCTGTTTGTCTTAACCAGTTTCCATAGTAGGTTGCAGGCTCGTGTGCGCCTTTGTAGTTGGGTGATCCTGCATAAATGTTGTTTACTCGCTTACCGCCTTCTAAACCAACATAATCAAACCCTAAAATATAGATAGTTTGACAGCCATCAGTGCAGGCTTTATTCAATGCTGTTGGTCCACTGCTCCATCCTTTGCTCGGATTAAAGTAATTTAAACCAACATATGTTTCGTATGCTTTGTTATAGTTGGTCCATACTTCTGTGTCGAATTGTGCTCGTTTAGCAACTATTTCATGTACCATCTTAGGGTCAACTGCTATTAATACGTTGGGTAAAAACTCGCGATAAACGGCATTGCAGGCATACATTATACCTTTATCAACAAGTTTATTAAGATCAAATTTTTTGCGGGACGTTCCGTTCCCTATTACAAAGCCTGTTCTGTGCATTGTAATATTTAAACGAAATAAAAATTAAAGGCCTGTAGCCTGGTCTGCTGGTGGTTGACCGTACATTGTTTTTACAAACTCAACATCTTTTGCGTGTTCAAGTTCACGTGCTTCTGCTGTACGTCTAATTTGATTAATTTGTGAAAGTTTTAATCTTGTTTTTCTTGTATCATCAGAACGGACCACTGAAATATCTCTTTCAGCATCGTATCTGTTATCGGTAGTAAATTTATTACCGTCAGTATCAAAATAAAAGAATTCTTTTAACAACATAAAACTATTTACCTTCTATGCGCCTGGAGTGCCGCCTGGTGGTGGTGGTGTTGCTCCGCCTTCGCCTCCGCCTGCTGGAGTAGTATCTCCGCCTTCTTCTGCTGGTGGTGGTGCTTCTGCATCTGGTGATGCATCACCAAGATTATCTATATCACTAGCAATTCCGCCTGCTGTGACTCCTGCACCTCTCATTTCCATACTTGCACTTTCATTGTTTGGAATTTGATCACCGTTTTCTTCTTTCCATAGTGATTCATTCTCTGCCATTTCTTCAGGTGTTAGTCCTAAGAAACGTTTAAGTGCAAAACGTTTACTCATATATGGAATTTCTTGTAATGAAGCAAATGTGTTAACCCTTGCATTATCCATTTCACTTTGTCTGTATGAAGCAAAGTTCATTGGAGGTTGGAATACTAGATCAAATAAATCGTTATCAATGTTTACACCTTTAGCATTTAGATACATTTTAAACTCTTTATCAAAGATAAATGCCATTAAGTTTTGTAAACGTTCGCAATATTTGTTAAATCTTAACTCTTGAATGTATGCTGTGCCAACTCTACCGTCATTATATTGTGAAGCACTGTCATCTGCACCTGTTGGTAGATAAGAACTTGGAATACGTAAACCACGGAATAGTTTATTAGTAAAGAATTTCAAGTCATCAATTTCACCTAGGTTAGTACCACCGGGCAATGTTTCAACCTTAGAACCTCTACCTTCAGCCGTTTGTGGAAAGAAGTAGTCCTCATTGATAGACAGCGGATTGAAACTAGCATCAATTACATTGGTGCCGCCACCTGAAGTACTTGGAATACGTCTTTGGTTAATTTCATTTTTAACTCTTTCAACAAATCCCATAGCAAGGTGTGTTGGCATATTACCTACGTCAATATAGAACACACGTCTTTCAGGTGCTCTTTGTACACGATAGATAATAATCGCATCTTCTAATAACTCTTTTTGTTTGTAAACTTTAAAAACTGATTCTAATAGTGAATTACCAAATGGAAAGTTTCTATCTAGTCCTTCACTTAAACTGATATGTACAAAATGTGCCGCATCAATGGCAAACTGGTTTAGGTTATTTTCAAAACGTGTGCCTGAGTTAGTATTAGCACCACCTACATAACCTCTACCAAGTGAACCGCCAGCAGTAGTATACTCAACTTGTGAATTAGTTGACTTAGCATCAATTTGTGTCACTGATAAATTTTGAAAATTAGGATTAATATCTCTAACTACATATTGCTCAGGCTCTTTGCCTTCACTTTCGTTTACAATAATCTTGTCTAGTTTTGCAGGGTCAACGTGCATCCACTTAAATGTTTCTGGATCACGTACAAAAAATGCATCACCGTATTTGAATACATTACGTACAATTTTAAAAATACGTCTTTCAAAATTATTTAGGTCTGCCCACTGTTGTAGATAACCTTTTAGTACTTTAGTTTCTGTACTAGTACCTTGTTTTTTGTAGTTAATTTTAAAAGGCGTGTTGTTTTCTGGATTTTTCTGTGAACAAAATTCAGCAAGAATATCCAGTGCCGCATTTACTTCACTGTCCATGTCCATTGTTTCGTACTGACCATAGCGTTCAATACGATTTGGATGACCTGTATAAACATCAGGAAGAAATGATGAATAGTTGGTACGTGCAGGACCGGCTCCGCCTGATCCTGGAATAGGACTAGTTTGTCCTGAAGTGTCTTTAGGTGTATAATCTGTGAAGTATCTTTTCCAACTCATTACATATTTCTCAATTCTGCTAACATTTGTTTATTAATTCTTATCAATTCGTCCATTTTGCCGCCTGACATTGTATTTACCGATGTGCCAGAACTCACAGTATTATTTGATTTTACACTCTCTTTCTCCATCCTGTCAAGATCTGCATCAGTCAAATTGGTCATAGATTTTACCAAACCGCGGCTTTGGTCTTTAATAGCACCTTCATTTTCTTTTGCATAAGTGTCATATTTCTTGCCCATTTCCTGTGCAGACGATATCATTCCAGAAACATTCATTTTTCCATCAGCAGTAAACATATTTTGTTTAAGATTTCCTAAATCACCTTGCATCATATTAAGCATTCCACCTAATGGTGAATCTTTAGGAATAACTGCTTCTTCGTTATGAAGCACTGAAAGTTGACCTTTACCAAAGTTTTGGAATAAACTGCCAAAACCTCCAGTACCGCCAGCAAACGTTTTAATTTTTCCACTAGCAATACCTTGTTGTACCATGTCAGCCATTTCTTTGCCACCGCCATATCCTACTGCTGGATTTAGTGCCGTATTTCTAAGTGCTTCTAATGTTAAACGTTGAGCCTCTTGTTGAGATCCTGTTTGAGCAAGAAACATTTGAAATACATCTTGTACTGCTTTGTTTTGACTTATATCAGCCGTACCGCCATTTTGCAATCCTATTGCAAGTTCTTTTTGTATATTTGCTAGTGCTTTTTTATCAAATGCCGCCGCAACACCTTCTTTACCGAACAATCTTGAAAATGCGTCTCTAATATCTTCTAAAATGTTTGCAATATTTTTAAGAATACCATCATCCATTGTGTTTTCAATGGCTTCTTTTGTTGCCGTGGTTTCGTCTGTTTTGCCTGACGCTGTGTCTCCTGCTGATGTTGAACCTTGTGCTTGTAATAGTGCTTTCATTGCATCATTAAAGTTTTCTAAATTAGAGTTAATTTCTTTAATGATAAAACTCATATAAGTTGTATCGCCTAATTGTTCTACTAGTTCTTCTGCAATTAACAAACGTGTATCACGAATGTTTTTATTCATTTTGGCCATTTCATTTAGATTGTTGTTTTGGTCATCAACATTCCTGCCTAAAATCTCATTAATTTCTTCTTGTGACTTTGTTCCCTTTAGCATAGCACCGTATATGCTTTGTAGTGGTAGATCTGCTCCTTGGAACGATGCCGCTAACATAGTTTTCATCATTCCTGGTTGGCCATATGTTTCTTGCAATCCTCTACTACGTGCCGCTACATCGCCAAACAATGTACTTGTAAATTGATCCATATTCTCAGCACTGTTGTTTGCATATTGTCTATGCATTCGTAAATCACCATCTAGGCCTTGCACCATGGCACCAAGTTGTTGAGCACCTTTGGTCATAGGTTCAAATCCTGCAATTACGGCCATTGCTTTTTCACGCCCTTCGTCGCCATACATTTGTCCATATGCCGCTACAATAGCATCATATTTGGCTCTAGTAGCAGGGTCTTGAATTGTTTGTAGAAATGCGTTGTACACATTATTTGCTCTAGCCTTTTTGATTTGATCTTCTGCTTCATCAACTTGATCACCTGTTAGTTCTGCTAGGCGTTTCAAATACACACTGTATGATTTTGCTCCTTTGGTTAGATCAACATTCTCTTTGCCATACAAACGCATTGCATAACTGTTTTGATTTAAAAACGAGAAAAACTTTTCACTAGATTCTTCAAAACTATATCCATACTTCATTAATGATTCTGCGTTTGCTTCAAAGGCTCGTTTACTTTCTTCTACTGCAAAGTCTAATCCACCTTTGCCTAATCTAGCAATATCTCCACTTGCTGATTGAATATTTGTAGTAAACTTTTCAAGATCAATACCTAATGCGGCCGCATCACGACTGAGCATATTAAATCTTTTTCCAGCATAAACACCAGCGCCTGTCATACTCTGGAACGATTTCATGTTGTCGTCAAGCACACTAATAATAGAACTTGCCGCAACACCTAGACCCTTCATGATTGGAATAACACTGCTAAAATCTTTTACTACTTGTGTGGCTTTACGTTGTTCTTTAGAAAAGTCAACAACTGATTCAACCATACTACCAAATTTGTTAGTAAGTTTGTCTGCAACATTAATTCCTTTAACAATACTACCAACCCAACCATCAAAGGACTTTTTGCTACTGATTACTGTTGCATCACCTGCAGAAACCTGTACTCCTAGTGCCCTTGCAAGGCTTTCTATAGAAGCATTGGAAGCAGGGCCTTTTCCGCCACCCAAACTTTTAAGATATTCAATTAATTCATCCATTCTGTTCTCAAATCTAAATTCTGAATAAACTGCGTATATAAATAAACATACTACATATTATTGTATACTTTTATTTATGGAGATTAAAAACCAGTGTCAGAACTTTTAAAATCGTACAGTAGACAACCAAAGATCTACCTTAGATTGCCCAGCGGTGGTCAGTTCTATGCTAATAATCCTACTGAAAAAACAGGTACAGGCGAATTGCCAGTGCTTAGTATGACAGCAAAGGATGAATTAATTCTACGCACACCAGATGCACTTATGAACGGTGAAAGCGTACACGCCTGCATTAAAAATTGTATACCACTAATTGATGATCCATGGGAAATTCCATTAATTGATCTAGATGCAATCCTAATTGCGATTAGAATCGCAACCTATGGTGAAAAAATGAAAATGACTGTTCCAGTGCCAAGAGTGGAAAACGAAGATCTAGAAATTGAAGTTGACCTAGTAAGTATGTTGGACAGTTTTAATGGCAAAGTATGGGAACCTATTGTAAAATACGGTGAACTAACACTACACACAGCACCATTAAAGTTTCAAGATCAAAACATTTACGAACAGCAAAACTACGAAACACAGAAGTTTATTTCTCTAATGCGTGATAATGATAGACCTTTAGCAGAACGTAAAGGCCAAATGACACAGTTATTTGAAAGCATTAGTGATATGAACGTTGATATTATTGCAAAACAAATCAAAGCAATCGAAACACCAGACGGTGAGTTTGAATACAATGCTGTTGCTATTAAAGAGTTTTTAAATTCTCTAGCAGTAAAAGAGTTTGATATTATTAGAGATCAAATGCAACAAAGAAGAGAGTTATTTGATCTTCCACCACAAAAAGTAGTAGTTCCACAAAACCTAATCGAGGAAGGAGCGCCAAAAGACTTTGAAGTCCCAATGGTGTTCAATCAAGCAAGTTTTTTCGCATTGAAGTAAAACAATGTCAATCGCCTGACCAAATTACCCAATTAATCAAACGTTATGATGATGAGTACAGCACACTAGAAAAAGATCTAGTCGATGTATGTTGGTATATGCGTGGAAGCGTTTCCATTACAGAAGCATACAATCTTACTCCTGTACAAAGAAAATTCATATTCGAATTAATCAAGAATAACGCAGAAATGTCTAAGAAAACTGGTAATCCTATATACTAGTAGATGAACTGCGTTCATCTGTGTTATCGCTATCGCTCAAACACATTTATTTCTTTTATATATGAAAGATAATTGCGAAGCAATTTAGCATCATGTAGATTGTTTCAGTCAGACGGAACCTGTTTACGGTTCCATCTAATCTTGAACATCATGTGAGTTCGTCACAGCCAAGACTTGGAAGTAGGTTGTTTTGTTTATACACCTGTTTGTAGGGCTCTGACCTTTCCCCTACCTACGTCGACATCACGTAAAAATCTGCTTTAACCGCTTTGCTATCGCAAACCGCTTCGCGGATTCTCCGCTACCTCCCGCTTCGTTCCGGTGCGTGGAGTTTTTTCAAACACAGTGTTTTCGACTGACAGCATTCAATCTACATCAACCAGTGAGCCCAATTCTTTTGCTGGCTTCCTCCCATGGGGGGTCGATCAATGTGTACGAGTGTCCTTTTCAAGGGTACCTTTTACTCAGCGGTATTTGCAAACTGGCCCGCCAACCTTATGTGCTGTTATATTGCCTTTAAATTTTCTAGTGCTTCTTTTAGAATTTTTGAACCGCCAACTCTTACATTAATAATTCCGTTATAATACTCATCTGTTTCTAATACACGACGGTCAAACTGTTCTTTAGCCTCAAGATAACTCATCAAGCCTCTGCTATTACAAATATAAAGTATTTCTCTTGTGAAGTTTTCAGGTCCTAGTTTTTCTACATCAGCCTTAAGATGGTCATTTGAGCCCCAATATTCTCGCCAATCAGATTCCTTTGTGCCTCTGCGTTTATTCTTTTTGCCCTTAAGAGGTGGCTTTGTTGTTTTAAATTTTGCTAGTTTTTTGCCTACGTATTTGCGGTTGTTGGTGGTGTTTGTTATCAGATAGACAAAGCCTTCGCAATCTTGCGGAAGTTCTTTAACTATTTTGCCCTGATAAGTCCACTCCATGTAGATACTTACCTGCGCCTGTATTTACCTGGTCTCGGATTTGACTGCCTTGTTATGCTGTTTTTCTTCTTTGAGTTCTTTTCGCCTGTCTTGTACTTCTGCTCGCCTTTGTGTGCATAGCCTTCTAATGTCGCTTAGTATAGAACGAACCTTGCGTCCGTTTTCATCAAAGCCTTTTGCTTCAAAACGCTCGTTCATATTGTAGTAGTCCATGACTGCTTGTACCAATAGTTCGTGCGTTGTTTTAGCCATTTACAACCTCTGTGTCTGTTTCATAACTTGTGAAGCCGTTTTCTTTTATAACTTTTAATATAGTGTTAACACGAGAACTTAGTTCGTCTTTATGTGAAATCAAATAGATGTTTTTATGACGTTCACGTGCCATTTTCTTAAGAATACCAATTGAACTTTCAACACCAGCACTGTCCATACCACTATCAATAAGTTCGTCAATAAACAGCAAATTAATGCTTTGATATAGGCTTTCCCAAACATCACGGAACGCCCAACTCATTGATAAGATGAGTCTATTTCGTTCACCTCTACTGAGGTTATCAAAGTCTAAGTCACGTCCTAGTTCTGTAATTTCTACCGTTAAATCGTTTAAAAACTTAACTTGATGTGGTAAACCAGTCTTATCAAGATAGTATTTTAATCGTTGATTTAACACAGTAAGGTTTTGATCAATAATACGTTTACGTATAAATGAATCTTTACTTGTAAGCAACTTGTACAAGAAATCCATATGTGCTTTCATGTTTTGTAGATCATTCATGTGATCCCAACTGACTTCTTTTATTGCTGTATTTGTTAGTTCATCCATTTGTTCTGTGTATGGATTAACTTCTGTATCTTTTTCTTTTTTACGTTCTTCTAGTGTTGTGAGATTGTTTCTATGATTATATGCTTCTTCTGCACTGTCATAAAACGTTTTAGGCTTACTGCTAAGTTCGCCAATATCCGTAATCTTTTTAACAACATCATCTAGTTGTAGTTGTACACCATCAAGATACTGTTTGCTTTCTTTTACATCGTTTTCTTTTTCTGCAAGTAAATCTGCATGAGTATCGTCGTGTAAATCTTGTCCGCAAGTAAAACATTTTTTACTGCCAATATCTTCTAGTTCTTTTTGATATTTTTTAGTTTCACGTTCAGCACGTAAGATACTTGCTTCTAAACTTGCTTTTTCTTTTTGAAGATTAGTAAGTTCAGTGTTTTTAGTATCCCACTCTGCTAAATCGTTGTGTGCTTGAATTTCAGCCTCAATATCAACTTGAACTAGTTGCATAATTGCTTTACTCAAACGAGAAATTTCTTCTGCCTGAGAAGCGTCCCAAGCCTTGCTTTTTAATTCAAGGGCATTAATAGATTCTTGTACAGCCTTGTTAGCACTTTCAATTCCTTTAATACGAGCATCTTCTTCAGTAATACTATCACGGACTTCTTTTTGTTGCTCCTTGAGGTTTTCTGCTTTCTCTGACAGAATGGTGATACCTAACAACTGTTCAATAATTTCGCGTTGTGCGTTATTACTGAGAGATAGGAAAGGCTCTGTATATGTGTTAAGTGCCACCAAGTGTTTGAACATACCGTGACTCATGTCCAAAAGACGTTCTATTTCTTGCTGTGTTTTGCGTGAATCGCCTTGCGACTCGTCAATATCATCAGCAGTTGCATCAACATCTTCAACGTAAAACTTTAATACATTCTTTTTACGTCCACGTTCAATTCTATATGTTTTACCACCTTTTTCAAACTCAACTGTGACAAGCATATCCTTGCCGTTAGTTTTGTTAATAAGGTTTTCTTTTCTAATTTTTGTTAATGCTTCGCCATACAATGCATAACTTAACGCATTAATAATTGTTGTTTTACCTGTACCGTTTCTAGAACCTGCGTCATCGCCGCCTAGGTCCATATTTTCACCTAGCACAAGGGTTAGTAAATTTTTATCAAAATCTACTGCTTGTGTAGCATTACCTACACTCATAAAGTTTTTAACTGTAAGTGTTTTAATTTTAAACATTATAAGTTCCTATAGATATCTAAAAGTGTACTAGGTCGATACTGCTCACTTTGAATTTTTGTTATTTGGTCAGTCACGATTTGATCAACACTTTCAAACTCTATTTCACCACGTTCAAGTGTTAGTGCTTCGTCATTTTCTTCTGTATTTGGAAGTAAACTTATTTCTCTAATGTCGTATTGTTTGGTAAAGTTTTCTTTAATAAAGTTTGCTTCTTCATACGAAATATCGATATCAAGTACAACACGCAAATATAAGTTTGAAGGTTTAAGTATTGATTCAGTTTCGTTTAGTAGTTGACTTAATTTAACTGTACGATACTTAGGACATTCTGGCCAATCAATAAACTGAGGTTGACCGTCCCATTCCAAAATCATCATACCACGTTCGTCATCCCAAGCATCGGCGTAATTGTGTGGAAAGGCATTGCCAATGTAGTAGATGTTATTGTTATGCTGACGCTTATGGAAGTGTCCTGTAAAAACTAGTTCTTGATTTTGAAAATCACTTGCTCTTACTTCTCCTGTGTCAGGCATTTCAACCATAGCATTCATTTTGAAATGAGGCAGTTCAAAGTGTCCAAACATATATTTGCACTTCATTTTTACTATGTTTTTCCATTCGTCGCCAACCATCCAAGGCACTAATCCTACATCTTTAATAATAGTAGGTTCGTTAATAACCTTAACACCAGGAACGTGCTTACCAAATACTACAGAATGAACATCTCGCTTATCTTTATAGTATAAATCGTGGTTGCCTGGAAAAAAGTAAAACTCTTTAAATGCTTTACCAAGTTTTTCAAGTGAACGTAAACTTGCATCCATTGTGGTTAAATTTAACGCACTTCTGTTGTGATGCCAGTCACCTGTAAAAATTCCAACGTCACAGTTGTTTTCTTTGGCTTGTTCAATAAACCAATCTACAAATTTTTCACAGTCACTATTGTGTATTCGGCTGTTTGATTTAAGTCCAAAATGAATGTCCGTAAATACAGCCGCTTTTTTAAATAATTGCTCTGTCATGCCTTTCCTTAATACTAATCTACATATTATACGAGAATTAGTAGTAGTTTGTCAACCTTAATAGTCCGCTTTTGGACGTCTCATATTTTTATAGAACTCTGCTAATTTTTCTTTATCTTCTTTGAACACTTCTTGATTCTGTCTTGTAAACGATGGATTAAGTCCGTTTTCTTGCAAGATGTCATCACGAATGTTTTGATTCTTTTTCTCAATGTTTAGTACTCTTGTAAATGAATTAGTCACTGCCGCAGTGTAATAAGCAAACGGATTTAAACTTTTGCTTTCGTCAAACTGTAAACCAATTTGTGAAAGTTGTAGTACCGCTTGTGCTCTCATCTCGTCATTATAAGTGTATCCACGCCAATTGCTTCGTGTACCATACCGATCAGCAAGTTTAAGGAACATACGTCCTAGATCTTCAGTCATACGTCCGTGATCCTTACTAAAGTGTCCGTTTAACATTCCACCCTGCCAATGGCTTTTACCTACACAAATCAAGTTATCGTTTTCGTCATACTTCCAATGCTGGAATGGTGGAAAGTTAACTTTAGTGTGTTCGTCTGCAATAGTTTTTGTTTTGCGTTTACGTCCTGGTTCTTCAGGAATATGATCAAATGTCATAATTCTAAAGATTAATTCTGTTTTTTCAATTTTTTTCCAATCAGGCAAACATTCTGCTTGTTTTACCTTTTTCTTTTGTTCTTTTGCTAGTTCATATGCCGCTTTACCAATTCTGTCTGCACGATTGCGTTTTGCTTGTGCAACAGTTAGTCTATTAACTTTGTCTAAACTAGGCAAAATAATGTCGTGTTGTGCATATTCATCTTCAACAAACGAACAGAAGGAAACCTTGCTTCTATGGATCTCTGCTAGTAGATCTTTGTTAGTTAGATATTTCGTTCTTTTCATTAGATTCTCCGATTAATATAAGTATTATAAACTACGTAGTTAAAAAAAGCAATAAATATTATAAAGAAAAGGAACCAAAATAGATATGGCTGGAAGTACTAACGCAAATAGTTTTGTAGACAAGATCGGAAGTTTCGGTAGCAAGTTTGTAAAAAATGCCGCCCAAGCAACCGGTATTGGCCAAAACCCTGGAGCAGTAAAAGGTTTAACTGCATTAATTGGTGATGGCGCCGCAAAGCGGTTAGGGTTTGATTTAGCAAAAGGAGGCAATGCTCCGTACGCTGAAATTCCGTCTACACATTTAGCAACTATTGATAATAGAGTCAAAATAAAAATTCACGAACCATACTTAAAAGGTCCTGCTGAGAAACTTGTAAGTTTAGGTGGAGTAGTATTTCCATACACGCCACAAATTGTTGTCACAACAAGAGCAAATTACAGTCCTATTCATCCTACACATAGTAATTATCAGTTCCAAGCATACCAGAACTCAAGTTTGGATTCTATTTCTGTTGTAGGAACATTTACAGCACAAAACACGGGAGAAGCAGAAATGCTATTAGGTAGCATTCATGCATTACGCACAGTGACCAAAATGCACTTTGGCGGCGGCTCTTATGTTGGCGCACCACCACCAGTTGTAAGACTTTCTGGTTATGGCGAATATATGTTTAACGATATGCCTGTTGTAATAGGAAACTTTTTCTATACATTAAACGAAGATGTTGATTACATTGATGTAATGACAACAAGCGGAGCAAAAACAACTGTGCCAACTAGAGCAGAGTTTACAGTTGAATGTTTACCTGCATTCTCAAGAAGAGATCAAGCAAGTTTCAGTTTAGATGCTTATGCAAAAGGTGACATGAGATTTAAAGGAATGATATAATGTATAACGCTTCTAGTCTTTATGGTACAACACAAATAACAGAAAATGGTTTAGGTTTTTTAGACTATAGAAAAATTCCTGAAGTTGTAAGCGATATAAAATATATTATTAAACCGCAGTATAATTATCGTCCTGATTTGTTAGCCAGCGATTTGTATGATGATCCTAACCTATGGTGGGTGTTCAAATCAAGGAACCCTAATGTTTTAGAAGATCCTATCTTTGATTTTGTTGCTGGAGTAGAAATACAAATTCCAAATATTAGCACGATTAAAACTGTCCTAGGAGTTTAATTATGGCAGGATTTATTGACGAGGTTGGCAGAAATCATAACCCCGGTGGAGGCACGGTTAAAGAAAACACCGATGCTGTTTCTAATGGAAAAACTAATCCTAATGCAGTCAGCGGTATGGAAGACGAATATGAAGAGGATTTTTTTGGTGAAGACCAAGCGTTCATTAATGAAATTGAAGCCGAGTGGAGAAACGACGATCGCTTAGAATCATTTTATAACGGCAAAAACCCTAACATTTTACACGACTATAATTCTTACAACTATATTTTTACCCTTGCAAGTTTAACAATGGCGGATCTAAAAGATCCAACAAAGTATAAAAACAATAGTGGCGGCATTGAATCACAAAACAGTTATATTGTTTTAAGATCAGGAGGGTTTGAAAGATTAAATGGAATTAGTTCTGCTAATTTTTATAAGAATGTTTACGGTGAAGATTCGTTATCGGACTTTGGCGGACCTTCAGCAATGGTTAGCCGAAAAACCCAAGAAGCGGCGGCTGGCAGTGGCACTGCTGGATTCAAAGGATTTAAAGAAGGAGGCGCCAGAAATAAAGACCTTTTTATCGATAATGTTAATATGAACTGCACAATGGACCTAGGCGCAAATGGTAGCGGAAACCTAACAACAGGAAGTTTTGAAATTACAGAACCATACAGTGTTGGAGGTTTTTATGAGGAGTTATACAATGCATCAAGATTTGCCGGCCATGAACATTATTTAGGTGCACCATTCCTTTTAACACTTTCTTTTGTAGGACACAGGTTTGAAGAGGGCGATTTAATTACAGAAGTTATTCCTCGTGCAACAAGATATTTTCCTATTTTAATAACAACTAGTTCTATGAACGTCACCGAAGCAGGCTCAAAATATAAAGTAGAGTTTACGGCGATAAACGCTCATGCAAATAAAACTATTGTAAACAAATTACCAGCAAACATAGTTGGCCCAAAACAATCTAAGCCAACAGTTGCAAGTGTACTGTTAACGCTGTTTAAAGGTATTAATGCTAATCTTCAATTACAAGCCGAAGTCGAAGCCGATGCAGAAGATAAAGATGCAAAGGTTAAAGAAAATACTGCGGCAAGTTCAGCAAAGATAGAATCAGTAAAAACACAAGGTGGCGAGGTTGCACCGTTCCAGCATGATAGATATATGATTTGGTTTCCAGAAAAATATGGAACAGGATCTAAAGGAAAGTCAGCACCAACTGCTTTTGACTCAATGTTGGCTGGCAAATCCGGTGATGCATATGACTCTTGGAAAACTAATACAGACCAATTTTTAACTAAAGAAGGTCCTGCATCAGACCCACTTAATCAAAAGGATTTTGCAGTAGCAAACGATTCTTTAATTGTTAAAAATCCTATTGGTGGCTCAAAAATGGTTGCTGGAGAGAAACAAACATTTACTGGGTTTTATGCTGTAAATGATCTTGATAAACAACTTGAAGCGGCAGAAGAAGATCGCAAAGCCGCAGAAGAAAAATTAAAAAAAGCAAAATCAGATTTTTTCAACGCTACTAAAAAGGCAGACGGAGAAAGATTAAAGTTTGAAAAACTTGCCGAAAAGTTTTTTAAATTAAGTCAAGCAGATTTAAAAGCACTATTTCCTGAAGAAGGAGAAGGAGAAGGAACTCCACAACTTAAACAAACATTAACGTATCAAGACTTTAATGAAATTGATCCCGATGATGCAGATGGGTCGGGGAACGTAAAAGTTGATCCTAATGTTGACCAATCAAAGATAGATAAACTAAATGAACTTAGACAAAACTGGATGGATGCTGTTGCTAAACAAAACACGGCGCAGGTTGCATTAAAACTAGCAGAAGAAGGAATTGAAAATGCCGGCAAAGCCAAAGAAACTGTTTATAATACAGAATATATTAGATATGGATCTGATGCTAGAAGTTGGAACTTTAAAAAAGATACTCGAGTAGATGACAACATTCATAAGGTTATTTTTGATAGCGTTTATGCTACCGAACTTGACGGAGCCGAAGGAGCATTAACAACAGAGTATCAAAAAACAGGATACATTCCGTGGTATAGAATTGAAAAGATAGCACACATTAGAGGCTTTGACACATATAGAAATACAGAAGTGTGGGATTATCACTATATTATTCAACCATTTAAAGTGCATTACAGTAGTATGCCTTTACCTCAAGATGTGTTTAACTATGATGTTTTAAAACAGTTAGCGGTTAGAGAATACAATTATATCTATACAGGAAAAAATTTAGATGTATTAAACTTTGATTTAGATTTTAATAACTTGTATCATGCAACAGCATTATATAGAAAACAACAGACTGCTGAAGGATCTCAAGGTACAGCATCAGGAGAAAAGACTGATGTTAAACCACCAGAAATTTCTCAAATTTTAAATTATTCAAAGCAAAATCGTGTTGGAGCAAAAAGAACAGCACCGGTCAATCAAGGATCGTCAACTACACAAACTGCACCAACAGCAAACAACGCAAGTGATACAGCAAAATTTTTACACGATGCAATTTATAGTGGTGTGCATGAAAAGGGATTAATCTCAGCAGACATAACCATTGTGGGTGATCCTGTTTATCTATTAAGTAGTGGAATTACTAACAGAGCGGCAATTGAAGCGACTGAGTCAGAAACCGACATTGGTGAAATAAACTGTTTTAGTAGAGAAGGTGATGTTATTTTTAGATTTGGTACAGCAGAAGATAATCCAACTTGGGATGAAATACAAGGCGGCGAAAGCACTATGTTTTTAGACGAAAGTGTTTATAGTGGAGCATATAAAGTTATTCAAGTTGATAGTACCTTTTCCGGTGGACAATTTACACAACGACTTTCAACATACAGAAGACCCAATCAAGCAACTGACTATGCAGAAAAACGAGAGGCAAGACCGGTTGTCACTGCACCAAAAGTAGATCCAAAACACGCACCGTCAAGTGAAGAAAACTTAGAAAAAATGAAAAAGGCTCCTGTTAAAAAGTTAAGTGAAGAAGATCTTAAAAATTTAAGTATACACGGTCCAGGAGCATTACCTGGAATTAGTCAACAAGCACAAGTAGAAATACCATCATCTGCTCTTGGTTTGCAACCAAATGCATTAGGTGGAAGTGTGTTTGCTAGTGTTGCAGAGGCACAAGAGATTGGAGCATCTTTAAATGCTGGAACTTTTAATGCGGCAAACTTTGTTCCTGAATCTGCACAAAAAGCAATTGAAACAAATAAATCTATTGGTACTAATGTGTCAACAGGCGAAACATTCTTTAGTAGTGTAAGCAAAGGTATTAGTTCAGTAGGACAATCGGTGAGCAACTTTTTAGGATTTGGTGATTAATAATGGCAATTTTTAACAAACAACTTAAATCAGGAGGACAGTCAAGCAGTGAACGCTCTGAAAAGATGTCCCAGGCTTCGGGCGGTATTGGCCCGTATCTAGCAGTTGTTGAATCTAACAGTGATTATACAAAGCATGGTCAACTATCAGTGACATTGCTTGGAAATCAAGACGATCAAAGAAGTATTACCAATAACAGAGTCAACTGTAGAATATTATTGCCGTATTATAGTGTTAAGGATTATGTTAATGGAGGGAAAGATCCTCAAAGTTTTGAACACGCACAGCAATCGCATGGTATGATATTTCCTGCTCCACAAGTAGGAACAAAAGGTTTAGTAATACTAGTAAACAAAAACATTGAAGAAGCAATATGGCTTGGTGCAGTTGTAGAACCAGAGATGAATCATAGTATTCCAGAGCCTGCGGCAAAAACAGATATTGCGGCAACAGATGATAGGTACAATGAATTATCACCTGGTGAATATGGTTTACCTGTAGAAAATTTTGTTAAAGCCGCTTTTATAGGACAAGCACCTTCTACTAAAATTAAACATCCAATTCATCCTCTAGCAGATGTATTAAAAGCACAAGGCCTACTGGCTGATAACATTCGTGGTTTATCAAGTAGTAGTGCTAGACGAGATAATATTAATCAAATATTTGGAATTAAAACACCAGGTAGGTACACTGGAGAAACAAAAATTGTTGGTGCTGAAAAAGCAAAATCAAAAGTGACACAACCAGGTGGCCACGCATTTGTAATGGATGATGGCGACGGCCTAGGTAAAAATAATTTAATTAGATTAAGAACTAAAGCCGGACATCAGATACTTTTACACGACACTGATGATTTAATTTACATTGGAAATTCAAAAGGTACTGCTTGGATTGAACTTACATCAGATGGTAAGATGGATGTGTTCTGTGATGACAGTATTAGTATGCGTACTAGAGGTGATTTCAACCTTTATGCTGATAGAGACTTCAACGTAGAAGCAAAAAGAAACATTAATTTAAAAGCGGCAAATATTTTTAGAACAGAGTCTGATCACCATAGACAGATTGTAAACGGTTCACAAAGAATTATGGTAAAAGGTAATAGCGATATTAAAACTCTTAATTCTCGCTTTGACACTAATGATTACCAAGTAAACACAAACAATTTAAGTATTGCTAACAGAATTGATACTAAACTTGAAACAGGAAATTTTGATCTTGCTACAATTTTAGGAACAAGAATTACAGCAGGAACAAGTGTAAACATTAAAGCAAATAGTTCTACTGAAGTTATGGAAACATTTGATCCAGCAGAGATCTACAGTAAAGGATATACAACTTCATGGATCAACGACGATGATGAATTGAAATATTATCAAGCATTAAAGAGAACACAAGATCCAGATACATTACAACCTATACCGCCAAGTGACACAGACTATTGGGCAGAGTTTCCTGGTCCAGCAAACAAAGCAGGCTCCGCTAATGGACAGATTAATATTTCAACAACAGAGCATGACATTTCAATAGCAACATCAGGCGCTAATGTTAATGTTGAAACAGATAAAGTTGTTTATGTAGATGGTACTGAAGCAGTGCATTTAAACTTACCTGGACCTGGTGCAAAACCAACTATTTCTGCAAATGGATCAACACCGGCTCCAAGCAGGCATATTCAGCATATGGGTGTTATTCAGTTGTGGGAGAAAGAAATTACTTCTAAGTGGGAGAACTTTAACTATTATAGGTCAGCACAGTTTGAAACTATTCTAAAACGTGTTCCAACACACGAACCGTGGGACGGGCATGAGAATAAAGCACCAAACACCAACAAGAAATCATCAACCGATAGAGAAGTGTAAATAGTATTATGGCAAGATATACGGACATTGTAATTAAACCAAACCCAACTAATAAGGGAAACGAACTTAGACGTTCTAATGTCTATCGTGGTGTTAGTACGGTTAATCCACAAAATTCTTCAAATCAAACATACGACATTGAGTTAATAAAACAGGATATAATCAATCACTTCAACATTAGACGAGGTGAAAAGATTTATAATTCAAGATTTGGAACAATTATATGGGACGCTATATTTGAACCATTTACAGATGTTCTTAAAGAGCAAATATTAGCCGATGTTAGAAGTATTGTTGATGCAGATCCAAGAGTTAGAGTTGACAGTTTAGCATTGGTTGAAAGAGAGTACGGACTACAAATTCAGTGTGTTTTGTACTATGTTGAGTTTGATGTTTCTGAAGCATTACAGTTTACTTTTGATAAAGCAAATGCTTTGGGATAGAAATAAACCACGCAGTTTATAAGGTGAATAAATATTGTTATGGCAAGTGTAGATAGACAAAATTCTCTATTAGCGAATCAGGATTGGGACAAGGTATATAAAGCCTTTGCCAACGCTGATTTTAGTTCTTATGATTTTCCTACTTTACGTAGGACGATGATCAATTATCTAAGGGCAAACTACCCAGAAGATTTCAATGATTATATTGAATCAAGCGAATACCTAGCATTGATTGATATGATTGCTTTCCTAGGTCAAAGTTTATCATACAGATTTGATTTAAATGCTAGAGAAAACTTTATTGAACTTGCAGAAAGACGTGAAAGCGTATTACGTCTAGCAAGACTAGTTGGCTATAATCCTACACGTAATCAGCCATCAAATGGGTACTTAAAAATTCTTGGTGTACAGACTACTGAGAATGTACAAGATAGTTTAGGTAATAGACTTGAAAATGTTTTTATTAATTGGAACGACGATACTAACAGCAACTGGTTAGAACAGTTTCAAGTTATTATTAATAGCACACTTGAAGGTGCTACGGTTATTGGAAAACCATCACAAGATGCTATAATTGATGGTATTAAAACAGAACAATATAAAATTAATTCACAAAACACTGACGTTCCGCTTTATCAATTTGCTAAAACAGTCACAGGACGTTCTATGAATTTTGAAGTTGTCAGTGCTGAGATTTATGACGACGAAGTGGTTGAAGAATCACCACAGCCAGGAAACAGACTAGGATTTTTATATAGAAACGATAAACGAGGAAACAGTTCACCTAACACAGGATGGTTCTTCCATTTTAGACAAGGACAATTACAAAGTTCTCCGTTTACAATACTAGACCCAAGTCCAAATGAAATTGTTAACATTGATATTCCTAGTATTAACAATACAGATGTTTGGCTATGGCAATTAGATAGAAACGGTTTGCCTGCAACAGAATGGACAAAATTAAATTCTATTTACGGAAGCAATGTTATCTACAACAGTGTTAATAAAAATATTAGAACATTGTACAATGTCACAACTAGAGATCAAGATCAAATTAGTTTAAATTTTGCAGACGGAAGTTTTGGCGATTTACCTAAAGGAAACTTTAGAGTTTATTACAGAACTTCAAATGGTTTAACTTACACAATTAGACCTGCAGATATGCAGAATATTATTTTAACAATTCCTTACTTTAATAAGAAAGGACAAGGACATACATTAACTGTACAGTTAGGATTAGAAGCAAGTTTAACAAATGCAAGTGCAACAGAAACTACTGAAGATATTAGAACTAATGCACCGCAAAGTTATTACACACAAAATAGAATGATTACTGGAGAGGATTATAATTCATATCCTCTTACAGCAAGTAATACTGTTATTAAAGTAAAAGCAGTAAACAGAGTTAGTTCGGGTATTTCTAGACAGTTTGAAATCCAAGATCCAACAGGAAAATATAGTGCTGTTAATTTAATGGCAGATGATGGTATCATTTACAAAAATCCTTACGATAGTGATTTTAATTTTACATTTCAAACACGTAATGATATCTTAGGTGTTATTAGAAATACTATTGAGCCTATTGTTGATAGTTTACCAACTAAGGCATTTTATTATGATAAATTCCCTAGAATTATTACTAGTGATATTAATATTGATTGGGTAAGATCTACAGAATCAGGAACTGACAGTACAGGTTATTTTAGAAATATAATTAATGGATCTCCAATTACTGTAGGTACATTTACAACAAATAACTTTAAATTTATTACACCAGATACACTTGTTAAGTTTGTTCCACCAGAAGGCAAGTACTTCTTAAGTGATGGAACACTAACAACGACTAAAACAAAAAATTCTTTAAACTATATTTGGGCAAAAGTAGTTCAAGTAAGTGGCGACGGATCTAACGGCGGTCAAGGTGAACTTGACGACGGTACTGGTCCAATTGTGTTTAGCGAAAACATTCCTTCACTTGCTGTTCCTAGTTTAGTAGTTCCAAGTATTGTGACAAACTTTCCAACAGATTTAGAATTACAATTAGTTGATTTAATTTTCAACTACAAAACGTTTGGTTTAAGATATGATCAAAACAACAAAGAATGGAAAATTATTGTAAACGCTAATCTAAACACAAAAGATGATTTCAGTTTAGAACGCCAAGGCGATATAACAGGATCTAAACTAGATAAAAGTTGGTTTGTGTTATTTGAAACAGACGGTGAAACTTATACTATTACCTATAGAGGAATGGATTATAGATTCGAAAGCGAACAACTAATCCAGTTCTTTGTTGATAAAGGTATTAAAAAATATGATAGTGAAACAGGAAAAGTTATTAAAGACCAAATTAAAGTTTTAAAAATTAACGAAGATCCACTGTTAGATACTATTTTAGAAAAAGACTACCAGTGGGAGATTGTTGGTAGCATTTTAAATGACGACGGTTTTGAAGAAACAAATAAAATTAGAATTAATTTTTACGATTCAGACGATGACGGAATGATTGATGATCCTGATAGTTTTGAGCAAATCGTTGCACCTGATTCTTTAGATACAAGAGGGTACAATGACAAGTTTGTATTTTTTCAAAAAACAACAAATGACGGAATATCAACAACAACTAAAATTCCTGCTTCGCAATTTTTAATTTTTGATAAAGAAGCAAGTGTATCGTCATTTACAGGAATTGAAAACGGCCAACTATTTTATTTTTATGACAGTAGAGAAGATGTTGTTAAATCATATGATGCTACATCAGGTACATTACAATTAGATACTTCATACTTTGCTCGATTTGGAAGAGACGAGTTAAAATTCCAATACAATCATAATGCACAAAACGATAGACGTCTTGATCCTGGAAAAACAAATATTATTGACTTGTATGTTTTAACAAGAGCATATGATGAAGATTATAGAATATTTGTTAACAACGGTGGTATCGAGCCTGTCAAACCAACAAGTGCAAATTTAAGACTTGAATTAGCAGGTGTGCTAGATGGAGTAAAATCTATTAGCGACGAGATTATATATCATGCTGTTAATTATAGACCACTATTTGGTGTAAATGCTGATGCTTCATTACAAGCAACATTTAAGATTGTTAAAAGCGATAATAGCACAATTAGTGATAATGAAATTAAAAGTAAAGTTATTAGTGCAATAAATGATTTCTTTGCTATTGATAATTGGGACTTTGGTGAAACTTTTTATTTTACAGAGTTAGCAACTTATGTGCAACAACAAACAGCACCAGATGTTGCAAACTTTGTAATTGTTCCAAGAAGTGGATCACAAGTATTTGGAAGTTTATATCAAATTAAATGTCGTGCAGATGAAATTTTTATTAGTACAGCCAGCGTAGACAACATTGAAATTATTGATCAAATTACAGCAAATAATTTGAAAGCAGATGGAAATGTTGTGACATCAGTTGACAGTACTGGTTCAGTTTCTGTATCGACAAGTAGTAGTACTACAACAAGCAGTTATTAAGGTAGATAAATGGCTTTTAGTGATAGACAAGGTACGCCTGTAAACATAGAAAACAAAGATAAGTTGCGTAATAGTGCTGATCTTTTACCTATGTATTTTCGCACAGAAACTAATAGAAAGTTTCTTGGTGCAACTGTTGATGCGTTAATTAGTAAAGGAAACTTAGATCGTCTAAATGGTTTTGTTGGCGCAAGAAATACAGAAAATGCAAAACCAACTGATGTTTACATTCAAGAACCAACAGCAAACAGACGTCAATATAACTTCTTACCGTCAGCAGTCACAAAAAATCCTATTGACAATTCAAATAAGTGGACAGGAACATACGACGATTTAATTAATCAAATTGATTTCTTTGGTGGAATAACTGACAATCATAACAGATTGTTTGAAGCAGACTACTTTGCATGGAATCCATTGTTTGATTTTGATAAATTTGCCAACTACAGACAGTATTATTGGTTGCCACAAGGACCAGATCCTGTATCAATTAGTGGCGATCCTGGAAACACACAAAGCGAATACTCAGTTTCTAATAGCGGAGAAAACTCATTTGTGTTTACTCCAAACGGGTTTAGTGAAAACCCAACAGTAATTTTATACAGAGGCGGCACATATAAGTTTAAAGTAAATGCTCAAGGGCATCCTTTCTTTATTAAAACAGCCAACACAGTAGGCATTGGTGACCAATACAACAACGGTGTTGAAAACAATGGTGCTGAACAAGGAACAATTACATTTACAGTTCCAGTTGATGCTCCAGACTTGCTTTATTATGCTTGTCAATATCATCAAAGTATGCAAGGTGTACTTGAAATTAGAAATACCTCTGATGATTTAAGTATTGATGTTGAAGAAGATATTATTAGTAAGGCAACATTTAAAAGTGCAAACGGTGTACAGTTAACAAATGGTATGAAAGTTAATTTTGTTGGAGATGTTTTACCAACAAAATACAGAAATAAAAATTGGTATGTTGAAGGTGTAGGCGAAAGTATTGTTTTAATTGACGAAACAGAACTTGATACTCCTGAACTTTATGCTAAAAATGAAGAATATGAGTTTGATGTTGATCCGTTTGACGATACTCCTTATGATGATACAGAAAATAGTCCTTTAACAGCAGAATATATTACAATTAATAGATCAAGTAAGGATAAAAATCCTTGGTCACGGTATAATAGATGGGTACATAAAGATGTAATTGAATTAAGTGCAGAGTATAATAATACTTCTCCTGTGCTTGATGAAAATTATAGAGCAGTAAGACCTATTATTGAATTTAAACCTAACTTAAAACTTGTAAACTTTGGTACTAATGGTATTGGTAATATTGACTTAATTGACACTGATACTAAAGATGCTATGAGTGATGTTGAAGGGTCATTTGGATACCACGTAGACGAAGTTCTTTTACGTAAAGGTATGCGTGTTATTTTTAATGCAGATCCTGACATTACAGTAAAAGGTAAAGTATACGAAGTTGACTTTGTTGAACATAACGGTGTTAAAAGAGTACATCTTGAAGAAGTATATGAACCGTTAGTTAATGACAGTGTTGTTGCAACATCGGGCGAAACACACCAAGGGTCAAGTTGGCACTTTGACGGTACTAGTTGGATTAATGGTCAACAAAAGACAATATTAAATCAAAGTCCTTTGTTTGATCTTTATGATAGTGCAGGTAATAGTTTTGCTGATACAGATTATTACTTTTCATCTACATTTAATGGGAATAAACTTGCAAGTTATAAGATTGGAACAGGATCAGATGACCCTGTTTTAGGATTTCCTATTGCATATCAAAACATTAATAATGTTGGTGATATTACATTTGAGTTTAATTGGGACGACGGGTTGTTTACTTACCAAGAAGGAACAACACAAAAGACAGTTGATACTGCAAGTGGACTAGTAAAAGATTATGCTAAAGATAAGTTTATTAGTGGATGGGAACTTGTTAAAGGAAAACAAACTGTTCAACGTATTTTACAAGTAGTCGATACTGTAATTGACACTGACACTGTTGCAGTTAACGCAATTAATCAACCTCATAAGTATGATCTAGACATTGTAGTTGAATATAATGGTAAGACATATAAAGAAACAACAGATTTTGAAAAGGTTATTGATAGAGAAAGACAAATTTATGAACTTAAATTTAATTCTATAATTCCTCAAGGAACACGAATTACTTTAAAAATTAAAACAAATCAAAAACCAAACGAAAATGGGTTTTATGAACCGCCTATTAACTTAACTAATAATAGTGAAAACAATGATCTTAAAACATTTACATTAGGTAGTGTTAGTGATCACTTTAAAACTATATTCCAAAACAATAGTTTTATTACAGGTAATTCTGTAGGTCCTAATAACTCTCGTGATATTAGCGAGATTCATTTAGATGGTAGCAGATATGTAAAACACAAAGGCAGTGTTTTACCTGCAATTATGTTTTTAGTTCAAGAAAATTTAAACTTTGTTAATTCAATGCGTAAAAACGCAAATGATTACAACTTCTTTAAAGATCAGTTTATTGAAAAGGCTGGAGAAATTGAAAGAACAACTAGTGTTGCAAATGATGTTGATAAAATTTTATACGAATTAGGTTCAAATAAGATTACAACGTCTCCGTACTTCTATTCTGACATGGCTGGCTTTGGTAGAAAAGTTGAACGTTTAGAATTTGAAGTTAAAAACGGAACTCAAAATGTTTTTGCAATTAATAATGCATTTGATACAACAAAAGTAAGTGATCGTGCAGTTTATGTTTACCTAAATGATGTACAACTTTATTTAGATGCAGACTATGAGTTTGATGCAGTAGACAATACTGTCACAATTAAAAAAGAATTATCAGTTGGAGACAAAGTTAAGGTTAACGATTATGATACAACAGGTAATGTTATTCCTCATTCTCCTACTAAATTAGGTTTATATCCAGCATATGTTCCAGAAATTTTTGTAGATAGCAGTTATATTAATCCTACAAAGGTAATCCAAGGACACGACGGATCAATAACAAAAGCATATAACGACGAAAGAGATGAATTAATTCTTGAATTAGAAAAAAGAATTTATAATAACCTTAAAGTAAAATACAATCGTGATGTTTTTGATATTCTTAAGGAACAACCTGGACATTATAGACCAGATGCTTATACCAGAGACGAATTTAATAAAGTTTTAAGGACTGATTTTGGTTATTGGAAGAGTTTATTTGATGTAGATTTTGAAACTAACAATGTTTCTCAGAGCGGTGACGCATTTACATATAACTTCAACACAATGATCAATTTACAAGATCAAAAACTTCCAGGAAACTGGAGAGCAATTTATAAAGATTATTTTGATACAGATCGCCCTCACACACATCCATGGGAAATGTTAGGTATTACTCTTAAACCTACATGGTGGGACGAACAGTATGGTGAAGCACCATATACTAGTGGTAATAACTTGTTATGGAACGACATTGAACGCGGTTTAGTTAGAGATCCTAACGGAACAAAAATTTATCCTGCATATGCAAGACCTAATTTGTCTAAAAATTTACCTGTTGACGAATACGGTGAGTTGATTGATCCTAGCAAAATCAATATTGTAAAAGCAATTTTTATTACAGAAATTAAAAATGCTTGGAAATTTGGTGACGAAGGCCCAGCAGAAACTGCTTGGAGAAAGTCAAGTTGGTTTCCGTTTGCATTACAAGTAGCAGTAGGCTTAACAAAACCAGCACAATACTTTGGTAGTTTATTCGATGTTAACCAAAACGAAATTACACCAAGTGGAAACGTTGTTTATGCAGATAATGGAAAAATCTTTAGTCTTAAAGAAGCAAAAATTAAAGACTTAAGATTTAACAATGAACGTTTCTTAGGTTTAGGTTATCATGTTCCTATTGTAGAATACATTAAAAGTTTTGATAAAGATGTAAAAGAAACATTTTACGATTATCTTACAAATACATCAAGCAACTTAACATACAAGTTAGGTGGATTTGCAAACAAAAATAGATTGCGTGTATTAGCAGAAAGTTCAAATCCTAATACAGCAGATAATAGTATTTTCTTACCAAGTGAAAACTACCAACTTACATTAAGAAAAAGTAATCCTATAAGAAATGTAAGAGTTTCAGGTATTATTGTTGAAAAAACAGCAAAAGGATTTTTAGTTAGAGGTTATGATAATATTAAACCTTGGTTTAGCATTTATAAGCCTAAGCATGGAAAGAATGATATTGCTGTAAATGTAGGTGGCAAACAAGCAAAATTTGTTATTTGGGATTCAGAGAAGTTTTATGGAAAAGGACAGATTGTAGAATTTGGTGGAGAATATTATAGAGTTTCAATTAACCATACATCAACTGAAACTTTTGATAATAGCAAGTTTACAAAACTTGGAGAGTTGCCGGTCACTGGCGGAACAGAAGTTGCAAAAGCAAAAGCATTTGAATCTAAAATAACTGAAGTGTCTTATGGAACAGTATATCCTAGAGCACAAGAGGTATATGACGTTATTTTAGGATATCAAGAATACCTAAAAGAACAAGGTTTTGTATTTGATATATTCCAACGTGAAACAGCAACAATTCAAGACTGGGATTTATCTGGTAGAGAGTTTTTGTATTGGACAACACAGAATTGGGCAGAAGGCAGTGTTATTTCACTAAGTCCTTTTGCAGATAGTTTAAGTTTTGAATACAAGTATGCTACTGTTGACAATGTTTTAAACAGTTTTTATGAATACAGTATCTTAAGTGCTAACGGAACTCCACTACCAAAAGACAATATTAGTATTGTTAGAGGTTCAGGCAAGTTTAATATAACAACAAAGAATACACAACGAGGTATTTTCTTTGCTGTGTTAAATCTTGTACAATGGGAACACATTGTAGTCTTTGATGATAAGAGTCAATTTGGCGATGTGATATATGATCAAGAAGCAGGATACAGACAAAAACGTATTAAATTAGTTGGATTCAAAACAAGTGAATGGGATGGTGATTATGTAAGTCCGGGTTTTGTGTTTGACGAAGCGGTAGTAGCAGATTACATTGATGGTAAAGATTATAATCTTGGTGATGTTGTAAGACACAAGAGTAAGTTTTACAGTGCTAAGAAGTTTTTACCAGCCACAAAAGCATTTAATTTTAGTGAATGGGTGTTTATAGGAGATAAACCTGTTGCTGAGTTATTGCCTAACTTGGACTATAAAGCAAGTTCATACGAAGATTTTTATAGTTTAGAAAGTGAAAACTTTGACAGTGAAACTACTAAACTGAGCCAACACTTAACAGGTTATCAAAAGAGATTATATCTTGATAATATGGTTAGAGATGATATTGCTCAGTATAAGTTTTATTCAGGATTTATTAAAGAAAAAGGTACAAGAAACTCTTTAGAAAAATTAAATCGTTTAACTATTGACGGAACGTCAACTGATCTAAGCATTACAGATAACTGGGCAATTAAGATTGGATCTTTAGGTAGTGGATCTACAACAAAAGAACTTGAAGTAGTTTTAAGTGAAAAAGATAATGTTGAGAATCCACAAGCATACGAATTTGTGACTGCAAAAACTTCAAATTCAGATACAAATACTATAGAATTATTGTCAAGCGATTTAACATTAAAACCAGATAACTTTAGTGTTGATGTTTGGAAAAACTTTGATACAACACAAGACGGTGTAAGTCTTAATTCAATACAAAAAATACCAACAGCGGGTTTTGCTAGGTTAGATGATGTTGATCACACAGTGTTTAACAGTGAAGACTTGTTAACAGATACTACACTTCCTACTTTAAATGAGGGAGCATCTGTATGGGTAGCACGTGATAAAAGTGATACATGGAACATTTATCGTTTAACTGCTAATCGTGCAAGACTAGTACAAACAGAAGATAACCAAGTGTCGGTTGATAATGGTACCATAACTTTACATACAAATATACCTCATGGATTAAAAGAAGGCGATACTATTGTTATCAAACAATTTGATAATCAAATTAACGGAACACATTTAGTTAATAGTGTTTTAGGATTAACTTCTTTTACTATTACAACAGAATTATTAACTATTACACTTGCAGAAGATAGTGCTTCAGGTACAATACTAGAACTATTACCTGTTCGTGTAAGTAGTCCTGACAAGATTAATGATATTAAAGACGTAGCAGAATTTGCTGAAGGAACAAAGATATGGGCCGACGATGTTAGTGACGGTACTTGGAGAGTTTTTGAGAAAACAAAAGCATATGCTGAAAATCAAGTTCAACTTATTGCTAGTGATGCAAAAACTTATGCTTCAACTGTAAAATACGGTGACCAAGGAAGAACTATTGTTGTTGGTAATCCAGGACAAACTGTTGAAGGTGCTGTTTTAATTCTTAGACGTAAATTTAATACGGACATTAGCACACTAGAAGGAAGTTCTGGTTTTAATATTAGTGAAAGCCTTGTAGACCAATTAGTTTCACCATCAGTACCGGCCGGTCTAGGTTCAAGTCTTAGTTTATCGCAAACAACTAATACATTAGTTGCTGGTGCTCCGTATGCTTCTTTTGTAAAAACAATTACAGATCCTGAAAAGCCAAGATTTAATACTGTTGGCTTAACAGGTACGGCTAGCAGTTATACAAAGCAAGGCGTTGTTAAACTGTCAACATATAATTCTTTAACAAACATTTATGATCCAACACATATTATTGCAAGTCCAAGACCTGCAAACAACGAAGAATTTGGTTCAAGTGTTGCTGTAAGTGATACAAGAATGGTAGTTGGTGCTCCTGGCAGAGCAAATAACGCTGGCGGAGTATATGTTTATACAAAAGGAACAAACGGTTGGGATCTAAATGCAGAATGGGAATTAACTGCTCCATCTGATCATCCTAATGATAGATTTGGTGAAAAACTTACAGCCTCAATCGACATGAGTATACTTGCAGTTTCTGCAAGGAACAAAGAACTTGAGTCTGATAGTACAACAGTGGATACCGGTGCTGTTTACATTTACTATTGGGACGGTACAGGTTATAATTTAATTCAAACTATTGATGCAACAACAGTTGACACTCTTAGCAAATCAGATTTATTTGGATCTTCGTTGTCGTTAAGTAGAAATGGCGATGTGCTTGTTATTGGTGCACCATTAAATGATGATGACAGTATTAACCAAGGTGCTGTTTATGTATTTGAAAGACAGACACAAGGTGACTCAACGGTTGGTTATACATATAAACAAAAACTTACAAGTCCAACTAACCTAAGTGGCGAGCAGTTTGGTAGCAATGTTTCAGTTAACCCAGACGGTTTAAGTTTTGCAGTTGCAGGTAAAGGCGGATCGAATAGTGCTATTACTTTGTTTGATAATAACGAAACTTCTTTTGATGCTAAATCAACATCGTTTGTAGATACAGAAACAGGTACTGGTAGTGTTTATACATTTACAAAGTTAGGCACAACATATGTATTTGGACAAAAACTTTCAAGCAACGATTTACAATCAAATGATGCATTTGGTACAGGTCTCGATTTTAGTACAACAAGTTTATATGTAGGTGCACCATACTTTACATACAATGGCAACGACACTGGTATGCTATTTGTGTATCAGAAAGAAGCGTCAGCAGGCTGGAATACTCTAAGACAACAAGACAGTTTAACTGATCCGTTTAGTGTTGAGAAGGTAATGACGTATCGTACAGATTCACAAACTGTTGTTGATTTCTTAGAGACTATTGATCCTATAAAAGGAAAAATACCTTACATTGCAGAAACAGAAATATCTTATAAGAGTGCAAAAGATCCTGCAATTTACACAACAAGTGATCGTGGCCTTAATGTTGATCCAGATACAAACTGGGGTGCAACACACGTAGGACAAATTTGGTGGGATCTAAGTACTGTAAGATATGTTTGGTACGAGCAAGGCGATGTTGAATTTAGAAAAAATAACTGGGGTGGATTGTTCCCAGGGTCAACTATTGATATTTACGAATGGGTAGAAAGCGATCTAAGTCCAGAAGAATGGAATAATATTTCAGATACAACAGAAGGTATTGCGGCAGGATTTAGTGGACAATCAAAATACGATAACAATACTTTTGTATTAAAGCGTGTCTATGACACAGCAACAAATAACTTTGTTAATAGATATTATTATTGGGTTAAAAATAATGTACTTTTACCACAACGTGTTAGTACACAAATTGCTGTTGGTCTAAGTGAAAAGATTGCAGTTGATACACGTCGTTTGCCTGCAAACGAAATCGCAAACGTAATTGCAGATCCTAAAGGATATGGTATCAAATCGTTGCAACTTTTAGACACTAACAGTTTTAGTCTTACCAATATTAAAACAAGTTTAAGTGATACTGACGTAAGTTTAAATGTACAATATAAGAAAGTAAAAACTAATATTCCAAATCATAATAGTTGGTTATTATTAGATGAACAACAAAGAGACAAAATTGACAATCCATTGTTAATTAAAAAACTTTATGACAGTTTAGTAGGTTTTGATGATGCAGGTAATACAGTACCAGACTCACAACTTCCTGTACAGAAAAAATATGGTTTACAAATTAGACCAAGACAAAGTATGTTTGTTAATAGACTGGGTGCATTAGAAACACTGTTTACATACACAAATAACTTACTTGCAAAAAGTAGAATCGTTGATGAAAAAGATCTAAGTGGTTTATTTGAATCAGACCCTCAGCCAACACTAATTAGTGGGCGTTATGATGTTAAGGTTGATGAGTTTAATGATTTAGATAATATTAAAACACAGGATTTAGAACAAGCAACTGCTACTGCAACTATTGTTAACGGTAGAGTTAAATCTGTAGAAATTACAAATCCTGGGTTTGGTTATGTTAATCCGCCAAACATTGAAATTACAACAGAAGGTTGGGGAGCAAAATTCCAATCAACTATTGATGCTCAAGGAAGAGTCACATCAATTGAAGTGTTAAAAGAAGGACGAGATTATACAAACGGTGCTATTAGAATTAGACCATTCAAAGTTCTTGTTGATGCTGATAGTACAGCAAACAACTATTGGACAATGTATGAATGGAATATTGCATCTGAAGAATGGATTAGAACAAACACACAAACATATGATGTTAATAGATTTTGGAAATATAAAGATTATGTTGTTGAAGGATTTGATGTTGACAGCATTATAGACTTTAAAGTTGCAGAGCCTTATCTATTAAAAACAATTACTCCTGCAACAGGACAACTAGTTGAGGTAGCAAATGTTGGCGATGGAAACAAAATTGTTCTTAGAAAAGTTGAAGCAAATGGTACTTGGAATAATAATTATGATATTTTGTTCAAAGCAAATAGCACAATTGAATTTGATTCGTCTATCTATGATTACACAGGACTAAACTTTGGCTTTGCTGGCGCAGAAAACTTTGATATTAACTTATATGATGAACAGCCAACACAAGAAACACGAGTTATTTTAGAACAACTGTATTCAAACATTTTTGTTGATGACTTAAAATATGCTTGGAATGAATTTTTGTTTACAGCAATACGTTATGCAATCAGTGAGCAAACATTTACTGACTGGGCATTTAAAACAAGTTTAATCAGTGTTAAGAATAATTTAGGCGGCTTTACTAAAAAGATTAATTATAATCTTGACGATCCTGGAAATATACAATCTTACGTTGAAGAAATTAAACCATATAGTGTCACAATTAAAGACATGATTACAAGTTATAATAATCGTGAGCCTAGCAGTATTTTTACTACTGACTTTGATTTGCCAAGCCGTTATAACGAAACCAAAGAAGAGTTTGAAGTATTAAACGAAACAAGCGAAGATATAACAACTGAGCCATTTAATCAATGGTTTGAAAATTATAAATTTAATGTTGACAGCATTGAAATTGCTGAAGCAGGAGACGGGTATACACAAAGACCGATTGTTGTAATTAGCGGCGGAAGAGAAGATAAACCTGCTATTGTACAAACAACACCGTTTAGGGTTCTTACTACTACAGACTATGACAACTTGTATGTGTACGTTAATACTACAAGTGTTCCGGATCACTTCTTTAATACAACAAATGTAGTTTCACAAAATCTTGTTTATCAGATTCCAAGATTCCCAAGTGTTCCTGAAGTTAAAGTTCCAACACCACTAGGTGCTATTGGTGTAGCAGTTAACGGAGTAAGTATTTTTAATCCTAGTTCTGCAGTCACAGAATTACTTAATGGTACAACATATACTGTAAATGCAGTATTCAGTCATGAAGAATTAGGTATTGATGACGGTTCAGGTCATCCGCAAGAAGATGGAATTTACCATTACCATAGCGATCCTACCTTTATGTACACTAAGGATCCAGAGAATCACAGTCCAATATTAGGATACGCCTTTGACGGTTTCCCAATTTATGGACCGTACGGTTTTATTGCTACAAATGATAAAACAGTTAAATTAATTAAATCAAGTTATAAACTTAGAACAACACCTCGTGCAGATGGTAGTATGCCAACTGGAAGATACAACGAGGATTATGAGTTTGTACAAGGACACGGAGACCTAGACGAAAACAACGGTAGGTTTATTCAAACACCAGAATATCCACAAGGAACATACGCTTACTTTATTACAGTTGACGAGCAAGATGACGGCACGTTTGAACCAGCGTTCCCATACATTGTTGGACCTCATTATCACGGTAATCCGTTGTTGCCTAATGGCAACGGTAAAATGCCACAAAGCGGAAACATTAATGCAACAGCAACAGCATATATCAGTAGAAACAAAGTAAACAAAATTGTTGTTGAAAATCCAGGCGCTGGTTATGTAAGTGCTCCAACAGTCACAATTACTGGTGGAGGTGATACAACATCAACAGCAAAAGCAGTTGCAATTCTTGAAAACAATAAAGTTAGAACAAATAAAACTGAACTTAAATTTGATAGAATTGGCTCAACAGGTATTATTGCTGATGAAGAATACGTTGATACATATACCGCTAAGTCAGGACAAGTTGTTTATAAACTAACATACTTGCCTACGTTAGATAAAAGAGATTTTGTTATCAGTGTGAATAATGAAGCAATTTTTGTTGAAAACTTTGATGTAAGCATTGAAACATTAACTGATAAAACTTATAAAAAACAAGTTGGCCATGTTGTATTAAAAACATTGCCAAAAGAGCGTTCAACAGTCACAATTACATATAAGAAAAATGTAAAACTAATGAACGCTATTGATAGAATTAATTATTTCTATGAACCAACAGCAGGTATGCCTGGTAAAGATCCGGCACAATTAATGTATGGTATCGAATATCCGGGCGTTAAAGTACAAGGTTTAGACTTTGGTGTTAGTGTTGGGTGGGACGGCCTTCCATGGTTTAGTCATGGTTGGGATACGTTCTCAGGAGGCAACACAGATTATGCTTTCCGTGCAGACGGAGTTGCAACATCGTTTACATTACCTTATGCACCTAAACAGGATGAAAAGATTAACGTTTATTTTGATGGTGTAAGGCAAGATCCAAATAACACTCCAACTATTGTTGGCGACGGGAACACAACAGCATTTACTTTAAATGCAACACCAGCAGATGGTGTGTTGGTAGTATTCCGTCCAGAAGATTCAGATGGTAGTGTTGTTCCAACAGATGTAAACAACTTAGACACAATTATACAAGGTGGTAATTTATCTTATAGTACTGCAACTGGACAAACACCAGAAGAAATTAGTTTACAAGGCGACGGGTTTGTCACACCAGATACGTCACACGCACCTGAAGAAGTTGTACCAGGTCAAATATTTGATTCGCTGGCTATGAAAGTTTATAATGCTCCAGCAGATGGTTCTCCAATTATTGACATTACAAGACATTGGGGAGATGGAAGTGAAACTGAGTTTACGTTTAACAAATATCCCGGAACAACAGACAGTATTATAGTCACAGTAGGGCCTAGTAATCCTACACCAACAGATACTGCAACAAGATCAAGTTCTTATAAAGTTTTAGGAACTGACTACACTGTTGACTATGCTAATAAAAAAATTACACTTACATCAGCACCAACTGATGGACAGTTAGTCACAATTACAACTTTAAATGTTGGCGGTAGCGAGATACTTGAAAAAGAAGATTATGTTGACTCAGGTGATAGTACTATTGAGTTTGTTTTAACAAGTAAGTACGAAGATGTTAAAAGTGCGTTTGTCACAGTTAATGGTGTAAAACAAGACTATGCTATCTATGAAGATACTGATAGTGGTAGTGCAAAAATTGTTTTAACAAATCCTCCAAACGATATGACAGATGCCGTGACACAGATTACTGCATTAAGCGGATTAGAAAAAACATACAGTGAAGTAGTCACAGACGTACACGAAGTACAAAGCAACGACGGTCTTACATATGACTTATCTCAGGTACCTGGAAATATTGAACCGTTCCATGCAATGGTAGTAGTTGAAGCAAATGGTAGAAGATTGAGAGCACCAGACACAATTTATTATGTTGCTAACGGAGTGACTCTAGATTATCTAGCAAGTCAAGATCCAGAGTATCCAGCATTTAGTTTGGCACTTGGTGAATTAGAAGTTCATCAGAACGGTGTTAGACTTGAACCAATTTCAGATTATCAGTTTAATACTGCAACAAACCTTGTCACTTTCTATCAAGGTAGATTACAAGCAGGCGATGTAATTGCAATCACAGTATTACGTGGTCATGATTATGAAATTAGAAAACACGATGATGACGATAGTTCAAATGCAGGATATATCAAAATTATTAACAACAGTGCAGAAGATAGTACCGGAGTTGGTGAAGGAACAATTCTTAAAATTACAAGTTTCACAAATCACGATGCTAACCTAATGCGTAAAGAAGTATTTGCAGGAAATACAGGCGGAAATTATAAGTTAAGCAGAAAAGCAATTGATGTTGCATATGTTTGGGTAGAGTTGAATAATATTCCTCTTGTAGCAGATGCAGATTACAAAATTTTAGATGATGGATATACCGTTTATATTGACAACAAGTTTTCACAAAAATCAACTGATAGAGTAGTAATAACTTCGTTTAGTGAAGATAGAACACACGACGGTATTGGATTTACTATTTTTGAAGATATGCTTAACAGACATCACTTTAAGAGAATTAGTAAACAAGATACTACTGTGTTAACTACAAAATTATTGTTAGGTGATACAGAAATTTCTGTACAAGACGCAAGTTTCTTTGATACGCCAAGTCCAGAAAAACGTGTTCCTGGCGTAATATTTGTTGGTAAAGAAAGAATAGAATTTTACAAAATTAACGGTAATAAGTTATCACAGATAACAAGAGGTACACTTGGTACAGGAATTGCTGAACATCCAGTTGGAACACAGGTGTTTGATGCAGGACCAACACAAACTGTACCATATAAAGAATCATTAAGCGTATATGAAATAATTGTACGTGATGGATTACCAAACGGTAAATCAGTACACGTTTTGGAAACAATTAACTTCTCAGGAAGTGTTAATGCACACGATCAAGTAGAAGTTTATGTAGGGGGCAGAAAACTACAAAAACCAACAGTTTCTGCTAATCCAATTACAAAACACGATCCATCTATCGCTTATGATAGTGAAGAAACAAACAGCCTAGGTGTTGCTAGTGATGTAGTTCAACTACCAGAATTTACTATTGAACCAGTTGAAGATAGTACAGCAAAAGGCTATTATAAACTAATATTAAGGGACGAACCAGAGAACGGAACCGAGATTAAAGTGGTGCAAAAGCAGGGTCATGTATGGTATACAGCAGGTGTTAGCACTGCATCTAACGGTGTCACACTACAAAGAGCAGAATCTCCGCAGGCTAATTTCTTGCTAGAGAGGTCCTCTGGTTTACCTATAATAAATATTAAGGAATAGACAATGTCAAACGAGGATAAAAAGTTGGAACAAATGCCAAAAGAAAACAAAAAACCAAATGAAAATACAGGTGTATTAATGGAAGGCCACATTAAGATCTTTGATCCAAAAAGTGGAGAAATACTAGTGAATAAGCGTAATGCTATTCATTACGAAAACATGAGTATTTCACTAGCAGAATCACTTGGAAATGAAGGGCGTGGAAACATCGTTGAAATGGCATTTGGCAATGGTGGAACAACAGTAGATCCAACAGGAATTATCACTTATTTGACTCCAAATAATACAGGCGTTAATGCTTCATTGTACAATCAAACATACTATAAAACAGTTGATGATAACAATGTTAACAACACAGATCCTGCAAGAAACTTCATCGAAACACGTCATACCTTAGGTACAACATATACAGACATTTTAGTAAGTTGTTTATTAGACTACGGTGAACCAACAGGACAACAGGCATTTGATAACAGCACAAACTTAGATGGTAATTTTGTTTTTGACGAACTAGGTTTAAGAGCATACAGCACCGAAGGTGCTAATGAAGGCAGACTTCTAACACACGTAATTTTCCACCCTGTACAAAAGTCACTAAACAGACTTATACAGATTGATTACACAGTTAGAATACAGAGTTTAACTAACTTGAGCGAGAATTAATAGATGGCGTACACAGTAAATTTTACAAACGCAGTTCAAAAGACACCAATTACTGTAGATGACAACAGTAGGAACACTTCTGATACGTCATTAACACTTATTGGTAGAAACGAACCTAGTTATGGACAAAGCATTGCAGAAAACTTTGTTCACGTATTAGAAAATTTTGCAAATCCAACAGCACCTAATAATCCAATTGAAGGTCAGTTGTGGTATGACAGTGCAACAAACAGATTACAGATTAATGACTCAACCGCAGGCGCCGCTAATTGGCGACCAGCAGGTGGTGTTCATGTAAGTGCAACCGAACCACAAAATCCATTACAAGGTGATGTTTGGGTTGACACAACAAACTCACAACTATATTTGTTTACAGCAAGTCAGTTTCAATTAGTTGGTCCAAACTTTAGTGGAGGACTTAAATCAGGTGCTCAAGCAGAACAGGTAGTTGATACTAAAGGTGAAACACACACTATTGTAAAAAATTATGTTGACGACAAAGTAGTCACTATTATTTCAAAAGATCAGTTTATTCCTAAACAAGTAATTGAAGGATTTACAGAACTATTTCCTGGTATTAATATTTCAGCAAAAGATTTTGATGGTAATGGAATTGTTCTTAACAAACTTCATGCTAGTGCAACTAAGGCAGATGCATTAAGTGTCACACAACCAGCAGTAGAAATTGTAAATGCAAATAACTTTTTAAGAAGTGATATTACTGATACAATGAACGGACAGTTATATGTACGTAATGACGGTGGTGTCACAATTGGTTCAAACCAAATCTTTAATTTAGAAATTGCAGATAATAATGCTGTTATTAAAAACAATTCAGTAGATGGTAGTATTGACATTTCAGTATTTCCAAATGATACAGGAACAATTGAAACAATGGCTCGTTTTGATGGAGCCAATAAACGTTTAGGTATTAACACACTAAGTCCGGTCACAACATTAGATGTTCATGGTACTGGTCACTTCACTGAACGTTTAACTTGTAGTTCAGACGAAGAAGCAACAAGTACTACAACAGGTAGTATTACAACCGGTGGCGGCATTGGTGTTGCTAAACAATTATTTGTTGGCGGAAACTTAACAACCTACGGACACTTTAGAGTAGGTGAAAATGATCCATCAGATAATGCTACAGGTATTGCACCAAGTGTTGACGACAAACTTACTATTGGTACACCTAGTTTAAGATTTAAAAACGTACACTCAGAAATATTTACAGGTAGACTAGTTGGAACAATGGTTGGTGATGTCACAGGTAATGTTAATGGTACAGCAGATAGACTAGTTGCTAGTACAACATTTAAAATTACTGGACACATGGCTGATGCAACAGGATTCAGTTATGATGGACAAACAGGTGGAACAGAAAAAACATTTGATGTCACACTAACACAAGATGCTATTGATGAGCAGACAGAAACAACAGAAACACAAACTACAGAAGACTATGTTTTAGTTTCAAGAGATAATGTTGGACTAAGAAAAGTACAGTATAAAAACTTCTTTGCTGGAGCACCAACTGTTCCAGTAGGAGGAATTATGCCGTATGCAGGACAAACTGCACCAATAGGATATTTGTTATGTGATGGTTCTGAAGTACCTATTGCAAGTTATCAAGCATTATTCCAAGCAATTGGTACTACATACGGAACAGGTATTAATCCAAACACATTTAAACTTCCAGACCTACGTGGTAGATTCCCACTAGGTAAAGATAATATGGACAACGGGTTAACTGTACAGGATACAGATAACAACGCTGTTGATGCAGGTGGTGGCAGTGTTGGTAGAGTCACAGATACTGCGGCAGAATCACTTGCTGGTACAGGTGGTAGTGAACTTAAAAACATTACAGACAATGCAATTGGACAAGGTACACAATATACACAAAATACTGGTACTGGTGTTTATAGTGATATTAACGTAATGAATCCATTCTTAACATTGAATTATATCATAAGGGCAGAAGACTAATGGCATATAACGTTAATAAAACAGACGGAACATTATTAACAACTGTTGTAGACGGAACAGTTGATACAACTTCTGCAGATATTGCTTTAGTTGGTAGAAGGTTTAGTAATTACGGCGAAGTTTTAAACGAAAATTTAATTAAAATTCTTGAAAGTTTTGCTAATACAACAGCACCTGATAATCCTTTAGAAGGACAAATTTGGTACGATAAACTTGAAGGACGTTTAAAAGTTTATACAGGAACTACATTTAAACCAACTGGTGGACCGCTAGTTGAGGAAACTCAACCGCAAGGGTTAGTTAAAGGCGACCTTTGGATGGATTCACTTAACAATCAATTATACTTTTACGACGGTGTTGACTTAGGACTTGCAGGTCCAATTTATACTTCAGCACAAGGTAAACACGGTTGGATTGTTGAAACTGTTGTTGATTCAAACGATAACGGTCGCTCAATTACAAAACTTTTTGTTAATGATTTGCTTGTGGGTATTTTAAGTAGATATGCGTTTACTCCTAAAGTAGCAATTACAGGGTTTGCAAGTATTAAAGTAGGATTAAACTTTAGTTCAACAGTTGACGGATTAAAGTTTCATGGTACAGCAGGGTCGGCAGATACTATTGCAGGTATTGATCCTGGTAATTTCCTACGTGCAGATATTGCTTCAACATCGCAATCACAGTTAAGTATTCAAAATGATGCTGGTCTAGTTATTGGTGGTGAACAAGATCTTAATATTGAAATTGTAGGTGATGTCACAACATTTAAAAATAACCTACAAAACAAAGATTTTAAAATTCAAGTTAACTCGCAAGGTAATGGCGGTATTATTGACGCACTAGAAATTGATTCTAGTCTAATGAAAGTTAACATTTTTAAAGATAAAACTTCAAGTGAAGTTGAATTAGGTGGTAGTTTAGTTGTACAACAGAATCTAACTGTAAACGGAACAACAACGTTTGTTGATTCGCAAAATTTAAGAGTAGCAGATAAAAATATTGAACTTGCTTATGCTAGTGGATCTGAATCAGATGTACTTGCTGACGGTGGTGGATTAACACTTAGAGGTGATACTGATCACACGTTTGCGTGGAGTAGAACAGACGAAGCATGGGAAAGTTCAGAATCGATTAGTATCGCCGCTGGTAAAGAGTTTAGAATTGCTGAAAACAATATTATTAACACAACAACTATTGGTCCTAGTGTTGTAAATTCTAATTTACAAAATGTTGGCGTTCTTACAGAATTGCAAGTTGACGACATCGATATTAATGGTACAACTATTGGTACAAGAAACACCGACGGAGATTTAAACTTTGATATTTGGGGTACAGGAAATATTGTACTTAACCCAAGAAATACAGTAGAAACTCAAATTAAAGGTGTTCAAGATCCAACTGACGCACAAGACGTTGGTACAAAAAATTATATTGACAGTGAAATTAGAACAAGAACACTGTTTATGACAATTAACACAACTGGTATTGCAGATAAAACATCAGCAGTAGACGGTTTACCGTTTATTATGAACACACTTGCTCCGGCAAGCAATTTTGACAACGGTGCAACTGCAAGAATTTTAGCAGAAGATTTAACACTCGCTGGCGCACAAACTAATATTAACGTGACGTCTATTCCTACAGGAACAACAAACACATTATTAATTGGTCAAACAACAGTTGATCAAAATGGAGTGCTGAACAGTGAAAGTGTTTTATCAAGTGTAGCATTTCCAGATGGTATTACACTGTCAGGTAGTGCATTAGGTGTGGTAAGATCATACCATTTATTAACAGTGAGCGGAGGGGCTTGGACTTACACCCAAGCGTTATAAGGATAAGATATGCCATATACTATTAACAGAACAGACGGAACAACGTTAGTCACACTAGCAGATGGTGTAGTTGATACAACTACGGACCTACAACTAGTTGGTCGTAATGTTGCTGGATACGGTGAAATACAAAATGAGAATTTTGTTAAATTATTAGAAAATTTTGCTTCAACTACTAAACCACCTAAGGCGCAAGTAGGTCAAGTATGGTTTGATAAAACTGTAAACACACTTCGTCCTGCTGTTTTTGATGGTGTAGAGTGGAGACAGGTTGGATTATTAGAAGTTTCTGATCTAGAACCAAGCAATAGAAAAGAAGGTGACCTTTGGTGGGACTCAGATAACAATCAATTATATGCTTGGACAGCAGACGGCAATGAACATATTCTAGTTGGACCACAAGATTTAAAAGGTTATGAATTTACGCAATGGCGTAGTATTCTTTTAACTGATGATCAAGGAACAAAACATCCTGTAATGGCAGGATATATTCATAACGTAATATATGCGATTGTTGCAGATACAGAATTTACTATTGATCAAGCAGTCACACCAGTACCTAACTTTACAAAATGTTATAGAGGCACAACATTAAAAGGAACTAATTCAAACGGTGTAAGCACAGACACAAAACATCACGGTACTGCTACTGATGCAGACAGATTAGTAGGCAAAGCCGGCGACACTTATGCTAATAGATTAGAAAATGAAACTATTGCAGGTGTTTACAGTTTCCAAAACAATAATGGTATTAATGTTGGTCCTAATGATGAACTAAAAATTAATGTTGATAGTGTAAGTGGTAATGCAGGAATCAATAACGAAACAAATGATGTATTATCATTTGGTGTAAACTATACAGGCAGTGGTGCAGACAAGACAGTTTTTTATATTGAAGGTAAAGATGTAAAACCTTATGCAGACAATGAAGTAAACTTAGGTGCACCTACAATGAAATATAGAAACATCTACGCAGATGCTATATTTTCAAACGTAGTTGGTGATGCTTTAGGTAATTTTAGTGGTACACTTACAGGTAGTGTTAACGGTAATGTAAGCGGAAACGTCACAGGAAACGTCACAGGTAATACAACAGGTACTGTAAATGCAACTGGCGGCAAGATTGTATTAGATAATGATAGAGTTATTGCTTTAGTAGATGCAGGACAAGACGGTGTATCTGGAACATACGAAGGTTTCTTAGATGGAACATCAAGATATGTACTTGACGGTATGTATAGATCAAACAACCAAACAATTAGCGGTACTAAAACATTTACAGCAACACAAGTTTTTAATGCGGCAGTTAATGTAAACCATACGTTAAGTGCAGACAACGTTAATATTACCGAAGGTACTATTGGTAGCAATGGAAATACAACACTTTTACAATATGTAAAAGTTGATAATTCAAATATTGAAGATACTAACTTAGTTAGGGTTGTGATTGATGATGGTTCAAGAATTGAAAACAGTGCGTTAGGTACAGTAGGTATTCTTTCAAATGTAAAATCTACTAAATTTACTGATGCAAATAACAAGTCTTTTAAATTTATTTCAGATGACGGAACGTTTAACAGTGCTGATAACGATACTGTTGTCACTCAATTAGCAATTAAACAGTATGTAGATGAAAAAGTTGGCGCTATTCCAAAAGATTTAACATTCCATTTAGATACTAGAGATATGAATCTAGATGCAGTTAAAGCACAACTTGAAAGACTTGCTCCTGCAACACAATATTCTGCAGGTACTAAAGCAAGAATCTTAGGATCACATTACTTTTCAAGTTTACCTTCAGGACAGTTCTATCGTAGATTTGGAGTATTCAGTGGTATAAGGTATGGTATTGGTTTTATTGGCGGTCGAGCATACAGTTATGTAGGTGTAAAAGCAAATGTCACAGATTTAATTAATGCTAAAAGTGCAATTACAGGATATGAATTTGTTAAAAAAGGAATTGGTGTTCCAACAACACAACTTAGTAATGTCACCGCAGATCCGTTCTTAGATGATTTTGCGGATTCTTATTGGATTACAACTGACAGAGGACTAACACAAAATCAAGCAGACTATATTGGTCTTCCACAAGGTGTTGGTGCAAGGGTTCTTGTTATTCAGGATGGTGTTATAGTAGGATACGGATTTGACCCATCGGCTGTTTTATTAGACGGTATTAAATCAGATACTTTACTAGGTCGCCAAACTTATACTGGAAATGACTATGTAGTTGAATGGTTCCAACTAGGAGGAATTTTTAGTGGAGATCCTAACACACAGTTTAGTACATACAGTTATGATATAACTAAAACTATTTTAAGTGGTAGTTGGGAATTTGTAGGATATTTTTAATGTATGAAGTTAACGAAGACTTTATTACAAATGTAGACGAAATTATGATGCTAGTAAAGGTGCATGAACAAGACGGCAAATTTACTAGAAGAGGCAAAGGCGCAAAAGAAAGGCACGAAACAAAGTACGGTACAAGTAATTTTAGTTCATTATTTCAAAAGGATATGAACGAAGAATTAGTTGAAACTATTTGGAAGACCATACCAAATGAACGTAAATGGTGTTCGCAGGTAGTAGTAAACAAATATCAACCTGGTGATTGGCTAATCAAACACCAAGATAGTGCAGGAGGATATTGGAAGTTTAAGTTAGTTTATCTAACACAAGGCTTGCCGCACTTTAAATACTGGGACCAAGATGGAAACGAACATCTAGTTCAAGAGAAAAAAGGAGCAATGTTTGATATGCCGATTGATACTTGGCATGAAGTGACAAAAATAGAAAAAGGTGAAGATCCAAAATATAGTCTTTGCCTGATATGGGAATAAAGATATGGCAAACAAAAGTATGACATTAATGTTTAATAAATCCAACGGTGTAATGATTGGAGGATTTGAAACGGATCAAACGCCTTCACAATTTTTAGAAGGAGTTAGATATAAAACATTATCTTATGATCCTGACACTCATGCATATGTAGGTGATTATGCAACTGGCGGACTACAACCAATTGTAGACGATGGCAATTCAACAATTGACGAAGAACTTTTAGATCAAAATGTTCAAGAAAATATTATTTTAGAATATCCATTATATACACAACTTAATATTATTATGGATGTTTTACATAACAATGGTGACATTGTTAAAACAAAAGAATTCCTAAAGATGATGCAATTCATTGAAGACGAACGTGCTAAGAATAAGGCTAGAAAAGAAGTTTATAAAGATGCAAGTTCACCGTACAACTATACTTCAAAAGAAGAAGCACAACAAGAAGTCAATAAACGACTAGATTTAGATTAAGGTAAATACACTTATGCCATACATAGTAAACACATATAACGGACAGCAAATTGCAATAGTAAATGACGGTACTATTGATCAAACTACTGATATTAAACTTATTGGTAGAAACTATGCTGGCTTTGGTGAAATTCTTAATGAGAATATGGTTAACCTCATGGAGAACTTTGCAGGAACTACTCCTCCACCAAGACCGGTTGCAGGACAGATTTGGTATGATTCCGCAAACAAAGTTCTTAAATTTTATGACGGCAACCAAATGCGTATTGCAGGCGGCGCCGAAGTAGGTATTTCACAACCATCAGGATTAGCAAAAGGAGACTTTTGGTGGGAAGAAGATGGTGAACAGTTATATGTTTTTAATGGTGAAGATTTTATTCTAGTTGGTCCGGTGACAACAGGCGGTGAAGGAGTTTCACAGGTTAGTGTTGCAACAATTAAAGATACACTAGCAAATGATAGAACAATTCTTAAAGTCACAGTACAAGACCAAGTTATTAATATTGTTTCAAAAGACGAGTTTACTATTGATAATAGCGTAAACCCAATTACAGGTTTTAGTGCTATTAAGAAAGGTTTAAACCTTGCAAGTAAAACTACATTCCCTGGTATGCGTTATTGGGGTACAGCAGAAGATGCAGATAATTTAGGCGGTATTCCTGCTTCTCAATATATTTTAAATAGCGGTTTGCAACAGTTTAGTGATGTTGTTAGTTTCTTAAATGATAACGGTATTACACTAGGTGCTGGTAGTGATTTAAAATTACACATTACTGGTGGCGACCAGGTTAATATTACTAACCAAGTTGGTAATACAATCAATTTTAATGTTAACACAATTGGCGCAGGAGCAGTTAAAGTAGGCCAATTTACGAGTACTAACTTTTTACCTGGATCAGATAATACAGGAAGTATTGGTAATGCAAATACTAAATGGGCAACTGGATTCTTTTATGATATAACACTAGATACAAACGGAGCATTAAACGGTAATGTTGTAGGTAATGTCACAGGAAACGTCACAGGTAATACAACAGGAACACATAACGGTAATGTTCAATCTACTATTGGTGTAAGCACATTTAATGACGTCACAGTAAGCGGAACACTTACAGCAGATCTAACAGGTACATCAACAACAGCAACAAAACTAGTTGTTGACGGTGGAAGTGGGTATGCATCAACAACAGCAGTACCATCGGGTGCTGATAAAACATCAATTCCTGCACGTGACTCTAACGGCGAAATTACAGCCACAGTGTTTAACGGTACAGCAACAAACTCAAGTGCTTTAGATAGTGTCCCAGCAGATATTTTAGCAACAGCAAATACTATTGCTAAACGTGATTCACAAGGTGATATTACAGCACGTAAGTTCTTAGGTACAGCAACAGCGGCACAATTTGCTGACTTGGCTGAGAATTATCTAGCAGATAAAGCATATGATGTAGGTACTGTACTAATCTTAGGTGGTGAATATGAAGTCACCGAAAGCAGAGGACAAATGGATTCAAGAGTTGTTGGAGTTGTATCAGATAAACCAGCACACCTAATGAACAGCGAGTTAGAAGGCGAGTTTGTTGTTCCAGTAGCACTAAGAGGTAGAGTACAAGTTAAAGTTGCAGGTCCTGTACGTAAAGGTGATATTTTAATTACTAGTACAATGGCTGGTATAGCAACAGCACTTACAGAAGATAGTGCAGTTCCAAATGCAGTATATGTAATTGGAAAGTCAATTGAATCTAATCAAAACTCAGAAGTTAAACTAGTAGAAGTAGTTGTATAAGGCGTTTTAAACGCATTTTAAGCGTCATACAGCGGCGTTTATGCTATTCGCTAGTACTTGATGTATCAACGTGCATAACGCCTATTTTAGACGCTTGTAAGAAGTCTATTCCGTCATTACTGCGGTAATGCTCTCCAAAATAAACAGTTTTTATTCCACTTTGGTAAATCAATTTGGCACATTCAATACAAGGACTATGAGTAATAAACAGGTCAGCACCCAACCCACTCTCATTGCTACGGGCCAATTTTGCAATAGCATTTGATTCCGCGTGTAATACTTCTGGTTTTGTTTTTCCATCTTCTTCACAGCAATTATCCCATCCACTTGGCATTCCGTTATATCCATATGCAATTATACGATCGTCCTTTACAACAATAGCACCAACTTGAAGTCTTTCTGCGTGTGATAATTGTGCAAAACGTTTTGCAACGTCCATATATGCTTCTATAAATTTTTGTTTCAAGTAAAATCCTTAGCCATAGGAAAGATCTTAGCAATGACTTCTGCACAAGCATGAGCAATTTCCATATGTTCTTTTTGTGTGCCATTGCCGCCGCGTAATTGAATATAGTGTACCCATGAACGCAATGTACCGTTCATATAAAGTCGCGTTTTAGTAAGTCCTTCTGGTAGAACTGCTCTTGCTTGTTCTTTTGCAATACCATTTTCAATGGCCCAGTTGTATGCTTCTTTTGCCGCTTCAATAACTTTGTGTTGCTGTGATTCCCAGTCATTGATTAGATTCATTTCTTCTTGTGTAGTACCTAGTGCAACACTGTTTTGTCTGTTCTTTTGATCTTGTAATCGTGCGTCACGAAATACGAACATATCACCAAATTCATTTGGATTAGCATAACGCTGACTAAACTCTTGGAAACTAAACGAACGATGGCGCACAATTTGGTGTGCAATATCACGTGTAGTATTAATTTCTAAACAAGCATTAACCATTTCAAGTGGTGACCAATGTCCCCATTTAATTAGATAACCAATTAGTTTTTCTGCTGTTTCTTTATTATATTGGTTAGTAGGGTTTGAAACTCTTGCACAAAAAGCAATTAAGTCTTGTGCGTTTTCTAATCCTTCTTTTTCAAAATCTTCTGTTGGTTTACTGTACGATACTAATTTTACACTCATTTTTTATCCTAACGTTGTATTAAATGCTATTGATGTTTTTATCTCATCTTGATTATTTGGTTTTGATTGATGATGAATATGACCTGGAAACGTAATAATATCTCCTTCATCGATACTTATCTCATATTCTTTATTTAAAAAACTAAAACTGGTTATAGGAGTTCCTTTAGGTAGATCAATAAAATAAACATTAGAAAATGTACAATTACCGTGAGTATGTAAACCATGATAATCGCCTTTTGCATATCTTTGAAACCAAATTTGTGTAAGATGTAAGTTTTGTTGATCTTGAATATTAAGTTTTTGAAATAAGTTTCTATTGTAGTTTTCTAATATTGGACCAATTATATCAAAATAAGGTCTAGGCATTTCTCTAGGCATATACCAATCAGTATCAAGTAAACTTTGATTAACAGTTTCTAGTTTAAAACCGCCCATACTTTGAATAGCACTTAGTAAATCTGTTTTAATATCAGAGTGATTTAGTACTTTACTTTTAAAAATAACAAAGCCAGGAAACTCATGAACCTCAATCATTTTTTCTTTTTACCTTGTCTTTTTATTTTAAAGTTAACTTTTTTTGTAAATGCATCTCGAGATTTATTAATATTATCTACAAGGTCATCTAGTTTAATTGAAAAATCAATTGTTTCTATATTATTTTTGTGTTGTGTGATTATAGCGTTTACTCTTTTCGTAGCGACATCTAGCGAATGAGATTGTTTCACTATTTCTTGTACGTCTATAATAAACTTGTCTTTATTTTTGAGATTTAAAAGTAGATGTTTAACAAACCGAATGGGAAGACTTTCTATATTAATTGTGTTTAGAACGTCTTCCCAATTGGCGTCGAAGTTTGATTCATCTACAAAAAGTTTTCCGCTTTGTGGACTCTTGTCCATTATGCATCAACTTTTTTCCTAGTAGAAGTTGTTTTCTTTTCTGCAGGGTCAATTTCATCTGCTCTACGTCTAAGATCTACAACCTCTTTATAAAGTGCATCTGCTCTTGCTCTGTAATTTTTAGCAATAGTTTTTTTAGATGTTTCTGAAGTATCTGTTTCTTCAGGTTTAATTGCTAACTCAGATACAGCCACACCTTTTTGATTAGCAATTTCTTCGTTAAGTTTATCAAGTGTAATCCAAGTTTCCTTTTGTGGAGTTGGAGTCATTGTAATGTCCGCTGTTGGAACTTTAACAAGATTACCTGATCTACTTAAAGTTGCTAAAATGTTAGAGCCGTCTGAAAATTGTCTTACAGCAAGTACAGTAGCAATTTCAAATGCTTCTTGACCGTTGTTAGATTCAACTACCTTAAACACATCATCATGATATGAAGGGTTTAATCTTTCAACTGGAATTACTAATGCACTGTAAGGATCTCCCGGCAATGTTTTATAAGCAATTACAACTTTCTTACCATTATAATTACCTACGTGTTTGATTGCTGTTGCCATAAATTTTTCTCCTTAAGATTTAGGTGCTTCAGCGGGTGCTTCAGTACCTTCTTTTTCCTTTGGTGCTACTGCGTCAAGGAACTGTGTCAATCTGTTGTATGTATTACCAACAACTGACATTTCCGCCGCTTTGAATGTTCCACGTGAACTAGCAACATCAATGATTGTTTTTAAAGCCTGCAAGTCGGTCACAGTTAAGTCTGGAGCCGCTGGATTAGCAGGATTGGCAGGATTGTTTGGATCAGGTTTAACCTGTTCAGCCGTTTCTACCTTCGGCGCTTCTTGTGTTTTTGTTTCTTCATTCATATATGAATCTCCTTCGTACAATTAATTATACAATTTTAACTTGGTCGGTTGCAAGAACTGAACAAGCCAAACTAAAATAAGACACTTCTGAAGCATCTTCAAACCCAATTTGGTAAACATTTTCCATTTTATTGTCTACCAAATACAGATCTTGAATAATAGCAAACCTTCCATTTAGGTTATTATATATCCAATCTCTAATATTATCAATAGTGTTAGTGTAATTCCATGATTCAATTTTGAGACTTAACTTTTCAAAATGAATAGGCATAGTATCTAATTCTCTAATGTCTAAAACATTTAAAGGATTAGGATCCTGAACTAATAACCTCATGCCGCCTCTTTTAAATCATAGTGACAAGTAATACCGTGTGGTGCTTCAATTGATGTATCTGAATGAATAATCCATACAGTTTCACAATAGTTTTCATCACCCCAGTTCCACGAATAGCCATCTGTGAACACTAGGAGTTTTCTAGGAGTAATACCTTCGTCCTTCATAAAACGCCAGTTAGCATCAAAGTCTGTACCACCACCGCCGTGTAATTCATACTCCTCAATGCTTTCGCCGCTGTCTGGAGTAAAGTCTTGTACATTATACACTTCTGTATCAAAACACCATACTTTAATTTTATAATCGTCGTATTGATCACAAATGCCTTTTACTTCACTTAAAAAGTCTTGTGCTTCACGTGAACCAATTGAGCCTGACATATCAAGTGCAATACACAAGTCAATAGTATCATCAAAGTCCATACCAGGCAATACTGCGGAAGTATGCCAACCTTTACGTGAAGGACGCATGAATGAATAGTTGCTCTTAATAGTAGATTGAATCTGCTGATTAAGGATTTCTCGCCAGTTCATTTTAGGCTCGGTAAGTTCCTTAATAATACGTTGTACACCTTTAGGAATATTACCAACACCAGCCGCCTGTGCAGATGAAATCATTGCTTCTTTCATTTCATCACGGATTTTACGTAGTTCTTCTTTTGAGTATGTAGGTTGTCCGCCTTTACCTTTTTTCTTTTTAGTTTTACCGTTAGGACCTTGGCCTTTACCTTTTTCCCAATCAATATGTTCATCAAGAAGTTTACCTAGTTGATCAAGTTGTTCTTGATCGTACTTTTGGTAGATGTCATCATACACAGCCTCTGATGCCCAACCATAATATTTAGGATCATGGAATGGTTTAACTTGTGTAATTACTTCACCAATCTTATGACGTACTAAATCACCGTTAACACAATAGTCGGCGGCGATGTTATAAATTTGTGGTTCACGATCATCACGACGTGTAAAGTGATCATATACACAGTGTAGGATTTCGTGACCAAATAAGAACTCAGTTTGTTTTTGTGAAAGTGTTTCTACAAAGTTTTCGTTGTAGTAAAAATTACGACCATCAGTTGCCGCAGTTGCACACCAATCAGTTGCATCAATAATTTTAAGACGTGTAGCAAGATTACCAAAAAATGGTTGACGAATAAGTAGAGCAATACGAGCAGTTGTTAATTTTTCTAATACTTTTGCACTATTGATAGAAGGATCTTTTTCATAGATCTTACCATCTATCATTGTTTGTTCTACTGCGGTTGTTTCTTGTGACATATCTTACTCCTAACTAACTATACTTATAGTATAGCATCATACACGGTTTTGTCAACCTAGAATTTGGCTAAAAATTGGTTTTGCATATCCATTTTGGCTTGCAAATACGAGTAAGATTCTTCCAATTCGAGTGGAGAATATTCCCCTGGCTTAAACACATATTCTACTGCTGAACTTGGAAGTTTTGAAGTTTTAAGACCATCTCCAGCATCAATTACATACGGAAGTAAGTCTGTTTTGGATATAATTGCTACTGCATCTTTATCGCAAATTAAAAGAAACTCTGCATATGATTCCGGAAGTGTTCGTCCTTCACTACTGCCACGCGAGTTCATAAGTTGTAGTTCTGCAACGTGTTTTCTTGGTTGTTTCTTTTTAGAAGTAAAAAGACTACCATCAGTGTATTTCATTTCGATTGTAATACCGTTAGGTCCAATGTGATCAACACCTTCTTCATTTACATATCGTAAATCTTGATTACTAAAAAGTTCTAGTGCTTTTTCAAATAAATCACTTTTATCAAAACGAAGTTTACGTTCATTTAGTTCGTCACCCACTTGGTCTACAAGTGTCACAAACTTATTCCAATCTACGTTCCATCTTAGCCAATGTGCTAGTTCTTTTGTATTCATTTTTTAGAATTAATCCATTTAATTACTTGTTCGCTGTTCCCTGCGAAAATTCTATCTGAGTGTTCGGCAATCAAAGCATTCATTTCATCTAGATGATTTTCTCCTGCTTCACCGTCTACTTGTACAAAGAACAATTTTTTATCATTGTGTTTATCACAGTATTTTTTTGACTCTTGAATAAAAGATTTTGATTCACCTACTTGATGTACAGAAGTCACAGATCCTTCTGGACCACTGTATTTTAAAAACCCATAAGCATCTAAACTAGGAATATATGCGTCTACACTTCTTGCAAACTTTTTGTTTTCAACATCTTTTTTATTTTGTATCTCACCGTTAGCAACAGTGTATTCACCGTTAACTGGTTTATCAACAGCAATACCTGTATACTTACGAAGCATTTCTAACTGTACATCTTCGTCAATTGATTGTCTTGTTGCGTCTCGACAGTAGTCAATTTGAATCCACGGGTGAGAGTCTAAATATATTTGTGACATTTTTTTGATGTCTGTAAACGTAATTTTATCTTCGTCACTAATACCTCTGTAAGAACAGTTCTTTGAAATACGTGAAAAGATAGTGTTCATAACATTAGTGACATTGCGTCTTGTTGGAGTATCAATTGTTTTATCTCGACACTTCCATTTAATTTCGTTTTTAGAATTACGGGTCTTTTCAACTGCTAGTTCATTTCCAGCAATTATTTCCCAAATTGATTTATCTTCTATTAGGTTAGATTGATTAGTTGCTTCACGACTTTTAATAATATTGTGAGCACCGTTTGTATTTTCGATTATGATTTGTTTTGACACCATAATTCCCCATTTCTTAATTTATAGTATATTTTAGCAAATTATAATGTAGATGTCAAGTCTTTTGGTAAAATAGAATGGGGGATCCGAAGATCCCCCTAGTAGTTAGGATGCCATTGCGGCTTGAACATACTTGCCGTATTTGTCATGAAAACGATCAAAGTTTTTAAGATCCTTTGGACTGAATGGAAGTTTGTAAGTTGTAATTGCTACCCTTACACCCATCACAACAAGTTCAGTTTCAAAGTTATCCATCATAAATCCAAAGAAGTTATCTGCCATAGCATTCCACCCTTTTTCTTTACGTTTGAACGCTTCTTGAAGTTCATAGCACATTGAAACAGTTAACGAGTACATAGCACTGATATCTGTAGTCTCCATGCTTTTCACTTTACCGGACAAGATGTCCGTAGGATTTGGCAGTTTTGAAGCAACCTTACGGTGTGCCGCAAACTTTACTGCCAAGCCTTCACCAACGGCGCCTGCCACGAGGTCTGTCAACGTGTTTTCTGACAGGTCATCGTCGAGAAGTTCGCTCACGAAACTCCACGAACGTGGAGTAGCAAATGCACGTGAACTGCTCTTAGGATCAAAGTCATATAGATCCTGTTTTGCAAAAGAGCAATAACCAACTACATCTGCGTGAATTTTGTTTTCAGTTGCCCACTGCAACCAATCTTCAAAGTCTACTCGCATTTCTAAATGCAAGAAACGGTTAGCCAACGGAGCCGGCATACGATAAGTGACACCTTTATCAGTTTCACGATTACCTGCCGCTACAATCATTACGTTGTCTGGAAGTTTATAAGTACCAACTCTACGATTAAGAACTAGTTGGTATGCCGCCGCTTGTACTGCCGGCGATGCAGAGTTCATTTCGTCCATAAACAGAACGATATGTTTAAACTGTTTTGCCATTTCTTCGTCTGGAAGTTCTACTGGCGGTGCCCATTTCATTGTATTATCATTGGCCGCGTAATAAGGCATACCTTTGATATCTGTTGGATCCCACAATGAAAGTCGAATATCAATTAGATGTGAATCTTCAAAACTGTTAGTAATTTGACTAACAATATCTGATTTACCAATGCCTGGAGGACCCCATAAAAATACTGGACGGCCTTTAGCCATTGCGTGTTTAAGTGCCACTTTCGCTTCGTTTGGAGTGACTGTACGTGCTTCTGTTGCTTGTGTTGACATAAGTTTTACCTCTTTGTTTAATTCCTAACTATAAGTATATAATACACTCATTAGAGGAATTGTCAACTGTTTTTTAGGATATTTTGGAAAAAACCTGTCCAAAATGAACAGATTAATCTAATTCTTTAGCCATAGCACGGGCAAGACCGTACTGTTTAATATCTCCGGCAAACATCATTAGATTTAATGCCATTTTTTCGCTAAGAACATAAATGCGTTTTTTAGTCACGTAATACGGACAATCAATAAATTCATCTAAGTAAAGAAATACTTGAGGTGTAAATTGTATATCGTTAGGAAAATGTATTTCGTGTGTTTGTATATCTGCCTCGCTTACTACAAAGTCAAAGCCTTCTTTTGTTAAACGTAAACCGCTATCACCTTTTGCTCTGATATTTTGCCACCAAAGCATATGATGTTTTTTAATGCTTTCTTCGTCTGTTTCTTTATCTGCGGCGAAGAGAAATGTTTTAGTGTATGCTGTCTTTTTATCCATTAAAGAACTTTACCGTTGGTTAATTCTATAACTTTAAACTCGTCTGTATTAAACAGTTTGTTTAATTTTTTTGCTAGATTATGAGCGTGTCCTGGATTTGAAAAAGAAACCTTTTTATATTTTGGACCTGGAGTTGGCGAAACTGAATTTGAACTTTTCAAATTAAAAGGTTTGCCTTGATAGAATACTGCCCATATAGCATCAGCGGCAAGAACTTCTTCGCTTCTAAATGTATTCTTATCAGTGTACTTTAATAGTACTGTTGGTTTAGGTCTACTCATATACGCAATTTCCTTTATTAACTACGTATATATTTATCAAAAATTAGAGTTTTCCGCCATCCATTTGTACTGTAATCTCAGGTTCTACAGGCTGTTGATTATCCTGTAATTCAACTAAACGTGCCATTACCATGCTAACACTGTCTGCTAGGTCGCGATATTGTTTGGCATCTAGTTTAATGTCTTTTGCAGATGTTCTTTGTGCTATACGTACAGCCTGTAAGAAGTTTTCTATTGCTAGTGTATTAAGATTGCTTCGAGACACGGGCCAATGTTTCCTTCATTTCTAAGTCAGTTGTAAACGGACCTTCAAAGTTGTATCGCTGTAATGTAATAAGTTTAGGACAAAAACTTTTAACCCATCCTTTGTCAAATCTAATACAGTAATAACCTGCACAATAAAGGCTTTTAGATTTTCTACTTTTGCTAAACAGTGGTAAACCTTTTTTAACATCATATAGAGGGTTGTAAGGTTTAGTGCTTGTTGGATAGTTATATACTTCGTGTTTTTGTTCTTTTTGTTCAATCTTTTTAAATGCTTGTTCAAAGAAGTTGTCGCCAAAAGTTTTATGTACTTCTTCAATATTTTCAAAACGAACTTTTTCTAAACCTCGAATAAAGTAATAACAATTTGTATCTTTTTGTAGAGTTCCAACTTTACGTCCTCTATCTTGTACAATCCAAAATTTATTAGGCACTAACTGTTTTGCTAACATATTTCCCTCCATATCGTGCATTTAATGGCTCAGCAAACGATTGAGCCTGTTCTGTTATTTTAACAAGATCGTAAGAGCCAGCAAACTTAACTAGTCTAATACCAACTTGTTGTACTGCTTCTTTTTGCTGTATTGTTTCAGCAATAGTTGAAGCAATAATCTCTTTAATTTCTGTAGGTTGTGCAGACAAATCACAGAGTGTGACATTTCTTTCGTAGTCGTCTAATACCCTATGTTCATCGCCATTATGATCAACCCAACGTTGTAGCATAAGATTGTTCCAATTATAACCTTTTGCTGTCTTATCCTCGAACGCTTCAAGTAATCCAACTTTGTTCTTTGTACCTTTCTTGCGAACGCCTGGGTAGGCTGAGAATACGTTATCACTTGTATCACCTCTCATACATTTTTCAAATAGCAACCATTCGGGATTAGGTGCACCCTTAGGTTCTTTAGTTTTTTTATCTATTATTTCTTTGCCTTTTTCATCAAAATAGCCTTCGTTTGTAATGGTTGTCTTCATAACACCATTATACTGTTTAACATTAGGTGCAATAAGTTGTGCAAAGTCACCGTCTGTACTAATAATAATATGGTTGTCTTCAGGATGACTCTGTATCCAGCCTGCAATCAAATCATCTGCTTCTAGTTGCGGGTGTTGTAATACTGTTGCATTTGTTTTATTTTGTAAAAAGTCTTTAAACTCGTCAAATGTTTCCCAGAATATAGTTTCTTCTTCTTGTTGCGAAGGTGTTAAAGCGTCACGTGATTCTTGACGATTACGTTTATATGGCTCGTAAAAGTCCTTGCGCCAACTACGACCTTCTAGACAAAATACTACGTGATTGCCGTCAAAGTCTTTCCATGCCTTGCGAATACTTTGTAGAGTTGTATGCAATGCCATACCAATTTTAATTTCAGCATCACCTCTTACGGCGTGCCTAGCACGGAAAAATGTGTTTGCTGTGTCTACAAGTATATAATTCATATTCTATTCCTATACTGTTTTAAGTTGAACTGCTTTGTCTAAATCTTCTAGCGGAGCAAATCCATGATCAAACAAATCAAATGCTATACTAACTCGTTTGTTGTTTTGTTGATGTTCTGGTACACTATGCAATACATAACTTGAAAACAATGTAAGTCCACCTTTAACATTTTCAAAACCAACTTTAACGTGCTCATCTACAGGACAATAGTATATAGTCTGAGTATCATAGTTGTCAAGATGAATATTTCCACTTAGATAAGAAAAGTTTTGAGCACCATGACCGTGTTTAGTAATAGGTTGTCCCTTATGAACAACATTTGCCCAACTAAACATATATAAGTTTCTAACTGTGGTACTATTAGTATGCATATATTGTATGTATTGTTCTTTAATCCAATGCAACAGGTTCATAAACTGTGGAATGTTTTGTGTAATTTGAAATAAATTATATGCACTGTATTGTGCAGTTAAACTATTTTCCCCCAAACCAGTACCGCCATCGCCACCGTCACTGTTTTTCTTTAAAGTTTTAATAAGTTTTTCTTCGTTATCGATTAACCAATTTCTGATAAAATCAATATCTTCTGAATTAGGATATACAGCATTCCAAAATGGAATATTCCATGTAGGAGCATATTCGTTAATAGGGTGTATGCTTTTCCAAACTTGTAGCATTAACTAATCTCCGATTTACCGTCACCTAAATCTTTTGTATTGATGTATCCTGCACCCATCTTTGCCTCCACAGATGCAACACCTTCATCACGTGCAATATTTCCGCAAAGTTCTTTAAACCAAGCGTCAACAATTTCTTCTTCGCTATCACCTTGATAGCCATTTAGTCTTAAGTCACGAACAAAGTATTCATTCCAGTCAAGTTCAAAAAATCCGTTGCGTGGATTATCTTTCTTCATTTCAACATTAAGAACTGCTACATATGGCTCTTTCTTTTTAGTTGCCTCTGCTTTTGCATCAGTTCCTTTTTCTTTTGATACAGAAGCAGGTACGTGATTTTTATCAAACATTTTTTTAAGTTTATCTAACATTATAGTCCTGCCTTTCTTGCTTTTTCGTCGAGTGTTTCATCAGGTGCCCCAGGCGTTGCCGAAGATGTCGACGTGTAGTCTGGGTGTATAGCGCCAACCTCGCTCCATTGCCAATGTTGCGACTCCTCTAGTGTTGAGTTGGTATTCTTCCGACCTACCCCCAAGCGGCATAACATAGACTGGAACATCGATTCCTTCGCTACGGTACGCTTCAACGGCTTTGGAAACTTCATCCACATCTTCTTTGGTAGCCACAACAAACTTGAAATACATACTACTATTAGGTACATCGTAGTACTGCCTAGCAATATCAGGCTTGATAGCAGTATCCCAAGGCTCTCCGCTAACGGAAAGTTTTGGACTGCACGACCAAGTGATATGAAATGATCTTTCGTTGTCGAGCCACTCTCTGAAATCATCTCTAAGAGTTTGTGTTGTGTTTGTTTCAAACGTGACATTTTTTAAGTCCTCCATACGAGGGTGTTTAAATAGATCCATGTATAACCTCTGCCACCCTAGCAAAGGTTCACCACCAGTTAAAATAAAATGAACATCTTGTCCATTATCCATTGTCCACTTACCTTGTGGAGTAAGACCTAATACATAATCAACTACTTCGTCAACTGTATGGTCTTTCATATATTTTTTAAATTCAGGATATATACTTGCATACGTATCACAGCCTGTGTGAACAATAGGCAAATCCTCGAACTTATTTATCTTGTCTAAAATACCGTCATCTAGCAATGCTTTAACTTCTGGATTATATTTAATACCTTGTTCTAACTTCTCTGCTCTGTTAGGATGCTTGTCTAAACCAAAGTTCATACAACGAAAATTACAACCAAAGGTACGTAAAAAGACGGAAGGTACACCTACAAAGCGACCTTCTCCTTGCACACTATAAAATGCTTCACTATATCTTAATTTCATTTACAACTCCTATTATATATTATAGTGTTTATTTAGGTTTTTGTCAACCATTAACAGCCAGTACTTTCTTCAAACATTTCCATTTGTGTAATATCTTTTTTGGAGTACTTTTGTTTATTTGGAATGACACCGCGAACACCGCCTGCAGGATCTTCCATATCACCGTCTCGGCGGAAAATTAAATGAACGTGTGGATACATAACTGTTTGTCCCGCACTTTTGCCCATATTAATACCTATATTGAACCCTGTAATTGGATTAGTTTCAGCATCAACATTCATTTGACCCATATCCATAGCAAACTTAAAACACTTTAAAATGTTTTCTTGTGTGTTTTCTTTTGGAACAACAAGGGTATGTCCAAGAGTGACAGGATAAATGTCCTCATATACAACGTATTCCTTTGTATCAAACATAACATTGGTCCAAGGTGCTCGACCTTCTTGTTTTGCTTTTTCTAGTGTATCAGTCATTTGTTTTCCTTATAAACTATACCAATCGGATATTTCTTCCAATGCGGCATCCCATGGTTTTATGTCTTTATATTCTTCGTACTTTTTAGTAGCAACCTTCCAACCTAATCTAAAGTGTGTAAAGTAGTTGCCCTTAAAAGCACCCTTAGGCTTGGAAAATATCTTTGCTGTACTGTGTGCAAATTTAATTTTCCAAACAAGTTTACTCACAATTAATACTCCTGCTTGTAAAAGTAAACATAGTAGCCTTTACCGTTTGTATCACCGCCGTCGTTGTAAATTTCTTCGCCGTTGTAGTAGACTCCGTATATAAGGTCTTCACCATTAGGTGCTTCAGCAACTGCAAATTGCAACTTAGTTTCGTCAAACTCTATATCACTTTCGATTACAGTTTCAAAGAACGTGCCTTTTTCTGAACTTACCATTTGACAAATATATTCTCCCTTTTCGGGATACTTGTTTCCATACTCGTGATCAACTTCAGTAGGCTCACACCAAACATTGTTATCAGGATCAGAATGTTTTTCACTTGTTTCGTTAATCCACTCACCAAGTTCTTCACCGTCAACAACTTCTTTAAGATGTTTAGCACTATACTCTGCACTGTCTACTTTATCAATATATAAACGTGCCGCATCGTATGTTAGTCCCCACGTATGTTCAAACTCGTCAATTGGTTCATACCAAGTTGCACCAACACTTTCTTCATCGTCATCGTGCATAAACATTGCTTCACGAGGAATATCACCGCCGCTAATGTATTCGTATTCACCATCTTCACCTACGTTTTCACGTGTTTGATCTGACGCATTTAAAATATAATGAATTGCATCAGCATCGCCGTGTTCTTCTACAGTCTTACTCCAAAAATCAAATGCTTCTTTTGAAATACGCATATATGAGCATTCGGATCCATAACCGCTTAACATAATACGATAAAAGTGTGGGCCTTTAATACGTTCGATTGTTTGTTCTTTTTCTTTAAGTGTTGCCATTATACTAATTCCTCTGTAATATACCTTTTGAGTTCTTTATCTTCTACATCATTTGGTATATCGTTTTTATAAAAGATTCTATAAGAATCACTACCATACTTGCCAATGCCACATAATTCTGTTGCGTCATTGCCGTCCCAGTCTAGCCATTGCTGACTCATTTTCCAAATACGTTTAGCACGAACATTTTGCATACCTAATGGTTGTAATACTTCAGCAATCTCATCTACTGTTGAATATAAAAGAATACCAGCAGTAGGCCAACGTTCGAAAAACTTAGTGAGTACAGGTTTTGTTTGCCGTCTATCAACTTGGTTAAGACAGATAACACCGACCATGTGTTGCCAACTGTCTTCAACCTGCTGTTGTACCATTAGGTCGTCTCTCATAGTGGTAATTTTCCTGTATAAAGATCAATACTTAAACTAATCATTCCCATAGCAAAAACTGTAATAATAAAAAACCTTGCTAAAATTACTGCGATATAATCATGCATTAATACAACTCCTCAATTTTATCACAAATTTTTAACTTCTTTGCTTCTTCTGCACTTAACCAAACGTCTTGTGGCGGAAGAAGAACTTCTTTGATTTTAGCCTCAGTCATACCTAAACATTTTTTATAGTGCTTAATCATACGTTCTGTACTAAGTTCAAATTCTCTTACACGAGCATACAGTTCGTGTTCTTTGCCTCTACTACCCCAACTGTACTGATGCGATAGTATGCTTGTATTAGGAGTAAGGATACGTTGTCCTTTTTGTCCTGCAATAAAAATTAAAAATCCACAACTTGCAATAAGTCCTAGTCCTACTGTTTTAATAGGTATTGAACTTGATTTCATTACATCAATTAGAGCAAATGCAGAATGTACATCTCCGCCTGGTGAATTGATTACAAGTGTTAGTTGTGGTAGTGGATTATCAGCAAGGTTATGATTCATTACCCACTTAATTGCTTCCTTGCAAGAAGCAGATGTTATTTGATCCATCAAAAGGTAAACACCGTTTGATTCTATGTTTTGTATTTGTTGTTGTTGTTCTTTTTTAGCCATATGTTCCTACATTTTCCCACGGATATACTAGCCATACATCCTCTTCTGCTTTGTTTACTTCATCACAAGAGTATGACACACCGTCAAACTCACTGCTTAGGTTTTCCGTTAATACTGCGAAACGAACATTACCGCCCCATACCTTATCCCACTTAGAATCGTTTGGTAAGCAACTTGCTTGCCAGTCTTCTTTAATCCAATTAAATGTAGCACCAGTATCGTTAATATCGTCTACAACAAGAATGTTTTTAGCGGTTGGTCCGCCTGTAGCAACTTTACCGTCATTATAACCGTATGCATCTTCGCTCATCCAACAGTTAGTTTCTTGATGGCTTTCACCGTCACGTAATGCTACCTTAAGTGCTTCACAACGAATGCCGGTCATGTTTGAAATAATAGTAGCAGGTACATTACCACCTCGTGTAATACCTACAATGTAATCAGGCTTCCAGCCATCTTTATACATTTGATTAACAATGCTAACACACATTGTTTCTACATCTTGCCAAGTATAAAATTTCTTTTTAATTTGCGACACTGAATTCTACCCCCGTAATCTTGTCCCATCTAAAACTACGCCAACCATTTGCGTTAACGTCCCATACTACACAAACATCTTCACTAATCTTACGTACTTTCTTTTGTGAAGCAGGATCTTCTTTTGTTGCTTCAGGAATGACACCTTCTTTAAGTGTACAAGTCATAATGCGTTCATCGCCGTTTAGTTTATTAAACTTAACAACTACATTGCCTGAGTGCAACAAGTTCTTTAGCCAATCACGTGTTTGTTGTTCATTAAACTTTTCAATATTAATGTTCGAGTTCATATTTTTCTCTCAAGTAAGTTTTGTTATCGACCCATTTGCCGTCTCTAATAAAGCCCCACTCTCTTAGTTTAGGGCCTGGTATAAAAAGTGTCCATACATCAGTATTAGGAGCCAACTCAATACGGTGGAGACTCCTAGGAGTGCTGATTCGAAAGTGCCCCGGCGAACGCCAATGCTTTCCCGATACAGTATGCTCCCAATAACCGCCGCGAAGAATAAGTGTAAAATAGGGCCAAGGATGGTCGTGTAAATCATCTAAATCTCCTTTGTGAAACTTGTGTAAGAATACATTAAATGGAAACCATTTACGATCCTTTAAAAATAGGTAGTAGCGAGTTAGGTAAGGTTCGTTTTCATAACGATCCATAATAACACGTTTTCGACCAATTAATTCTAACCAGTCTAAAAAATCAAAACCAGCAATCCATGAAAAGAATTTAAAACGGAATGTCATCTGATCCTCCTGTTTCGTTGTCTTTATCTGCTTTAACCATGTTATAAACAGACATGAATTGATCCCAAAGTGTTTGACAAGTAGGATTAGACTTAACTAGATCTTCATCAATATATGTACCACCATTCCAACTCCAATCGTTGTTAGCATTGATAGTAAATGTTCCATCTGAAACATAATCGTCATTAGGGTAATCAGTACCAACTGAAACTGTGTATGACGGATTTGGAAAAGATACAGTTCCGCTTGGATACTCGTCTGTTGCTTCGCCTAATGTAATAGTGTATTGTTTATCATCATCGCCCATAATTACCTCGGAGCAAATTCCTGTTGTAATTTAATATTATCCATAAACTCTTTTTTAGTTCCTGGATCATCTTTAAAACTACCTTTTAGTACAGTTGTTTGTGTAAGTGAACTATGTGCCATAATGCCACGGTTCTCACAACAACCGTGTGTTGCTTGAATGTAAACACCTAAGTGTTTTGCATCTGTAGCCTTTTCAATTTCACGTGCAATATCATTTGCAAGTTCTTCTTGTAGTGTACCACGTCTAGCACACCATTGTGCAATGCGTGTATATTTAGAAAGTCCAATAACTTTACCATTAGGAATAACACCAATGTATGCTACACCAGTCACTGGTTGGTGGTGATGTGAACAAACACTTTTAAGTTCAGAACGAACTACAAGCATACCTTTATATGCATCTTCGCCGTCGTTTGGAAATGCAGTTGCTGGCGGAATAGTATCATAACGACCTTGCATAAGTTCATTGTAATACATTTTAGCAAGTCGTCGTGCTGTACCTTGTGAGTTAGGATCGTTATGACGATCAATAATTAGTGCATCTAGTACACCTTCAAACTTTTCAGCGGCTTCATTAATTAATTCTTCTTTTTCACCATCTTGGATAAAAGCAGAAATATTGTCGCCTGCCCAATATCGTTTGTTTGCTTCTTTTAATCTTTGCGTTATTTCAGCATATTTTTTCATTTTTTTCTCCGAGTTTAAGACGTGGATGTCTTTTCATTATATAAGTTTACAGTCTTTTTAATATTATTGCAACTAAAATAATCATCATTTAGAAAATTAACTAGTCTATCTAATGCAACTTCATGTTTTTTAAAGTCATTCATTACCCAATGAATTTTTTCAATTATCTTATCTTTGTTTGCAATATAACTATCCCATGATTCAGTCCATTCACTAGGGTATTTGAAATAGTCATCATACATTTCTGTATAACTTAATCTATCAGGTATAAGTGGAAACGCATTTACAATAGCACCTTCGTATGCACTGATACCTAAAGTTTCTTGTAGGTTAGCACTAAAGACCATTTTTGCTTCACCTAACAAATTATGATATTCAACTTTGCTTAGTCTTTGATCTTGACAAACTACAAATTCATAATCACTTTGTAGTTCTTCTTTTAAATCTCTAAAAATTTCTGGTTGTTTTTCAGGAGCAACTCTATGAGGGAAAAGAATTAAGTTTTTCTTTTTCATTCCTTTATAAGGATATAGTGTGTTCTTAAGATATTCCATAGGCCAACCTGATCTTACAATTTTTTTATCTTTAATGTAAGAATCGTTAGCACAATTCATATCAACACCTAACAACGTTTCACAAAACATCTTAATATGAAAGTCACTAGCAAAATAGTTATGATCAAAAGCATGGAAAAAACTTTTTTCTGCGTGTCTTACCCATGGTTTATCTCCAACTAATCTTCCTAAGAAATCTGCAGGATCATAACTGCCGGCGTGCCATAATCCGTGTGTTATGACATCAATGCCTAACAGTTCTGCCATATACTTTACATTAAGTATGCCAGGATGCCACGCATCTGTAAACAGTATATGATCCCCAGATTTAATTTTGCCTTTAGTAAAGGCTTTTGCAATTTTCTCTATCTGAGTTGATTTGTAAATGTTAGTACCACCAAAGTTTAAAAACGCACCTGGTGTAGTTGCATCTGGAATATCGTCACTACCTTCTACAACTTCAACTTCAATTGGATTAAACAATGATCCTTTAGAAAGAATTTTAGGTACGTGAACTTTCCATTCACTTGTGTATCTAGTTTCAACGCTTTCTAAATCTACTAACCAAATCTTACTCATTTAGTTCCTCTGCCTATTCTTTCCATGAGCATAGCGTTTTCTAATTCGATTTTTAAATCGATTATACTGTTGCCATACATGGCTTTGATTGTTATAGAGGTCTGCCTCGTTAAAGACATAACTCTGTCGATCTCCGCGAACCCAACTGTTCACGCACCAATCCTTGTATGATTCAAGGTCTTTAAAGATCTTTACGATCTCCGGATGGTCTGCAAAATATGACACTATCATCTCCTTTAATATTTTGCGTACTCGATGTGGGCACCGTTTTCTCCATCTTCACTAACGTCGATGTGAACTTCTCTGCCCGGGTGTTTAGCAATAATCTGGTTGTATAGATCATCGCAAATCATTTCACAACTCTTATAATCTAGTTCAAGGGTCTTCTCCTCGTAAAGTTTTTCTAACCAACGTTTAAATTGAATAAATTCGATATCACGATCGTTGTGTGTCACAGTAATACCGACTTTGAAATGGAATATGTGTCTGTGGGGATATCCCAAAAATGAAACATCATATTCATCACCTGTTGCAAGACTAGGATCATCTAGTGCCGCAGGATACTTGTGGATACCTTCCTTACGGAAAGTCACCCAAATCATACGTTTTGCAGTTCGCATGATTTTTTCGTGTGTTTCTTGAGCCATTGCTTCCTTCATCATGTTATCAGTTATACTCATATTATAGTGCCTTTCAGTGCTGTTGTCAAGTTAATCTTTAGGTTCATCGTCGCCATATTTGCTCCAATCTGTGAACTTATCACGTTCTAGTAAATTGTGTACAGGTTGAATCCAAACACCCGGATTGGAATGATTAAAATCAGCATCGTCAATTTTCATACAAGCATTGTAGTTTAATTGATTTACATAAGGAAGTTTTACGGACATTAAACTAATAAATTTATTGCGTTCATTAAATCCGTTTTCTAATATCCATTCGTGATACTTAACATCATAGTCTAAAGTCACCCAATAGTTTTTATCAAGTAAACCGTATACCAGTCCTTCCCAATCTTCTTTTGGAACAAAACTATGATTAGCACCTAGATAAATGTGGTCAACGTGATTCTCTTTTGCTTTATCTAGCACTTCTTCTAGTGGACGACATCCTACCACAAACAGTGTGTCCATATCGTATGCTGGTGTTTTTTCAACTTCGTACCCTGTAAAGTACATTACATCATCTTTTACACCATCTGCATAATCACGTTTCATTTTGTTAGCCTATCAATTTGATCTTTAATATAAAGTTTTGTTTTCTTTAATTTTAATAAAAGTGACTTATGACCAAAGTCTCTATATATACTACGCTCTTTTTCTAACTCGTCAACCTTTTTTGAATAGTATTCGTGTTCTTTGGTTAACTTTTTTACAGTTTTGTTTTTTATTTTTGACATTATGCCTCCTCAAATAAGTTCGCATATTGCGTACTTGCGTTTACAGTTTTTTTACCCGTTGCTCCCCTAGTGCCGATAATTGACATCCAGAATCTACTAAACTCTTCTATGATCGCATTCGCTTCGTCTCTGTTGTCAGTTGCAAATATCGCTTCCACAACATCTTTAAAAAATAACCTGTCAAAACGTTCTTCGACAAGCATCGCTGGAATTCTACCTGCGTCATATTCTCTGTTGGCTTCTTGTACTGCATTAATGTGACTCCATACGTTATGACCCATTTGGATCGCATAAGAAAAACTATCCCATGATGTTTTTCCTTCTTTGCCTATTTTATTTAGGTCGCCTGGCGCATAGATACAAATATCTTTTGCACTTAGTCCTTGTGTAATTGGCGAATCTTTAAAACTAGTGTGTTTGCCTTCACGTACAAATGCTTGACCAAATGGTGTTGTATCAGTTGCTAAAGCCTTGTCGTCAATGCTGGGTACCATTCTGTATACCCATTTACTTCTGTCTTGTGTTTCAAGTTCACAATAGATTTGACCATTTGCTGTTGCTAGGAACGGACTAGCACAGTCAAATGTAATCGTAAAGTTTTCATTGTGATACTTGCGAACTGCTCTTTGAATATCAGTTAAGAGCGTTGCCCACTCTAGTTTACTTGTGCCTAAGAAGTGCATAAAGTCATGTATTCCTTTTTCAAGCAATCCATCAAAACGTAATGCTACTAATCTTTTAAGAACAAGGTGTACGTCACACATATTTTGTCCACCCATCGACCATCCATTAAAGTGTGTGTCTGGATATTTCTTAGGATCACAGTAGTCCTTCATCTGCTGATACCAATCTTCTGCATCAGCATGATTTTCACCTTGTAGTACGTTTAAGAATTTACAAGCACCTGTACGATTCTTCATAAAGTAGTCGTTGTTAATGCGTGTGGCATTTACTGCTTCTTGATAAGTTGTAATGCCTGTTGCTTTTTGACCTGCTTCAGATCTAGATACCCAAGCAGGAATATCAAGGATCATACCATAGTCCATATAAGCATCCATCCACGCAAGAACTTGCTCACGTTTCTTTTGTGCTTTAGGACAGTTAGGATCTTTCCAATCACCTTCCCATACGCCTTTACCAATCTGGAAACCACCTGAATCACCTAACAGCCAACTATTCTCACGATCACGTTCACGCACCATAAGTTCTTTAGGTGCGTCCTTGTTTATATCAAGTTCTGCGTGTCCTGCCGAATATAATGTCCAATGATATTGAAAGATACCTTTTTGACGATTAAGCCAATTAAGACCTTCCATATCGTTATTAGGAAAAGGAATACGTGACTTATCTACATATTCTTCGCGACGTTGCTTACCAATAAACGTAGCATAGAAGCCACTAAGTGCCGGAAGATATATTGCGTAGTCCTTTTGTTCTGCTGTTAAGTCAGTTCTCAAAATTTATCTCCTACTTACTTTGTGCAGGCAAAATGTATTCATAACTTGCTAAACCGCTATCAACAGCAATTTGCATTGCACCTTGATCTGAAATACGCATTGTCTTATCACCATCAAGATTTAAAATAGCCATAGTTTGTGCTACTGGCCATGCCCATTCATTTTTAAGTGAACCTGTAATACCTGGCTGGAATACAAATTCGCCGGCGTGTGTACTTGCATCACCAAACTTAAACTTAAGGTCAGTACCATCTGTAATTACAGTAAACACAGTTTCTTCTGCGTTTGCAGTTGCCTGTAATTTAAAACGTTGGATACTAGCCATTGTAGGTTGTACTTCAACGTCCCACTGAGCACCTTTAAACTTAACAGTCTTAAGTTTTTCGTTAATAATTTCTGCGTTCATAAAACGATAATCGTTTTTAAAATCACCAGCGGCATTTTCAAAGTGAATACCTACTGGAATAGTTTGACCATTTCTGTCTGCTTGTACAACATCAATAGTTGCACCGTCTTTATACTCTGGACATTTTAAATGCACATCTAGTTTATTTAGGTTAGGCATACCAAATGTACCCTTCATTTCTACTTGAGCATTTTTAGTATTTGCCTGCATGATTACAGAGCGATCCTCTGCCATGCTGTCGATGCCTGTTTGTACATCATCGCCGTTTACCTTAACAATGTTAAGAAAACCTAGTGCGTGTGTATGTGCTACAATGTCTTGCAATATGTCTTTCATGTTTTTCTCCGTTCCTTATACATATTATACTTAAAAAATCATTCAAAGTCAAATAAATTGTTGAATGTATTCTTCTGTTCGGTTGATTTAATATCCCAATCCAAAACGCCTAACAAGTTGCCTAGTTTGTTATCAATAATAACTGATTCCATTTCGTCATCGTTAAACGGAAGTTCTTGAAACCAGGGTGGTATTCTTAGTTCGTCTGTAGGATATGCAACCGAGGTATATCCCATTGGATTGTTCTTTAGTTTACAAACGATAACTTTCATACCATCAACGATATTCATTGAATAGTTGTCACCGTTCATCTCCTTTAGTTTGTTCCAGTTAATACTTGCTCTTACGTGACCAGGCATATTAACTTTACCAAATTTTCTTTCTTTAGCAAGATAGTCTGTGATGTTGTTTGCACGTTTTGGAGAACCCTTTTCCCAACCAGGTCTTGCTTTAAATTGTGTGCGGAAGTCTGTAATTTTATCAAGAATTTCTGGTTCTTGGGCACCAGTTAGCACAGCCAATAATATCTCACTTAAAAAGTCCTGCATAAACACAGGAGTATCACTACGTTTAAGATCAAGACCCATTGCTTTTACTTTACCTGGTTTACCGTCAACGTCCATTCTTGCACCTTCATTATCATAGATAAGAATTGCATAACGTTTCTTTGTGATGAATAATCCTTTTTCACCAACAACTTCTCTACCAGCGGCAATAACACCTGTGCTTCTTGGTTTAGGACAATGAAACGCATCACTCATAAACTGTGGAAACGATTTGTTTGCTTCGTCACAAATTTGATCATATAGTGCAATGATACTATCTTTATCCCACGGAATATCGCCTTTTTCAATTTCAGGACGTAAACTTGTGTAAGCACTAAAATAACAAGAGTCAGTATCACCGTAAATAATTGCTTTGCCTACGTGATCGTAATCACCTGTAATAATTTCATTAACTCTTGATGACATATGTTTAACAATGGCTCTACCTGTTAGTGTAGTACTCTGCCCAATACGTGGATCAAAAAAGCGACAACCAGGATTAAGAATAGCACCATAAAGAGAGTTAAGATTAATCTTCTTAACCAATTGTCGTTTATCCCAAAATGCTTCTTCAACTTTATTTCCTGCTTCTTGTGCTTGGCGTTTCTTTGCCTGCATTTCTTTACGTTCTGCATACCAACGCTTTAACAGTCCTGGAATAATACCATCATATTCTGTAGTAAAGATAGTACCGTTAGCACTTAACATCCACGGCTGATTACTTTCAAATATTAATCTATAAACTTCTGCCGCACTCATTACATCTTCTTCACCGTTTTCCCATACAACAGTAATTTGTTTGTCTTTACGTTCTTCCATGACAAACTCATATTCAAGACTTCCAAAGCGACCTTCCCACGCTGACGCAAATGACTTTTTCTTAAGAGTCATTTCATTACGTACCATTTCTTCAGTATATTCTGGCTTCAGTTGTCCTACAACAGTTGCTGGATCCATATTAAGTGATCTAATAACAGATGGATACAGTGAGTTCAAGTCCATTGAGCCGATCCAATCGTGCAATCCTTTTTTAGGATATGCAACATACGCACCAGCCGCAGGCTCTGAACCTGGCTCTCTGTGTACTCTATTAGGAACAACAAAACCTCTATGGTGTGCTTCGTTAATAATTGCTTGTTCTGTCACAGCAACAGCACCCATTGTTGTTGGCAACAATACAGTGTTTGCGTGTGCAAGTTCGTTTGCAAGATCAATAAACTTTAACTTTTTGTCAAGTTTATCAAGTAGTGCAACGTCTTGCCTGTTATATTCGATGAATGTTTTAAAGTCATTGTTGTATAACTGATCAAGTGTGCCTTCGTAAACAGTTTTACGTTCGCCTACTTCCATTTCACCAATAGCATCTAGTCGATATGTGTGGCGTTCTTCGTATGTGTACTTACGATATAATTCTAAACTATCTAAGTGTTGTCTTCCTACAAGGTCGTATGTTTCTTGCTCACGGCCAAACTTTTCATAAGTTCTTTTCTTTGGATATTGATCCCACAAGCAAAATCGCTTTGTATCTTCTTTTGAAAGTACACGAGTAATACGGTTAACTGTGTAAGGAATATCATAACCTTCACTGTTCCAACCACTTAAGATATCTGCGTCTTGTATTAAGTCTAAGAACGTGTCAAGCATTTCTGCTTCACTTTCAAACAAGTGTGTATTATCAAAATCTTTTACAGCAAATTTAGCATCTTCCATGCTCATACCTTTTGGAGGAAGTGCTAATGTAATAAGACTATTCAACCATTGTAAGTGTACTGTAATTGCTGTAATGGCTGTAAATGGATCTTCAGGTGAACTATAACCACGTTCAGGATCAAAGTCAACCTCAATATCGAAAAACGCAACGTGTAGTGTTGGAGCATCGATACCTAAATAATTTTCTTCAAGCAATCGATATACAGGATTAACATCTGCTTCAAATAGTCCGCGATGTTTGTTAATTTTTTGTTCTTTAAGGAAGTCTTTCCAACTTTTACATACTACTCTACTAACTGTATCGCCCATAGTAGACTTGTGCTTACCACGAGGATCTTTATAATAGAATTGATATCTTGCTGGATATTCTCGGAAATCTCTTTCGCCGTTTTTATTACGTTCAACGACTTTGATAATATCTTTGTCTCTGTCCCACAGAGCATCTACATAACTCATTTATTCTCCTGTTTGTCACTTTCGGCTGACAATACCAAATTATGTTGCTTATGGCCAACTGTACCTTCATCGTAGTATTTATCGTACTACTTTGCCTTGCGTTTTTTTCTGCCTTTTTTCTTTTTTTCTGGATCAGGTATTCCGTTTTCTTTTCTATATCTTTCTTTTAACTCTGCATCAGTCCAGTGTGGTCTTCTATCTAATCCACCAGCACCTTGTGCCGCACCGGGTTCTAACTTTTGTATTTTACCGCCTTTAGCAAGAAATTCTTGCATTAACTTATCTAATTTTTCTTGCTGTTCTTCTTTAGAGGGGCCATCTTTACCTTCGTAGTTCCTTCTAATGTCTATTGCCATATAACTCCTTAGTTAATAACAATATAACATTACTTCCATTCTTTGTCAAGTTCTATTTGCTCAAAATACATTTCTGCATTTTGGCCTTTATCATCAATCCAAAAATCATACACTGGTTTCTTAAAATTAACACTTGTGTACTTTGCACCCCAATCTTTTAGTTGTTTGATAGTAAGTTCAGAATGATCAACACCAGTTGCCATTCCCCTTGCTGTCCAATAATGAATTTCGTGTCCTTCATCAAACAGTTTATTAAAATGTTCTATTCTTTCTTTATAAGGTTTTGATAAACTGTAATGTCTGCCTAGTTCTTGATCGCAAATAGTACCGTCAATATCAACGTAATAAATCATTACCACCAACCCATTGCTCTACCAAAACCAAATACGTGTAAGCAGGCAAAATAACTTGTCATTACAAGCGGCCAGCCTACTTGTCGTCTTACAAACGCAACAATACTAAACACTGCACCTGTAAAACTTACAGGATAAATCAAATGCATTGGCGGAGCATCTGCTGTGACGCTGATCCAAGTCATTGATGTGAATACGCAAATACTTGCGATTGTTTCGTAATAAAATGCTGTCTTATCAGAAGTATAACTTCTAATCCAAAACTGCTTTACTTTTTCCCATATACTCATATTGTTTTATCACTTTTAATACATATTGCTTGTTGATTAGTTGGAAAATATCCATCCTTGCCAACTGCTAATACTAGTTCATCACGTGCTTCAAAACATTCTGCCATTGTTTTGAACATTCCCATTTGTCCTACATTAACTGTATCTAATTCAATAATGATATATAATAACATCCAAACCATTTTACCACCACCCTGTTGCTACTCCAAATCCAAAAACATTAACAACAGCAAAGTAAGATGTCAGTAAAACTGGCCATGCAATCCTACGTCTATAATAAGCATAGATTGCCGTTAGAGAACCTATAAAAAACCCAGGATACACATAACGCATATCCGGAGCGTCTGCCGTAAATGCAAGTGTAAGGCTTGCTCCTACGGTAAAAATAAAACTTAAAAGTTCAAAGTAGAATGCTATGCGATCACTATGATAACTTTCGAGCCAAAAATCTTTGACTCGCTTCATTACTTGTCTCTGCCAGTAATAGTAATGATAGATTCTAGATCGTCAAAGTCGCTGTAGACTTCTTGCCAATTTGCTTTATGTGCAATACCAATTGCTTTGTTAATTAATGCAGGTTTAACATCAAGTTCTTCTGCTACTGCTTTTACAGTATCTCTTAGACCTTCAGTAAGATCTTGAACTTCTTGTTTAACATTGACTCCGTCGTTAATGACTTGCATTAGTTTGGCCTTTTCTTCAGGGCCAAATACTTTTGAACTCATAGGTTCCTCCTTTGTTAATTTTAATATTATATAAGAAATTTATTCACTTGTCAATGAATTATCGTTGTTTGTGGCTTTTTCTTCGTCCGTTTTGTACTGCCATTCATCAGTATGTCCTACACTCCACTTTGGTGTGTTCTCTACTGTGTAATTTTGTGTACAAACTTTAAAGTCTGGTATTAATCTATCGTTTGTGACCAAACTTTGATCTGTCCAAATAATTCTATTGTTTGGCTGTGCCGCAAATTGTCCGTTATCTAATTTAATGACATTAAACGTTTTATGTTCTGGGTCGTGTTCTGAAAAATTAACGTTTAATCTATTGTTGTCTGGATGGCAAGTATCTAAGGTAAACAAATATTCGCCTTTATGCATCTGTTTGTCTTTTCCAAAAAATTCGCAGTCACATAACATAGGTTTTTTAATTACTGTAATATCATAGTCAAAACAATCCCATATTTGTAAAGTATCTAATGGTAGTTGATTATCTTTGTCATAATCTTCTTTCCACACAAATGCACTTATAGGTAGTTTGTCATAAAGAGCACCGTACTCTGTTAGTAGTGTTTCAAAGTATAATGCTTTACTTTCAATGCTTCTAATACTAATCCATATACCTGGAGTTAGTTCGCCGTGGCCTTTTTGATGATCGTATAGGTATTCTTTTTTTACATATACTTCGATAGGCGGTAGGTTATGTACTAAAAAGGCCATATAATCCTCTTAGGGTTGTGTTTCTTTTGAATATTTAGTATTACTACTAGACGTTTATACCCGGTGTTTGACTTGGGTTGGGCATTAATTTCTGACGGAATCTTTCTAGTGCATCAATGGTGTTTTGTAAATCACGTTCTTCTGTTGGTTTTTGTGACATACCCTGCATACCTTTAAGCATTGGCAAGAACATATCTATTGCTTTGCCTAACTTATCTACAGGACCTATTTTTTCTAATATGCCTATAAACTTTTCCATTGCTTGGTCTGGTGGTAGTTTACCTTGTTCAAAATCTTTTTGTGTTTGTTTTAACTGATCAACTTGCTGTTGTGTTGCTTGATCATTTTCAGAAGTAAGTGCGGCTTTTGCACCAGCAATCCATTTTTTTAATCTTGCAAGAATTTGTGAAGTTTGTTGTCCTGTTGTTTGCGTCTTAGTATCTTTATTGTGACCAAACTGTTTATCTAATGAACCTTTTACATCACCCCAAGCATAATTTTTTTGATCAAACTCTTTAAATCTCATTATACATCCTTTTCAACAAAATCTAAGTACTCTTTAAATAACGAAGATTCTGCTTTCTTTTCTGGCTGTTGATTTTTACGAAATGTAAATGTATCACCTTTTTTATCGTATATTACATCTGTGTTAGTTGCCATTTTATAAATTTGTTGGATCTTATCAATAATCTTAGGATTATCCTGTGATTGAATTACAAGGTCATACATCGCGTGTGCTAGTATTTCTGCTGACGATCCTCTTTTCATTTTTAAATCGCCTTCTTTTTGCATTGATTCAAAAATGCTTTCTAGTTTTCTTTCAATACTATCTAGTCTTGTTTCAATATCACTAGTATAAGATTGTGTAGGTTGTACAACGGGTTCTGATACCGGTTTTGTATACATTGAATTTGGATTAGGATTAGCAGGTTGTGGTCTTTGTGTAGATTTGTTTACACCTGCAAGTGCGGCAATATCGTTTGAACTTACGTCACTAACGCCTGGAATATGTTTGCCTCTAAGTTGTTGCTCAATCATACGAGCGTGTGCTTGTGGGTTATCTGCTGAAGCAGTTGTTTGTTCTGTTGCTTTACCTGCATCAGGTGCATCAGGAACAAGAGGTTTTGCTTCAATTCCAAGATCGTTAAATTTGTTTAGTATTTTATTAAAGTCCATATTAGTTCACCGATTTTGATTTTGTTTTGTTTCCTGCTTGTCTTGCTTTACGTCCTGCACAATGCGCCTTTTGAGAAAACCCTTTTGGATTATTGCAGTTGATTGCTTTTTTATATTTCTTACTCCAGGCCTCACTGTAAATTTCATAATATCTCATTACTTTTTCTTTTTTGGAACGCAGTTAGGTACTTCTTTTTTACCTTTCTTTTTCATTCCAATCATTTCATAGCCTTTCCAACATGGATCGTCTTTTGATTCATTTGGATATTCTTTTTTAAGTTGTGCTACTCTACGTGCTAGTTCTTTTTTTAGATCCGGATCTTTATCTGTATTTGGATCTGCTTGAATGTCTTGTAGTGCTTTACGTTTTGCTTCGTATGGCGAAAGTGCTTGATCAATTTCTTGAGGAGTAAGTGCTTCTTTTAATCTTAATCCAAGACTTTCAAAGTAATCATCTTCTTGGTCTTTCATAGAAACCATATCCTTACGTTCTTTTTCCTGTTGACGTTCACCTTCCATATATGCATGAAGTGTTTTGATCTTTTCATGTACGCCACTTAATTTGTTTTGAAACCACTCTGGAAACACGCCACCTCTGTGTACGTGATCACGAATTTCATCAGCGGCATACTTAATAAAAGCAATTTGATTATCTAGCATTTCTGCTTCGTAATTTGATGCTGGTTCGTCGTATTTGTCGCTCATTGTTATGTCCTTTTTAATGTACCACCAAATATTGAAGTACCTTTCATATCTAGTGCGTTATCTGTTGGTTTTTGCATTTTTGCTTTAGGTGGGTTAGGTACAGCACCAACTAAAGAGCCGTATTTTTTACGTGTTTTTTTGTCTCCAATAGCAAGATGTGGACTTGCTACTGTTGCAATATTACCTGCACTTGTAGCACCAGGTGATGCAATTTCGTCTAACTTATTAAGTGCGTTAAAAATTGTGTTTTCATTTTTCTCTTCATCGTGGAAAGGACTGTACTTTTTATAAATTTTCATATCAGGGTCTAGTATTTTCATCATACTGCCAATTGCTTGTGATTCTTCTTGTCCTTTTTTCCACACACGATGGTCATCACTGTATTGATATGTCCAATCATGTGATTTTAGTTTAGCAATATAATCGTCCATTGCTTCAGGACCTAAATCTTTTACCTGCTGTTGTCTAATTTTTTCAGCACGATCAATTTCTGCTTGTTTTTCTGCTTCATCGTCTTGATATACTTTACCAAGCACATCTTTCATTTTATCGTTCATAGAACCAAGTTCTGCTGGATCTGCTTCGTCCATTTTTTTATACTTTTCTTTGCGTGGAATAACTTTAGTCTTATCTTTGTGAGCACCAGCGGCACCACTACGGCGTATATCCTGCATTGTTTGTGCGTTAGGATCACGTGGTTTAATAGGCTTATCTTTGCCTTCTAATTTAATAGTGCTATCAACATCTGTTAGTTTCATACTGTTATTTACCCTTTTTTTGGCGTCCACTCTTCATGTTGGCACACCAGTGATACATTTTGCCTTTTTCGCCACTGTATTTTTTAGCCTTAGCACGTAGATCAGTGACTGATCCATTACAACTAGCACCAGACTTTTTTACACGACCTGGACGACTTTTACCCTTTTTTTTACCGTCTGCAAAGTTTTCTTCTATACTTTCACCTTGCATTACTCTTTTTACAGTTCTTTCAAACTTGTGATCTTTATGTTTAAAACCTTTGCCGCCTGCGGCTTCCCATTTGCGAATGTTAACACCGTAGTCATCAATTAAGATGTTTGGAGTACCGTCTTTTTGTACTGCGAATTGTGCTTTTTCATGTGTAATGTAAACGTTCTTAGGTGGAAAAAACGCAAGATTCTTTTTAATCCACTCACGTTTGTGTGGTTCTGAATTAGGATCGCCTGGTAAAGGACTTGAGCAAATGTTATATGATCCTTTAACTTTTTTAATAAGTTCTAATAAATTTTTAGCATTTGATGTTAAGGGTATGTTAAGCCAAAAGTCATCTGTGTCTCTAATTTTTTGTAGTGCATCGTCGATGTCATGATGTTTGTTAATGTTCCACCACTTGTCAACTTTCATTAAGTCTGCCCAAGCACCAAAGAAGTCAGCAAGAACGCCATCCATATCAATATAGATTTCACCAGCAATAATGCCTGGTTGATCACGTTCTACTAATACTTCAGTAATCTTCATTTTTTCTTACGCCCTCTAAAACCATTATGTCCTGTCATAAAAGGTCTGCTAAACCAAAGTTTAAACCATTCACTATCTCCAGGTTTAACACCCATTTTCTTTTCTTTGGCTTTTATTTTAGAAGCAGTAATACTAGGATTTTCATCAATTTGATATTCTGATAATCCTTTAAATGTGTTTGTAATCCCTGCAAGTTTTTGTAGTTCTTCTTTTGTCATTATAGACCTTTTAGCATTCTTGCAATAACTTGATCTAATGCACCTTCTAAATCGCCTTTTTCAAACAGTCTTGCCGCTTCAGGAAATTTAGATGCTAGGTGATCATATGTTTGAATAATTGCATCAATGTCTTGTACAGAAATATCCATCTCTACAGCAATACGTTTCTTAGCATCAAAACTTGGACCAGTAGGTTCATTTAAATCTGTAAGTTGCATAATCTTTGGCAAGTAAGCATTTATTTGTTTTGCAATGTCGCCTTTATTCCATGTCAAATACATACGCAACATTCCTACACTGTATCCTGTACGTTGAATTTCTCGAGCACCCATTCTAGCCCCTGCTCGTGCATAAGCAACACCGTTTTGAATAACATTATTGTAGATGTCTTGTGAACTAATTTGATCTAATGGTTTGCCTATTAATCCTTCAAGGTATTGTCTTACTTCTTGCACTCTGCCAGCAACATCTTTAATTGCATTAACAATATGCATGATTTCTTGTTTACCTTCATTTATAAATTGTCTTGCTCTCATATTAATCTAAACCCCTTCATCATTTTTTTAAGGGTGCCTTTCTTAACATCCTTAGTTGTGTTTTGTTTTGTAAGAATACCAACTCCTGCGGCTTCTTCATTTGTTTCGTCTTGAATACCCATTGCCTGTCTAACCCTATTGTACATTTGTTTTGCAAGAGTTTCATTACCTGAAACACCTTGTTTAAATCCGTCAAAGTTTCCTTCAACTGCAAGTTGTCTTAATTTACTTGCACTCATTCCTTCAACGCCGTCTGCATCAGGATCACGTTCTCCACTGCTAACAACTTTAACAGCATTAAAAGCAAACGGTATTTCACCTGACTTATCAGGAGTGTTATTGTATTTGTCAACTAGGTCTTGGTATTGTTGTACACGATCACTACCTGCAACAATAACAACATTGCGATATCCGTCGCCTTGTAATAGTTGTAATGCTTGTATGATAGTTTTTACACTAGTATTTCTATTGATAGGAATATTAAACATTTCACTTGCAAAATGAAACTTTTCTGCAAATGTTAATGGATTCTTTTTAGCGTCTTGGGTTTTAGTTAAAAATAAAATGGGGTCGCCCATTACTTTTTGTGCTGTTGATTTTACAGTATCAACAACTTTTTGATGTCCAATGGTAGGAGGATTCATTCTACCCCAAGCAATAACGGCTGTCCTGTTGTTGACAACTTCGTCAATTCTCATTTATTCCTCCTTGGGATCGTATTCGCCGTTGTTGATTAATTCTATTTGTGATTCCGCAAATTGTCTACAAATTTTTTCTTTTAGATCTTTGGTATAAATTTCTTCTATATTACCAGGTAGTTTGTATTCTTCCTGATACATTTTGCAACCTTCTTCAACCATTTCCATAAACGACGAATAACATTCGTTGGCGTCTGTAGCAGGACCTTTTTTAATTCCGTCTACTACTTTTAAAAAATAATTTTTGTGTAAGTCGTCGTTGTGTTCGATATAAAACTTAATATCGTCTACTAGTACATCTGGCGTATCTTGTGATACATTATTGTCAAACAGTTCCTTTAATAGCATTGTTCATCACCATTTTCTACATGACCAATAACGTGCTTTATGCTTTGGACCTGGAGTATCGCAGTTGTGTCTAGCACGGAAACTTTTCCTTCTTGCTGGGTTTGATTTTTTAATCTTCATGTTAGGATCACCAAAGTTAACTTTAACTACATTACCTTTTGGATTCTTAACATATACTTTAAACTTCTTAACATCGCCACGCATTGGTTTGTTTAGTTTAACTGTGCGTCCTTGGTATTCTGCTTCTTCAATGTTTTCATCGTTTTCGCCAATCCAACCAAACGCTTCATAAAATTCATCACCGTGTAATGTGACATCTGTTAAATCGTTAAACCAAATATCTTCTTCTACTTGTTCAATTGATTCTTTTACTTTTTTCTTTTTCTTTGCTGGGTGGCTGTGTTCTACAACAACACACTCTTTCATATTCGCTACTGGAATATTTCTAACAATAAATTGTGATCCGTCTTCACGTACAAATTTAGCATCGTAGTGTGTGACTGTTCCGTCTTCACTTAATGTGTGTTCGCCATGAATAACTTCACCTTCACCAAACTTATCATGTTTAAATGATTTAGTGCAAGGATGATAAATGTTATCACCTTCGTTTTGAATACTCTCTAATTCAAGATCTTTAAATAGTTTTTTTGCTTCATCACTATTTGGATCAAGTTTTTTTGATTTAAAACGTTTTTCAGCCTGTGCAACCATATCTGGATCACCCTTACGTGTTTCCCCGCCTTGTGCATCTTTTGCATAAACACCTGATTTAGGTGCAGAAGCATCAGTTGGTTTAAACATTGCTGAATCGTCACCGCTAGGTGTGTAAGGTTTAATTTCTACAGGCTTAGGATCTTTAGAAACTACTTTTTCTCTAGTACCTGAAATCATTTCCCAACCATTGCTATGATGGCTGTTTTCAAATTTATCTAATTCTTCATCAGTAGCATAAATTGTATACTCTTTACCTTGATAACTCCATTGAGTTTTGTTCTTGTTTTTATCAATGTTAAAATTTACAGTGCCACCATTTGACTGAATACGTCTTTCACCACCAAACGGAAGTTTACCATTTGCAGGTTTTTGTTCAGGCTTTTTTCCAAATAACTTTTTTAGAAAGTCAAACTCTGTTAGATTTTCACTTTCATACATACCTTGTAATTGTACATCAGGCATTTGATTCACTTTTGGTTTACTTGATTGTGTTGAAGAAGATGATTGCGATTGTTCAGCATCTTTTGCTAAACCAATATCACCTTTGTATCTTGTTTGGCCAGTCATACCATCTTTACCAAATGTACCTGCTTTGCCGCCCATGATGTTTACTGCTTTTTCTTCTGCTTCTTCTTTTTCAAGATCTGCTAGTTTAGCCGCGTGTGCTTTACTTTGTAATGCCTTTTCAATTTCATCGTTGTTAGCAAGATCTTGTAATGCTCTCTTGCCTCTAAAGCCAGCCGCCGCAATCATAACTTGAATGTCTACACCTGAGTTAACCATTCTTGTCATATCTTCAAATGCTTGAGCATCACCACGGTATGCTCTGTTAACAGTTAGAATTGCTTCATATGCTTCTTTCTGGTCACGCATTGGAATTGCTTGAATCTGTAATGCTAACATTTTTAATTCATGATTGATATTTCTAATGTCGCCTGCTTGTTTCCATTCAGCAAAACTTACATCTTTAAGTGCTTCACTTCTATCAGTATAGAAGTTTCCGTCATCACTCTTACTCCAATGTTTATATTGATCGAGTGCTACCCAACGGCTACCTACTTTTCTGTGTGTTCCTACATACTCGCCTGATCCTTGATCATAATTTGCTGGATTTCCTTGGAAGTCAGCATCAAAGTCTTTTCCGTATGAGTATGCTGGTAAACCAAATCCCATGTCTTTTAATCTGTCAGCCATGTATCTGTCACGGACTGAACCTGTCCAAATAGGACGACCATCAACAGCCATAGGAACATAACCTTTAGTACCATTTGCATATTCAATTGCTTGATACATTCCGCCGCCACGTTTCTTTGGCTCTTCATCCCAAAGGATTTTAAATTCTTCTTCTAGATTTTGTTCTTCAATTGCCTTAGCAATATTACTGTGTGATTGTGATTCAAATTCATCATCGTCAGAGTCATCATATGGAACTTCTGAATCTGGATCTTTTTCTAATGGAATATCTTTATGTCTTTCCATCGCCGCTTGTACAACTTTAACTAAGCCTGGACCAATTTGCTTGTCATTGTGTATCATGTTGCTAACGTTGGATAAAAACAACGAAAGGTCGTCGTTATTTTTAATTAGTTGTGATAGTTCTGATAGTTTGTACGCAATTTCTGCTTTAGCATCTGTAAATTTTTGAATATTAGCACTGCTGTATTTGATCTGTGATTTGCTTGGTTCAGCAAATACAGCGTCTTGCAAATCAGCAATTACTTCTGATGCTGTCTTATATTGTTTGCGTTTAACTTCTTTTTTGGCTTCTGTTTGAACGCCATCAATTTTGTTTATTAATTTTCTAAAGTCCATAGTGTCCATATTATAATACTCCTACTGAAGTATTTATGCAAGAGGACTTATCTTCGAAAGGGTTTGATTTCTGTGATTTCTGGTGTGTTTGCTGTGAATTCTAATCCAGCCATGTGACCTACATATAGGTCTTTATTTTTGTACGATAAACGCACTTTTACGGTGTTTATAATAACATCTATGTACATTTTCTCTACATAGCGATCTAAGTATGCTTGTACTGTTTGACCATTATCTGTACAATTAACTTCTATTTTTTCAGGTAGGTGTTGATTATTTTGCATATTGATCCTTTATAAAGCAGTAAAGGCCCCCGAAGGGGCCTTATACCTCAAGTTTAATTAAGCAACTAGGCCTTTTGCCATTGCTTTATAACCAGCCGCGATAACCGCTCTGCTAGCCGTACCTAAACGGTACTTCTTGTAAACTCTACCTTTGCTATCTTTAACAGTGTTAAGATATACTGGGAAACCGTTGAAACGTAGTGCTTGAATTACTGCACCTGGGTTTCCTGCACCAAATCTTGATTTGATTTGAGCCGCAGTTAGTTCATTACCATTTTGTAATGAAGCAAGTACTTTAGCCTGGATAGTTTTTGAATTGTTAGTCATGTTTTCTCCTATTGACATTTAATAAAAAACACTCACAATTAAGTGTTTTACATATATTATAATAGCAAAGAATGTGTATAAAGTCAACTACAACTGTTGGTTAATTTTACCAAAATGACTATTATTGGAGATTATAGCCGTTTCCGCTAACTTCAATTTCGTAATCACCAGTAATAGTTTTGGAAATAATGTCAGCCATGTCGTCTGCTTTTTGGTTGCTTAGTTCTTGTGAAAGAGCAACTTCGTAAACGTAATGTCCTTCAGTTGTTTTATAAGATTCAAAAATGATTTTTTGGTCTTCTGCAGATTCTAACAAACACTCGTCAAGTGTATGTGACATAGCACCTGCGAATATTCTAATAAAGTTTTCGCCTTGATCTTCGTTAAAGATAAGCCTTACAAAATGTTGTTCACTCATTAGTAATTCACCCTTATATGATTAACTGTTCCATCTGTAAAATTAGAAATAACTGCTCTTAGCCAAACAAAATTACCTGTAAAATTGTACATATAAGAGCCTGTTCTGTTTACAGTACTATCGCTAGGATCGGCTGTATGTTCCGTTCCTGATACATCAAACCAATCGTCGCTGGTAGGTTCAGATGCTAAAGTTGCTTCAATTTTAACTGTTCCGTAAAACCCGTCAACTTTGATTTCGTATGTATGTACTCCGTCACCGCCTTTGTAGTAGCCGTCGCCTTTTACTTTAGCACTGGTGTATGTTTCAACCGTGCTATCGCCTGGGTGATCAACTTGGGCAGTTTCTGCACTGTTGATTGTAAACTGAAAATTTGTACTTTGTTCTGGCATAGTACTTTTATTTATTTGATTTTGATTTTATATGCCTGGGCCATTCTAGCAATTTCCATGCCCTCAATTAGATTAATATCACTGTAATTTACTTTATATAAGTGATCTTTACCAGCATCACAGCGATCCCAACCTTTTGCAGATGTATGACCTAAGTTTCCAATCAAAACTTGCTTTTGGATTCTAATTGGTTGACCACCTAATCCACTTGCTGTCACAACAGCATGAACATTTGTTCCTTCGGTAATAACGTTTCGTTTAATTAGTTCTCGTACTATGTTTTCTTTTTGCATCAAAGTTCCTTTCTTAGTTTGAATTCTGTGATGCTTTTAACCGCATCGCTTAGATACATTTGTAATAATAACATAATATCTTTATTTGTCGAGTATAAAAATTTACCATTTAAATCATACCCACCGTTTTTGATTGAATTTAATGTTATATCAGTAATTTCCAAATCAGGATAATTTTTAATCCAATCTTTAAATCCTTGTCTGACATCACTGCTTAAGAATTTATTTCTTAAATTAATACGATAGCGATATTTGCCGTGCGGATAATTGTTAACAATTTCATGTGTAGGATTATTCAACAAGTAAGTTCCGTGTTTTTCATCTGTAGGCCATGAAATATCTACTACAATATCTTTAAACTGTTTACAAATATCATCAAACAAATCTTTATCATTTAGATAAAATCCGCAATGACTTGTTTCCAAACGCATTGTAAATTCTGTATTTTGAGAATACAGTTTTTCACGCATTTGCATAATCTTGTATATTGTAAATCTATTTTCCCACATATCTTTAGGACGGGTTTGGTCCCATCTATTTTTAAGAGTATTTCCGCCTTTGGCTAAAAACTCGTTAAAATTTTCAGATTTAGTTAATGCAGAAAAAACTTTGTCTTTGGGATATCTTATAAAAGCAATGCGTGGGCAATACACAGTTGCTTTGTAAAGGTATTTGTTAAAGAACAGTTTATTCGTGTGTTGTGCTTTCAACGTCTTGTTCCTTGTGTTCAAGTGTGAAGTTTTCTACATTCAATTTAATTTCTCCATCAACGTAGTCAACTGTGACTTTACCCCCACTTACAAGATCGCCAAATAAAACTTCTTTAGACATTGGCTTTTTAATACTTTGATCAATAACACGTTGTAATGGTCTTGCACCCATTTTACGATTAAATCCTTTTTTGATCAAATGATCTTTTGCCGCATCTGTTAGAATAATATAAATTCCTTTGTCTTTAACAAGGTCGTTTGTTTCTTTAATAAACTTATCAACAATAAGTCCTGAAGTTCTTTTATCAAGTTTTCCAAACTTAATAATGCCATCAAGTCTATTACGAAACTCTGGTGCAAAGAAATCATTTACTGCATCATCATCTTCGCCTTCACGTTCGAGGCTACCAAAACCAACGCCGTTCTTTTCCATATCTCTAGCACCTAAGTTAGATGTCATAATAACAACAGCATTACGAGCATCTGCTTTTTTACCATTTGAACCTGTGACAAATCCATTGTCCATAAGTCCTAGTAATACATTAGAAACATCTCTATGTGCTTTTTCAATTTCATCTAACAGTAAAATACAGTTAGGATGTTCTTGCAATTTAGTAATAAGTTGACCAGCGTCTTCTTCAAAGCCTACATAGCCTGGAGGTGCACCAATAAACTTAGCAACAGAATGTTTCTCTTGAAACTCACTCATATCAAAACGTACAAGTTGTGTTCCCATTTCTTTGGCTAAAACTTTTGCTGTTTCTGTTTTACCACAACCAGTTGGCCCTACAAACAAGAACGAGCCGACAGGCTTGTTAAGCGATTTCAAACCTGCTTGAGCAATATAAATTTTGTCAAGCAAACTATCAATTGCTTCGTCTTGTCCAAATACTTGCGTTTTCATACCACCTTCAAGGTCACGCATATTTTCACTGTCTTTTGCCGCAACTTGTTCTAAAGGTAATCCAGTCATTTTAGAAATTTCAAATACAATTTCGTCGTGATCAACTGTTCCTTCTTTTTTGTCTAGTATTTTAAATCTAGCACCAGCACGGTCAATAACATCAATTGCTTTGTCTGGCAACTTTTTATCAGCCATATACTTTACAGAATACTTAACAGCATTTTCAATTGCTTTTTGTGTAATCTTAACATTGTGATGTTTTTCGTAATATTTCTTAATACCTTTAAGAATATCAATTGAAGTTTCTTCATCTGGCTCGTCAACTGTGACACGTTGGAACCTACGCATCAATGCACGATCCTTTTCAAAGTGTTTACGGAATTCTTCCCAAGTAGTTGAAGCAACAACTTTAATTGTTCCTTTACTTAATGCAGGCTTTAGCATATTAGCCATATCATTTGCTTGTCCTTGGCCACCAGCACCTGCACCACTCATCATGTGTGCTTCGTCAATAAACAGAATTGAATTCTTTTTCTTTTCAAGTGCATTAATGACCATTTTAAGACGTTCTTCAAAGTCACCTCTGTACTTGCTACCTGCTACTAGAGCACCAATGTCAAGAGCATAAACAGTACTATCCTTAATAAACTCTGGTACATTATCATTTACGATTTCAACCGCAAGTCCTTCAGCAATAGCAGTTTTACCTACGCCAGGATCACCAACCAACATTACATTTGCTTTTTGTCTACGTGCAAGGATTAGTACAGTTTCTTCAATTTCTTTGCCTCGACCAATTACAGGATCAATCTTACCTGCTCTTGCTTTTGCTGTAAGATTTGTACAGAACTGACTAATAAGTCTTTCTAGTTGACTCTTATTATATTGTTCACTAGCCGCTTCGCCAATGATTGCTTCGGTCTCAATAAAGTTGCTAAACTTATCTTTATCAATGTTGTACTTTTTCATTACGAAAGCACTAAATGATTTCTTTTCGTTGAGTATCGAAAGGAATACGTCACTTGGACTAATAGTAGTTCTACCACTAAACAATGTTTGTGTAAATGCACGATTTAATACACGTTCTAATGCTTGTGTTTTTGATGGGCGACCTTTACGTGTTGGATTAACAATTTCACCTAGTTTAGTTCCAATGTAATCTGAAAGGTCTTTACTAAGTTCGTCAATGTTAGCACCAAATTCTTCTAGTACCTGTTTAAAATCTTCATTCAATACTAGAGCATATGCAAAGTGTTCGACAGTCACATATTCGTGTTTTGCTTCTTGGGCAAGTTTAATTGCTTTTTCAAATATTACTTCTAACTGTGCATCAGGTTCAAGCATAGTATTGCATTCCTTTTGATAATTTTTGTTCTAATTTTTTAGCCTTCTTAACAGCCATGTCCCATTTAAGTTTACTTGTTCTATCTTTATATGTAATACCTAACAAATGATCTAGTTCATGTAGATAGCATCTAGCATCGTAGTCTTCAATTCTACCCATTTGCTTTTCACCTTTTTCATTATAGAACTCTGCAACGATCCACTTAGGTCTACGCAGTTGAACAATAATATTAGGAAAACTTAAACACCCTTCGTAATCTAAAACAGTTTCTTCACTTGCTTGTAATACTTTAGGGTTAACAAAAATAGCACTTTTATCAGGAACGTGTTTACTACCCATAACAAATAATTGTGCATCAAGACCTACTTGATTTGCACTTAAACCAACACCGTCTTTTTCGTACATAATTTCCAACATTTGTTTTTTAGTTTCTACTAAATCAAATGGCGGATTTTCAAAATCAAATTCTTTAACTTGTTTATTTAAAAACTCGTCTGGATAATAAATTAAGTTCATATTATTTTAAGTTTCCCTTTATTTTAGTTATCATATCTATCTGGTCATCAGTTAGTTCTTTTGGTATAGAAGCCTTTACTTTTACGTAAAGATTTCCTTGATGTGGACCACCGTTTACATCAGGCATACCAAGTCCTTTCATACTAAACATTGTATCAGGCTGTGTACCTGGACGTATTGATAAACTGTAAGTATGACCATCTAGGTGTTTTATGTTTACCTTAGTACCTAGTATAAGGTCAAAGACATCAACTGTCAAGTCCTTTTGAAGATCAAAACCATCACGTCGATAGCCTTGATAATCTCCAATTTGAATAGTAATATGAAGATCTCCCGGTGGAACACCTTTTATACTACTATCACCCAAACCACGTAGTCTTATAGTTTGTCCGTTATCAACACCTTTTGGTATTTTAACGTCAATTGTTTTTGAACCACCATTACTTAATGGAAACTGTACAGTGACATCACCGCCATTAAATGCTTGTGTTAAGGTAATTCTTAATCCAGTCCTTACGTTGCTATTTCTGTTTTGTCTACGTCTTTGGAATCCACCTGGACCAAAAATAATATCTTCACCTTCAAATCCACCCCCAAACATCTGTGAAAACATATCTTGGAAGTTTCCTGTGTTAAATCCATATTGACCTTGTTGTTGTGGATCAGAAGTTCCAAACTGATCGTACATTGCTTTCTTTTCTGGATCTGTTAATGTTTGGTAAGCCTCGTTTAATTCAGTAAACATTTTATGATCACCGCCTTTGTCAGGATGGTGCTTTGCCGCTAGTTTACGGAATGCAGTTTTAATTTCTTTTTCGGAGGCATTACGAGAAACACCTAAACGTTCATAATAGTCCATATTAGTATTATATACTTAGTTTAGGTGTTTGTCAAGTATTACTTGTCAGACTTTTTACTTGATCCAGTGTATAAACCAAACCAAGCCGCACCAGCACCAACTACGATACTAACCAAACCTGATTGTTCCATAGTAGGATTTGGAAGAGCCATATACCAAACTACAACTTTGTATAGTAAAATAATATATGTTGAAATAAAGAATCTTGGAAAAATTCTCCAACTATCAACAGCACGGGCCATATGAATCCATTTTGCGTATGGATTAACACCTAAATCTTTTGCTGAAGCATCAACATCAAGTTCTAAGTTAATTTTACGTTTTGTTGTATCAGAACCAACTTTTACATCAACAGTTGCATTGCCGTCAGCAATTTTTTTCTTTTCAGTAGCAAGATCGCTCATTATGTTCCCCTCTAAATTATATGTGTATTTATTAAAAACTACAACTAATCTCGCCCCGAGGAGTTATTTTTTCTTGGATTGTTTCACCCTTGTTAATGTCTATATCAGCGCCAGGTTTAGCGGTACAAGTAGATTTAGCAGAACAACTACTTAGGATCAGAGCCGTCAGTAGTAGAATCGCCTTCGTAATATTCACGATACTTCTCAATTATTAGTTGTTGCTTAATCATGTATGCACGTATTTGTGCAAAGTTTTTAGCAAGTGTTTCGTAGTCGTCATCGCTTAAACCAAACAGCACAGGATCTTTACCTTGCTCTTTCATTTTAGCAAACACTTCTTCTGCGTTCTCACTATGGATAATAATGAACTTTAGTTCTTCCATTTTTGGAGTCGCAGGATTCTCTAGATTCAGAGGTGCTCTTTTAACCTCAGTCTTGAAAATATCTAACTTGGATACCGTACTACAACTAGTAAGGAACGTAGTTAGGATTAGCAAGGCTAGGACATTCTGAATTGATTTCAGACTTCTTAGTTGCATTTCGCTCTTTCTCCGTTAATGGACTGCCCATAGCAATCTCTACACATCTCATCGCTTTCTTAGATGCATTGTTAATAATACGCTCAACTGCACGATCTTTATCAATGGCAAGTTTTCCAATATCTCTAACTTCTCCCTTACCATTAATTTTGTTGAAACGTTCATCTAGGTTTTTAAATTCTGTTTGAAGCACTCTATTCTTATCTTCAAGTTCTTTGTTTGCCGCTAGTATTTGTTTAAAATCTTTTGCTTGTTGCTCGATAACTGCTTTTTGCTCGGCAACACTATCTTGTAGTTTTGCATTATTGGCTTCACTAATAGCAAGATCGCTTTTAAGTGTTTTTACATACATAAATCCACCACCAGCACCTGCTAACATAATTAACACCATTGCAATTTTAATTGAACCAAACATTATTCTCTCCCGTGTTTGCAGACTTCTATGGTGACAGATTTACCGTCACCATCTGTGAACTCTTTATGTAAAGGTCCTTTGTGTAATTCGTGTCCGCAATTTTTACAGGTTTTTATCATATCATTTTTAGTGCGGCTTCAGTTGTTTCCTCTACACGACGAGTCCAACCTCTGCCAAATGTAGAAAATGTACTTAGACTTTCGTAATAACTTTGTCTTGCTGATTGAAACTCTTTGATTGCATGATCAACACCGTTTGCATCAATATATGCATCTAATGCTCTCAATGTATTAGGACCAATGCCTCCGTCAGCAACAGTACCAATCATAGTTTGCAAATATTTTGCACTACGCCCTGTACCTGCATTAACGCCAAAGTCAAATACACATAAATCTAGTCCACTAGGAATATCATCGCACTTCATACGACCCCAGTAGTTCTTTTCGTAGATTGGCGCAACATCTTCAACAGTTAGTTCTTTCATGTCTTTAGTGCCGCCAAAATCTTCGTAAACTCTTTTAGTCACGCCCAAGTTGGTTTCGCCGCCTGGGTCTTTAGGGTGATTTACATAACCACCTTCGTGGTGCAGGATCATGTCCAAACACGCTTCGTAGTTCTCTTTTGCCATTTTTATTTCCTTTTCAATACTTTTGTTCTTACGCCATTTGTAAAGAACAGATTTTCTTCGATCTTGTATATGTTATAATTACCAAAGAATTTTGTTAACCACAGTACTTCTGAAACAGTTTGCTCGTCTAGTTTTGTTGCTCCAACAAATTGATTTACAATTTCTTGTGTTGTTCCTTCAGCAACAATTTCAAATCTAACACTACCACTTGCATGGCGTTTAAATTCAATTATGTTATTTCCGACATATTTTTGTTCTGTGACACCTTTATTGAAAAATCTATCTAACTCACCTTGTTTGTAAGTTTCGACATATGCATTGTACGAGTCGCCATCTGTTGGAACTTCAAGTTCTTCTGTAAATGGTTTACTTTCAATTTCTTTGTAATATCTATATTTCCACTCGTCAATGCCTGTAAGTTTTTGCACATCATCTAAAATACTTTTAATGTTTTTACCAAGGTATCTATTTCTTTCCATTTCAACAAATACATCGTATTTGCCTTTTCTATTTTCACCTGAACTAATGTCAGCATCTAAAATAAAAGGATATCCTTTTTCAATAAAACTTACTAAATCTTTTGCAGGCTCTTGGTCCTGTACTTCGAAAGCAAGAACAGCAACTTCACTGTCTTTGCCCATTTTACTTTTAAACGAATCTATTGTAAAGATTTCATTAACAAAACCTTCTAAGTCATTAGATTTGAGCGAGGTCATCTGTTTGCTCCGTTGATTCTATATCGTTATTTGGTGTATCTTGAATGTCTGGTTGCGTTGTAATTTGATCCATGCCATTATATAATTCTTCGTCTACATTTCGTAGATAACCTTTGTACATATCAAACATTAAACTTTTAGGCATTGTGATATTAACAATCCAAATAGGATGTCTATCAATTTTACCTTTTTTAGTGCCAGTACGATAATCGTCTGGTGTTTTAATTTTACGTGGTTGTGTTAAGAAGTCTTTTTTGTATGAAACTTTACAGTTATAGTCTAACAGTCTTTCACCTGCTTTAGGATTAGGCATACTTTTGTGTGGCCACATAAATGAACATCTAACAGTGTGTCTGTCTACAATAGGACCTTCAACTAGTTCACCGTCTGCCCAGTTTTCAAACACATACAGATCTAATTCGTCTAAAACACGCTCAAAGTCCTTTAAGACCCTTAAAGTAGTATTAGACTCGTATATGCCCTTAATATTTTCAATTACTTTTACAACGTCATACATAATTTGTTCTCCACATTTATTTATCGTTATTAGACTCTTTCAAAAAATTATATTATCGGTTAAAAACCGTGTGTTATTGTTAAATACTTTTGCAGTCGGACAACTAATAACCTTAAGGAGGTACATATTGTCAAGAGCAAAACGTAAAGAGCGTAATAGAAACAATCTCATTGAGATGAACAATTACGCCCACAAAAAACAGGAAGTTTCAATACTTCCACGCAATGTAAACCAAGAAACCTACCTAGAAACACTTAAAGACAGGAAAAAAGACATAGTATTTGCAGTTGGCCCTGCAGGCACGGGTAAAACCCTGTTAGGCGTTATGATGGCTATCAAAGCGTTTAAGGAAAAACAGGTTGATAAAATCGTGATCACAAGACCTGCTGTAAGCGTCGACGAGCAACACGGTTTTCTTCCAGGAACACTTGAACAGAAAATGGAGCCATGGACAAGACCCATTTTTGATGTTTTTAGGGAGTATTTTTGGAAACATGAACTACAAGGAATGATAGAAGAGGAAATAATTGAAATATCGCCTTTGGCTTATATGCGAGGACGAACATTTAAAGATGCTTTTATTATTGCTGATGAAATGCAAAATGCTACACCAAGTCAAATGAAGATGTTGCTAACCCGCATCGGTCAAGGATCTCGTATGGTTGTGACCGGCGATTTACAACAAGCAGATAGAATGACTTCAAATGGCTTGTTAGACTTTTGCCAACGAGTTTCAAAAAAGGAGTTAAGTAAACTCGCAATTTGTAATTTTGAGAAAGGCGACGTTGAACGTCATGAAGTAGTAAAAGAGGTATTATCCCTTTACGGCGAAGATTAATCTTTACCAGGATTCTTACTGAATAATTTGGTTTTGTCCGACTGCATACTAAATTTTTCATATTCAGGCATAGGATCTTTACTTGAAATAATATTGGGCCAGTCGGCATCAATTGAAAAATACTCGTTGTGTTTATACCACGGGTCATTAACATCGTCTGTTTGATATATTGCTTCTTCCGGACACTCCGGAACACATACCCCACAGTCAATACATTCGTTAGGATTAATCACTAACATATTTTCACCTTCGTAAAAACAATCCACAGGACATACTTCTACGCAAGTAGTGTGCTTACACATTATACATTTATCGTTTACTAAGTGTGCCATATTATCCTATCCAATTCCATACGCCTCTAACTGCTAATAATAGATACATTAATTCCATTAATGCTCTTGGCGTATCTTTATCTTTAACTCCCATCCAAATCCAAATACTACAAGATGCTAACGCAACTGACCAACCTAACCATTGTACATTAGGATTTCCGCCACTTAGCGTAAATGCACTGATCATTGCTAGTGTAAATCCTAACCAACGCCAGCCATCTATCTTATGATAGTATCTTATCTTCAGATCATTCCTTTCCTAGCCTTGCTAATTTAATAAGTGTAGCACTCATATTAATTTCTGGATCTGCAACAAATGAATGATCTACTAAACCTTGTTTAATAATTAATACTGCTTGATCTTGTTTATCTTCTTCTTTAGAAAATACATCCAAGTTGTCATAGCACCAACGGAAAATATCTTCCATCTCCTCAGGTCTTGCTTGATTACAAACTAGTTTACGTGCTTCTTGGATCTTGCCTGCTTTAAACAGTTCAACCATTTCAACTTTGTAATCACTTTCACCTGTATCACCTTTCTGTGGTGGCAATAGTTTTCCTGTTGTACTGTTCATTTGACACATATTGATACACTTACGCATATCAGGATATGTTGCTTTTACAAATGTATCAAGTACATCAAGGTCTGGCTCAACACCTTCTTCTAATAGAATAGTTGCGATACGTGCTGTGAACTCTGTTTGGTCAACGTTTGTAATATGGAAACCTTGACAACGTGAATGAATCGCTGGAATAATTCTATTAGGATAATTACAGGTTAAAATAAATCTTGCTGTGTTATGGTATTCTTCCATAACCCCACGCAATGCGGCCTGTGCGTTTGGCGACAGGTAATCCGCCTCATCTAGTAAAACAACTTTAAAGTCACCAAATGGAATCATTTGTACAAAGTTAACAATTTTGTCTCGCACATCTTCTACAGAGTTTGTACGTGATGCGTTAATCTCTAATACATCATATTCGTTAACTTCAAGTTCATTTAGCAACACTTTTGCAAGTGTTGTTTTACCTATACCAGCGTGTCCACTAAACAGCAAGTGTGGAATGCTTTTGTCCTTTACCCAACCATTAACTTGATCTTTTTGTGCTTGATCTCTAAACACATAATCTTTAACAGTCTTAGGACGATATTTTTCTACCCAGAGTTCTTTAGCCATTTTTAATCCTTTTTCTTAGTCCAGTTGTGCTGAACGAATGTTGTCTACTATTATAATACAATTCTATGCCTTTGTCAACACATATTTGCTTACCTGTGAACTCCAAATTTTTATATTCTTCTCCAATAAAACGAACATCAATTTTGTATGTTAACAATATGTCTAACAAATCTTTTTCCGTTTCGTATGGAATAACTTCGTCAATGTATTTGCAACCTTCTAATTGGACATACCGTTCAAATACACTTTGAATTGGTTTGTTTTTAGTATCTGGGCGATCAATTGTAGGATCTGTTTGTAATCCAACTATCATATAGTCACAATTTGCTCTTGCTTCTTTGAGCATAGCAACGTGACCTGAATGAAATAGATCAAATGATGAAAATGTAATTCCTGTTCTCATTAGTGTATTGTTGGGTTTTCTTCTTCTGCAAATAGTCTATCAAAAATTTCTTCAAGTAGATCCCAATATGCATCATCTTCTAAATTTTCTTTCCACAAACTTAAAGCCTGTGAAAACAAATAACTTGCTATTCGGATAGGATCTTTATCTTCACTAGATAATTTTTTTACTATCTCGTGAATTTCTTCATAAAGATCGGTATCTTCGTCGTATTCGTCGTCTTCGTGTGTCGTCATAATATTATAATACACTAAAAATTAATAATTGTCAACTCTTTCCCATACATTATCTGCTGTAAATTTAAAACTTCCTTTAGATTCCCAGGATACACGATTGGGTTCTATAATACTTAGGAACAGTTTGTTATCGCTACCTACATAAAGATAATATGTTTTCCCTACAACAGGAATAAATGCATACCTAGCATTATATACCATTTCACTATCTTCTGCTATTTGTACTAATTTAAAATATTCTTCTTTTAGTTGATCAAATTTTGTTTCAAGATAGTGTATGGCGTTTGTTCCACGTTCTTTTTTATTTTTTAAAACATCAGGAACGGTAAAGGCAGGAGCACCGACGTTTGTTGGATAAGGCTTTGATTGTGGATTGTCCACAACCATATCTGGTTTCTTTTTATCATTCACTATTATTCACAAAAGGAGTAAGTTCAGGTGCTTTCCAACCTTCTGGTTTTAACACCTTGCCATCTTCACGTTTGCGTACTTTGCCTGTAGTAGGATCAATTTTGGCAAAGTTAGTTTTCATAACTTCGTTCCATGCACCTTCACCGTCAAACCCTGCTGTACGAATTGCACCTAGTGTGACAACAAGAATATCGATTAGTGCATCAAGTTGTTCTACCGGGTCGTTGTTTGCTAGTGCAAGTTGTAGTTCACCGTATTCTTCATCGATAAGTGAAAGGTACATACCGTAGTTGTCTCTACTAGGTTCTTGGTCACACGCTTCGTGGAACGTGTTAATATCTTTAAATAGATCTGACAATTCTATTTCTCCTGTGATTTTTTGTGTTCCCAGTAGATGAATTTTTCACCTGTTTTTTCATTTACTACTGGCAACGAATACTTGTACTTGTCTGCTGGTTGCTTACCTACGTATTCCCATTTGTATCCTTGCTCGTTTTCTTTCTTAACTTCTGCAAAGAACTCTGCGTTATCGTAGCCAAACATACCAACCATAATGACTAATACTGCTGTAAACATTATTATTCCTTTTCAGTTAGTGGTTTTGGAGCCTTTCTAATTGTAATAGAAGGTGCCTCCGATTTTTGATCTCTTGCTTCTTTTTGTTTTTTAATAAAGTTAGTTTTTTGTTGTGCTAGTTGAAGCCATTCGCCAACTTCTGCAGGTTCTTCTTCAGATACCATTAAAATACAATCTGTATCTGCTTTTCTAATAACCCACTCAGTTCCTTCTGAATCTTCAATTAGTACTCCGCGTCCCCAACGGGCGTGTTCCATTAATACCCAATCACCAACATTAATAGCATCTTTATCTTTAAAGTTCGGACCAATGGAATATACTTGTGCCCAACGTGGTCTAATGCCTCGTTCAATTCCATCGTCTGAAGTAAGTATAATGCCTCCGGCAGTCTTTTCGTCGCCAAAATACATATTCGTCAAAAGTACATCTCCGCCTTTTGCTCTAACATTACCTATTACTGTTTTTGTTATTGGTGCTGGCATTTATTCATCTCCTGTTGCGTCTGCAATACCACTACGTCTACGTCTTGCTCTTTGTACTGCTTCTACAGTTTTTTCAGCAACACGCTCTTCAACTTTAGCAAGTGATTCATTTTCCATTTCAGGTTGTTTCACTTCTTCAACAACATCAGATACTGCTGTATCTTCAATTTTTAGTGTTTGTGGCGGTGGAACTTGTGTTTCTACTTTAGGTTGTTGTGCTTTTGCAACTGTTCCTGGATCCGGTGCCGCTTTTGGATTTGCTTCGTAATATTCAGCCATAATTTGCTCTCTAGTACGAATAACCTTTCCGCCGGGGCCTAATTCATCACCTCTAGCATTAACTTTTGCGTTTCCAACCGCAGGCATTAATTCATTTTGGGATTGTAGTTTTCCCATGTCAATCATTCTGCCTTGCATTGTTCTATATGTTTTTCCCATATGTCCTCCTTGATAGTATTACTTATCAAGCATTAATTACCTCAAAAATTCTTTTGGATCTAAATCATACTTAATGCTGTCCACTTTGTGTACACCTAGTAAGTATAGTACATAACTTGCAACACTAGATCCTCTACCTACACCCCATACTATATTCTTTTCACGTAATGTGTCAACAATATATTTTAAACATTTTAAAACGTCTAACATAGCAAATGATGTATATAGTTCTAATTCAAATTTAACACGATCAATTTCTGCTTCAGTTTTACACAAGTTTAAAATATGTGCTTCAATATCCATATCTTTATATTCTTGTGGAATAAACCAATTTTCACGCTGACGTTGATCAAAACCATCGCGATCAACATCTTCTAATTTGGTGTTTAATTTTTGAAAATTATCTCGATTAACATCAACAAAATGATTATACTTGTTAATATCATCACTTTCTTTGATAATACAACTATCTAAATTTTCTTTATCTTGATATAATAGTTCTAATATGTTAGTGTCGTTAAGAACTGTTTGGCCGTTTTGATTAACTTCTACCGCCGTCCACGATGGTTGGATTGAATTCTTTTTTTGGTGCATTTGATCCATAACCTAATTCTCTCCATGTTTTTGCACCTTGCCAATATTCTTTCTCACCAAGTACTTGATCGAACGTTGCTGTATCGTTTCGATCCCACCATGGTTGTGAAATAACATTAGTGTTCCATGCATCTGTTTGTAATCGTGTGTTTTCATAACTGTCACTATCTACTGTATATTGTACATTATCACCTAGTTTGCTGTCAACCATTAATTGTCCAATATGGAGATATTTTCCAGCAATGGCTACGCATTTATTGTAAAGTGCAATACCTAACAGTTGATCGTGTGCATCACCCGGTAATAAGATTTTGTTTACGGGCATCTTAAAGAAAACACTTTCTAAATTAGATTTTGGTTTTAAAATAACACTGTTTTCACAAAGTTTTTCAAATAGATATTTTACTCTGTCAAAACTATTATTTTGTAATTTTATGTCTGTGACTTTTGGAAGGAAAGTTAATTTAATATGATAGTTGTTTGGGTATACAACGTCATCTACAATTACTATTGCGTCGAATTCAGTTTCCCATGAAAAGAAATTAAAAATTTGGTCTGTGCTATCGCTTGTCAACATTTACTAACTCGTTTAAATCAGTTTCTACTTCTTGCTTTGCTTTGTCAACAGTATTTTGATACTGTCTTCTAAGCCTCCTGGATTGTTCTTCCTTGTAAGTACTTAGTAGCATCATCATCTGATGAAGCACAGACTGATTTCCTTGTCGAGTAGCCAGTGTATATTTTTTTGAAAGTTCGCGAATACGTTCTTCAAGATCTTCGTCTTTAAGAACTGAAACATCTTCTTGAAAAGGATGTAGTCCAAACATTTATTAACTCGCAGGTCTTGTGTATTTTCCTACGTATTCAACAAATAATTGCGAAGGTACACCACCTGATGTTGACCATGCCCAGCAATCAAAGATGTATCTTGAATCATCATCATTTGCTAATCTAATAGGAAATTCTAATGCTGAGTTTTCATCATCGGGTCTTGTTTGTTTGATAAAGATTGGCGATCCACCAATGTTAATTTCAAAATCTCTATTACCACTGCTTCCTGGACTTGTGACTTCTAATCTAATATGGCTTAGTGTATCGTTAGGTCCAAAGTTTGAAAAGTTAATTGAATTAACTTCTGGTAGGTCTTGGTTTAGTGTCACACGCTGATAAGAACCACCACTGTAATCAATAGTGTCATCAGTGCCGTCGATGAAGTTAACAGCGGTTTTCTGTGAAGTATCAACTAATACTGCATTACTAATTTCGCCACCGTTAAAGTCGTTATTTGCTGTTAAATCAGGAGTATTATTTTGCAATGTAGTGATTTCACTTTTTGCTACACCTAATGCTGTTTTAATATTTTGGAAATTATCTCTAAATCCCTGTGAATCATTATCCTGTCCAGCAACTGGATATGTATCATCAATGTTATTTGTATCTATATTACTTGCCATATTATATTACCTTCCTTTTTGGAAATGCAATGTATTTATCACCCTTTTGACCCTCAACACTATCTATGGTTAAGCGGTCAATATCAAAGTGTATATTTTTGAAATCAAAACCACTATCTTTGATATTGTCAATAATACTTATGCTAGTTCCTGGTTTAACGTATGCAATCGGGACTGCTTTAATATATCCTAAACTAGTTCCGGTTGTATCTTGAATACTTCGCATCCAAAGCGGTAAAAATGAATCACTAATTTTAATTAATGTACTATCATCTTCCGGATACATTTCAGCAAATCTTTGCTTCATTGCTGATGTACTGTTTGGATAAACAAATTTTTCAACTAACTGATCAATAGTTATTAAATTAGTTGAAACTTTGAATTTGTCTTGGCTGGCATCGATTGCTTTTGAATCTGATTTAATGTTGACTTGACTGCTTACACTTTTTCCATTGTACTCAAGATCATCAATCATCTCAACATATATAATTTCGTATATAACTTCGTTTGCTGTGTTTTTAGCAACAGCACTTTTAATATTACCAAATGTATAAGATTTTCTACTAAAGTTTCTAGCAAGTGTAGGAACATATTTCTCAATTAATAATGTTTCAATACCATGTTGCAACAACATTGATAAAGATTTTTGTGTTCCAAATTGTTCATCGTTTGGTCTATATAACGAAGTTAATGTAAAAATTTTATCATCCGTAATAAAGTTATAGTAGTCTGTTCGACTTGATTTTGAAAGTAAAGGTTTCAAATAAATGTTGCTGTACTGTGTTAATGTATCAGCATTTACTAGAACTTTAAAATCTTGTGTTATTGCACTTGTAAGCAAGAAGTCTTTTGCTTGTACAGTAAATCTATATTCTTTATCAATAGATGTTGTACCACCGTCTAGTTTAAAACTGTTTAAACCATAACCGTTAAGATCAATAGTTGTTAAACCGTTTTGTTCTCCCGCGTCTGGAATCTGTTGTACTTTACCAATTAATGATCCATCACCACCTAGTCTAATACCCGGCGGTAAATTTCCTGAAACTAGTGTATATCTAACGTCGGCATTTTCTAATGTTGTAGTTGCATCAACTCTTAGTGTGCTATACTCGTTCGGAATAAGTGTTCCAACTAATTCGTCGCTTGTAAACTTAATTGTGCTATCAACTTCGCCTTGAATTTTTATAATAAATTGACGTTGACTGTATGTTTGTTCACCATTTACACTATCAGTTCTAGTTGCTCTTATTCTAAATGTAAATGATTGTGTGACTGCTGGTTGATATGGTACTTTACCAAATAATACTCCGTTAGTTGAATCAATTTCAAGACCTGGAGGAAGTGTACTTGGAGAACTATCTTCTAGTTCTACAATTTCATAAACAACACTACCACTATATTGATTAGGATCAAAAACTTCTAATGGTAATGTAATATAATTGTTTGCTCTACGTATTCCTAAATTACCTGTTGTAATCCAAATAGGTGCTCTCAGGTATGTAGCACTTGCTAATAGTGTGTCAGCATCAGCATTAATTAATGTAGTATCTGATCTAAATTGCTGTTCGTTAATAACGAAAATTCTAAATTTTCTTTTTTCTCTACTAATACCATCTGAAACAGTCACTTCAAATTCAAAGTATCTTGATAGATATTTTGGAACAGCATCGCCTTCTTCTGTTCCGCCACCATAATCATATGGAAACGCATCAAACTGTTGTTGGTCGTAGTTTGCGTTTGTTGCTTTATAGTCTAATGTTAATTGTGCATTAACAATGCCCGATAGTTTACCTGTTTTTGAAAGTGTGACACCCGGTGGCAAACTTCCGCTTAGATCATCTAAGTAAAATTCTAACTCATCACCTGCACTTAAATCTAAATCACTTGCTGATAGTTGATAATCAATTGGTGATTTATTCATAATAAAATATTCACCATTAGGTCCGATATCAAGTGTTCCTGTAGGTGTTAACCATAACGGAGGATCTTCTCCTTCAACGTTTAGATAAAATGTTCTATCAATTGAACCTTCAGAATTTTTTGCTCTGATTACAAAATCAAATTTAGTTGTTTTTGCAACATCAAACGGAGTACCAACTAAAGAAGCATTTTCTAATCTCATACCTCCGGGTAAACTACCACTGATTAAAGTCAAAGAAACATTGTCCCCTGTTGTTTGCAGTTGAATATTTTGAGTTTCTTTCTCTTGGATAGTACCTAGATTACCTGCTGATGTGACCCATGTTGGTTTAGCCATTGTTCACTCCTTGCAAGTATTTATTTTGCTGTTTATTACGATTCAATGTATTCACTTACTAGCCACCAACTTCCTGAGTGCCAAATAAGTGTAAGGGCGCCATGCTCATTATTGGTTCCATTACTTAATTCAATTGTACTTGTGGCACCATTAATTTTTAATGAAACTTCAAGATATCTATCAAAGAATGAAACGCTGTCTAATGAATAACGTCCTCTTGATTTCATTTTTAAAATTTTCATCTGTCCTTCTTGAGCACCGTCTGGTAAAGTAGCAAACGCCAATCCAGCACTTGCACTAGTCCAATCATTAGTAGTCACAAATGTCACTGTTGTGTTCATATTAATTGTTGATGGTGCTTGTGTTGAACCAATGATAAGTTCATTTGTTCCAGTTAGACTTAGTCCACCGTTTATTCTAATATCACCTTCTAATTCAACATAGCCTGTACCATTTGACGCAATTCTTAAATTACTATTAGATGTTTGTGTTTCAATATTATTTGCATCAATACGTAAGTCACCTAAATCAATTTGTCCATTAACATCAAGTTTGTTATTAATAGTTGTTAATCCACTTACTGTTAATGTTCCTGCAATGTTTGTATTGTCATTAATTTGAACATCACCAGATGCATTTGAAATTGCTCCACTTGCTGTAATATTATTAAATGCACTTGTGCCTGGACTTGTAATATCACCTGTGAATGAATTAGCAGTAATATTTCCTGTTGCACTCGCACTAGCAATATTAACAATATTAAATGTACTTGTTCCGCTAGTAGCATTTACATTACCATTATGTAATCCTGTTGTACTACCAGTTAAGTTTCCTGTGACATTACCTGTGACATTACCTGAAATATCAGCAGTAATACTACCACCACTTACTGATAAAGCACCTGTAAGTGTAATATTATTAAATGTACTTGTTCCAGTTGATGTGACATTGCCTGTTAAATCGCCTGTGACGTCACCAGTTAAGTTTCCTGTGACATTACCTGTGACATTACCTACAACAGCACCAACGTGCTGTCCTCTAAAGTTATTTGCATAAATGTCTCTTACTGGAGTTCCGCTTGTACCAATGTCAGTGTTTGCAGTTGCAATAATATCTTGTACTGTGATATTACCACTAAATGTTCCGCCTGACTTAGGCATAAAGCCTTTACCTTCAATATATGTTGCATTAGCAATGTTATCAATTGAAGTAAATTCTAAACCATCACCTGTTGCATTTACTTGTACAATTTTATCAGCATCGCCTGCCAACGCCGCATATGATGTTGGAGTATCTGTTAATCCAACAAAGTCAACTGAACCAGTACCACTTGCTTCGCCTGTTGCATAACCATCTGACACATATGCTGTAAATCCTGATGTATCAACAGTTGTGCTTAGTGTGTCGTCACTGTAAAGAGCAAAAGTAGTTGATGTTAATACATCTGCATAATACTCATTACCGTTAACTTCAGTCATTCCAACAACATCAGTTAATGTGACTGGTTGTCCATCACTTAAACCATGTGCTTCTGTAGTTGTGACAACACCCGGATCGGCTTGTGTAATACCACTAATAGCCTTAGGTGTACCACCGCCACCACCACCGCCTACGCCCCATTCTAGCACTGTACCACTAGTAGGAACCTTTAATACTTGTCCTGCTTGTCCAATGCTTCTTGGGAATTGATATGCACCGTATAAATCTACATAACCAGCACCGTCTGCATTAAGTTGTAAATTGTTGTTTGAAGTACCAACTGTTTCGATAGTACCTTCACTAATTTTAATTTGTCCTTCACCAGAACCTAAAATAATTTCGTTATTGCTTTTAAATTGTGCTACTGGTTTAAAGTCTTCTCCAACACCTAGTTGTGGATCTGCAGGTTGAATAATAAGTGAGTTTACAGTTGCAGATTCTCTATAATAACCAAGTTGTCCTAATGAATCACCAACACCTGTTGATGTGCCAATTAAAAAATCAATACCAGCACCCATGCCATTGTTAACATTTGCTTGTGTTGTGTGGTTTGAAACAGTTAAGAAAGATTCAATTTGATCATTAGCGGTTCCTAACAATCTAAATGCCGCTGTTGGAGAACCTTCATCTAATTGTACGTAGAAGTCACCGTCTGCAATTTCGTTTGCTAAAACGTTGTTTATAGGATTACCTCTGCGTAATTTAAATCTATGACCACCTTCAATTGTGTGTCCGTTTGTAGCAAGATTACCTGCTAGACCACCATTAATGTTTCCTATTAGTGTACCTGTGACATTACCTGTCACTGGACCTACAATTCCAGCCGGTGCAGTCACTTGGCCTGTTAGTGTAGTAAGACCATTTACTATAAGACTGTTTTGGACTGTTAGATCAAATATAGTTGCATCTGTAGATTCTATATTTGTTAAAGAAGTAATTTCACCTGGGCCAATAATGTTATTTGATTGCATAGCAAGATTGCCACCTAGTTCTGGTGTGCTATCTTGATCAAGTGTAAATGAACCTGTAATTACTAAGTTTCTACCAGTTTGAGAAAGTGTAATATTTGTACCGCCTACAATACCAATACTTTCGTTTCCTGAACTAGTTGTAATAGAATTGTTAACAGCATTAATGTCATTACTCCACTGTATAGTTCTAACTGCTGGAGTAGCAACAGCACTGTTGTCTAGTATAATACTTTCACCGTCGCTGGTAATTGTTAATCTTGCAGGATCAGCACTTTTAATTCTTTTAAATCGTAAATCATAACCCGACTTGCCTGCAAAAATTGCTTGACCATCGGCTTGTTCAGTACCTAAGTTTACACCCGTATTACTTTCACCACCTCTAGCATCAACTTCCGCAAACTTGGCGTTGACCTTTTGGAAGGCTGTTCTTAGATCATCACCTGTTCCGTCGTTTACGTTATTACCAATTTTAACTACGTCTGCCATAATCTCTTTTTCCTATACTGTATTTACTGCCTTCCAACTACTACTTCGATGATACCAACTTCATCGCTATCATAGTTTTCAAGTGCTTTACCAATTACTGATCCTAGTTTTGGATCATCACTTGCTTTACCAACACCTTCAATTGAACTAGCAACAATCATGTCGCCTTTCTCAATTTTACCAACAACTTTACATGGTACTCTACCTTGTAATGCTAGTTGAACGACATTGTCACCTTCAAGTTTGTTATTCATAGTGTAGCCTGGTGCTGTTGAAACAACACCTGCAACCTTAGTAGTACCTTCAACAGTTGATGCAGTGACTTCGTTATCTCCACCAAACATTAAAACTGTTCCTGGTTCATAGTTATTATCTGCTAGATATTTTTCTGCCAAGTCAGCAAATTCTGCTTCAGCGGCAGTACCTTCAAATCTTACTGCATATACGTTTGCATATCTATTACTAACTTCACCAATATCATAAGTATTATCTGCACCTGTGTTAACACCTCCTGCAACACTAGCACTTGGTGTAATGGCTCTAGTACCTAGTACACCAGTCATATTAGTGTCGTCAGTTAAACCATTTCTACGTAGGTATGTTCCATCATATGGCGAACCAGCCGCAACTGCCGCATTTAGTGTAATACTAATATCTTGACTACCATCAAATGTAGCACTACCTGTTGCCGCACCTGTAAATGATATTGTTCTTGCAGTTGTAAGTGTATCTGAACTACCAATAAATCTACTATCAGTATAGCCATTTGTTTTATCTAATGTAAGGATAACTGTTCCGTCTGTACCTTTAATAAGATCAAATACAGATGTAATTGTTCCGCCGGAAGTATATGCTGTAAATCCAAATGTGTCTGTACCGTTTGTTAACGCTTCGTCTTCGTAAATTTCAAAAGAGTTAGTTGAAACACCGCCAACGTATTTTACTAATCCGTTGATTTCGGTCATTCCTACTACACCGCTAAACTTAACTTTATCACCACTCTTAAATCCGTGATTGGATGCAGTAATTACAGCAGGATCTCCTTGTGTAATATTAGTGATTGAAACTGATTTACCACGTGCTTCTTGAATTGTATCTGTGTTAACCTGTTTAGCATATAAGTTTCTATAACGTGCAGTTGTTAAACCTAGGTCACTTGATGCATCACTAGTTGGTCTTACTAGTAATGTTTGTAGTGTACCAGTCATTGTACCACCAGTTTTAACTAGGGCACCGTTAGCATCAAGTACGTTTTCGTCAATGTATGCTTCAACTTGATTATCAAAATCAATAATTGTTCTAACCTGTGCAGGTGTAAGAGCAACAACTGCCGCTTCTTGCGAATCGTCATTACCTAGTATACTATTACCTGTCACAAATTCAATTTTGTTTAATCCAACGCCGTCATCTGGATTAGCAAGTGATGGAGTTTTTAATTCAATAAATCCGTTTGTTGCTGTAAACTCAGTATTGTGGAAACTTGCTAGTCCTAAGTCTGCTTGTGTAATACCAGTTGCATTTGCTCTAGTACTTGCGGCTTCCATATCTAGTTTGCTTTGTGCAATCGCCGCCGCGGCACTTACGTCTGCATTTTTAACAGCACCATTTGCAAGTTGAATATTGAGTGAGTTATTTGTTCTTGTAAATCTAACATCAGAGCCTGTTCCTGTTGGCTCACCAAATGTTGGACTACCTCCTGTAGAATCAACAGTTGTATCTAGTGCAACGTTTACAGCACCTTCTGTTTGATCACCATCACCGTTAGTTCCGTTCTGACCATTAAACATTAACAAGTCTGTATTAGCAGGAGCACCTGTAATTACAACACTGTCTAAACCACCAATTCTATTTTGACCGTCAACATACTTTTTAGTTGCCGCGTCTGAACCATCTACTGGATCACGCATTGATTTAATTCTGTTGCCGTTCATGTCAATAGCACCACTGTCAAGTGTACTATCGTTTAACATTTCAAATGCTACTACATCTGTTCTAATTGAATCTGTAGTTGCACCACGGAATACATTGTCTGCATAGTTTTTGTTAACACCGTCTGCATCTTGTGCGCCTGTCATTGAAATATTTGTAATTTTGTGCGAACTCATGTTAAGTTCACCAGCCATTTTATTCCAAGAAAGATTTGATGCGTTATAACCTGCTCTACTTAATAAACCAAATGAGCCACCGCCTTGTGAACCTGTTGTTGTCCATTCAGGGAATGTAGTTCCATCTTCGTGTTGTCCAATTACAGCACTGTTCAAGTAAGTCACAATTGATGCTTCTGTTGGAACAGCATCGTCTGATTTTCCTAACAGTTTATCGTCTGTTGAAAACTCATCAATAACAGTACCTTTTGTAAATCCTAATCCATCAACGTTTGTCAAAGAAATATTTGCATTAAGTTCTACAGATCCGTCACCTTGGTTAACACGGAAGAACTTACCTACTCTAAAGTTTCCGTCTTGGTCTGTACTTGCATAGAATACTCTACCTGCACCAATCTCAACTGCTTCTGACGCCTGATCAGATGCAAAGTCTGGACGTCCACTTGGTGCACCAAACACATTGTTTGGGTAGTTAGAGTCTGCATAATTACCCCAACCAATGTTTAGGAAATCGTGTCCTGTTGCTCTTAGTGTTGAAATTTTAGTTGTGACCTTAACAACATCACCATTAAATCTGTCTGCTGGGAATGTTAAGTCTAAACTCATTTGCTGGTAATCAATATTTGAATCACCAGGTTCGTTTGTTGTTAATCTTTCAACACCTAAAATTCTAAATACTTCTTGATCTCCAGTTGCAAATTGCAATGCTGAACTTGGAAGTACTCTTGGTGTATCTGTTAAGTTTCTAACAAAAACTTTTTTACCAATTGTAAGAATTACTTCTGCACCATCTGCAAGTGATGTTCCTGTACCAATTGCTAGTTGTTGTCCTAATTTTAATAACGCTCTACCACCACCTTTGGCCGTACAACCTGTACCATCATAATTTGGATTACCTTTTGCGGTTGTATCTAAAAATGTCGTTAGTGCAAGGTCTGTACACAATTTAAATGTAGTAGCACCTGTAGGTTTACAATAGTAAACACCATCAGTTCCTGTCATTCCATTTGCATCAGCACCTGAAATTGTGACTACTGAACCTTCTCTAAAGAAGTGTGTTTCACTTGTTGTAAACACTGCCTCTGCCGCAATACTAATTCCTGTGACTGAAACACTTACTTCTTCAACTTCGTCAATTGTATATGTTGTTTTGTCATCATTAGTTGCATACTTTGTAAGTGTGAACTTACTTCCTGGCATTGGAAAGTATTCAAAATCTCTAATAGGTAAGTCAGTAGCACCTGTGTTAATATCACCTGTCGCCGCAGGATCGTGTACCTTAAATGGTTGTGAATAATCACGTCTTGTTGAGTCTGCTTCTACTGTTGCATTTAATTCTCTAAAGAAGATTGATCCTGATTGAATATTTTCGTTTGGATCTGAACCTTCTGCTTTAAGAGCAAGTCTACCATAAGCATTAGATCCGTTAAGTGATCTAATCTGTCCACCGTTTCTTGCCCAGTATGCTGTATCACAATAGTATGTAAACACAGAAACTGTTTCAATTAATCCGTTGTTTGTAGCAACTAGACCATAACCATCGTTGTTAACTTGTGTAAAGTCGTTTGATGTCATGGACTTATTACCAGCAGTTTCAATTCTAATTTCCTCGCCTTGAGGAATAACACCAGCCGGTAGTGTCTTACTGGATGTAGTAATTTCTGTATCACTAGCAAGTGTTAGTTTTTGTTTGTATGTTGTTGGTGTATTACCATCACCGTCGTCAACAGGAGCAGTTGCTCCAATTACTCTATATGTTCCTTTTTCAGCACCGCCTAACCCTTGATATAAGAATGTTGTTGGTAGTTGAATTTTTCTTGTAAGACCTTTAAGTGTAATTTCAAAACCACTTGCAGGATCATCTACAACAGTACCATATTGTACACCAGCATTACCATCAACCAACTGTCCTGCACCACCTTGTGATGAGAATGAAGAAGCAGTTTGTACATATGGTGATTTAGTTAAAATTTGACCTTCAGGGTCAAGCACCATTAATGCACCTTGATGCCTTCTAACAGTAATGTTTCTTAAAATACAAGCATTGTTAACTAAGAACACGTCACTGTGTTGGTTAAGCATTTTAAGTTCAATAACTGTGTTATTTGGTATATCGTCTTGTAATTGTGTTGTAGTTGTTAAGTTAATATCGCTGTAAAGAGATAAATCTGCTCTTGTAAAATCTTCAACACCATCTGGATCAAAACTAATTTCTTTTACATAATATCGTGTGCCACTATATTCAAAATATTGACCCCAACGTGGATAGTAAACTAGATCTTTAAGTCTAATCTGTGATGCACCTGTTGCGTTAACACCACTAGTAGTATCTGCTCTTGAATATTGTGAGTCATAGTGATTTCTAAATCTTGCAATCTTAGGAGTACCAGAACCGTCATAACGTTTTTGATCACCTCTTTCAAATTTCATATCCAACGATCTTTGTGGAGGTCGAACACCTACTTTAGATTGAATAATTACTCGTCTAAATTCGTCACCTTTGATAGAGCAGTTCTCTGGAACAACAATAGGAGTAAGTTCTTCATAGAAACCTGATTCAACATGGATAGTCACTTCAGGTAATGGAACATTTTGTTCTCTACCTTGTCCACCAATCTTAGCAGGTAAAGCGCCAAGACCTGTTGTGATAACGTTAGTAATGATAGTCATTAGACTACCAACTTCACTACTTGCACCAGACTCAGCAACAACAGAACTATCAATAAATTGTGTTTCGCCGCTTTGGTTGCTGTATGGACCTTCGTATGCTGGTAAGTTGCCTAAGCCGTTATTAATAACGTCAGCAATCATATCCATATGTTCTTCAACAGTTGTGCTTGCCGCACTTTCACCGTTATTAGAAGTTATAACTTGTTCAGTTGTGCTTTGTAATGATGTAAACGCTGTGTTGTTTAAAATATAATTTCTTACAAGATCTTTAGCATAATCTAATGCCGCAACTGTTTGTGATTGTTGACCTGCAACATAACTTGTTGCACCGTCCCAATAACGAGATGCGTTTTCTCTAGATTGACTATTACCACCAAATTTAATATCAAATGCAATACCATCTAAAATAATTTTAACATCACGTTCACATTTTGCACTGTCGTATGTAAAGCCTGACCAAATACCTGTGCCTGCCGCAATTTGTTGATCAATATATGCAATAACTTCGTCTGCTACATAGTTTCTATTTTTAGTAATAAGGTCGTATGCATATGGATTTTGTGTATTAGAAGGTGCTACGTATTGTGTATTAGTTAAAACATAATTTTGAATTAAATCTTTTGCAAAGTTAATTGCCGCAACAGTTTCAGTTTGTTGTCCAGCAACTCTTGAAGTTGCTCCGTCCCAATATGAAGCCGCCGCATCTACAGTTTTACTATTACCAACATAAGTTAAATCAAAACTTACAGCATCAATAATTAAACCAATATCTCTGTAGCAGTATTCTCTATCAAATGTAAAGTTAGTAGCAAAGTCATCTGTGTTATCACCGTCATTAATTTCTGCTTCAATAAATGCTAGAGTTTCTTCTTGAATAAAACTTCTATTGTTTACAAGTAATCTGTTTGCTAATACATAAGTTGTATCTTCTGTACCATCAGCCGCCATATTAACTGTATATGGTCCTGGCTTTTGACCCGGTACAGGGAAAACAACATCACCGTCATATAGTCCCTGTTTCTTAAGTTCTATATCACCTTTAATAATTCTTTCTGCATAAAATGCCGCTTCACGTACATTGTCAAAAGCATATGCAAGTGAGCGACCAATTTGCTCTCTATCAACACCATCAGCAATCATTTGCTGTTCTGTACGACCTTCAGTACTTACAAACAAGTTCTTTTTACTTGTAAAACTGTTATTGTCTACGTACTCTTTTGTAGCCGCTTGTAAATCATTTGAAGTAGAAGAAGGTGTTTCAGACAGAATCAATGGTCCTGTCATTGTTTCACCTGCAATTCTTACTTTAGTGTCAGCATACTTTTTGTTAACTGCTTCGTCAGGATCATTAGGAACTCTTGGAACACCTGAATTTTGTAATCTAATTACACCAGTTGCAGTGTCACCAGCAACATCTAAGAACTTGTCATCTGCATATTTTTTAGTGACAGCGTCTTGATCTTTTTGTGGAGTGCCTAAGTTTTCAATTAAGAATGTTTGTGCATTTAAGTCACCACCAAGTTCTGGAGTAGTATCAAGTCTAATTTCAGTACCAGTAGTTCTTAAAATTAATTTAGTAGGATCAGATGTAAAGTCAATAGCAATACCTTCGCCTTCGACTGTTCTTTCATTAACAGCATCACCAGCAGTATTTGTTGCTAATATTTTATTAGGTGTAAGGGTAGCAGGAGTGTCGTCTAATGCTGTAAATTGTAGGCCTCCGCCAAGTCCTAATGATGCATAAATTTCAGTAAAGTTTTGGTTAACTTTATTAAAACCTTCTCTGATACTATCACCAGTTGCGTCATTACCTGTTGTACCAATGTTAATTATTTTACGTGCCATGTCTTAAAATCCTACTGATTCTCCGCAACCACAACTTGCAGTTGATTTAGGGTTGTTAATTGCAAAATATGATCCAAATACTTCTTTTTTGTAATCAATTGTACTTCCTAACAAATACATTATACTCGTTGCATCTATAGCAAACTTGCCTGTTTCAAGATCTATCGCTTCATCATCAGATTTAACATCGTCATCCAATGACCAATCATATTGAAAACCAGCACATCCGCCACCTTTCATACTCAATCTAACAACAGATTTATTATGCTCTTTAAGCATTGTATTCATGCGTTCTTTTGCATTTTCTGTTAGACTGACTATGCTCATGATAATATTTATGTTCTTTTTTTGTAAACCGAATGTAAATACGTTTATGTATATAAGAACTGATACAATAACAAAATCCTATATGCGTAAGTCTAAAACAGGCAAATACCACCCTTATACACGTAAATCACAAGTTATAGTGTTTAAGTGTGATCAGTGTGAGGAAGAGTTTGTAAGAGAAAAGGGCAAGGTGGATCCTAGACGTTTAAACAACAACTATTTCCACGTTTGCCCTGAATGTGATCCTAAACGTTTTGCTCAAAAGCGTGGTGTTGAGAAACGTTTAGTATGGAATATGCCTGTAAGCACAGACAAACCCATTGGTAAGATGTAATTATTCGGACTTGTAAATTGTCCAAGCACCGTATGCGATAGCCGCATAGGCTAGTAAACCTGCTAAAGGTTTAGCGATTAAAACAAGTACACCTAACAAGATTAACATTGCACCATCCCAAGATGTACGCTCTGTAAATCTGTCTGATACCCAAGATTTAAATTTATCTAACATAGTAATCTCCTTATTTTTTAGGTTTTACTTCTTTCCATAATTGATCAACCAATTTTGCTTTGGTTAATCTTTTGTCTAACTCGATGCCGTGGGCACGACCTAGTTGTTCTAGTTCTGCTTTTTTCATCTTCGTTAGTTCTGCTTTTTTCATTACAACAGGTTTGTCGAGTACTAATGATTCTTCTTTCTCTAAATCTGCTGGCATGAAAATACTTTTAAGCCACTTTAACATTGTTTTCTCCTATGTTTGTGTTGTAATATTTATAAAGTGCATGACTGGCCAAATTTTTTGCTTTACTTTCGACCATAATATCTGCACGATCCCAGAAACTCAATGCCCAATCGTTTACTGCATTGTTCCACATAAAATCGCTATGAGCACGAAGTTTTTGTTTCTTGTAGCCGTTCATTAGCAAATACTCCATATCAGGACGTTCATTGCTAGGCCATTCTGTAAGTAAATCTTCTTTGCTAACTGAATAATGTATTGTAGGACGCACACCACGCCACGAATCAATTATGCGATCAAATCTACGGTCGGTGGGTTGAATGTATTCTCCACTATTGACCCAGTGATGGTGTATGTCAAGAACGAGTGCGACATGGTTTGCAAGTTCGAGGCTTGCGTCGATGCCCCACGACATTTCGTCATTTTCGATTGTGATTGTGTTCCTTGCTTCGGGCGATAGTCTTGGTAAGACGTCGATGATGCCTTGTGGACCTTTTCGACCCGATATGTGTACATTGCATTTAAAGTCTTGAAATGTCTGTCCGTATCCCATCCAGCGTATGACATCCACATGATACTCAAACTCCTCTATACTTCTATTTACAATATCAGGATTATCTGACGCAAGTACAGTAAACTGACCAGGATGCATAGAGAGCCTAACATCCAGTTCACGAGCCTTTGCGCCGACGTGAGCAAAGTTGGTTTCACAATATTGTCGTACATCAGGCTTGCGCC
>Ga0255759_10000014_pt1 | contig 183828 bp, 123 predicted proteins | sample 101ome_20_FD_179959 | JGI IMG/M metagenome (GOLD analysis project Ga0255759, IMG submission 179959) | Coastal salt marsh microbial communities from the Groves Creek Marsh, Skidaway Island, Georgia - 101404AT metaG (version 2) | ecosystem: Environmental > Aquatic > Marine > Intertidal zone >... | reverse complement strand
TGTTACCACCACGTTGTTTACTTAGAAAAAAAGTTATTCCACCCGAATTATGTTCAGAACGCCCCTCCATTTTGGACTCTCTGAGGGGAGTGGACGCTGGGGTCTGCATAACCCAAGAATTTGATTCCAAACTCCTTGCCATAATCAGAGCAGCACATGCCTTGTTGGCTGCAGGTGATGCCGAGGCAGCAAGGGATCTCTTAGCCTCATTCTCTAGCCCAGGAGTTGATGCCCTTTGTTGAACAACTTTTCAACTCTTGAAAACCAAACCATGTTTTCAACTCTTGAAAACCCCCATGGTTCAGCCGAATTTGAGCAACCATCAATGGTTCGACCATTGCAAACCATGGGAGGTCGAAATGATGGGTATTGAGCGATTTCCTGAGGCAAAGAAAGACCTTAGAAGGGCAATCTTGCACAAAGACAGAGGTTTTGCGGTTCGTTTGACGCCAAATGGAAGTACAAGACACGTAAAAGTTGCAAATCTTGATCGGGATTGTCTTGCAGCATCGATTCCGAATTCGAGCCAAGGATTCATTTTGGTCGAAAGAGAACACCTTGAACAACGTGTTCAGATTTCTGATACCGAATCGTCAATCACGATCTCCGAAGAAGCTGCGATCCGCGCGATAGAAATGATTGATGCTGAGATTTCAGGAAACAAGAGATTGATTGCGAAGTGGAGAAACAAACTAGCGAAAGGGTTTGCAGCATTTGGACATAGTTTGAGAAGAATCTCTCGCAATCCACCCAAGTCGAAGCGGGAAAAAAAATTGGAAGAGGAAGTTAGACGTCTTCAAAAACAAGTCAACAGAGATTCAGGCACTGTTATTGAAATGCAAATTGCAGGTTTGATTCCAAGTAACAGCCGGCCACCAATTCCACTGAGAAACATCCATCAGATGCGATATGGTTGTGATTGGTTGTCAATCGCTTGGAAGAATGACAAACTCCATTTGTTCTTCATTGAATCGAACTTGACAACAACTGATTCAGTTCCAAGTCTCACGAAGAACGAGGCGAGAATGAGAGATGCAATCAGGCAAGGAGATGTGAAAGTTCGCTACTTCCATCACTGGGTAGATCAGGATGGAAAAACTCATTGGGATTATTGATCCAGTTTGAAAAAATTCTTCGAGGCACTAGTTGTCTTTTTTCGTTAATTCAACGAATTGATTGAAAAGATTGTTCAACAATCTATCAGCGAATGATTTCGAAAATCACTCCGATTTATCCAGTAATGTCTTTCTTAGTGTATCAATCAATCTCTTAATTTCGGACACTCTCTTATTTTTTGAGGTCACAAATTTCTCCAAATTTAATGATGGATGGCCTTCTAATTGCTTTTTCTTGTTTGGATTTTTGATATCAAGATTGTAGCCTCTTTTTTTCACATCTTCTATGCTAACAAGCCATGAATACTCGGTTTCTTTTCGATTATTCCACCAGTTTTTTTCCAATTCGAATTCTTCTATTTGCATTGGCCTAGTCTTCGAGTAGGCCTTGTAACCATCCGGAAGTGGGTGTTCAAAATACCAGATTTCCTTTGTTGATGTCCCTTTTTCAAAAAACAGAATATTAGTCGCAATCGTGGTGTAGGGGGCGAAAACAGTTTCAGGGAGTCGAACTATCGTGTGTAGGTTACACTCTGACAACAGCAATTCCTTAACCCTGGATTTTATTCCATCGCCGAAGAAAATTGTATCGGGTAAAACAACTGCAGCACGTCCCTTATTTTTGAGTAAATTCACGATGAGTACTAAGAATAAGTCTGCCGTTTCTTTAGTTCTATAATTGGCAGGAAAATTCGCTTCAATTCCATCTTCTTCAGTACCTCCGAACGGAGGATTAGTTAGAATGACATCAACTCTGTCACTATCGGTATAATCTCTCAACGGCCTAGATAGGGCGTTATCTCTGCGAATACCCCATGGGGTATCGATGCCATGTAGAATCATGTTAGTCATGGCGAGCAAATGAGGAAGTGGTTTCTTTTCAATTCCATGAATATTCGCTTGCAAAATACTTTCTTCTGCGGGAGTGGATATTTGTCTAGAACGAATGTGGTCGATTGCACCAGTCAGAAACCCACCTGTCCCGCATGCAGGATCAAGAATGGATTCACTCAACAATGGATTTACAATCTGGACAGCAAACTCAGTCGCTGCCCTAGGCGTGTAATATTCTCCAGCATTTCCCGCAGATTGTAAGTCTCTCAGAATTTGTTCGTATATGTCTCCAAACAAATGTCTTTTCCTACTGTCGTTGAAGTCGATTTTTTTCTCAATTACATTAACAACTTGTCTAAGAATTGTTCCAGACTTCATATACTGAAAAGAGTCATTAAACACACTAGAAATCAACATTTGTCTAGAACGCAGTACTTCATTATCCGAACTTAGTGGAATTATTTTCATCCCGGAGATTGCAGGAAATAAATCATCATTCACAAATTGCAGTAATTCATCCCCTGTCATTCCCTCATCATTCCCTGCCCATGTTCGCCACCTAAGGTCGTTTGAGATACGAGATTCACCGTCTGAGTTTAACCACTTGACATTAATTAGCGGTGAAATAAAATCTTGCTCTGTAATTTCCAATTCCAACTCACGGTCATCCCAAATTTTCAGAAATAACATCCATCCTAACTGGCCGATTCGTTGAGCGTCACCGTCAACGCCAACATCTTTCCGCATGATATCCTGTATTTCTTTGATTATATTGCTCAGCGCCATAATATCAAACCTCCATATTCACCAAAAACGAGTTCTTGACAGAGACTCACTCGCTTCTTTTTCGATCTGTCCAAAATTTTCAATATTTTCGATCAATTGCCAGATTTCACCTACTTTAGAAACGATTCTTTCTTGTTCTTTTGTAGGGGGGATTGGAACCTCTATTGCTGCAAGCCTTGTTGCTCCAAGATGCGCAATGGTAGTTTTTGTTGCAGCCTCTTTGAATCGGCCGGTGTAGAAGTAATGACGGAAAACAATGAACATGTATTCTGGCATGATGCCATCAAAACATCTGAATCGAAGTATACTGTTTTGGAAGCATGCAAATGGAAGTTCTTGATTATAAAGTGATGTTCTCCCAACCAGACCACCTTCATTTAACAAGAGATCCATGGGGCGTAAAGAGTATTTTTTCTGCTCCACAGGGTCAAAATTCATCTCTTTTACATCACTTGTATCAATAAATCCATCCTGGACATTTGCCACTCTCAAATACGGTGTCATGTGCGGACCTTGGTCATATTTTGGAGCCCTTTGTCTCCCCAATTGTATTTCTCCTGCGTCTTGGGTTTGAACCCAAATCCACGATTTAGGGATTTCAAAAGGTGTTGATTCAATGACTGGTACTTTTTTTTGTTTGGAAATAATTTTATTTTTTTCCATGTTCACTCTGTTTTCCTCAACTTTTTGCATCAGTTCTGAAGCATGTACGTCAGCTTTGTGTTGTGGAACTAAAATCCCTCTTATGGCTAAATCGAGTATTTTTGTTTTGAGCTCTTTGATGCCCTCTTTCGTTGAGCAGATTGATTCAATTGAGTTTAAAAAAAGTTGAATTTCCATAGCATTCCCTCACGCGTAGATTTGAGTTGTCAGTTTTGCAACTGCCTGTTCAAAGGATTTTTTCCCACCAAAACAATTTACCAACTCAACTGGAGTCCCTAAGTCGGAAAATGGATCAACTTTCAACACAGAAAAATCATCGCTTGGGACAATTCCGTCATCTGCATACTTATCGAGTAGAGAATCTAAAACTTGTCTTGCCAAATCACCATATTCCGTAAATACATCTCTTTTTCGCACTTCTATTGCACGTTCCTTTCTGGTAAGGGGTGGTCGATCATAGACGATATGACAAATGATATCGAATGGGTCCATGTCCTGTCCGAGTTTTTCTTTGAGTGGTTCAAGTAATAGCCCTCTCTCCTCCATCTCCTCAATTACCGCAGATTTGCGACCTGAGCTATTCCATTTACCGAGGAACTCTTCTAGAGTTTCATATTCCCCTTTAACGCTCGAACGGGTGTAATCAGTCAGAGACTCTGTGATGAATCGACCAGATACCGGGTCAAAGTATTGAACACGCTCTGCAATTACTTCTACATCCACTCCAGATACTCGATACTTTACATTGTTTGACCCTTCTATTTCCTCTCCTGAATCCTCTGAATTGCTTTTGATTTCAGGGCCCTCGTAGATAACTTCCGCTTCGCCATCCCATTCTGGATCTGCGAAGTTTTCAGTAGCCTTCTTGAAGTCCATTATGGTAAACCACCGCTTTCCAGATGGTTCATGAATACGTGTGCCTCTACCAATAATTTGTTTAAACTCAATCATCGATTCAATCCTCTGATCTAGGACAATTAGTTTACACGTTTTTGCATCAACACCTGTAGTCATCAGTTTAGAAGTGGTTGCGATAACTGGGTATCTTTCTTCTGGATGAATAAATGGTTCGAGCGCACGCTTTCCCTCTTCAGTGTCTCCGGTTATCCGTACGACAAATTTTGATGTGTTGTTTCTTTCCTCTGGGATCTGGACTGAGACTTCATTTGCTAATGCACTCCGCATTCTTTCTGCATGATCAATGTCTTCACAGAAAACGATGCATTTTCCATGCGTGTCTGTGTTTACCATATACTCTACTACGCGCTTTGCGACGAGATTCGTGCGTTGGTTAAGCACCAAAGTTTTATCCATATCTCGCTGATTGTATACTCTGTCCTCAATATTTTGGCCAAGATCGTCAACCATCCCAGCAGAAGGCCGCCAACCAATCAAGTCCCTATCGAGATCGATGCGGACAACCTTGTAAGGTGCAAGGAATCCATCGTCAATCCCCTGTTTCAACGAGTACGTGTAAACGGATTCACCGAAGTAGTTAGTAGTGGAGACATGTTTTTTTTCCTTTGGAGTTGCAGTTAAACCAAGATGTACAGCGGATGAAAAATGATCGAGGATTTCACGCCACGCACTCTCTTCCCTTGCGCTCCCCCTGTGGCACTCGTCAACAACAACAAGGTCAAAGAAATCCGGTGAAAACTGCTTGTAGATGTCTTTTTGTTCATCATTACCTGCAAGTGCTTGGTACAATGCCAGATAGATTTCGTAAGATTTGTCGACTGTTCGGTTCTTGACCTTCGTCATTATACCCCCAAATGGTTTGAAATCATTTGTACGGCTTTGGTCAATCAGAATGTTTCTGTCTGCCAAGAATAGAACTCTCTTCACTTTTCTCGCTTTCAATAGCCTCCAAATTATTTGAAACGCTGTGTAAGTCTTGCCTGTCCCCGTAGCCATTGTAAGCAAAGCTCGTTTTTTTCCACGAGCAACGGCCTCAACCACTCTTTGGATTGCAATACGCTGATAATAACGAGGCTCTTTGCCAGTTCCGTCGGTGTAGTATGGGTGTTTGACAACAGACTCAATCTCATCCGTTATACCTTTCCATGCTCGATATTTTGACCATAGTTCATCCGGAGTTGGAAATTCTTCAAGTTTTAAATTCCGCTCTACAGGTATTGACTGGCCAGTTCTATCGTGGAATACGAAACCATCACCATTTGAAGAAAAAACGAAAGGAATTTCCAGCATTTCGGCATATATCATGGCTTGTTGGAGCCCTCCCCCCATTGGTTTTTTGTTTTCTTTTGCTTCAATAACAGCAATTGGTAAGTTCTCTTCGAACGAGAGCAGATAATCTGCTCGTTTACGTTTTCCTCGGGATGATTTTTGTCCGCTAATGCTTATCCTTCCATCGGTGAAGGAATATTCGGTTCGAATTTGGGTCATGAGATCCCATCCGGAGTTTTGCAGTGCAGGCGTGATATACCTGTTGCAAATATCCTGTTCGGACAGTTCTCTCTTGCTGACCATTCCTGAGCCTCTTGATATTCCTCCGTGTGTGAGTATTTGATTCTTTAGAATCATATTCAGGAGGTCAAAATGTCTCCACCGAATCATAGCGTACCTCTATGTCGAGGCGCCTAATCAAAACCTACCTATTCAATTACTGCAATTCCAAGAGATGAGGGAACATTCAAACGGCTGGGACACAGTATCCTGTTCATGGCAAGGAAGATGTACTTCTCGGATGAATTAGACCCGTCGTGGCGAACAGCATGGAATGCAGGAAAACAAGAAAGCGAATTGAGGAACCATCGTGGTGGCACTTCAAGAAAAATTGCGAATGCTATGTTGTGGGTGTGTCTCGACTTCCAAGACCAAGGAATTCAGTCGATTGAGGATATCAGTCCCGATAACTGGTTGGCGTTGGTTGAGCGATGCCGAATGGGTTTGACTCGGAGCAAGAATGTCATCTCAGAGATGTCAATCAAGAAACGCAAGGAAGCCCTCATGCTTATGCTAAAGGCACTGAAGCTTCACTCAATTGTCGATTTCGTGGAGAAGTGGAAGCCAGGCGAGGACGAGAACATCATCCGCTGGTGGACCAATGAGGAAATGGAAGCAATGAACCAAACTGCCATCAAGATGTTCAACGAAGGAGACCGAATCGAGAGAGCGATTGCTCATTTCCTTCACTACACGATTGGCCCCCGACGATCTGACAGTGCATTGTTCACTTGGGAGCGCATCGACTTGGATGAAGGTATGATTCGCTTCCCAGCACACAAGAATCGGAAACGATGTCAGACGAAGATTGAACCAAGACTGATACCTTTCTTTGAACGTTACAAGGATATTGTGAGTAAGTGCAAGGACGGAGATGTGTATCTCTTCCCAAAATCCCGTGCACAGAAATCAGGCACTGATAAGAAGAACAATTTGCACATCACCGATGCAACAATTGCAAAATGGCTCGCATACGTTCGAGACAAGACCTCTAAAGAAGGCAACATAGAGATTCGAAAGTTTCCTTGTCACTCATATCGTCACAGTATCGCCATGCGATATCTCAACAGTGGTTGTCAATACGAGGATGTGGCTGGAGTTCTCGGAGATACAATCGCTACAATCGAAAAGCACTACTCTGAACTCATCTTCACTCCGGCACGTGAAGCAGCATGGAGAAAGGCACACTGTTTTGCGACGAAAATTTCCTCAGAAGGAACTGCCCAACCTGCATTTATCCTGCGAGACGGAGGTTTTAGGACGCACTCAAGTAACTTCCGAGCAGCATCCCATTCAGGGGTTATGGACTCTTCGAGGGTGGTGGACGCTGGGGGATTTGAACCCCCGGCCTTCTGGTTGCAAACCAGACGCTCTTCCAACTGAGCTAAGCGCCCCTTACAGCCGACCGTGTAGACACTTCCTTTTGAGTGTTTCATTGTGAATGCTCAGACGCAATCGATGGTTGCATCACGATCGGGACCAACACCAACACTCGAACATGGAATACCAAGGATGGATTCAAGTTGTCGAACATAGTCTTGTGCACCTTGTGGTAATGTTGAGATTCCAAGACCGTTCTCGTTGGCGTGCTTTGCAACGACGAGCCATTCCTCAAGGGATTTTGATTCAAATCCAGGGACGGTCATGTAAATCGGTTTACAGCGTGCAAGTGCGGATGCACTGCTAGGCATTTCAGTGATTTCAGCACCATCCAGTTCGTATGCAACACAGATCTTCAGTTCGTCCAAACCGCCAAGCACATCGAGTTTCGTCAATGCCAGTGAAGTGAATCCATTGATGCGGTGGGCATGGCGCATGACAACAGCATCAAACCATCCACAGCGTCGCTTTCGACCTGTTGTTGTTCCAAATTCATGGCCAACGGTTCCGAGGTGTTCACCAACACTATCTTCCAATTCGGTCGGCATTGCACCGTTTCCTACACGGGTGATGTAGGCTTTGGTGATACCGATAACATCGACGACGTGACCTGGATGAATCCCCGCGCCATGCGTTGCGTTTCCTCGTGATGTGACGGAAGATGTTACGAACGGGAATGTACCTTGGTCGATATCCAAGAGACAACCTTGGGCACCTTCAAGAATAACGTGCTCGCCTAGCTTGAGCGCATTATCAAGCATGAGGCCAGTGTTGGCAATGCTCGATGAATAAACAGAATGAATCCATTCGACTTCAGAAGCAAGCGTGGTCGCGTCAATCCGTACATCAGAGCCTGCTGCCTCGAGTGATTTATTCATTCGTTGTGTTGTTGTTTCAGCCCAAGAAGCATCTTGAACGACTTCAGCAATGTCACCAAATCGCAGACCAATTCTATTGATTTTATCCGAATATGTTGGACCGATTCCTCGCCCCGTGGTTCCAATTGTCTTGTCAAGACTGTCCATCGCTCGGTGATATGGAAGAATGATGTGCGCTCGCTCCGATACAAAAAGGCGGTTTCCTCGTGGGTCGTCTCCTCCAGTTTTGATCCAATTCTCGACCTCGGTATTGAGTACCCAAGGGTCGATAACCATACCATCTCCAAGAACGAGTGAGCATTCCTGACGAGTGATTCCAGATGGGAGGAGATGGAATTTGAGGACACGGTCTCCGATGACAACGGTGTGACCCGCATTGTTTCCCCCTTGGAATCGAGCGACCCAAGTTGCTTCTTCAGCCAAGCGATCGACAAGTTTTCCTTTGCCTTCATCGCCCCATTGCGCCCCTAGAATAACTGTCGCTGGCATGTTGTTCAAGCGAAACGAGTGAACGAATGTCTTTGAACTATACGTTACAACTTCATGAGTTTCTTGGGCATTTTTTGGGTTTATTGAACACATCTTCATATACTGTCGTTCAATCTTCTTTTTGTGGTGAAGAAAAGCCTTTACTTTCATAACAATCGAGGACTTGCTCGACAATGGAATTGATGCAAACAACACAAAAGTTAAAATAGTCTGGAAGACAATTACTATACCAGGAGTTGAGAAGATGAGTGCGAGTTTTGATAGCGGAAGCAAACTGCCCCAAAAGGATACAAATGTCTCGAGCGAACGGCGCGTTCTCGAAGGCCATACAAGGCCTTGCGAGGAATGTGCTGCGGTTGACTGGAGTCTTGATACAACTCGTGGCGAAGTGACATGCAACAGTTGTGGTCTCGTCGTTGAAGAGAACGTTCCTGACCCCGGAGCTGAGTGGACGCAGCGAGACCGTGGTGAAGACCGATCAAGAGTTGGAGCACCAATGACCTACACGCTCGCCGACCGTGGACTCAACACCACTATCGATGTTCGTGACTTGAACACAGGAGCCGCAAGTCGTCACGGAATTTCAAGCCAAAGTCGTCGAGAATGGCGTCGACGACGCATCATCGACGAACGTTCCAAGACACGCAAAAGTCGAGAACGAAACCTCGTCAAAGCCAACCAATTTATTCGAGACCGTTCACAACTTCCTGTTGCCCTTCAAGAGGAAGTTGCCAGATTGTATCGACGACTCTCTGACAAAGGATACGTGACTGGACGGTCGATTGCAGGCGTTGCTGCCGCATGCACATACCTCGTAGCAAGGGAAGAAAACGTACCACGTCAAATCCCCGACATTGCTGAACAATTTTCGATTGAAGAAAAGGAATTGTCCCGACTCATTCGGCAAGTATCGAGAATGCTCAACATGCACTCAATCAGTTCACCCGACCAATACTTTGACCCATTTATGTCCAAACTGGATCTTGCACCATCGATGCGAAGCCAGGTTCAACACCTTTGGTCTGTGATCAAACCACACGAGGATGTTTGGCAAGGAAAGAAACCGATGGGCGTTGCAGCGGCATTGATCTACAAGGCTTGCAATGAATCTGGTTCCCCAAGGACACAATCCGAGATTTGTTCCATCGCCAATGTCTCTGAAGTGACACTACGCGGTCTCCTCCGTCTTATTGAAGGGTTGATGACGCAACTTGGAGAAGGCTCACAACAATGAGACCCTAAGTTTCTTGAGGCAGTTCGCTTTCGGCCAACTATGGGATTCAAAGCAAAGGCTCGCAAGAATAAATCCAAAGCCTCTGAAGACGGTTCTGAAATGAAGAAATCAAATTCAGGCGAACTCCCTTGTGCAGTCAAATCCTGTGAACGATTCGCTGACAAGAAACTCGGTGGACGATCGCTCTCATTCGATGACTCTACAGAGATGTGGGGATCAGGAAATTTCGTTTCGGCAAAAGGAAGAGTTCGTGTGTGCAAATCCTGTTACCGCGCTTGGAAGAAAGAGAATAAGAATGATGACATGTATTGATTCACTTTCACTTTCATTTTCCACCCAAAAGAAATCAGGTATACCGACTGCACTCAGCAACAAGGTATGCGTAACAACCGAACCACTGTTCGTAGCCTCGTAACATCCCATGGAACTTGTCTTGCGATGAGTGATGGGCTGATCGTCTGGGAAACTCCAACAACCCGTAAAACACTACACCTGAGAACATCAGCAACAGCCATTCTCGGAGTGAAGGAGGATGACGTTGCACTCTCCAAACTTTACGTCGGAGACAAACTTGGTCAACTGCATATTGTGCAACTCCCTGAGTTTTCGCTTACCGTCACGCTGACCGTTAGCCATGTTCCATTGCGAGCGATGTGCATGAACGATCAGTCTGAACTTCTCATCGCAGATGCTGAGGGGCGTGTTTGGAATCTGACTAAGGATGGAAAATCCGGTCTCCTCTTCGAGACAAACCGCTCAATATCATCCATCCGTTCTGACGGAACAAAGATTCGTGTTCAATCCGGATGGGAACAATGCGTCTACAACCGAAGTGGTTCACTCTCAAATTTGGAAGATGCCTCGACCGCATTTGGAGACAATCTGATGCTTCGAAGGATGCGAGAGCGAAAAGCAATCGAAGCTCAACGTAGAGAAGCCGAGGCTCAATTGAGGCTTTTACCCTCTGCTTGATTCGTTTCCTGTTCCTTTCTCGGCCATGATGGAACTGGTTCGTGCCAGAGAGATGTGTGTGCAGGTTTTGGCCAGGATCGTGGCAAAACCCCCTGATTTTCAATGATGTCCTGAAGGGCAGTTATGTGTCGATCAATCGTCTCAGATATGTGTTCAACACCCTTGATGCTTGGTCCATGCATCGGAATAAGTTTCTCAGTACCAAGTGTTTTGACATACTCAAGACTTGACGCCCCATCGATGAGATTACCTGTAGGCACATCCCAACGCATTGGGCGATCTGCCCTCGGTAACAGCGCTCCGGCAATAACGGTCTTTGCAGATGGAATGTGAACGACCAGATTGCAACTGCTCGGACCTGGTGCTTCAACAATCTCAATCGATTCATCTCCAAGGTTTATCTCTTGTCCGATTTCCAGTTCGACTGCATTAGTGATTGGCATGTCGGAGTCGTACCTGTTTGCCCATGTGGTGAAAAAATCACCACTAGCCAATGAAGATGTGGCTGATGGATGTACCTTAATTGGAACATTGTCAAATCGTTCCGCAATGGAAGCACTACCCCCACTGAAGGGGTATCTTCGAGAAGTAAGGATAATTTCTTTGAGTTTGACTTCATTTCCGAGTTGACCTGCGATGCGCTCTTGTTGAAGCAATTGATACCATGCAGTTCCTGAATCGATGAGAATTGCTTCACTCTTTCCCATCAGAAGAACGGCATTCGCATCGTGATGAATCCCGGGGAGACGAACGATGCGCATGCGGCATGCTACTCTCTCAAGTGTTTGAACCATGGCATCGAGATATCTCGATTCAGGTGGTTGCGGTTAAATAGAGGAAGTTGGTCGCAATGCCATGGCACGATTCCCTGAAGCAGAGGCTCGTATGCTTCAACGCAAAATCTGCATGAAGTGCAACGCTCGAAACGCTGTTCGCGCAGCACGTTGCCGAAAGTGTGGCTACAAAGGTCTCCGCCCAAAGAACATTGAGCGAAAGGGTAACTGATCATCAAGGTAGCACCAATGGCAACAAAGACGCCATTGGATCCCCAATCAACCAAAGTGGAATGATTGCTGGGAACAAAAACAACAGGAGTGGTAGTTTCAAACTGACCCATACTCGGTCTGCACCATATGCTTCCAATCGTTCGATGTGCTCATTCAGTTCAGTTTCTGTTGGCGTTTTGCGTGGTGCACGTTTTCTATGATTCAGAACAGACTCACCACTCGGCAATTCCATGATTTCAGTGAGAATCCAAACATGGCGCTGGCGAACAGACGCTAGCGGAACAGAAAGTGCCATCCAAGACATCATCAAATCAGATGCATTTCGAACCGAACCATTGACAATGTTCCGAACAATCAAAACGAATGGAATGAGAAGGAACAAAAATCCACCCCAAATCAACAAACTCAGCGATGGTGGTAAGTGCAGAACAATTTCTTCCATGGAAGAGATATTGTGCACCGGAACTTCTGACCAGGAAGGGAAAAGAAGCGTTACCCACATCAGAGCTTTCGCATCGGCTCCGCCATGAATGAATCGAAGTCTCCATGCTAAATCAATAACAAAGAGCGTGAACAATGCTCCAATGTATGACCACCAAAGCGTTGCATCAAGTGTAGCATCACCGATGAGAACGTCAAGAGGTGAGACCTGCATGAAACGTACAGCTCCTGCAACCAATCCTACTGCGGAGAGAAGATACCAAAAAAGGACGATTTGATCGATTCGATTCCCTTGACGTGCATCTCGAATCGTTGGTCGCCCTATGACCGAACCACTCGCATATGCAAGAAGACCTGAGGCAGTCAACCAAACCGACCAATGCGGTGACTGCATCAACAAATCGAGTGCCCATATGAATACAATCGGCTTTGTCCAGACAATCCAATGCTCATTGGAAACTCGACGCTCTTTGTGGTCAAACCACGCAGCCCATCCCATGCAGAGCAGAAGAACACCCATTCGAGACCATCCAAGTATGAGGTCTGAATCGACATCCATTGAGATGGCCATGTCGCCAATGGACTTAAAGACGGTCCACGATAAGGTGACATTACAGGGCATTCCTAGGGGCTAATATGATGGACGTTGAAACAAGACTACAGCAGGTTGCTACAGTCATCAATCAAATCGATGACCCTAAAGTTCCTCGAAACATTCGAAAACAGGCAAAAGAAACCTGTGAAAATTGGTTGCTGAATAAGGGCAAAAAACTCGACGTTCGTATCGCAATGTCGCAATCGAAACTTGAGGAACTCTACGAAGATCCAAACATTCCACCAGAATTCGGAACCCTGATTCTCATGATCAATACCGAACTGGAGAAGATTCTCACCGATATTCTGTGATTATTCTTCCTCGTCAAGTCGCTCGTAAATGGATTCTAAGACCATGCGATTCGATTTCTTGAGTCGACCAGCTTCAACATCAATGTTGTTCAATTGCAAGATATAGGCGTCATTGTCGTACAATGTAGCGGCTTGTTGGATGTATTGCAATTGTTCTGGAGTAACACGATTTCGTTTGAGTGAACGTTCAATCGCATGTTTCGCAGCCACCTTCGTCATCTGACGGTCGGTTAATCCGAGAATACGTTGGATTTCTTCCAACGAGCGACTCTCATGACTTGAGATTCGACCATCTTTCATGGCTTCTCTCCATGCCTCGTCAATGGATGGAGCACGCTCAGCAAGAAGAATGGCAATTGGTCGAGTTGGCTCGATGTTTTCGAGTACGATCTTGAAGATGACTGTAAACGGAACGACAAGAACCATTCCAAGGATACCCCATACCCAGTAGGAATATGCGGTTGTCAGAAGAAGCAAAACTGGCGAAATATCGAGGGCTCGTCCAGCCCACTTCGTTTCAATGATGCTTCCCCAAAGTTGTTGATTTGAAACAAGTAAGATCAACATGACAAACCATCCAGCCGGAGAGAGGGTCACAAATCCGAGAATCAGCGGTGGAATCGTTGCAATCAATGAACCAATGTAAGGTACGTAATTGAGAATGAAAGTGAGCAAAGCCCACGTAAACCACAAATCGATTCCAAAGATGAAGAGGATGATTGCTGTAATTCCTGCAGTACCCAAGCCAACGCCGGTTTTGACAACTACATACGTATTGATACTCTCCTGAATCTGGATCTGCATATCTTGAACACGACCTGAGACACCACCAGGCCAAGCCCTCTCGATTCGGCCTGGCAAAAAGTTCGCTTCAAAGATGATGAAAATAAGGAAGAAGGTCACTGTCAAACCCATCCCAAGCAGGCTGCCTACACTTGACACCACACCAGCAACAAGATCGGCAATGCCAGAATCATTCGAAAGAAGACCCATCTCAGCGAGATCTTCAGTAATTGTTCCATTGGTTGAATTCAATGACTCAGATATCGAAGAGCCGACAACAGGGGTTCCTTTGAGTTGGTTCCAACGCTTGTCCAATTTCTCATTGTACTGCTTGATCCGATCGTCATCATCTGCAAGATCGCTCACTTGATCAAAGGCAAGAAAACCTGCGGCGACGATAATCAAAAATGCAGAGAGAATCATCGTAACGTAGGAGAGACCAATTGGGAATCCGTTCTTTGACAGATAATCCGCACCGGGTTTCAAGACAAAATAAATCCCCAATGCGATAAAAAATGGCTGGAAAATGCCTTTCAGTTCAATCATCCAAACAGTGAGCAATGTCAGGAGAATGGCAGCAAATGCAAGATTGCCGAGTCGCTTGTGAAACGTCTCGTTGTCAAACACAGACTCTTGGCCGTCCATGCGTCGCTCTCATATCCTTCACGTTTGAATTTATTGTGATGTTTGTTCTGAGGCTACAAATTCGACTTTGAAGGAGAGAATAAATGCCAACATCATCAACAAACCACAGACGTGGAATGCTGTGTGGTAATCAAAAAATCCTGTACGTTCAACGGTTATTGTCCAAACATATCCCCCTGTCAATGGACCTAAGATTCTGGCAAATGAAGAGAGCGATTCTTGTGATCCCATCACAGCACCCAATTCATAATCATCTTGCCTAGCAAGTGATGTTAGAACGGTACTTGAGGATGGTTGGAATAAACCATTACCAATTGCAATACATCCTGTGATGAGGAGCATCCATGCCCATACGAAATTCAGAGTCGAATAAGGAACCAACACGAGTCCAAATCCTGACAAAACGGTTCCGAATCGAAGGATAAAGAGTGAGCCATACTTTCGAGTCAACGGGCCGATGAGTCCTCCTTGCGTAAAAATCCCAAGGATGCCGATCAATGCGAAAATTCGTCCATTGTCTGCCTCACTAAACCCAAGTCCGCCCTGGGAGGGGTCCATTTGTGTGTAGAGAATGAAGACTGCGTGCATGACGGTAAACCCAAACATGTAGAGAAATGTGACCCACATGAGAGAACCGATGTTCTTCGTTCCAAGCATTCGCTTCACATTGGAAGCAGTTCGCTTCATCGTAGCCCCCCAAGTTTGGGTTGTACGACTTGTTCGAGATTCTGGTGCAAGGGACTCTGGCAGATATTTGAATGCAAGAAGAAGTGAAAAGATGGAGAGAACACTTGCCAAGATACAAGGAAGGAGATAGGGGTGCGTTTCAAAAATCGTATCAGTAAAAAAACTCCAGCGTTCAGCCGGAGAAGATAATTCTCCGCCCAAGAATGGCCCAATGGTAAACCCTAATCCAAAGGCTGCGCCAATGAGACCCATTCTCGTTGCAAGTTGTTTGGGGGAACTAACATCTCCGATGTACGCTCGAGCAACAGCGATGTTACCGTTAAACACGCCTGCAAGAAATCGTGCTGCGAGAGCCATCATGAGCGTGTTTGCAAGACCAAACATGGTGAAGAAAACCGTATTGCCAACCAATCCGATCATCAAGACAGGGCGACGTCCAATTCGATCGCTCAATCCACCCCAAATAGGTGAAAACAGAAATTGTGCAGCAGAATAGGATGTCATGAGTAGACCAACCCAAATGCCAATCGAGGTAATGTTCTGATCTGCGGCTAAATCCTCAACGAGATACGTGAGGAATGGAATAACAATTCCAAAGCCAATCATATCGATCATGGTGACGAGGAAGAGTACAACCAAAGCACCCTTACCGGCATCGATACCGGTTGAAGGTTTAGCCTCTTCATCCATGTATTGCTGGAGTACGTCTACTCTTTGAAGTCATGCTTCAGAATGGTGTTCAAATTGAGGTTGTTGGACCTGAGAGGTCTGGCGTCAAACGGTCAATAACGGACCCAAGCCGCTCGACGAGGCTTTGCTTTTGATCATGGGTAATGAGCGCATGCTCCATGACTTCATCGAGTGTATCGACGGCGATGACCTCAATCTTCCCTTCGAACTGCTCATCGAGCAGGACATCCTGCATGTTCGAACGAGGAATGACGACGGTCTTGACGCCTGCTCGGGCGGCAGCTTCAATCTTCGCCGTGACGCCACCGATTGGGAGTACTTCTCCTCGAACGGAAAGCGAACCTGTCATCGCAAGGTCTTGGCGGATTGGGATATTCTCAAGTGCGGAGATGATTGCAGTTGCGATGGTAATCGACGCTGAGTCGCCATCGACACCGTGTGTGTCAACGAATTGGATGTGAAGATCGTAATCAGATACGTCTTTTCCAGTAAGTTTCTTGATAACTGCACTAACATTGGTTACACTTTCTTTGGCAAGATCGCTCAAGCCACCCGTTGCGTGAATCTTTCCGCCACCACCCTGCGATGGAGTGACGAGTGCTTCGACAGGAAGCATGATTCCAGAGAAGTCTGAGAGGCCGGAGTTTGCACCCAAGACTGCGAGGCCATTGACACGGCCGACTCGGTTTCCGGAGTTAACGATAAGCGCATAATCCAAGCGGCGTTCAATCATACGGTCTGCTACTTGTTGTTCGAGTGGCTTTGCAATCGAGCGTGCACCGAGAACATGAGCATCGGTGACATAGGGAGCACCGTCCTCTGCAGCGAGGTCTCCAGCGATTCGAACCAATCCACCCAATTCACGGAGTCGGAGAGAGAGTTTGCCTCGGCGACCAGCACGTCGCTGTGCTTCGCGAAGAATCAATGAGACACCAGACTTATCGAAGTGAGGAATCTCTCGAGTCGTGCCCAAATCTCGACGTACTTCTTGTGCTATGAAGCGAATTAGACGCTTTCGGTTTCGGTTGGTGTCAGGCATTTCAGAATTGACGTAGACCTCATATCCATAGCCTCGGATACGACTTCGCAAAGCAGGGTGCATGCCTTGGATAGCATCGAGATTGCCCGCTGCAATCAAAATGAAGTCGCATGGCACCGGTTCGGTCTTTGTCAGCGCACCTGAGGAGCGCTCTGAGCGACCGGAAATGGGGAAGGCTCGCTCCTGCATAGCAGTGAGCAGTGCCTGTTGCTCTTCAAGGCGAAGAAGGTTGATTTCATCGATGTAAAGAACGCCTTTGTTGGCTCGGTGAATCGCACCAGGTTCGACTCGATCGTGTGCAGGTGTTTCCATACCACCAGATTGGAACGGGTCGTGACGAACATCACCTAGGAGAGATCCGGACAATGTTGCAGTTGCATCAACAAAGGGTGGGCGGTCATCAAGTTCATGCTTAACCAATACCTTTGGAATACGTCCTTCATCACCAGAACCAAGACGGCTACGGATGAACATGTATCCGAACATGAGGAGGAACATACCAAACAGCAAGGTGAGGATGTCACCACTTGGAATTGCAACGATGACGAGCAAAAACGCAACGGCACCGAATCCAATCAGCAACATTCGCTGAGCCTTCTCTTTCTGCTCACGAATGGCTTCCTTCTGAATACGTACAATGCGTTCTGCACGACCTGCAGGGACGGAACGAACACGAGGTTCATTCTCATCGTCTTCGTTAGGATAGACGAGTACATCCTCGAGTTCATCTTGTGGCAAGAGGTCGGTCATCGAACGAGCAAGCATGGATTTGCCAGTACCTGGGTCACCGATCATGAGCATGTGACGACGTTGCTCAGCTGCCTTACGAATAACGACAGACCCTGCTTCCTGTCCAATCACTTGGTCAACAAGGCGTTCAGGAATTGGGACATCCTCTGTTGTTTCAAATTTCACGTCATTAATCCACTGATCAATACTTGATGAGAGGAGTTCATCGCTGTCATTTGAGGGCTCAGGAGCCCATACAGTGACCATCTCAGAGTCATCCTCGTTGATGACATCCTCCATAGGGTCGCCCTCTGACATGATGTTTCCTCGCTCTCCTCCCCTTTAGGACTTTAGCATAAGCCATGGGGATGCAACAATTGCTCTATTGCTGCATTTGGTCGAGATATTGCTGGCCGTAGTATTGCCACTGCTCCATGGTCCATCCTGCTGGAAGGCCACTTGGTGGCAGCGGTGGTCCTGCGACGACGGGTTGAATTGGAGCAACTGGTTGAGGCATTTGTTGTTGGAAGATCGGTGCAGCACCACCGTACATTGAGTTTGCAACGGTGTCGTGAATCGGCAATGTACCCTCAGACCATTGTGCTTCTGAGTCGTAGAGTTTGGTCTCTTCACCACGGCGCATCATCAATCCAAGCGCCAGTGCGACAAAGATAACGCCTGCAACGATACCGAGAATGAGCATCCAATTGGTGTCATCGGAAGATTCCTCAGACGCTTCGCCAGACTGCATGTTTTCGAGTGGACAGTCGGCACGAGGGTCGTCGCAAGCAGCGTCGTATTGCGCTCGCTTCTCCGTGAGGATCTGTGCGATTTCTTCCCTGTAAGCCTCATTCATAATGGTCTCATCTTCTTGCTCAGCCTCAAGGGATTCGATTTCCTCTGTCAACTGATCAAGGTAGGAGGTGAACATTTCATCGTCCATGTCCGCTGGTGCGGGGAGCTCCTCGAGGATGTCCCATTTCACTGCAGCAACGGTCTTGTAGTCATCTCCGTTTGTGTCAACTGCTGTGATGGTGAGTTGGTAGTAGTCCTTGTACACGGAACCGGACGGACGAGCACTTTGATCCGGCATGAAGATCGAAGGGATGTCCAATTCAGTTGACCATCCGACCATCGAACGAGTGATGTCAAGATTCTCTTCGTAAAGACCATCACACGTTCCTGTTTCATCGTTGCAGATGTTCCAGGTTGTTTCGATAACGGTGAACGTTGGTGCAATGTCCGTCAAGAAGATGTTTGCCGTTGGTATTTGGTCGATGTAGGTGTTGTCCATCTGTACGTAGAAATGACCGCTACCATCGTCAACCTTGGCGATGTAAAGTGGGTAGGAATCGAACACATCGACTGTGATGGTGTAGGTGTTGCTGTCGTATCGGTCAATGGTGTTCATCGTAACCGTGTGAAGTCCAGATGTCTGGAAGTTCAGCGTCATGGTACCATCGATTGGGTTGTACTTTGCAGCACCTTGCTCATCAGAAGAGACGGTGATGAATGCCTCGTTTGATGGGTCATCAACATCATTCAACAACGCCATGAGGTTGATGACTCGCTGGGTACCGAGTTTGAGAGTTGTCTCCTCAAGACCAGTGAGATCCAGTCGTGGTGCGTCGTTGATCGGGTTAACTTTCACGAGCAGTGTTTGGTCTGAGAATTGTTCGCCATCACTTGCACGAATAGTAACAGTAACCTCGCCGTTGACGTCGTCATCAATGGTCTCGAAAACGATGTTCGTTAAGTCAAGGTAAACATCGAACACATCCGTATTCGAGGTTGAAATGATTTCAAGCGACAAGGCTGATGCAGAAGCTGAATTGCCCTCATCATCTGTATCCGAAAGGAATGGGAGCAAACTGAGTGTACCCATTGAACCCTCATCGACCACTTGTGTTGGCAAGGCTTGCCAGCGAGGTTGGCCATTTTCAATAACGTTGAAGAGCAGGGTTCCGTATGGGAGTTGTCCTTGTGTTGAATAGTCGCCACCGTCATCCATGAAGATTTCAATGCCCTGTTGGCCGAGTGGACATCCCTGAGTAGGGCTCCAAGCGAAGAGGACCTCAATTTCAGTTGTTGTAGGATGCCATCCGACGAACGATGCATCATTGCTTGTAATCGTCAAATCCGAAAGCGGCGTCTCCGGGTCTGAAACGATTCCCGTCATGTCGACCTTGGTTGAGATATCACACTGGACAGGACTAACCTGGTTTGGTGTGATGGATGGTGGTGCGTTCATGAGATTGAATACTTCAGTAGCGACAGACCATCCAGAGGTCTGGCCGCGAGCGTCGACGGTTCGTGAACGAAGATCGTACAAACCTGCAGGCATTTCCATAGTCGGAAGAATCGAGTATTCCCGTCCTTCGTTGGCTGAACCGAGGTAAAGGATGTTTTCCCCACCGGTGACAACATCGCCGTTCCATTGATTCATTCCTGCTACGGAAATCTCGACATCAAACGTTAGCGTGTCAATGCTGTCGACGTTGTCGTCTGCATCACCCTTGGCAAGAACAGAGAAGTACTGGCCACGATTAATGTCGGACGTGCCGATAACTTGAGGTGTCTTCGAAGTCGGAGGACGGTCATGATCGAGTTCGGTGGTCGCTTGGTTGTTGGAGACAACGCTCTCACCAGAAGTTGAAAGTTCGACGCCGAAGACTGTCTTCCAACCGTTTGATGGAAGAACGCTGGTATCGAACGTGGTTTGTGCGGTCATGGAACTGGTTGCGCCGCTTGTAGCAAGCGTGCTGATTTGCGTACCCTGACCGATGTAGTTCTTGTTACCGCTGAGAGTATAATAGAAGTCGACTGTACCGCCGCTGTTGTACTCGAGATCGCCTGTGTTTGCCACGGTTGCATCGAGTGTGATGACGTCACCGAGCATGTATGATGCGCCTGCAGGGCTCGTTGCTGTAAAACTCGGGATGGAGAGATCCATCTTTGGCCCCATGGTTGAGTCAATAGCGTGGTAGACGTGCGGACTGGATCCACCGACTGAAACGCTGTTACCGCTCATCAATACACCCACAACGATTGCCTTGCTAAGTCCACCTGGAACGACGGCTGCAGGGACGCTCGTCCATGAGACTGACTGAGATGTGGCGGTAGGTGTAACACTAGCGAAGGCGCTACCTGAACCAGAACTCTTTGATTTGTAGGTGTCACCAGCGGTTAGCCAAGCCATCCAGCAGTTGTATCCGTGAGGGATTCCCGATGTGTAGGAATAACCAGTACAATCCTTGTCGACAAGAGCTGCATAGAGTTTCATGTTGCTTGCAGCGCTTCCCGAACCCGTGTACTTGTACGTGATGTCGATGTTGTAGTTGGTACCAGATTGGCTGATGGAGGCAGTCATACCGTAATCATTGACAGTGCTGTGCATTCCACCGCCGCTGGAGAAGAGGGAGTCGTAGGTATCGTAGTTGGCCGATGCACCGGATTGCCGCTTGTCGGTGCGGTCACCAAAGTAGGCATCGGGTGCGCCACCGGTGGTCCATGCCCAGTTGTAGGGTGCAACGTTGCCAGCCCGGGCGGTGTCGGTATCGCCGTAGGATTGGGACATGTATGTCACGTACACGTATTCATCGGGGAAATTCCCCTTGAGCAGGTGATGGGTATCGGAGCCACCGCCGGTCTTGGAACAGTGTCCGCAATTGTCGGAGGAGATGTATTGGGCAAACACCACGTGGCCAGGACTTGTGGCTGATGATGGATTTTGGATGACGATTTCTTCATCCAAGAGTTCTGGTTCAAGACCGTTGTACTCAGAGGTTAAACCTGCCATTAAACTTCCAAGAAACAGGAAGACGATGGTAAAAGCCATGGTTCGGACACTAATTTGCATGGTAAACCGATGACCACTCGATATATAATGATAGTCAGTTCTCGTCTGGAAATTATTATTGTAAAAATTTCATTTATTTTGCAAAAACCTGATGTTCAAGACCGCTTCCGACACCCATGGCAGACTCACCCCTCGCTGCACTGGTCGAGGAAAATGGACGTGTACACATTATCGCATTAAGCGATGAGAGTTTGAAGATCAAAGGAATCGGTGTTTTCAATCCACATGCAACGCTCGATGGAATCGAACATGGACAAGAAGTACAAATCGGTTCGAAGGTCTTTACACGCCTTCCACCGCGATTGCCTGAACTTGTCCAGGGGATGAAACGGAGAGCCCAAACGATCGGGTCCAAAGATGCGGGCGTTCTCATCGCTCGCTTAGGAATCGGCTCGGGAGATGTTGTTTTGGAGGCAGGGTTAGGTTCGGGTGGCCAATCAATGCATCTTGCACGTGTACTCGGATCATCGGGACATTTGATCACCGTCGAACCGAGAGAGGAGCACAGTGATGTTGGCCTAGAGAATCTCGCCACGTTATCAAAGGCCATCGGGGCGTTTCCACAACATTCACATGTTCATGGTCGAATCGAGTCTTGCGTTGAAGAAATTCAGAGCATTTCCAAACACGTCGATGCGATTCTCCTCGATCTCCCTGAACATCCGGCTGCGATTCGCAGCGTTGCACCGTTATTGACGATTGGTGGAAGATTGTCTTGTTACTGTCCTGTTTCGAGCCAATTGGAACAGGCATGGGCTGCCTGTGAAGAAGTTGGACTTGAGATTGAATGGGCAGGCGAAGTCATCGAACGAGAGTGGGGGAAAGCCAGCAAAGGTGGCGTACGACCAGTCAACGGGCCATTCGGCCACACTGCTTTCCTTCTTATTGCTCAACGAAAGGCGTGATCAGAACTTTGGTGCAGAACCATATTCAACAACACGGATGCTTGAGTCACACGTTGGACAAGTAAATCGGAAAGGTGGTTCGTTCCCACCGGGAACGGCAAGTCGGGCATCACATGAAGGACAAGATATTCGCCTGTTGGTATCCATTCTGCATTCATTTGGACCAAGTGCATATTGCTTGGTCTCTTCTTCTTCAACGTCCTCTTCTTCATCGGATTCTGTTGCTGGAGTACGTGGTTTTCGATATCGGAGAACCATCAATGCAAGAGCGAAAAGAACGTATCCTGCAGCGAGCAATTGTAACGTTGTCTCCCGTCCAAGCTCCATTCCTAAGAGCGTTAAGCCCTGTGGAGGAAGAGATTCTCCCTCGACTTGAATTTCAAGCGTCTCGGATTCAGCGTCAACGCTGCTTCCATCGATTTGTACCAAGGCCCTGATGCGAAGTTCAGCATCCGTTTCATCCATGGTTAACGAATTGAAACGAACCACAAAGATCTCCGAAGCCCCAGGCTCGAGCGTGAACGCATCGGTGACTTCTCCCAGAGTGTTGTTCCATCGGATATCGAAAACACCATCACCGACTCCAATCATGGTCAGTTTTCCAGAGATTCCAATGTTGGCAAGATTCGTCACGGTGATAGTGGTGGAAGAACCACCGAGGTAAGGAATCGATAACGTTCTGTCATCGATGCTGATGGCAACGACCGAAGAAGAATCCCACGTAGCATCGATGGTGTAAACGACGACTTCGTTCTGAAGAGCGTCCGAACGAGCACTTGAAACCGCACGGAAACTGAAAGCATTGGTTCCAGCGAGAGCATCGTCTGGAACCTCACAACTCCAAGGCAATTCAAGCGACGATGCTCCAGGTTGCAACAGGACTGAAGAGTCGAGTTCACAATCCAAACCTACCGAAGAGAGAGAAAACACATCAACGCTGTTCCCAGTGTTCGTGACAATGAGTGTACCATCAATGGAACCGCCTGCCTCTGAGACCGAATTGTCTGCAAGCACGGTTAGATCTGAGCCAGCAGTCATTGGAATCAGTGTCAGTAACGCTACATCGGTCGATGATGAATCAAGTGTTGAGGTTGCAACGATGTTGATTGGCAGACCGCTTGCACTCGCTCCAGCAGAGGTTTCACGGACACTCAACACAACGCTTTCGGATTGACCGATGCCGAGATTAACAGATGTTTTCGAAAGTGAGAGTTCAAAATAATTTGAGGTCTCACCTGCACCGATCGACAACAGGAAGGTGTCTTGGAGCGTTCCAATGTTGGTCACTTCGATGGTGACGTTTGTTGCAGCAGATGGTCCCGCGATGATTTGATTGGTGTTTGGGCTGAGTTGGGCGAGTGTTCGATCGACGACTTGCAACTCAATGGAGAGGGATGTACTGGCCGAGTCAGTGAGCAGTTGAAGGGTCAACGAGTCCGTTCGAGCACTCGTAGCAGCGGATGCTGAGACATTGAGCGAAACGTTGTATGTCGCTCCAGGTTCGAGGAGATACCCATCCACATTCGGCAGTTGTGCATCGACGCCACCAGGGAGTCCTGAAATGGTGAATGTATCGAGTGTGATGCTCGAGGTGCCATCGTTTTCAATGGTGAGCATGACCGAGGCATCTTCGCCTGATTGAACGACAATCCTGCCGTCCAATGGACCCATGAGGCTCAGACTTGCTTGCTCTTGAACATCGAATTGCAAGGTGAGATTCTGACTTGCGAGAGAGTCGTGCGTCACGGTTACAATGCGGTCAAGCAGACCGATAGACCCCTCGGAAGCGGTTGCCTTCAGCGTCCACACTGCCGATGCATCGGCTGCTACGGAGACACTTGAGGCGCTCTCTAACATCAATGATACAGGTGAGGTCGCATCACTGTTGATTTGCAAAGAGAACGTTTCTGTTTCACTTCCTGTGTTGAAGACGCGAACCTCCAACATCGTTTCGGTCTCAGGATCGATGACGACCGCACCGTTTGGACCTTGCAGAACGAAATCAATCTCGCGGTCTACTTCAAACGAGAAGTCTCGAACAAACGAAACCGATGCATCGGAAGCGAGGGTTGAGGTGAGTCGGAGCGAACAAACATCACCAACACCGGCGGTTGTTCCGACATCGACTTGGAAGGAAAGATCATCACTTGCATCAACGTTCAGTGTAGAGGAATACGATAACAGAGCTGCCGTGCACGGACCTGATAGCACGGACAATGCATACTCAAACGATGCATCGGTCGTACCAATGTTGGTTAAGCGAACTGAGGACGTGGTTTGCTGACCAGGTAGGAAATCATCGTCTGCGTTCAGGAAGTCAACTTGAAGGTCGTAATTCGGTTGAACATCGATAACCATCAGCGTTGAAGTCGTGATGTTTCCAAACAATGAACCAGCATACAGTCGAACGCCTGTTGCTCCTGGACCGGCATCCGAAGGAATGGATATCCTGAGGGTGGCCGTTTCTTGACCGTTTGCTGAGAGATTCTCAATTTGGTCGTCCAGCCATCGCACTTCCCAACCTGCTGGGAAACTCGAATGTTGACTCATTGCCTGAATCGTTCCTGACGACTCCCAAGGGTAACTGTATGCAGAGGTTCCGTTGAAAACTACCTCTGCTGCAGCTTGTTGTAATGTTTGGCGAAGTGTTGAATCCATCGTCGTATTGTCGGTTAAACCAACTGGAGAGTCGCCGGTGAGGGATGCGAACAACACACAGGCTGCCAAATAAGAACCAGATGTTGACGGATGGCTTCCATCTGAAGAATACAGACCGTAGAAGGTTGAGGTTGGCGACAAGGGGTTGCCACCTGATGCAACGATGGAATCGTGGATATGTTTGAAGGCAAGACCAACTGGTGCAATGTAGATTTCAGCAGAGGTCGACAGTGAGATGTTGTCTCGATAATCGATGTATCCATCTTCGAGACGATCTTGCATGACTGTATAATTTGGATAGAGTGTTGGATTCATGGCATCGCCGCTCCGACGTCCCCATGTCATCATGAGCATCATTGCAGCCCCCTCGGAATCGATTCGATCTGCAAGATGGATGCTTCCGTTCTTACTCGCAAGCCAATCCGAGTTGGTACGGAAAAACCCTGGGATTTGTGACTGATCTTGAACGATTACAGTATCCCAAACACCCGAAGCAAGTGAAAGATTTTGCGAACTTCCAGATGTATTGACGTCGTCCCAGTGATCTGCAATCGTCCATCCTCCAGTCGTGAAATCAGAGGTGTTGCTCGGGCTGTTGGCACTTCGGAGCAATTCTTCAAGCATGGATGAGAGGCTGTTCGCAGAGGTATAGGAATTTCCAAACGTGAGGACATCACTCACAGAGGCTGACCATGAAGGAGGTGATGTCGTTGTGTTTGAGGAACCTCCAGAAGAATAGTTTGCCCACCATCCGGAAAGGTCTGGCTCTTCGCCAACATCAAGAAGGTACGAATCGATAACGCTTCCATAATTGCTAACTGGGATTGAGAGGTCAACAGATTGTCCTGGCTGGAGCGCCAACAAACCTTGGTCACCAACTCCCGTTGCGTCAAGGTATGGATTGTAAACGATGGCGACACTGACAAAGATATCGATTGAGGAGGAGGCAATGCCGTCGCTCTCGTTGACAAAGATGGTAAACTTCCCGTTATCACTTGGAGTGGCCGTCTCGGCGAGTTGAACCACGATGGTTGTGGTAGTGTTGTATGTGGGTAAGACATTCGAGACTGAACTTGCCGTTGGTGTTGCCGTCCAAAGCGATGAAAGACCGTTGGTTGAAGTTTCAACATCATACGTTTCAATCGACGAACCATTATTCTCAATGGTCAAGGTGAGGTTCATCGATTCACCGGGCGTCAAAATCATGTGACTCATGTCAACCTGCAATTCGATTTCAGGATCCGCTTTGGTAAATTGGGCGAGTGGAGATGCGCTTGCAAGAAGCATCATTCCTACCAAAACGAGGGCTCGGGTGGAGAGTTGCGACATGGGACCAATACCAGCGACGTGTTCTCAGCACTTGAGCGAATCGGCTCAAAAACTGAGAAATTCACGATTGAAGTAAGTTCTCAATCCGACCGGCATCGATACGTTCCCATGGAAAGAGCCCGTCATTTGTGGGAGGCCTTCCAAAGTGTCCACCGGAAGAGGTTTCTTTGTATATTGGACGAAGGAGGTCAAGGTCACGAGCAATCGCTGCTGGACGGAAATCAAAGGTTGCTTGGACACGCTCGGCAAGAACATCATCAGAAAGTGTGCCAGTTCCAAAGGAATCGACCCTCAAACTGACTGGTTCTGCAACACCGATCACATAAGCAAGTTGAATCTCAAATTTGCTCGCCAATCCTGCTGCCACAACATGCTTTGCAGCCCAACGGGCGGCGTAAGCTGCACTACGGTCGACTTTCGATGGGTCTTTGCCACTGAAGGCGCCACCTCCGTGGCGTCCCATTCCACCGTATGTATCGACGATGATTTTTCGACCTGTCAAACCTGCATCGGCATAGGGTCCACCAGGATCTGCAAATCGTCCCGTCCCATTGACAATGAGTTTGTAGTTTGGTAGAAGCAACTCCTTTGGAATCGTCATTTCGACGACCTCCCTCGTGATGGATTCACGGACATGTTCCAATTCGGCTTCAATAGAGCCTTCAAACTGGTCTTTGAGATGTTTGTCGTGTTGAATAGCAATCACCACAGTGTCAACACCAAGCACGGAGCCATCCTCGGTGTACGCAACGGTAACCTGCGTTTTACCATCTGGACGAGCCCATGGCAGGATGTTTTCTTCTCGAACGATTCTCAACCGGCGTGAGAGACGTTGGGAGAGGGCTGCTGGGAGGGGGAAGTATCGCCCTTTGAGTTCGTCATAGGCTTCCGTTTCATCGCAGGCATATCCGAACATCAATCCTTGATCGCCTGCCCCTTGAGAGTCAATGTTGTCACGGTCAACACCTTGGTTGATGTACGCTGACTGAGTCGTAACATAAACCAACACATCACAACGCGACGGTTCGGTTGCATCCATGCCGATATCATGCGACGTGTAACCAATCTCAGCAGCCGCCTGACGAGCAATTGCAACGTAGTCTGGAGCCTGTCCGTCGATCGATACCTCGCCAGCGAGAACGATGACACTCTTTTCAGGCATACCTTTGATGCATGTTTCGACAGCCACACGAGCATTTTTGTCGATAGCCAAACAAGCATCAACAATTGCATCAGAGATGGCGTCGCAAACCTTGTCAGGATGTCCACACGTTACCGATTCGGAACTGAACATCCTTTGTGTCATGATTCTTGCCCCCAATTTCATGTTATCAAAGGTTTGGTTTTCGTTAGGTGTTGGTTTTTGCGATTGCTATTTTAGGAACATCACGCAGGAATTGACATGGCTGACTGGCATCCAACAGCATATCGAACGCATACCTTGGGAGAAATCCAAAGCAAAGGTGCGGACCTTGTCGGAAAGGAAGTCACTGTGTGTGGCTTCATGGAGGCGAATCGCGGAAAAGGTGCCATTTGCTTTGTTGACCTACGAGACGGTACTGGTAAACTCCAAGTCTTCCTCAAGGGTGATGCCGTTGGTGAGGAGAATCTCGATCTTGTACAGAGAATGACTCGAGAGTCAACGCTCCAATTTTCGGGAATTGTTGCTGAAAAGCGACCTCCTAAGTTGAAGGAAGGAGAGACGCCTCCTCCTCCTGCTTACGAAGTTGTTGCAAATCACGTGAATGTCCTCACACGAGCGAACGTTCCACTCCCGTTGGGTATCACCGACACCGTTTCTATTGGCCTTGATACTCGATTGGACAATCGATTCCTCGACCTACGTCGCGCCCATGTGAACGCTATGTTCACACTACGAGCTCGAGTTCTCCAATACGGACGTGAACATCTCATTACGGAAGGATTCAAAGAAATCAACACACCAAAAATTATTGCTTCCGCATCCGAGGGTGGTACCAACCTTTTCCCGATGATGTACTTTGATACGCCTGCCTTCCTCTCACAAAGTCCGCAATTGTACAAGCAACTCGCAATCCTCGGAGGCATGGAGCGTGTGTTTGAGATTGGGCCAGCGTTCCGTGCTGAAAATCACGATACCTATCGTCACTTGAACGAATTCATCTCTTTCGATATCGAGGCTGCCTGGATGACCGATGAGGATGTTATGGGTGTCCAAGAACGTATGATTCATCACATCTGGAAGTGTGTTGCTGCAAACGACCAGGAACACATTGACACGATCAACACATATCGAGAATCTCAGGAATTGGAACCGATTGCCGTCGAAGTTCCAAGCCTTCCATTCCCACGTATCGATTATTGCGAAGCGATTCAAATGATTCAAGATGCTGGAGAGGAAATTCAATGGGGCGATGACATCGATTCATCACACTGTGATATTATCGCCGCAAAGTACCCCGGTTTCCACTTCCTTCCTAGGTGGCCAATGGAAATGAAGCCGTTCTACATTCATCATGTACCAGGAGAAAACGGTGTTACGGGTGAGCAACTGAGTCGCGGATTCGACCTCAACTACGGACGTGATGAGATGACAAGCGGTGGACAACGCGAACACAACGTTGACGTCCTCGAAGAAAACCTTCGAAGCAAAGGACTCGACCCTAAAGACTTCTCATTCTACACGGATGGATTCAGATTCGGAGCACCCCCTCACGCTGGCTGGGGGCTTGGTGTCGCCCGTCTCCTCATGGTTCTAACCGGTTCACGAAACGTACGAGAGACCGTCTTGTTCCCACGAGATCGACATCGTGTTACGCCATGAGTTGGCCACCATGCCTATCGATCGAATGCAGTGGGGCGCAAAACCATGGCAATTCGCAGATTTGCATATGCCCGATGAACCGTCACCGTTCCAGAACGATCATGGCGTACCTTGCATCATGCTCATCCACGGTGGTTTTTGGAAGAAGCAATACACTTCTGAATTGATGCAACCTATCGCAAATGCACTGAGCGATGCGGGTGTTGCCAGTTGGAACATTGAATTCAAACGCTGGGAAGATGGTGATGAAGGGGTTTGGATGGATACCCTTTCCGATGTACTTCGTGCCTGGGGGCAACTTGCACTTCTGCCCGGCATTGATATCACTCGAAGCATGGTTATGGGTCACTCAGCCGGAGGGCATCTCGCGCTTCTCATGGCCAGTAAAGCCGAGAGAAAACCATGGTTAGCCATTGCCCAAGCACCTATTACGGATCTGTTTGGAGCCGATGATGCAAAACTCAGCGATGATGGAGATGCCATCCGTAAATGGATGGGATGTTCACCCTACGAAAACGAAGCATTGTGGAGAAAGGTCAATCCAGTTGATTTGCCTCCAGCGTCACCTGTTCTCCTGATTCATGGAGAGCGTGATGTTGACGTTCCTCTTGAACAGAGTGAAACCTATGCGCGTGCCATGAAGGCGAAAGGATGCGACATTCAGAAAGTCTGGCTTCCTGGCGATCATTACAGCATCATCGATGCGGCAAGCGATGATTGGCTGGTTCAGCAAGATGCCATCTTGGATTGGCTGTGAGAGCGAACCACTAAGATAGGGGGGCTCCACGACGGTTCATGGACCTCCTCGGAGATGATACCGTTCTCCAGAACAATGCACTCGAAGGAAAGACTGCTCTCATTTGTGGAGCAAGTCGTGGAATAGGCGCTGCCACCGCCAAAATTATGGCCAAGGCTGGTGCGAATGTCATCTTAGCATCTCGCAGTGAAGATCAACTCATTTCATTACTCCAAGAACTCTCAACACTCGGAGAAGGACATCATCAAATCGTGGTTATGGATTTGGAAGATATTGACAACATCGCAACATGCATTCAACCCATTCTCGACAATGGACCAATTCACATTCTTGTCAACAATGCAGGAGGACCTCCAGGTGGGCCGTTGTTGAATGCAAGTGTCGAGGAACTCGCTCAACCGTTCACACGCCATCTCCACGCCGCTCACACCTTGGTGAAATTGCTCACCCCTGGAATGGTCTTGGCCAATTACGGGCGAATCATCCAAATCGTTTCGACAAGTGTGCGGGAACCTATCCCGAACCTCGGCGTATCCAACACCCTCCGCGGAGCCATGGCTTCATGGGCGAAATCACTTTCACGAGAACTTCATCCTTCAATCACCATCAACAATGTCTTGCCCGGCTTTACCGATACTGAACGTCTGGGAAGTTTAGCCCAATCAATTCATGAGCGAACGGGTCAATCCATCGAAGCCATTCATGATGGATGGATGAGCCAAGTGCCTATCGAGCGGTTGATCGATCCCCTTGAGACAGCATCCGTCATTGCTTTCCTCGCCTCACCAGCATCAGGTGCAATTCGAGGCGTTTCCCTTCCAGTGGATGGTGGACGTCTCCGCAGTATTTAGGATAGCAAGAATTGGATTAGACAACTCGAAAAAAAGCATAACCTCAAGAAGAATAATCCCAGAAGGCTCACTATGGGACATCTCAAAGACGTTGGAATGGGCTATTTTGAACACCTTCTTGGGGCATACAAACTTGCCTTTCGTTTCGCTCTCGGCACACTCCAACTTCTCATCCATGGATTAATACCTAGCATCTTTGTTGATGCAGGAAAAAATGCTTCAGACGCCTACAAGCGTTAATCCAACAAATCGCCCTCAAAGGTCATCAAGAATTCATCAATATCGATGACGCCGTTCTCATCAGAATCGGCTTCGTGGAAAATTATCCTCGATTCATCACTCGTATACGAGAAATCCAATGCACGCAATGCATTTTGGAATTCTCTCACTGTAAGGTGATTCTTCCCGCCTTTGTCCGCTGCCCTGAATGCGGCAAGTCGTCGATTATGTTCGGTATTTGTAGGATTCAAAAATGATTCACGGAAGGTCTGAATCGGAGTTTGAGTTTGAATTGCGTGCTTTCGTCCGTACAAATAGTACGTAACAAGACCCGCCGCTATGGCAGCAGAAGCACCGATGAATGCTTTATTTCCAATGAAGTAAATCAAGAAAAGACCCGCAACAATACCCCATAACTGCATGTAGGGGTACAAAGCTCCCTTGTAGGAAGGGTTCCAATCATGACGATCGCTCGTCTGACGGAGGATGATGACGCATGTGTTGATCATAATAAAAATCATGATTTTGAAACCCGATGCCAGTTTAACGACGTCTTTCAATGGAACGAAGAAGATGGCAAGACCCATGGCCACACCAGTTAGAATGATGGGCCAATGCGGCGTCTCGTATTTTGGATGCACATCTTCCAATGCCGTAGGAAGGAGGTTGTCCTGAGCCATAGCAAACAAGAATCTTGAGGAAGCGAGAATTCCCGCCAAGGCCATTGAAATCATGGCGAGAACAGAAATGATGGCTGCAAAGATACCGAACTCAGTACCAGCAACGTGTTCCGCAAAAACGAAAATCGGATTTTCAACGATTTCACCATCGACTTCCCACCAATTGCCAGGAACAGCAGCCATCATGAGATAAGCGAGTATTGCATACAGCAGAGTCGCAATAAGAAGGGAGAGAAGTATTCCTGTGGGTAGGTTCTTTTCAGGGTCTTTGACTTCTCCTCCAATAGCAGCGACCTTTGTCACTCCAGCGTAGGCAACGAAAACGAACGCTGACGTTTCTGCAAGCGTCCAAATGTCTGTATCAAAGGCTGCCTTGAAAGGGCGGGAACCATCGAAGTCATGTGAGAACAATGCAGCCACGCACGTGATGAGAAGCATAGCCAATGTTACAAGCAAGACTGGGGTTTGGATTGCCTTTACTTTCTTTACGCCAAGAATATTGACAATCGTGATGAGAACCAAGGCGCTCATAGAAAGTACCATCATCTCCATATCGATGTCGAAGTAGGTCGTTACTGCGATGAAATAAGCCGAAAATCCGATGAGAGCAAAACCTGATTTGAGCAAGAAGGACGCCCAAAGGCCAAGCCCACTGATGGTTCCGATCATCGGGCCATAGGTTCGCTCAAGATAGACATAGGAACCTCCACTTGAAGGCATACCGGAAGCCAATTCTGATTTTGAAATGGCTGCGGGAAGAACAACAGTTGCTGCAACGATAAATGCAAGCCAAATTCCAGCACCCATGATATCTGCTGCAAAGGTTGGAGTGACGAAAATGCCCGGGAGCATCGCAGAAAGTGAAATAATGACAACACCAGCAAGGCCAACGCTGCGTTTCAACGTCTTCTTGATGGTTTCAGTGCCCTTTTCAACAATGGAATCGAGTTTTGAAATTGCCATGACAAAATCCCCGAATTTATGCACAAACAGTGCTTATGTTTTATCTCAAGCAAACTCAGGATATATTCTCTTGCATTTTTTGTAGATACAATTTGCCGATTTCCGGAAATCAAATCTTTGCGATGACCTTCATTTCAACGGCGATTGGCGTAGGTAATGCACGAATGGCGAGTGTGGTACGTGTGGGACCATAGTGACCAAGAGTTTCGGCCCAGACCTCATTGTAGCCCGCAAAATCACGATCCATATCGACGAGGAAAGACGTTACATCGACGACCTTTTCCATCGAAGAACCAGCCTCTTCAAGGATTCGGGCAATGTTTTCAACAACAGCTCGAGTTTGCGCCTTGATGTCGTATTCAAGTGGGTTTCCATCACCATCTCGAATCGGACCGCCAGGGATCGCATTGGTTCCAGGTTGTCGTGGACCGACTCCTGAGAGATAGAGAAGATCTCCAACCCGCCGTGCATGTGGATACAAGCCAACAGGTTTTGGAGCTGAATCCGTATTTACGGCATCGTCCCCTTCTACAGGATCCCACAATGCCGGACCATGTTCGTTGACGGATTCAGATGCTGGAGATTCGTCAGCACTCTCCGCATCCAGAACATTGCGCTCTCCATGATAGACTTCGACATCGTCCTCATCGTATTCTTTGTCCCCCATTCCGTTAGAGGTTGGGTCAAGATGGACGACAGCTCCTCCTGCACCATGCAATGCTTCGTAGGCAATGACTCGACCTGTGAGGTCGTTTCGATTATCGTTCATAGCAGAGAGCCACCACATTGGTTTGAACGTGACAACTTTTTGCACACGGATTTGTTGGTGAATGGTTCGAGAAAGTTGAGCCACATCCTCAAGTCGCCCTTCCTCCAAAAACTCCAGTACTTTACGGTTCCATTCATCATCTTTCAGCGAGTGAATCTTATCATCGGATGCGTCAATGAATTCTGTAAACATTCGATTGGACATGGACATGGCTGTCACGGCAACGGCTTTCTTTCCGGTTGATTGAAGGACATCGAGGCACGATTTTGCCAGAACCGTTGTCTCAGCACGATTGGCGTAAACGTTGGAAGAAACAATCACTGCAGGAATCGCATTGTCAGGATTCAAGAGTTTGAGTGCTACGACAGAGCCAACATCAATCGGGAATCCATTGTAGGCAACGGTTCGACTTTGCAAGCCTCTAGCATGGTTCGCTTGATTCCATGCTTCAGCAAATTCAGCATCGATTCGGAACGAATAGTCCATCGAACCTAAATCGTGAAAATCTTGATCCACCAATGTCCATGTTGGATTGGGATCCGCTTGAATTTGATGCCCAATAATACTCGGCCATGTCGTCGAATAAATGATGATGAGATCAGCGCCGCATTCTTTGATGTGGTCACGTGCCTCATCAAAGGCATCACGCAACCTCTGCCATCCTTCATTCTGCTCGGGCACTAACAAGGGGTGAGGGTGAACGGGAACGACATACGATGCGAGAATTGGGTTGGTCAAAGTCAAACCTCCTCGTGTGCATAACAAGGCCATTCAACGATGGCATTCCCTGTACCGATGATGGTTCCATATCCATGCAGAATCGCCGGATACGACGGGACTGTTAGCGTACTGAGGAGCCAAGTAAGTCCTCCACCGTCAGACTCAGCAATCGCTTGCTCCGTGAATTCAGGCATTTCATCAATAATGCGTTGGGCTTGACCTGTGCGCATGTATTCGATAATTCGCATGTCCCAAAGATGCATTGCATGACTGGTAATGTGCTCTTTGCTCATGTCTTCAGGAACGTCAGATTCTGTCGTAAAGTGACGATGTGAGAGTGAATTGGAAGCAAGAACGACTGCTTTCTTTCCGCTCTCAAGGATCGCATCTCGAGTAACACGTCCAAGTTCCATCATCATCTCTTGCATCACTTCAACGGAGTAATAGTGGCGTGAACGATTGGATGAAATGACAACAAGAGGTTTGTCGAAAGCAGGGTTCACCATGTGGCCTGTCGTGATGGTTCCATAGTCCACACGGAAATCTGGATTTTCCATCATTTTCACAGCCAATCCAGCATCTGCAGCCTTGTCGTGAATGGCTTTACTCAACTCCACATCGATGTTAAGGTCGTAGGAGTAACGGAAAAGATTTGGGAAGATAGGATCGACTGAAAGACCCTCGAAATGAGGGAGGCCAAGGAAGTGCGTACCAACATAAGTTTGCCAATGCGGTGAAAGAATCACGAGAACATCATGATCGATTTTGGAAAGAGACTCACGCAAACGCTCGTATCCCCATCGGAGTTGTTCCCAACCACCTTCGGATGTTGGCTCATTTTGTGGAGGGTTTTCGGCATACACGAGATGGGGCGGGTGAGGTGCAAGACAGCCTGCAACAATCGAACCTTTGGCCATGGTTCGACCAATCATAGGTCGCATATGGATGCATCGGACAAGGCTAAACCTCAAACGAGAAGGAACTGAGCGCAATGCATGTCGGAGATTGCTCATGATGCTGCTGCATCCGGAGGATCCTTCGAGGTGGACGTGAACGAAGGAAGTGTGACAGGTAGCGAGATTTTCTCAGATATGCTTCGTCATATGATGGTTCCGCTCTTGATCGGAATGGTCTTTGGCGCCATTTGGCAACTCACTGTGATGCCTCGAATCGACACCTTCGTTCCAAATCCTGTGCATGGCGCTTTCGCCATGTATCTTCTTGCTTCGCCCCTGATTTACAAACAACTTGTTGGTATGGAGATGAATCGAGCAGGAGAATACGCAATGGGTTTTGCCGCCACTGCTTGCTTCCTCTCATTGGTCTGGATGTTCGGCACGTCTTCCGTCTATCTTGCAGGGTTCCTCCCAGCTATTGCCTGGTTGTTTATCAGTTCATTTTGGCTGCAATTTGAGTTTCCGCCGTTCCGTTACGGACTTTGGCATGGGATGGCCGTGAATGTTGGTGCCTTTGGTGGCAGCGTCCTTGCCTTCATCTACTTCTAAGACGTGTACGACTCAGATTCGTTCGGGAAATCGCCTGAACGTACATCTTCACAGTAGGATCGGATTGCTCCATCGATGTCCTCTGCAAGATTGAGATATCGTCGAAGGAATCGTGGCGAGAAATCCATGGTGATGCCAAGAAGGTCATGCAAGACAAGAACTTGTCCATCACAATGAGGACCCGCCCCAATACCGATAACCGGTATGTTCAATTCGCTTTGAACGCGTTGGGCGAGTTCTTTTGGAATCTTTTCAAGGACGATAGCAAAGCACCCTGCTTCTTCCAGCAGTTTTGCATCTTCGATGAGTTTCTCTGCTTCTTCATCCTCTTTCGCTCGAACAGTGTAGGTTCCGAACTTGTAGATGCTTTGAGGTGTCAATCCGAGGTGACCCATAACAGGTATTCCTGCCGTCAATATACGCTCAATGGATTCAACAATTTCCGAACCACCCTCGAGTTTGACAGCGTGACCCTCTGCTTCTTTCATGATGCGGATGGCGCTTTCAAGGGCTTGACGCGAATTGCCTTGATACGTTCCAAATGGCATATCGACGACGATGAGTGCACGATTAACAGCGCGCTGGACGCATTGTGCATGATAGATCATGTGGTCAAGCGTCATGGGAACGGTCGTGACTTGACCTGCCATGACATTCGAGGCTGAATCGCCCACGAGAATGACATCAACACCTGCTGCATCGACGAGTCGTGCGAGCGAATAATCGTAGGCAGTGAGCATCGTTATCGGCTCATTGGCTCGCTTCATTTCCTGAAGCGTATGCGTTGTTACTTTCGTCGCTTTCCTGTGAACCGACATTGTTCTCCCTCATGCTTCCGATTGAATTCAACATTTCAAAGGCTCGCCATCATCATGCATCATGTTTGACACACACATTGAGTGGTTCTGAGAAGAAACCGAGACTCCATGTTCCACCTTCTCTGCCCACGCCTGAATTCTTGACACCACCAAATGGTGTTCGTAAATCACGGTGCATCCAAGTGTTCACCCAGATGATTCCAGTCTCGATGTTTTGAGCAAGTGCATGTGCTCGTTGCGTGTCCCCTGACCACACAGATCCAGCAAGTCCATATTCCGTCGAATTTGCAATTGAAATGGCCTCTTCATCAGAATCAAAACGATGGATGGTAACGACCGGCCCGAAGATCTCTTCGGTCGAAGTACGGGACAAGGGATCGAGGCCATCAATAATAGTTGGACGCAAAAATGCTCCATGCTCTGTTGGTCCAACCATCCCGGTCATTTCTCGAGTTCCACCAGTGAGAATGGTTCCACCTTCCTCGACTCCGAGTTGAATGTAAGACTCCACTTTCCGAAGATGCTCCATGCTAATCAGAGCGCCGATTTGGGTTGCTTTGTTCCCGGGCGAGCCACAAATCATAGCATCGACCGACTCGACGAGTCTGTTGGTAAATTGATCGGCAATGGAACGATGAACCAGGATTCGAGAACCACACAAACACACCTGTCCGCCATTGGTAAATCCAGCCCGAACAGCTCCATCGACTGCAACATCCAAATCTGCATCATCGAGAATTATTGTCGCATTCTTTCCACCCAATTCCAAGGAGAGTTTCTTGAACATCGGGGCAGCCGTTGCAGCAACATGTCGCCCTGTGGCCGTCCCCCCAGTAAACGATATGGCTCGAATCGAAGGGTGCTCGAGGATGGCTTGTCCGACTTCTGGACCATAGCCGTGTACGACGTTGAGGACACCTGGCGGAAGACCAATTTCCGATGCAACCTCGCAAAGGAGGTTGGCTGTCAAAGGCGTCATTTCACTCGGTTTTGCAACGATGGTATTCCCCATCAATAATGCTGGAGCAACCTTCCAACTGAGCAAGTAAAGTGGAAGATTCCATGGCGTAATCAATCCGACAGTTCCAATCGGTTTCCTATGAACAAAATTGGTGGCATCGGACATTTCAAACACTTCAGGTTCTTGCTGCCGAGCAAAATTTGCGAAGAATCGAAAATTATTGATTGAACGTTCTGCATCGACTCGGCGTGCAAGAGCAAGAGGTTTTCCCGTATCCTTTGATTCACGCTGTGCGAGCTCTTCTTTTCGTAATTCGAGTCCATCAGCAATTCGATCGAGCCAATCTGCACGCTCCAACATGGAACGTGTAGACCAATCGTTTTGTGCCTCGGAAGCTGCCTGAACAGCAGACTCAACGTCTGCTTTGTTCGAGCGAGCGATGGTTCCAATTTCCCCACCTGTTGCAGGATTGATGTTTGGAATCGTTTCGCCTTCAACAGCATCAGTGAAGAGACCACCAATGAAATTCAACGCATTCATGATTCCAACTCCGCATCGTACATCCAACGGTCTTGATCGGGATCCCATTCATCCCATGTAGGGATGGTTTCGAGAACGTCGAGGTATCGGTCTGGGACAATTCCAGGAACGATGAAGGCTTTCTGACGATGGAGAGGATAAGGGTTTCTCAAATCGATACCAAGCACGCCGAGAATGGCTCGAGCAACATACCATGTCGCTTGAGCGTTCCAACCATGAGCAATTTTCACGACAATTCCAAGCCCTTTTGGATAGTCTGGATGTTCAATGGCAAGTCCAAGCAAACCGTCCGCGCCTTCTTTGGCAATGACGGTTCCTTCTCCTGCTTTGAGAATGGTCGAGTCAAGCCGGTTGAATCCACCAACAAGGTCGGGATGGCGCACCATGGATTCCCAAATCCAGTCCGCATCTTTATCTCGAACCAGTCCAGCATAAATTTGAGCGAGTTCAGCAACTGTGTTCGATACTGTTGGCAGCCCACAACCATCCTTCGCAATTCGTAACGGCGTCCAATCATCGCCAAGGAAACGACGAATCTGTGACATGTAAGCATCGAAGACTTGGTGACTTGGAAGCGTATACCCTGCCCGATTCCATCCTTTTTCCCTGCATCCTCGAAGAATCGCAGCGTGTTCCCCTGAGCAGGTATGATACCAGCGTCGAGGACGTCGAACTTGACGTCCGAATTGAATCAATGGAACGTCCAAAGGTGTGAGCATAAGTGGCCATTCCGATTCTGACAACAAGGATTGTGCAGCAGCAACGTGTTCCGTATCCCCGTTGTGGCTTGCCACAGAAATGGCTTTTTGCTCCCAAGAGAGGTTCGCTAATTCTTCGACGAATGCCTTGAGCATGAAAGGTTTCATCATCGATCGGCCATAACAGAGAACGTTCCCTCCAAAGGAATGAATCACTTCATCACCGTGTGCCCATGCTACCGCTCCGTGAATGGTTGTCTCAGAGACGCCATTCCGACGATAGTCAACCAATGGTTCCCACGCAACATCCCGTCCAGTAGGAATGCCCTCAACCTGTTCACCAAGGGGAGAATTCGGGAATAACTCGCTACCTGGGCGACCCGGTTTGACGGCAGAGTGTTCATGGTGATTGATGTTCAACTTCAATCACCTTTCAGAAGTTCTTCAACGCGAGGAGCGACTTTTTCCATGTACGCACGCATGTTACGACAAACTCGAGCACTGTCATGATTGAAGAAATCAAACCATGCCATGACACGATCATCAGGATGGAAGCGTTCGACCAATTGCTCAGCAACATCTTCAACGTTTCCAATCAAGGCATTCTGCGCAGCATTCTGAACTTTGTTCGGATCGATGGTTCCTTCGAGCGCATTCCAATATGCACCAAGAGCTTGTTCCGCTTCTCGATGGGCTGCATCACGTTGCTCCTCTGGTGTCAATCCAGGCTCGTCATTCACAAAGACGAAACTTGTTCGAGGCATATCTGAACGCTTCCATTCCCCACCATCGGGATGGAAACAAGAACGCATCCGATCGTGGGTTGCGTCAATGACGTCTGGTTGAGTAATGGAGAGATTGAACACCCGCACAGGAAGGAATGAATTCACGAACATCTGAGCGTTCGGATCGTGCGTTCCAGCAACAAGAACAAGTTGGTCTCGGTTGAAGGTGTTCGGAACAATTCGTATGTCTTCAAACATGTAACGTCGCTCGATGGCAATGGTTTCATCGTTGGAACCATAAGCATCCTGAACGCGTTGCCAGTCCTCATCGCTTCTGAAGTTCTCTCGAGTCAAAATGGTCGAACGAACAGTCTGTGATGAAACCACATCGCCTCGTAACAAACGTAAGAAAATCTCACTGGCCTCAAGGAAAATCTGACCGCGTAAGGCCGGCCAAGCAGCCTCTTCAACCGGCGTACGTGGAACAATTCCGTAGGGACGTGCCATGAATTCAAAACGGCCTGCAGAAAAACCGACATGCAGTTTACGCTTATCTTCATTCACCGCCAGAAGTTGCAACGTGTTGGCAATTCGTTCAGCCTGTGCAATCGGCCCACCCGATGCGAGAATCGATACAACTGCACTTCCAATTTCGATGTTGGTTGTTCTTCGGAAGGATTCCATAGCAAGTTGTGGAAAGTCCGTACAGAGTCCTACCTCGCCCTTCCAATGAGGAACGACTGGTTTGCTGTTCGATTTTTGCGTTTCTGTTGAGAGGTGCGCTTGTGCAATCCATCCCACACCGAACCCTAATCGATCCGCACATTCCAATTGTTCGAAGTAATTTCGAAGCATCGCTTGTTCATCGGGAATATGGCCTTCAGCATCTGGCGTTTGACTGATGGAGAAGAAAATATCGTGCTCCATGAATCTCGCCTCATTTTTTCCAGAACGTCAAGGAACATAACCCGTTCGACCCTTACTTGACCCCTTCACCAAGTGAGGTGAGGGCGTGGAGCCGTTGTTTCAGCAAGTCCGGAGCAGCGATCCCCAACTGAATGAAAAGATGCATCGTATCCGACAATGCAAGAAGTGCATCATCGTACCTTGTCTCAATCTCTGCAAGGTCGGCAATGCCCCAACTTGCGACAAGATGACCTGCCGGATGCTCAAGACGTTTGGCAAGATCGAGACTCTCCTGATACAATTGGGAGGCCGTGCCGAGTTCACCTAAACTCGCTTGAGCATGAGCTACATCTGCAAGGGCTTCCATATGGAGAACATCGTTTTGCATCGAAATCGCAAGTTCAAGGCGACGTGTATCATGGAGGATGGCTGAATCCCAGTCCTGAATCAATCGCGCACATCGTGAAAGGACAGCCAATCCATAGATGATGCCTTCTTTGTCCTCGATGGATTCTCTCAAGGTCAAGGATCGACGGATGGAGGTTTGTGCTGATTCAATCTCCTCGATGGAAAGCAACATCAAGGCATGATGATGCAAAACTGCAGCGGCAAGTGGCGTACCTTTGTCGAGGGATTCAGCATGGAAAGCAAGTTCAGCCACATCATCGATGGAACCTGCATAGCGTTTGAGATGTTCGAAACGTGCCCAACCTTTCTCGATGTCGTCCTCGGCAACTTGTTCAGCATGGGCGACCAATCGATCAAGCAGTTCCGTATCGCCAATGGACTCGACCAAAGGCAAAATCCCCAAGGCGAGGGAGGTGTTGATTGAATCAATTGAACCCCCTCCCGTCAACATCTCGACGATTTCTTTCGCCTTTTCTGGAGAGACCTCTTCAGCCATGGTGCAACCAGAAGGATTCGCGTCAAGAACCTATGCTTACCGGACGATGAACCTTTATGATTGATAATAGAGAGGTTCATCCATAGCCATGGCACGGCATGACAGCGCTTTGCAAGGCGTCATGCTTGTTGCATTGTTGATTTTGGTTCCTATGACCATTCAACTCTTAGTGCATCAGGATGAAAGCCCACTTTGGAGGACGGTATATGTCGAAGTCGAGCCTGAACAGGAAGAGGATACAGAAGCACGTTCCGAGTCCCGAAGCCGAGAAGATGTTGCACGAATTGCAACCTTTAACATCAAAGTTTTCGGCGAAACAAAAATGGGGAAATCAGATGTCGTTTCCGAACTCGTGAGCATCACCTTACGGTACGACATGGTGGTTGTTCAGGAAATTAAAGATCTTGATCAAACCGTGCCTTACGATTTCTTGAATGCGATTAATGCAGCGTCAAATGAAACGTATGAAATGGTCTTGAGTGAGCGTTCTGGACAACAAGAAGACGATCAAGGTGGTCAAGAACAATATGCGTTTTATTATCGAACATCACGGTTTGCTTTCCAGTCAGCATGGTTGCACAACGATTCCGAACTTGACGAGTTCCAACGAGAACCATTGATTGCCAATTTCGACTTACTCTCAAAGAATGGAACAATCTTGGAAGATTTCACACTCATAACAATCCACACCAAACCAGCCAATGCAGTGAATGAGACTGCTTCGTTGCACAATGTTGTCGAAACATTTCGTGAAAATTCAACAGAAACTGACATTGTTCTTCTTGGAGATTTTAATGCTGATTGCAGTTATGCTTCGACCTATGAGTTGAATCAACTTGAGATTCGGAGCCCAGACTACCTTTGGGTGGTTCCAGATTCAGCAGACACGACCTTTTCTGAAAACACGCATTGTGCTTACGATCGAATCGTCCTTACAAGCGACATTGAAGACCGATTCTTCGGGCGATGGGGTGTTGACCGTAACATGAGCGATTCCGATGTATCCGATCACTTTCCAGTATGGTTCGACTTGGACATTGCCGAGGATGTGCTGGAATGATTCGCCGTGCATCCATACCAGGTCGAATCAACATCATCGGTGAGCACACCGATTATGCAGGTGGGCTGTCACTGGCTTTTGCTTCACAACATCGACTCGTCCTTGAGGCTGAATTTCTACAAACTGGATTTGAAGGCGAGGAGACCGTGGTAGCTTTGTGGAAAGAAGCAGGAGGGCAACCTGCACGATTGCGGGTATCAAGTACGATACCGATTGGGAAAGGGATGTCGTCATCTGCTGCATTGTGCCTTAGTGTCGTTCTCTGTGTTCATGGCAATAGCATCGATAAACAAGACGCCTGCATTGAAGCCCAACGATTGGAACATGTCGTTCTTGGTACACCGTGCGGATTGCTCGACCAAATGACAATGATGCATTCGCTTGAGAATCACTGTGTGTTGATCGACTTTTCAACCATGGAAACAAGCGTCATTCCTTTACCTACAGATTGGATGTTTAAACTGGTTGATTCAGGAATCCATCGAACATTGAATTCCCAACAATATCGCAACACTTCGAACGAACACACCAGGACTCAACACGTTGAATCCGAAAATGCACGTGTCCTCAAGGCCATGAAGGCGACGAACCATGAGTTGGGTCGCCTGCTGAATAAGACGCATTCATCGTTGCGTGAAATCGGAGTCAGCACGCCCGAAGTTGATGCCCTCGTTGCATCATTGCAAACCATCGACGGCGTTCATGGTGCTCGAATGATGGGTGGAGGATTTGGCGGAATGATCCTTGTTCTTGTCGAGAATGAGAGGATACTACCAGACTGTGAAATCGTCGTTTCATCACAAGCGGGATTTGTTGAAGAAGTGTTCTAATTGTTCAAGCCGCTCGGGCGTACCCATGTCCCAGAATTTCGTTGAATCGAGATGAACATGAATCTCTGTTGAGAGAGAAGGGTAGACTGTTTTCTCCCACGACCATGTTCCTTCCTTTCCGAACTCCATGACGACGGATTTGTTAACGACTGAAGTTCCTGCCTCATATCCGTTGAATCCTTTCGGAACGTCTCCAGTCTTAGCATAGTGAATGAGGCGTCCTGCTTCATGCTGTAAATTCATTTCATAATGTTCCGTTGTTACGGTCATGGTCAATCGAGAAGATGCTTCTCTGTGCACGTGAACCAAAGGAGCGTAATCGATTGGATGATAATCATCGCCCCAAAGCAGGATGAATTCATCCTCAAGGTGATCTCGAGCGTTCCAAAGCGCACCTCCCGTCCCCAATTGTTCAGGTTCCTTGACAAAAGTCAATTCGATACCAGGGAAGTGAAACCCATCGAATTGATCACCGTGATGACCAGTAAGCACAGTGGCTCGATAGCATCCTTGGCGTTTGACCCATTCAAGAATGTGGGTTAAGATGGGTTTGCCTCCAACTTCAACCAACGATTTTGGTTGGTGTTTCGTCAAATCACCTAGCCGAGTACCAAGACCACCTGCGAGAATGACGACCTGAGGCATTCGATGGGATTGAACAATGTTCGCGTACAATTTTCCACTCTCTCGAAGGGTTCGTTGTTGGGTCTCAAAATCAACGTGATACAAGCCGAAACATTGCTCATATCCTTCAGCCCACTCGAAATTATCCATCAGGCTCCAGTGGAAAAAACCACGGATATCATGTCCATGTTGAATGGCTTCAGCAGTGATTTGCAAGTGCCTTCGAACATGCTCAGGTCGCATATCATCATCGTTGTCGGCAACTCCATTTTCGGTAACAATGATTGGTCGATTCAAAGGTGCGACCATCTCAAAGGCTCGCTTCAATCCTTCCGCATACATTGGATACCGGAAATCAGTTCGTTCCTCCCATGGCCGTATTAGAGGGTCAATCTCAACCTTTGTTGGCATGAACGGTGTTGCCAAAAGATGTGTGTAGTAATTCACACCGATGAAATCACTGCTCCCTTTGAGGCCATCGATGCGAATGCTTCGCATTGCGGAGGGTGGTTTGAAACGTCCTGTTTTCAATCCATCAATCCAGCACCGATTGAACATCTTGTCCAATACATTTGCTTGGAATCGATGCAATGGATTCCAGCGTCGATAAGGATCGAAGAGGTTGATGTTTTTGACAAGCCCAATTTTTCTTGAGTCTCCACCTTCCATCGACTTGAGTGTTCGATAACACCGGGCGTGAGCACGCATCAAGTTGAGTGAAACTGTTCGTGTTTTCTTGAACGAGCGTTCACCTGGCGGGAATTCGCCAAGCACATACCCCATGGAAGCATAAACAGCGGGTTCGTTGATGGTGCACCACCATTCGACTCGATCACGGAGCACCTCGAACATCTTTGAACAAAATCGAATCCAGTAGACGATGTTGGATTCATTTTCAAACGCTCCCATATCTTCCCACCAGAGTGGGTTGGTGAAGTGGTGCAATGTCACCATCGGTTGGATTCCTTTTTCGAGAAGTTGATCAACGAGTTCACTGTACCAATCGATTGCATCTTGATTCCACGTTCCCATCTCTGGCTCAATACGACTCCATTCCAGTGAAAACCTGTAATGGGTTACATTGAGATCTTGAATGAGTTCAAGATCTTCATCTTTCCGATTCCAATGATCGCAAGCATCTCCACTTTCTTGACCGCTTTTTGAACTCGGTTCAAATCGAGTCCAATTGTTGGTATTCCCTCCTTCGATTTGATGGGAAGCTGTGGCAACGCCCCACATGAAATCAGGTGGAAACGCTTGCCCATTGAGCAATGAAGTGTAATCCACATCATCCCAATTTCGATGTTCTTCAACAGCCATACGACCACTGACCGTTACTGAACACGAGACCAAGAACCGTCACTGCCAACGTTCCAGTACTGCAGTTCTGTACTTGCATCAACGTACCAACCCGTTTCACCTTGATTGGTTCCGGGTGCTGCTTGCATCACACCGACTTGTCCCGCCTTGGTCGCCAACTCCTGACGTAACTCAGCAGCAAGATCTGGTTCGTTGTGCAGTTTTTGTACCGGTTCCTCTTCAAGAGGTTCTGACGTATCGCTATCGGGATATTCATCATCCGTTCCTGACAGGCGTTCCTCGTCATCCTCAGAAACCTCGTAGAATTCCTCTTCATCCCACTCGACATCCTTCGAATTTCCTCGACGAATGAGAACAACCAAGACGATGAATATCATGAGGAGAAGGCCGATAATGATTGAAACGGCAGTGTTGGTTGACCCCAGTGCACCACTGAGAAGAACGGATTCAACATCGTAGAATTGTTGTGAAATCAATCCGTTCCAAGTCACGGTACAGGATCGATCCGAGCCTGCCTCTTCAAGTTCAATTTCCCACGTATCCGACTTGACATGCGTTGCTTTTCCAGATGTACATGAAAGCCCGGTTTGATCAGGATTCACTTCGACTCGATTGCCTTGTGAATCTTCAGCCCACACCGTGATGAGTGTGACTTCTCCTTGACTACGGGTTTCGTTTGTCATTCCCGTGATAATTCGGACAGGTTGCCCTGAGACGATGGTCAGTGGAATTGAATGTTCTGCTTCTCCCTCTGCGATTCCAAGTGCATAAACACCGCTTGTTAGACCTGTGAGTTGCCAGTAGCCGCGTCCGCTAGACGAGGCCTCAAAGAGAACGAAATCTCCGCCTAAGAGTTCGACATTCTCTGCTGGTGCTGTGTTGCCATGAACATCAACAAGTTCGACAAACACATCGAACGGGACACCTGCCTCAATCGTAATTCCTGCATCCCCATCCGTGATGAGTGAAGTACCTGTTCCTGGAATGACATTGACTCGTACAGAAGCGAAGACACCATCAGCGTTGGCACGGATTTCATGCTCACCGGTTTCAGTAGGGTACCATTTCCCATCGGCCATACGAATCTCGAGGGTTCGATCCACTCCTGATATGGTCCAATTAACAGCAACATAGGGAATGGTGTTTCCATATGAATCCTTGAATTCAGGGTCGAAATCGAGGTAGGAATCTGCTGCAACCTCAGTTCCTGATTCAGGCAATTCAATGAATGCAAGGCGTCCAGGTTGAATCTCACCTGACCATTCGGCTTGGAACAAGGTGCCAGATTCATCGAGGTAGTCGGAAGAGAAACCAAGCGTTTCCATTTGTTTTGGCATGATTGAAACGTACGATGAGAAGATATCGACACTTGCAAACACGCCATCACGTTGAGTTATGTTCGCATCCGTTTGCCACACATTTCCAAACGAATCAATGGCCTCATGAACCAAGGCAAGTTGTGTCCCAGCAGAGACACTGGACTGGCTGGGAACCAAACGTGTTGCTTGTGCTGAGCCATGCATGACATCAACATTCGTAGCAGCAGGAACATCTGAGTCAACGACACGCATACTGAATTGACCTGCTTGACCAGGTGTCCAATGAACTTCATCGTTCACTTGAGACAAGATTCCATTGTCGATCGTCCAATTCGCAATTGGGATAGGTACTGGTGAAGCGTAACCTTGAGAATCCGTTCGAATTGCATCAAGTCGATACGTTTGACCTGAAACATAGACTTCTTCTTGCGGTGTGATTTGAATCTCAACGATGGATGCATCAGCAGGAACGACTCGAATCGTGCTGTTGCCCCAAACAGCTCCAGCACGTACGGAGAGGTTCCAGATGCCCGGTGCTGAGGCGTAATAATACCCAACGGGTGTAATCGTCCCGTTCTCAACCGTCCATACCTTATTGCCGGCGAGCGTATTGTTCATCTTTTGACCAAAGGAATCGAGCAGATCGGGATAGAGTTGCAACCCTTCACCACTTCGTAGTACCAAATCTTCAGGGAACGCAAATTCGTATGGATCGCCTGCAATGGCCTCCATCGTCACCTGTTTCTCCAGTTGATCGTATCGAGCAACCACTTCGTACAAGCCAAGTGAAGGCGGTGTCCAAGATGGCTCTCCCTGGCCGACGTACATGCCATCAACCGTCCAGACGACGTCTTGTCCTGAGCGAGGATTGTCATGTGAATCAATCAGATTGGCTTGCAACGTGAACGGAAATTTGGCGCGAGGTTGGGCGGTTGTGTTGATTTCAATCGATTGGCCAAATCCTGCCTGAACTGTTACAACAACAGTATCGTTGAATCCAGCATGTTCCGCACGAATGGTCACTTGACCGGCTGACCATGGGAAAAAGAGGCCACTATCCTCAATAGTTCCATTGCTCGTTGACCATGTGATTTCGCCCTCAACCACGTTGTTGAGAGCATCGTACAACGTAGCCTCCATTTGCAAAACGCCATCTGAAGAAATCACAGTCGAAGGTGTCGAGATAACGATTTGCGCAGGTGGACCAGCGGCTGCTCCGGGAAGTGAAGCAAACATTGAGACAAGGAACAGGCTACACAACAAGAGTGCAGTCCGTTGTTGTTTCATGGTTTCACCTAGTCCTTCCACTCGACCCAATCGGTTTGACCTGGTTCTCGGTAGTACCACGTCTCATCTTCGTTTTGCGCCCATTCGGTTCCATCATCATCGGTTCGATGATCGACCATCCAGCTGGTATCTTCCTTCTCTTCCTCCTCTTGAGGAGGTGGATCGGATGGTCCAGTTCCCGGAGCAGGGCCACTCGGACCTGGTGCAGGACCTGATGGACCTGGTGCAGGACCTGATGGACCTGGTGCAGGACCTGACGGGCCACGAGCGCGTGGCTCGTCTTCATCATCTTCATCATCGTAATCATCGTCCCAATCATCGCCACCACGACCGGATCGCATTGCCATAACCAGAAGACCGAGGACAACAGCAGCAATGAGTCCGATTAGGACGGCTCCGACGTAGTATAGTGGACCGCCTGCGGCAAAGAAACCACCGAATGTACCTGTGACTTCGATCTCGAAGTTTTCGCTGACTTGACCAGCAGAAACGGTGATTGTTTGAGCGCCACTGTCCAATGTTGTGATCTTCCATGTCCCCAATCCAGTGCTTTCGACCGTACCTCGGCCTGTTGCGTCAACACGAGCGCTGCTTGGAACAGGGATTGGATTTGCAAATCGATCAAAGGCTTGAACCGTTACAGTGAGTGAGGCTTGTTGTTCAACGGTAATCGCTGAAAGTTCGACCTCAATGAAATCAACAATCATCTGTGGTGAAATCTTCAATTCAAAGGTATTCGATGCGCCCGGAGTCGAGTATTCCATCACGTGGTCGCCAGCCGCAGAGGCTTGATAGAGGTAGGATCCAGTTGTTGAACCAGGAATTACTCGATCGGAAGTCGAGCCATCTTCCATCCATTCAACATCCTGAGCAAAGGTGTTGCCATCACTATCGGTTCCGGTAATGGTGATATCAATGGATTCACCAGCATCCTCGTCAAAGGTGTTGAGTTCATGGTCAAGAGAAACTGCAACACCGTGGTAAACGGAAATGTCAACCGAGCGAGTGTAGTTGAAACCATCAGCATTTTCGACAAATGCTAAGATTCGGTAATTTCCAACTGTGGTTGCGTCCCACTGGTAACCACCAGCAACAAATTCTGTCGTCATGTCGGTTGTTTCACCCGAATCGATGTCTTCAAACAACCAGGTCAATACATCCACATCGAGAGGATTCAGGTCCCCATCGCTTAGTGATACGGAGAAGTCAATCGAGTGATCGGCGCTGATGTTGTAGACAGTTCCAGTATCACCATTCGAGGCAATCGTGTTCATGGTGAAGACTTGAATGATACCTTCAGAGACTTCAACATTGACCACCTCGCTGAACAATTGACCATTGAATGTGTATTCTGCACGAATGACATATGCTGTGGATGAAGAGAGAATTGGCATGAATTCAGTTTCATCCGACAACGTGTACAAGAGCACGGATTGATCGTTCCAATCGGGATGAGCAACAGTCCAATTCACATCGATCGTCCATCGGTTTCCTTTCCCATCACTTGCTTTTGCCTTCACGACGAGCGTATCGTCTGCTGTTATTGCAAACGTGAGGTCATCGGCATCTGCTGAGTCGACGATGAGAACCATGTCGACCATGACACCTTTTGTGACGTTGATGGTAATTGATGCGAATTTCGTCTCGTACTGTGCTGTAATGACACGACCGCCCAAGCCACTTGGAATCCATTGAACAGGGTGATCAACGGTAATGTTGAGTGCGCCATCGTCGATGGATGTCCAGTTTGCAAGTGGTAGAACAACAGGTAATCGGTTTCCTTGGATGTCGATACGTGTCGTGTTGAGGAAGACAACTTCATCGGCAGTGATATCCCAAACTGACGGCGTAATCTCAAGGGATGCCATCTGGCCATGACCGGTTTGAATCGTGATTGAATCCGAGAGACCAATCGCAGATGTCAAAGAAAGTTGCCATGTTCCGACCGTGTTGGCGAAGTACATGCTTGTTGCTTCACTGTAGAATCCATCGTTCACAGAATAGGAAAGAGCTCCTGCTTCGCTGAGAGGAATGACGTTTCCAAACTGGTCATACAACGTGGTTGTGATTTCACATTCCGTTCCAGCAGGGACGACACCTGCGCAACCTGTCAATTCGATGTCGGCTGGTGCACCCAACTCGACGAGAATGTTGACAACGATGGACGTTGTTCCCCACGTCACGGTTACGGTTTGTCCACCGACGGCATATGGCTGGAATACATCGCCGAAGGTTCCACCCATCGTACCATTGCTCGGGGTAAAGGTGATGCTTTCGCCTGGTACTGAATTGCCATGCTGATCGACGACGTTCGCAGTCAAAGCAAGCGTTTCGTCGGCGGTAATTGTTGCTGTTATTGGTGTGACAACCAAATCAATTGGAGCACCCGGAGTTACGGTCACCGCTTCATCCTGACAAATAACGCCAAAGCAAGCAGTGATGGTGTGGCTTCCAACTGCAGACGGCGTGAACAATCCAGTGGAATCGATGGTTCCACTGCTTGAAGACCATTCAACTTGAACGCTTGCCACCAGTGAATTGTAATCAAAGGTCGAGGCGCTAAACTGAACCGTCGAATCAGCATCCGTAGTGGTTGCTGTAGGAGAGATGGTGATGGAATCGATGTCCGTGTAGTTCATCAACAACAGCGGTCGCTTCGATGATGTTGCATCACTGTTGTCAGCAAAGTCAGCTTCCATCCATCCTTGCGTTGGGGTACCAATGATGACCCATTCGTGAACACCATCAATGTACATCATTCGGTGACCCAAATTGAAGAGAATGGTTGTATCAATGGCCTGTCCGTTGCTGATGAAGACGGTGTCAATTGGTGTTGCATCATAATCGACACCGGATTGCATGCCAGGAACTGCCCACGTCGTAGACCCAGTTCCGTTCCATGTTGCCGTTGTCTCAGACCAACCAGATGTGATCATTCGATGAACTGTGAATGTCATTCCAGTGGCACCAGAACCGAAGTTCAAATCCTCGAGATACATGCTCAGGCTGACGGAATGGACGTTCATACTTGGGTTGAACGGAATCTGACCGAAATCAGCACTCAACAAGAGTCGGTATTCATCTTGACCAGCATCGACGCCAATCACGTTCGCATTTCCGTCAAGGTTGGTATCAGAAAGGCCACTGAAGAGGGACACATCCTGAACATTGGTGTGTGCTAGTTCTTCAATTTCGTTTCCAGTTTGGAATTGATATGTCCACGTATGGTCGTTGTTGTCCGATGACAGCGGGTCTCCGATTCCAACGATCCATCGTGATGAGGATGGACCTGGAATTGAACCATTGACAGCCTGCACCCACCACTCAAAGGTTGAACCTGGGGCAACCGTGTCGGCAAAGGTGAAACTTGTTCCTGTAATCTGGCTTGAAGTCGCCGATTTGAAGGTGTACTGGCCTGAAGCATTACGAATCGTGACAATGTATCCGGTTGCACCAGATACAGTATTCCAGTTCAAAACTGGCTTGTCGAGCGATTCCAACAGATTATTGGTTGTGTCGTAGAGTACAGCCCCGTCAAGTGGGGAAAGGAGAACAGGTTGAGCAGGAGGAACAACTCCTGCGACGTTATCCACGTAATCGATTCGGAGGGTTGGTCGCCATGATTCGGTCGCGTGTTCTCCAGAGGCAAAGGTATGGAGACTAGTTCCTGTTCCAACTGCCTTGAGTTGAACGGTCATCGTCATGTTCCCGTTCGCAATGTTCGACTGCGCAAGTGAGGTAATGTCCCATTCAAGCCATCCCGATGGAGGTGTAACTGAGAGCGTTGAACGCGTGATTTCAGTCCCACTACATGCTGGAGGTTGGAGCGCAGTCACGCTCGATTCTGTAAAGGTCGAACAAGCATGGGCACTGACGGTGAGCGGAGAAACACCAGCCACTTGGGTACGATACAATCGAAGCATCGTTGAAGTCGGCGTCATCGCACTAGGCCATGGCATTTGCGAGAGATCAAATTCGATGAAAATCTCATGGTCACCCGAAGAACTTGCACCCAACTTGAGGGTCGTACTGCCGCCATAATTCGTGTTCTGTGTTGACGAAATGGTATGAGTATCTGGTGCTGCAGGCAACAAGCCTGTATCGGTAAAGATAGACCCACTTGAAAGAGTCACTGTATGATTACCCGCACCATCGTCGTATCCTTGTGCTGATGGAACACGGAATGTGTTGACTTGAGACCACTCACCAAATCGAATGTGTTCGTCAACAATCCATTGATAGGATAAAAGTCGCCAGTGCAACCACTCATCCCCTGAAGTGAGATTCAACAAAATCAATGTTGAATTTTGGGCATCCCAGCGCAGATCATCCGCTTCTGCCAATTCTGTGTTGTTACCAGTATCAACACAGGTGAGATCGTATATCATCCGAGCATCTGAAGCACTGCACAGGAAGAAGCCAGTAAAATTGGTTGACGGAGGCGACCATGAAATGTTCACGTGATCTGCGCCCGCCGGCCTCACAGAGGAATAGTTCCAAACGGTTGTCGCATCAACCGGCAGTAGCCCAGTCGGGCTCGCATCGACGTATGCGTTGGTCATTCGGTAGGTGATGTTCAGCGATGGACGTAGTGCAGCGCTAACCTCGTTACTCGAATAGAAGTCGAGTCTGCCGTCAACACTTCTCTCGTTTTCTTCTGCTTGAACAAGGAAATCGAGCGACGTGAGTCCGTTTGCTACCGCCTGCTGGAGTAAACCAGTTATGTCGCCCGAATGCATCATATCGGATGCGTCAATCAATTCTGCTCCGAGGAAAGGAATGTCCGTGTCCGTTGAATGATAGGCGCCAGGAGTATTCCATTGCGTTGAACTGGTCGCATTGTTCCAATTTGCATTACCATCGAAAGCTGTGTTGATCAATGACACTGTCCAATAGACCTCGCCATAACTTGTCGATTTCGTGTTCAAGGTAAAGAAAGCATCCATAATTTCGTAGGTTCCGTTAATTGGTAGTTTTGTCAAATCAACCGACACGATGGTGGATGAACGTTGGGATGTACCCGAACTGTATCCTGAACGACCAACACTCATGGTTCCAGAATTGTAGAGGTTTGCAGTTTGTGCAGAAGAATCGAGGGTTGTGTCAACGATAAATCCAGACGGTTCGTTAAGTTCTGGCAAGAATCCGCCTTCAGAGACGTTGATGTAACCCCAGGTACTGTTGATTTCATTTCCAATGTCATGTGGAATATGGAAAACGGAACTGGTTGAGCGTGGACCGAGCATTTCATCGTTGACGGGTTGAACAAACCAGCGAATGCTTTGGTTGGTCGCAAGGTCACTCGCAGGTTGGAACGAGAGGCTCTGTAGGTCGAACAGGGCTGTATCAATTCGTGAATCGTAAATTGTGAATCCCTGCATGATATCGGTCGCATCGTTCTGAATGAACACCTTCCAATCATCGATGTTGGCAGCATTGGAATGCGTCCACGTCATAACAGGTTGAGTCGAAGGTTCAGGAACGTGGGTGCTGAGATTCCATGTGATGTCATCATTCACTGGAAGCGAATTGCTCGCAGCAAGTGTAGGAATTGATGCTGTACCATCCGTCCATGTCAAATTGAGCCAAGGACGTTCGGTGGAGAGTCCTTCCGTACTCGTGAAGGTGATCAATGCGTCCGAAGAATCGCTAGTCATCAAGGCAACTGAAAGATAGGAATCGCCGTTGGCCAAGGCCGCTTGAACGATTTCTGTTACATCCCAATCCATCCAGTCCGCTGAAACTGAAGCGCTCAAGTCGCTGAGTGAGCCAACGTCTGTGCCAATGCCCCGTCCACCATCTGCACTCCAATTGTTTGTTCCATCGTACGTGGAGTTGTTCAGTCCGGTTGTCCATGTTTGCAAGACGGGACGAACCGCAACTTGCACGTTGGTGGCAGAACCTGATTGTGCCCACATGGTGAGTTCAGCATTCGTTACCCTAGCATTACTTGGAGTCGGCAGTTGATTGAGAGGAATCTTAAGCAGTGCGCTGGCATGATAACCACTTCCCAATTCGCCAACCTTCAGGGTGGTCGAGGTTGAGTGGTTTTGTTGACCTTCAATGCCACCCTCAGCAACCCATGTGTCAATAAAGTGCGGAAGTTGGAGAGCCGGCATTGCTTCATGATGTCGAATTTCGACTGCTGCGCTGGTTGAAGAAAGATTCCATGTTACAAGTGAAGGGAGGTTGAAGTGGAATGTTTCCGACCAATTTCCAAGTTGATTGGTCGAAGAAATAGCACGAACTCGCCAATACCATGTTTTCCCATCATCCAAATCTGATGTAGGCGTAAAGGAGTTGTTTGTCAAATCGAACCCAGAGTTCGACCACGAGGTTTCAATGCTCATGTCGTTGCTATCGAAGGTATTGATCGTGTCTAGCTGGACTGCATAACCACTCACACTTACGCCCGTGGAATGTGTCCAGTTCATGAGCGGACGGTCAATGGGTTCAGGGTTAATTCCGTCAGCAACACTCCAACTTCCATTCAGCGGCAAGACAGGGGTAGGTTCGAGTGGAATTGCATTCGAACCTGGGACGTAAACAAACGACAGTTCCGGTCGCTTGGCGTCGACAGCTGTTCCTGTATGGAACAAAACGTCGCGTATCTGTCCGCTACCTGCACCAACGATTCCAAGAATGAAATCTGCTGAGTGGTTGTTACGCATAGCGTTCTGTACGGCCAACGTGACGTTCCAATTCACAGAGGAGCTTGAAGTGAATCCAGACCCTATAGTGACAGAGTCGAGGAGAGAAGAACGTTCGCTTCCTTTAGCGCCGACAGAGTTCCACGTGTTTGTGCCATCATAGGTCGCCCATGTCGCCCCATCCTCTGTCCAACCATGTTGGGTGTTTTCCCAAGCGCCGACGACAGGCGATCCGAATGGGAAATCACTGAGGTACAATTCGAGGTTCGCAGATTCCACTGCGTAACCAGACGGCAAGAACGTCGAGGAAAGATCGCAACCAAACAGTACTGTGGTTTCGGAAGGGATCGTGTTGTACGATACTTGCAATTCCGTCTCCGAACCATAATTTGAGTTCGGCATTCCCGAATCGATGTATGTATCTGCACACGCTGGATGGAGACCATCTGAACTCGCATTTCCTTGCTTCAATCGGAATTCGTATCGGTCACCACCAAGCCAAGTTGAGTTCATGGCACTGATGAGGAACGATGAATAAGACCATTCTCCATGACGGTTGTCGGAATCGACGTGAAGCATTCGCCAATTATACATGTGTCCTGCTTCGAGACTGTCAAGACCAGTGAAACTCAGTTCACCATCGCTTGGAGCAAAATCCGTATCTGTTCGGGTGTCAATGCGTGTGACTTGATCATGGAACAGGGAGTCCGTTGAAAGTTCGAAAATCATATCGTAGGAGGAAGATGTTGAGGATGTCCAAGTAAGCGTTGGTGTTGTGTTCCCTGAGAAGTTGTGTCCGGTTTGGTTCCACAAGGTTTCGCCATCCCAAGGCGATGTAAGCGAAGGCGAAACCGTCAAAGGATTTGACCAATCGTATTTGATGTACAGGTGTGGTTTGTCTGCTTCATTGAGCGCATCTGAAGAATGGAAGGTTACTGAATCAACGCCATTGTTGGCTGCATACGCACCGTTTTGAGAACGGGCGGTCATGGCGAAATCGAGTGAATCAGGGCCGCTGTTGTCGAGGTGTTGTTGGAGCATGCTCGTGACATCAAACGCAAAGTCATCACTGGTTTGGGAACCCATCACGTTCGAATCCGTTGCGTAACTGAGGTACTCACGGCCGCCCTCATCCCAAAGTTGGTTGGTTGTCGGACGACGCCACGTGACATCCCCTTCAGACCAAACATCAACGGCATCCATCTCGTGCAAGGCAAGTGTTGCGGAACCACTCGATGTCGAGCGGGTCAAGTTGAGTGAGGCTTCAAGGATGGTCGCATTGGAATGCAGACCCAATCGATCGAAGTTGATGCGGAAGTGGGAAATCGTTTCACGTGTGCTTGTGACTTGTGTCACAACCGTCGAGACAGAGCCATAGTTGTCGTTCTTGTTGTCCTCGTCAACATAGGTGTCTTCGATAAAATCAACAGCATCTGCAAGGTCGTTTACATCGACTGCGATGGAAGCCGAACCGTCATCGTTTGCCGTAACATCGTGCGTGGGCAAGAAGAACGAGCCACTCGTCCACGAACCCAGTGTTCCTGTCGAGTCCATTGCGCGCATTCTGTAATGCATCGTCGTTCCGTTATCGAAAGCGTCTGATGAAGGAATAGCCAAGGCGCCTGTTGTACCAGAAACGGTGAAGCTGGAGGCATGGGCATCGGTGTTGTAGAGCCAGTTGTAGTTGTCCTCATCGCTCTTGAAACCATCATTTAACGAAAGTTGAACTTCGGCAAGGATTCCCGAATACGAGTCCCAAGTCATGCTTGGAGTGAGATCCGCGGAGAGATAGAAATCACCCGACATCAATGGTGCTCCATCGTCAACAAAGTTTGGAGTAATGGCTCCTCCTGAACCGGCGGTGGATGTGGAGGAATCGATGCGGAGGCTCGGACGGTCTTGAATGTTCAATGTCTCGTTCATCGCACAATCGTATTGTGAATCGAGAGCTGAAACGAGAATTTCAAGAGTGGATGCGCTTGATGAAACTGCGCTCTGAGCTAGGGCAGTGACATTGAGTTGGACGTTTGATGAACCCCCTGATTGGCCGAGAGGTGAAGTAACAATGGGTGGCTCCCAATCAGAGCGGTCTGCACCATCTTCTGCTCCCGGCTCAGCCCACATGAGGGTTCCATCACGCGAGTTCCATGTTGCATTTTGATCCCATGAAACACTGGTTGAAGCAGGATAAACGGCAAGTCCGTTGGTCGCCCCAGCGTTTGAGCAAACGAGGTCGAGACGTGCTGAGTGAATCGTATCCGTAGAAGCAAAGTTCAACGGGAACGAGAGAAGAAGTCGTGCATCGCTTGTCCCTGAAATTCCGAGCAGACCCGTGTCTTCGCCCGCATAATCATCGTTTGGATAGTCCGAGTCGATGTATGTATCCAGTGTAGGACTGATGGTTGAAATGACGTGCTGAACGGTTGGTTCTTCTTCGAGAAGTTCCGGAGCCGGGAAGGCTGAAGGAACAAAAACATCGGCAAGAAGGAACATCAGAATTAGAGTCACTGCAGTGAAGACATTTCGATTTGTGGTGCTGTTTCTCATGGCGCTCATTCGACCTAAGATGTGGAAGGTTATGACTGATTCGGCTGACGCCCCCCTTTAGGGGGGCGGGAATTTCGATCAATAAAATTCAATCCGAATGTTGAAAGATGCTCGCCATTCTCTACGAATTATGAGCGAACTTTGGGTCGAACGTCATCGCCCACAAAGCGTCGGAGAGATTCGTGGCCAAGCGTCTGTCGTGAGCCGATTGTCCGTTTACGCTGAACACAAGGAATTTCCACACATGCTCTTTGCTGGACCACCCGGAACTGGAAAAACGACAGCCGCCATGGCACTCACAAAAGACGTCTTTGGAGAACATTATCGAGACAACCTCCTCGAGATGAATGCTTCAGATGAGCGTGGTTTGGACAAGATCCGCTCAAAAGTCAAGCAATTTGCTCGTACGCAGCCGTATGGGGATGCAAAATTCAAAATTATTTTCTTGGATGAATCCGATGCCTTGACCAACGATGCGCAAGGTGCATTGCGCCGAATCATGGAACAATACGCTGAGACATGCCGATTCATTCTCTCATGCAATTACTCCTCAAAGGTCATCGAACCCATTCAATCACGATGTGCTGTATTCCGCTTTCGACCGCTTGCGGACTCTGATGTTCTGGAACAGGTCAAACATGTCGCAAGCGAAGAAAAGGTTACCCTTGATGACGATGCTGCGGAAGCATTAGCGAAGATCGCTCAGGGAGATTTACGACGAGCCATCACTGCACTCCAAGTTTCAGCAGCCATCAGTGAAACCATAACTCGCAGCATCGTTTACGAAACATCTGCGACGGCTCCACCAGAAGCCCTTCACCAGTACATCATGGCCTGCAAAGATGATGGTTTTCACGTCGCACGTCGACGTTTGCAAGAGCTTCTCAACAAGTATGGACTGGCTGGAACAGATTTTGTTGGCCAACTTCATCGAGAGTTGTACAACGTCGATTTTATCTCAGAAATGGACAAACTTGACCTTACCGAAATCATGGCTGAAGTCGATTATCGTCTCGTTGAAGGAGGCGGAGAAAAGATACAGTTGGATGCTATGACCGCCAAACTCGTCTCGATGTTGAGAAACTGAACGTTCACTTTCACTTTTTGAATTGTGTCGACGACATTGAGGTGTTGCGAAGTGTGTTCGGACGTTCATGAACCAAACAGTCGAAGCCCTCCTTGACGTCTTATCGTGGACCCCCCTTGCCAGTTTTATTCGTACGTACCGAATTCAACAATTGCATCAACGCACCATCGAATTACGTATGTCGAAGAAAATTGATGCCGTGTTTGAGGGGATTCTCAACCGACATTCGGATTTGCTTTCCTAAACCGCGGAATCACTCGTGACGATCAAGTTCCATGTGTACTTCTGAACGTTTTTCCATGGATCTCCTTGCTCAATGATAATCACGACAATTTTGTGTGTCCCTTCCTCAAGGTCTGCTCCAAGGAAGACAGCGAAAGGTTGGTCTAACTCTCCATGCGGTGTAAGATTTGGTGCTGATCTGTTCGATGTTGAAGAACCGTTTGCAATTCGGTCAGCATTGTTGTTCCAATACGAGATGTTGTCTTCACGAGCGGTTTCATTCGCTTGGTATTCACGGGTGACCTCGACGACCGCCCCGTCTGAATTGACGTTGTCCATTAAACCGAACAACAACCATGCCTCGCCTTCAAGAATCGGAGAACCGTCTGTATACCAGGTCAGGGTTGAACTCGAGGTAGCCATAGCATGAGGATAAGCGATGTCATCGCCATCATCTGTCACGACCGTCCATTTACTTGCGAGTTCTGGGGCTGCGATGTCACCAAATGGTGGATTCACCAGAAGGAAGGATAGAGCAAGGAAGGTGAAGGTGTGCAAAAAGGCAGCCTTGAACCAGGTTCCACCTCCATAGTGTTCGACGAATCGCTCTGGCATGACAGTTCGATGAAGCGTTGGAATCAGGAAAATACATGTCAACGGCAAGATGTAGAGAATCTTTGAATTCTCAGGATCGGTCGAATCCATCAGGACATAACGCATGAGCAAGGTGATGGTGAGAGAAAAGGCAAGAACCAACCACATCGAAGCTGTTTCTGCCTTCTCTTTTTGGACATGCTTTACTGGATCAAACGGTTCGATTCCGAGATTACGCCCTGTTCGACGTACTTTCTTTTCCTTGTCCCCTCCTTGCGTCCGCTGACGGCGTTCGCCTTGAGCCGCAGTCATCGCCGTTGAGAGGTCGACCATGCACCTTCGGATGGGTGAGAGTGAATGAAGGATGCGGTCGAATTCCTTCTGTTTGAACCCGCATTCTTCAAATGGGGGTTTTCGCAGGCGAGGGCAGGCCGGGGTGGCGTAGTTGGTAGCGCGTCGGACTCATAGGGCAGCCTTCAAGGCGATCGTATGACGTGCAAAGCCCCTTGTGGTGTCTGAGACATCCGAAGGTCGCGGGTTCGAGCCCCGCTCCCGGCACCACCATCGCATTGTTGAAGGGCTAGAAACCACTCCAAGCACTATGGCACACGCTCCTGATGTCGGTTCTCGCGTCCACATCAAACTCACAACACATGATGGTGAGACCGAGATTGAAGGCGTAGTTCTTCCACCTGCAGTTCAGGATCACATGACCATTAAACTCGCGAATGGATACAACATCAGCCACCCTCTTTCTTCAATCGAAATACTCTCGATTGAACAACCAAGTGAAACTGAAATTTCACCAACAAGCGTTCCATCGATCAATCCAGATTTACCAAACGTTCGTATCGTTCACACAGGTGGAACCATTGCTTCAAAGGTCGATTATACCACTGGCGCAGTGACAGCCCAGTTCGAACCATCCGAGTTGGTGGAGCATGTTCCTGAACTTTTGAGCATTGCGAATCTTGGTGTCCACAAGATTGGAAACATGTTTAGTGAAGACATCCGACCAAATCACTGGAACCAAATCATCGATGCAACCGAACAAGCGTTTGCTGATGGATGCGTTGGCGTTGTTGTCACCCACGGAACCGACACCCTCCACATCACAGCCTCAGCCGTTGCCTTTGCCTGGGGTGGGAACGGAGGGAATCCGCCGGGACGAATTGCTTTTGTCGGATCTCAGCGTTCGAGCGATCGCGCTTCTTCAGATGCTGCACAGAACCTCATCTCAGCGGTCAAATGGGCCGCGGAGGGGCCGCACCCTACTGGTGAATTGAGTGATGCTGTCGTTGTATCCATGCACAGAACCAGTGACGATGGAGCGTGTTCAATCCACGCTGCAACCGGCGTAAGGAAACTCCATTCGAGCCGTCGCGATGCGTTTCGTCCAGTCAATACGATGCCACTTGCAACCATTCAAATCGAAAATACGATGGTTGATCTTCAACTTGAACACCATTACCAAGAAGCGCGCTCAACAATTCAACCACGTGCAACGACTTTGAAAGCTACTCGTTACAACGAGGACATCGTCATTCGTCAAATGATTGCTGGGCCTTGGCTTTCCACAAAAGAAATTGAGGATGCAGTGTCCTCTGATGTTGACGCTTTGGTGATTCATGGAACAGGATTGGGACACTTGCCGATTGAAGATCCAAACAACGATGCCCCTCAAAACATCGAACTCCGTGATGCGCTTCAACAACTGGAGATTCCAGCCTTGGTCGTGAATCAATGCATACACGGCCCAGTCAACATGAACGTGTACTCCAAGGGACGAATTCAGCAAGAGATTGGACTCCTAGGACACGGTTTGACCTCATCACCTGATGCAGCTGTCGTCAAACTTCATTTCGCACTCTCCAACAACATGGATATTGCAGACGCAATGGCAGAAAATTTGCTTGGAGAACAGCAACAAACCATTTTGAATTAAGCGATTCGATGAAGAACCTTATCGGTTCTGTGCATTTTATGGCGAGCCCAATTGGTGACCCCGTTTCCGAACTGAAGTCGCGTCGTGAACGGGCTCGGTCAGGAGGAGGTCGAAAGGCATTGGAAGCCATTCGAGCCACCGGCCGAGGTACTGCACGAGATCGAATCGACTTGTTGTTGGATCCGGATTCATTTGTTGAAGTGGACACCTTTGTGACGCATCGAACGAACGATCACAACATGTTCCTTCATCAGACCTTGGGCGATGGTGTCGTCACTGGCCATGGAACAATCGAAGGTCGTCGAATTTATTGCTTCGCACAGGATTTCAGCGTGCATGGTGGCTCGATGGGTGAAATGCACGCCAAGAAAATTGCCAAACTTGTGGAGATGGCTGAGCGCTCGAAAACACCCCTCATTTGTGTCTGGGACGGTGGAGGACAACGTGCCCATGATGGAATCGATGCACTAGCGGGTACTGGCGAGTTGCTCGATCGTTTGGTGCAATGCAGTGGGCGCGTTCCCGTGATTAGCCTTGTTTTAGGACCTGTCGTTGGCGTATCGGCCTTGGCTGCAAGCCTTTCGGATTTCACAATCTTAGGCGAAGAGCATGGGCAACTGTTCTTATCTTCGCCATTGGAGACCCCTGAAGTTCAACGTGGTGAAGTCGATGCTGCCGGCTTAGGAGGAGCCAATCTCCATGCCTCGCGTTCCGGTATCGCATGCTTGGTTGCGGACGATGAAGATGATGCGTTCTTCCTCGTCCAAGAGATTCTCTCCTATTTGCCTGATCATAACGATGCTGAGCCACCACATGTTCCAACTGAGGATCCTATCGATCGTAACAACAACGAACTTGAAACGCTTGTCCCAGACAATCCCAATCGACCATACAATATGGTGAGTGTTGTCGAGGAAGTAGTTGATGATGGAGAATTCCTTGAACTGTTCCCGAACTATGCTGAGAACATCATCATCGGTTTCGCTCGTCTCGATGGACGGAGCATCGGCGTCGTCGGTAATCAGCCGAATGTTCTGGCTGGATGTTTGGACATTGATGCTTCGATTAAAGCAGCACGATTCATCCGACTTTGCGATGCATTCAACATCCCACTCGTCACTTTCGAGGACGTTCCTGGCTTCCTTCCCGGCGTTGTTCAAGAATGGGGAGGTATCATTCGACACGGTGCAAAATTGTTGTTTGCTTATGCGGAGGCAACCGTTCCGAAACTCACACTCGTCACCCGTAAAGCATACGGAGGCGCTTATCTAGCCATGTCGTGCAAGCATTTGCAGAGTGACTACAATGTGGCATGGCCGACCGCTGAACTTGCCGTTATGGGAGCCGAGGGTGCAGTGAACATCATCCATCGCCGCGAAATCAACGCCGTTGAGGACGATCAAAAGGAAGAGGTTCGTCAACGTCTCGTGGGTGAATACAAAGCAAAATTTGGCGACCCATACGTCGCTGCTCGAAACGGTTGGCTTGATGATGTCATTGAACCATCAGAAAGTCGCCTACGCCTGTGCCGAGCACTTGCAATCCTTCGCTCCAAGCGAGAGTGGAGTCCTCCGAAGAAACACGGCAACATTCCACTATGATTGATTCGTTTTTGCTTCTGCACGAGCAAGGAGGCCACCCGAGGAAGCCTCTCGGACTGGTTCTTGTGGTGGTTTACGGAATTGGAACAAGAGCCATCCGATGACGGCAAGAAGTGGAACGATAATGAGTGCTGCAACCAGTGTTCCACCTGAATTTGACTCTGTATCATCGCCCGTAGTGGATGTCGATTGATCCTCAGGAACGAGGTATTGCAAGCGGGTTGAGACATCAGAAAACGACGGGTCCCGGGCGATAACATCGATGTTGATGAGTGCACCTGGCTGCAACTCCATTTCGAATCGTTCCGTGCATTCTCCTTGCGCATCACAGGTTCGCTCACCAGTTTTGTCAATACCATCGAAACGAAGGGTGACGTCCATATCATCACCATCTGCATCGTCCCAAACCCATATCACAGTCAGATTTGAAGCACCAGTTCGCTCTACGGTTGCATTCGAAAGCATTGGACGGTCGGGTAGGGGGTTGATGGTAAGATTGAGCATCTTGGTGAACGTTGTCGTACCATCGCTTACATTCAACCACCAACCCGAATCGACGCCCCATTCATCGAGTCGAGCTGAAAGGAGCAATTCTTGGCCAGACAAAGCAGCCACAACTTTGGAATCACCGTCCAACTCGACCGTCCACGTTAACGCATCACCATCGACATCGGAAGCAAAGGCAGCAAGACCAACAAGCACTGTTTCCTCTTCATCCATTGTGATCGTCCAAGCAGATTCATCAACAACGAAGTCATCATCAACCGCCTCAATACGAAGTGGTACATCTGCAAGGATTGGAGGATTGAAACCATCAGTAATCGAAAGTTGAAGCACTTCAGCACCGTTGGCATCGGGTAAAGGCGTGAAGGCAATCAACGAGAGATCGTTTGAAACATTCCAAGAGAGGATATTGCCTACTCCTTGACTTTCCCCATTGATAAGCACGGTGAGAGGTTGTTGTTCAGGATCTGTGAAATACTGACTGTAATCGATGTACAAACTCTCTCCGTCTTCGATTAACGTTTGTTGCTCGATGGTTGAAAGTTGAATGATTTGGTCATTGACCGGTAGAATTGAACCATTCAGTATCACGCTTGCTTGATCGAGAATATCACCATCTGCCTCCATATCGAGATCGATTCGAGTCGTTCCTTCCCATTCTTCATCAACAGAATGAAACAACGTGAGCGAGGTCCCATCAGGACTGATGGTGACACTAAAGTGGGATTGGTTTTCAAGCAAAGTTGCATTCAGAATACGTACAACCTGGCCATCGGGATCCGTTGCAACATCGGTTCCGTTAAGGACGACAGAGCCACGTTGTGGAACCAAAAGTTCTGGCAATGGTTGCTCGAATTCAAGTGGGTCGTTGGTTCGATTGAAATCAAAACTCGCAAATCCGGTTCCACCTTCAACAGAAACAACCAATCGCAGTTCATGTGATCCTGGTGCGATGCCCTGCATCGGAACCGTACACGACACATTCTCATCGGAAATCGTCGCTTGATAGGTCGTCACATTGTCCAATAGGCAATGCCCACCGATTGTCCAAGTGGAGGGTAAATCGGCGTAGACATCGCCATTTCTCATCGACCAGAGCGCTTCAAACTTCGCATCATCTTCTGGGCTGAACACCGTTCCATTGAGACTGGTAACGTTGGAAATCCGAATCAACTTTGCATCATCCAACAACTCGTCCACGTATCCATTGGAATCGGAGGAGGAGTAGAGATTGTTCTCACGATTAAAGGCCTCTCTGAACTTGGAATGGTCGCCACGTAAAGTTAGATCAAAGTACGGCAAAATATGATCCATAGCATGATCGATTTGCTCCTCTTGAGTTAATGATGCGTCACCATCGTTGAAGTCTTCCAAGAATGAAGTTGTATCTTGATATTGATAGTGGTTTGCTCCTAGGGAGTGTAGGATTTGCCATGCGAGCCCGTCAACATTCTCCAGAACAGGAATGACGTTCTCCGTTGCAGGAGCGATCTCATCGGCGCTTCCCGTGATATACAGTGCTATGTTCGGCATAGCTCCACTTGTGACCATAGGATCCTGGACAGAATCAACTTGCATGGCGAGTCCGACCAATGCACGAGGTGGTTGGAGCATTTCATCATCGACCAAATTGTCCCAATTGATGTAAGCGTTGGACGCCCAAACTGCACCGTATCCGTGACCAATGAGACCCCAATGTTGCTCATCGACCGAACCGTACATTCCGAGAACGACGTCATTCGTTTGATTCGCTTGATTCATCCAACTCTGGACATCGAGTATCGCACCGATGAAACTCTGCCACGTCGGGTTTGTATCGCTATTGATTTCAGTATGAATGTAAACCATCGTCCCACGCTGAGCAATTCGAGTTGAAATGAGCATGTAGTTGTCAGGAGATTCATTCTCATCAATGAGCAACAAAACCCAAGGAAACGGACCATTTCCAGCCATTTCCTGTTCTTCACCAGTGTTCAGAGCAGGATAGACCAATCGATGTTCCTCTTCGAATGCTCCACCTTGTTGAGCAAAGTCAACATAACCGACTGGAAAATCAACGCCTGTGTGTGAAGGTTGGAAATTCTGATCCTCTTCAGGTACTGCCGCAGAGGTCGAGAGCGATGAGAGAAGCAGCAAACAAATGAGTGCAACTGCTCGCTCTCTCATGATGTTCGGTTCATGTTGAAACATTTGATTGTTGCATTCGATTGCATCATCTTTGCTCGAGTTTGCATTCAACCGCAAGAAGCCATGTCATCAATTGTTCGAGGGTAGGGAGGTCACCTGCGAAATGAGGAGTCCACAAACTGCGCCAGCATTCCAAATGTTGTGCAGCAAGCATCCAACGACCGTCGATTGAATGATTGTCAACGGAAAACCATTCGACCCGTTCATCATACGACCCGTTCATTGGCTCATAAACAGGATTGAGCGTAAACGTTGCTTTGACCACTTGATCAAGCGTTCCTTCTACGTCGATAATCAAATCAAACACTGTTTCATCATTCGCTTTTGAATTCACTAATGTTGCTGGAAGTTGTCTTCTCCCTCCGAGTGAGGCGACCTTTCCGCCTTGTTGGAGCCAAGCTGAGGCGATGGATCGAGCGGCTCCTCCACCCCCGTTGATACCGAGAATGGCTCCTTTAGCGACATCAATTCCAAAGTGAGAAGCAACGTGAGCAACACCGTGACCGTCAGTGGTCGCACAATACCATCCTTGACCATCGTATCGCAATGCATTCACTGAAATGATATCAAGAGCCTCATCGATCGGTGAGAACACCATGCTCTGAATTTGATGCTTGAGGGGTGAAGTCAAATTAAGCCACACCTCGTTCGAAGATGAACCATCAGGAAAATTGATCTTCACTGTTTCGCGTAACGTTGGCTGAAGTTTCGGGGCAAAGGTTGCTTCAGCTTCATGTTCGATTGACTCTGATGCGTGCTTCAAGAGATTCGATTGAAATGCCTTTAGTTTCTGATTTGCAGGTTTCCAGTGAGGTTGGTGCTTGTCGTGTTCAATGTACGCCCACCCAAGTACCTCGTCGATGTGATTTGCCTCCAAAATGGTGAGAGAAGAGACCTTAAGATTCGGAAAGTGCCCATTTTTTTTGAGATGAGCAAGAACCAAGTTAAACAAAATAGGTGAGAGTGTATGTTCGATTGGATCCCCGCCAACAGCGTATCTAAGACCGAACATGCCATTACTTTGGTGTCATTGTTCATGAACGTCTGCTTCTTGCGTCATCCCCAAAATATAGTAAATGCAGGCCATGTATTCAAAAAGAAGGCAGTCGTCGAATTACCATGGCCGTAGCAGAACGTGGCTCATTTATTTGGTTTCTTTTCTCAATTACCTCGTTTTTGATTTCAATCAAAGTCATGAACGATTTTGAAGGATATGCGACAACCGTTTTTGGAGGAACAGGGGCTGCAGCAATGATGCTTGCAATCATCCTGTTCAGGCAAGAGCAGCGTGAACTTTTACTCAACCCGATGAAGGCCATAGAGCGCGAAGTTCATCAAGATGCAATTGCAAAACAAGGGAAGGGAACAGGCCTCGGAATTGGTGCATGGGCTTTAGGAATGCTCGTGGCAATGATTGTCCTGTGATGGAGTTAGAACATGATCGATGACGATTTGTCTGGGCATATCCACGCCGGCTTTTGGCCGTTCATGAAAAGAGCACTCACACTTTTTTTGCCACTATGGGTTTTTCTACTGTGTTATTCACTTGAACTCAACAACATAATTTCTGCCGCAGCTGCTGGAGCGTCTCTCTCACTCATCGTCTACTACGAGCAAAGAAAACTCAAACAAATCAACACGTGAATGCTGTCGTGGATAACATGATAAAGGAAGAAGAGGTGGTAATAGTATGGGCCTTTACGACTGGTTAGGCGATTTGTTGGGCTTTGAGGCTCCATCATTGCTTGAAATCGTCTTTATGTCATCAGCGATTTTTGGAGGACTCTTTTTCCTCTTGATGATGCTACTCATGCTAGTGGGTGATATTTTTGGTGGAATCGTTGGAGATATGACAGGAACTGACGGAGGCCTTGGCGCAGATGCAGCTTTCGAATTGTTCAGCATCCAAGGAATCGCCGCTGCAGTCATGATGTTTGGAATCGCCGGTATGTTTGGTATTTCAGCGACTGGAAACGATGTTGCTGCTGTTCTCATCGGAGGCGTGGCAGCCTCTGCGTCAATGTACGGTGTCAAATCTATGATGCAAGGCATATCACACTTGCAGGCTGATGGCACCGTTGATTACCGAGACGCCATAGGTGAGCGAGGACAAGTCTATTCACGAATCAAGCCAAACGAAACTGGCGAGATTCAAGTTCCAGTCGACGGAACACTCAGGACGTTGCTTGCAAGAGCGACCGACAAAAAATTGTATATTCCATCTGGCGAGTTCATCACGGTCACTGACGTGATTGGATCTACCATGATTGTGGAACCGCTCGAGGACCTTTCCTCGGAAGAATAATAAAAAAAACAGGTGAAAAAACATGTCAGCAGCATTTTGGGGAACAATGGCCGTATTCGGCGTAATAGCAATTCTAGCATTCGGATTTTTACTCCTTGTAACGCGATACAAGCGTTGTGCTTCCGACGAAATCCTCGTCGTATATGGTCGCGTTGGCGGTGGAAGAGCATCGAAATGTATCCACGGAGGTGCAACGATGGTTTGGCCTTTAATTCAAGATTACAAGAAATTGAAATTGACACCTTTAACTATTCCAATTACACTCGATAACGCACTTTCACAGCAAAATATCCGTATCTCGCTACCTTCCACATTTACGGTCGCGATCAGTACAAACCCACTGATCATGAACAACGCAGCGGAACGATTGCTACACCTTCCAACAAATGAGCAAGAAGCGCTCGCTAAAGACATCATTTTGGGGCAACTTCGTTTGACTGTCGCAAGTTTGACCATCGAACAAATTAACCAAGACCGCGATTCATTCCTCGAACTCATTCGTGACAACGTCGGCGCGGAACTTCACAAGTTGGGTCTTTATCTCATCAACGTCAACATCATTGACATTACTGACGAGTCAAATTACATCGAGAGTATCGGTAAGAAGGCCGCTGCGGGTGCAGTCAACAAGGCTCTTGTCGACGTTGCAAACGCCGAGCGTGATGGTGCAATCGGTAAGGCAGACGCCGACCGAGACCGAGAAGTCCAGGTTGCTCAGAACGTTGCTGAAGCAGAGAAAGGAAAGAAGGCTGCAGAAGTCGACCGACGTGTTTTCGTTCAACAACAAGAAGCAACTGGTGTTCAAGGTGAAAATCTGTCCCGTGCAGAAATTGCGTCCTACCAAGCAGACCTCGAAGAGAAGGAAGCCCAAGCAATGCAACGAGCAGAAGTTGCCCGACGTACTGCTGAAATGGAAGTCCAAAAGGCACAATATATGCTTGAACAAGAGCGACTTCGTGCAGAAGAAATTGTCCGTGAGGAGATTTCCAAGACACAAATTGAGATCGCTGCAGAAGCAGAAGCCGAGCGTCAACGCCGCATCGCTCAAGGTGAGGCAGATGCTGTGCTTGCTCGTTACAATGCTGAAGCTGAAGGTACCAAGGCGGTTCTTGAGGCAAAGGCGAACGGTTACAAGCAACTCGTTGCGAGTGCTGGTGGTGACGTCAAAGCCGCTGCTACGCTCTTGATGGTTGAGAAGATTGAGGAGATTGTCGCTCGACAAACTGAAGCAATCGCCAACCTCCAAATCGACAAGATTACCGTTTGGGATTCAGGCAATGGTGGCGAAGGTGGAAGCACTGCCAACTTCGTGTCTTCCTTGATCCGTTCACTCCCACCTGTTCATGACGTAGCCAAGATGGCTGGTGTAGACCTACCAGACTACCTCGGTTCAATGAAGGAAGAGTGAATCCGTCGAATTGAAACCTGTCGCAAAACGATAGGATGAACCTGAATACAGGGGTTGATTTGATAGCCGAATGGACATGCAGTGGTTCATGGCAAGTGATTTGGAGATTGCTCGTGCAGCCCAATTGGAACCCATTGAATCCATTGCATGGAAGTTAGGCATCCCTTCTGGTGAATTGATTTCACATGGCCCATACATGGCAAAACTCAGTTGGGATGGGATAAAGCAACGCTTTGATACAGCAAAAGGAAATCTGATTCTGGTCACATCCGTGAATCCAACACCATTTGGTGAAGGAAAAACCGTCACAACCATCGGTTTGACACAAGCATTGTGCCATATTGGCAAGAATGCAACATGTGTGATTCGAGAACCTTCGATGGGTCCTGTGTTTGGCATCAAGGGAGGGGCTGCGGGAGGTGGTCAATCCCAGGTTCTTCCGATGGAAGAAATCAATCTCCACTTTACTGGTGACCTCCATGCAGTTACATCTGCACACAATCTTCTCTCATCCCTAATTGACAATCACATCAAGCATGGGAATGCGTGCAACATTGACGCCAATCGAGTGTTCTGGCCTCGTGTGGTTGATTTGAACGACCGTTCACTTCGCGAGGTTGTGATTGGATTAGGAGGTCCTGCGAATGGCAATGTTCGACAAGATCGCTTCGACATCACAGCAGCCTCTGAAATTATGGCGATTCTCGTTCTTGCGAAAGATTATGCAGATTTACGAAAGCGTCTGGGAGAGATTGTCATCGCCGAATCAATGGAAGGACACCCCGTCAAAGCAGAGCATATCGAAGCTGCTGGAGCCATGGCCTTGCTCCTTCGGAATGCATTTTTGCCCAATCTTGTCCAAACCTTGGAAGGAAATCCTGCATTCATTCATGGAGGTCCTTTCGCAAACATCGCCCACGGAAATTCATCCATCGTTGCCGATCGAATCGCCCTCTCATGTGCGGACTATGTTGTCACAGAAGCTGGGTTTGGAAGTGATATGGGTGCTGAAAAATTCATGCATATCAAAGCAAATACTTCTGGAAAAGCGCCCGATTGTGTTGTCATGAACGTGACCGTTCGCTCCATGAAGTTGCATGGGAAAGCCTTCGGAGAGCGAGGCGGTTACCGACCCTCAAAAGAAGAATTGGAAACTGAAAATGTTCAGGCAGTCATTGCGGGGGCAACCTCAAATCTTGATCGCCACATCAAAAACATGGCACGATTTGGTGTTCCTGTTGTTGTTTCCATCAATCAATTCACAAGCGATACTGAGGCAGAACTCGAAGCGATTGAAACTGCAGCGAGAACGAGCGGCGCAGCACAGGTATGCCGCACGGAGGTTCATGCAAAAGGCGGAGAGGGGGGGGCTGCCCTTGCCAATGCTGTAGTTGAAGCAATTCATGATCATGTAGCCGCAGGACGACCATTCCTCCCACTCGTTGCACCTGGTGATTCAGTTGAAGACAAGGTGAGTGCGATTGCAACACGAATGTACGGTGCGAATAGTGTTCAAATCGAGACGGCAGCAAAGCGGCAATTGAAGAAAATTCAAGATTGGGGCTATGGAAATCTACCAGTTTGCATGGCCAAAACCCAATATTCGTTTTCTCATGATGCGGGAATGCTTGGCGCACCGAGTGGATTTGATTTACCTGTTCGGGAATTCCGGCTCAATGCAGGTGCAGGATTCGTTGTTGCTATCCTTGGTTCAATGATGACCATGCCCGGTCTTCCAAAGCGACCTGCTGCGAACGATATGGATATGGATGAGGACGGACACCTCAAGGGTGTCTTCGGGTGAACATCGATGCAAATTCTCAATCAGGGCGAAAATCACTGGAAGCTTCGGATTGAATCTGAAGATGATTTGTGGGTTCTTGCACGACTTGCAATCAAGGGTCGTCGTTTAGCCATGCTTGGTGAACGTCGAGATACCACTACAGCAGAATCTGGTTCGAGAGCAAAGGCTGCCGAACGAAAGAAAATGTGGATTGAATTGCGAATCCTATCCAACGAATACCAATCGTATTCTGGTTTGCTACGCGTTCACGGAACAATTGAACAGGCACCAATGGATATTGGATCGCATCATACACATCTCATTGAAACAGGTGATGAGGTTGAACTCACATCACATGATCCATTTCCAAATATCGACATCGATCTTCTCAAAGATGCCATCGACTCCTCAAACAGGAGCAATGTAGCAGTCGTTGTTGTGGAAAATGATGAAATTATCCTGTTTGAGATTACATCTCGAGGACTCCGTGAAGGGGCAACGTGGACAATGCGAGGAGGAGGGAAACGTGGCGACGTTCGTATGAGTGAAAGCGTTGCTCAATCGTTTCAAAAACAGGTGGCAAAGGAAATCCTCGCTGCTACAGATGCACAATTACCCATGATTCTTTGCGGCCCAGGCCATGCTCGTGAAAAACTCAAAACAGTCATACTTGATGCTGAACCAGAACGAAGTTTACGATTAATTGCTACATCAATGGCAGGACGTGCGGGAGCAAATGAAATCATTCGTGACGGTTTAGCGAACGAATTTCTTGAAGATCATGCCATTCACAAAGAAATACAATTGCTCGAACAAGTTTGGTCTCGCATCAACTCAAATGGAGCAATTGCATACGGTAAGAGCGACCTCATCCGAGCAATGGAAGAAGGAGCTATCGAAACGTTGCTTGTTGCTATCGATTTACTTCGTGATGATCAGACAGAGATTGATGGTATCTTACTCAGCCATTGGATACGTGGGTTGGAAGACATTGGAGGGAACCTTGTTCAATGTTCAACAGAACATGACGCTGGAGAACAACTCATGGGCTTAGGCGGTGTTGTAGCTTTGCTTCGTTACAAAATGGTGTAAGATATGAAGATCGTACACTTTTCGGAACTAGGTTCAGACACCCGAGAAGAGATGAAAGGTGCTCGGTGGATTCTTCTCGATCAGGATGACATCAAAAATGCCCTTTCAGCATTCATGTTCGCAGAATTGGATGGTGTGTTGGTCGCTGTTGATCATCGAAAATCACCTCCAGAGGAAGGATTGTGGCAACGAGCAGTTCATTTGCTCCTCGTATCAAGTTCGGAAAATGCAGAGGAAATTCGCCTAAAAAGTGGAATTACCAAGGTTATATCAAGCGATGAAGCATCATTTGAGGATTACCTATGGTAATGGGTCCGGAGGGAATTGAACCCTCGATCTTCGCCTTGTAAGGGCGACGTCATAAACCCCTAGACCACAGACCCAACCCTCCGTCGTTGGTGACGTATTTGAAACGCTTGGCAATACAATAACCTCAAAACGGATGCATCATCACGAATGAACAATGGACGAAGAGGCTCAAGCCGCTGCGGCCCGATTGGTTCGCCGTCTCAAGGATGGTTATACCATTACCATCGCTGAGTCCTGTACTGGTGGATTACTGGCAAGTACCCTCACGGATATCGCCGGTGCGAGCAAGTGGTTCAATCAGTCTTGGGTCACATACTCCTATGATGCGAAAATTCGCGAACTCAATGTTGATCCGAAGACGCTGGAAAAGCGAGGTGCAGTTTCTGCAGAGGTCGCCATACAAATGGCACAAGGAGCCCGTGCCCGAGCCAATGCAGATATTGCAATTTCAATTACAGGTATTGCAGGACCAAGCAATGATGGAACCAACAAAAAAGTCGGTTACGTCTATGTTGGAATCGCATCCCGCTCTTGGGCGATTTCCGAAGCGACACAAATTGGAGGAAGTCGTCAGGAAAACAAAGAGGGATTTGTTCACTTCGCTCTCCTTACTGCCATTCGACACTGGGATCAAGCAATGGAACTTGCCGAACAAAATCGTCAGGATGAGATCAAACAACGAGAAGAGCAAGCGAGAATCAAAGCGCTTGAAGAAATTGCCCGAAATCAACGTGCAGCTGCCGCCGCTGAATCCGCAGAATGGCAATCACAATCATGGTCGGATAAAACTGGCACAACTTCTGAAACAAATTTGGGAACAGATGTTGAATGGTCTGATGATTCAGCAAACGAATCAACATGAAGCCTTTTGGAGGGTCGCCTCCCATTGGTATTCATGACTGCGGAATGGGGGTTGATTTCGCAGGAATTAATGAAACGCGGAATTCTTGTAACGACAGGCGTCAAAGAAAAATTACTCTCACTCGAGGATCCCCTTCACGTGCTTAACCAAGCATCGAACGTGGGTTTCCAACGAGGGATGCTATCCACTGAAATTCTTGAAGAAATGATTGGAGCATCTACTCCAAAGCAAGCAGTAGAACTTGATTCCAAAACCACGCCCATTGGAAGAACAATTGCCCCAATCAAAGAACCTGAGCCAGTTCAAATCCAATATCGGAACAATTTGCCTGATTGGAATGAAAAGGACTTCTCAGGTATTGCAACAGACGTTGACAATGATATCTTGATTCATTATGACATTACAGGAAACAGCACGACAGAAGGGAAAATGGGTCACATACAGGCGTGTTTCAATGACCGTTTGGACAGCATCAGAAAGATGATTGTAAAGAATTCACGACTTCCGAGGAAGCCACAAGAAATTGGACGATTAAACACCGAATATCGTCGATATCAGGGGTACGAAAACCTCGCTGTCGCCATAGGGCTCGTTAATGATCCGAGGCACACTAAAAATGGACATCTCATGTTTGGTCTTGAGGATGAAACTGGAGAAATGAACTGTTTGTTAACCATCCGACAAGGAGATGATCGTGACCGGTTGCATGAACAAGTCGTCGAGGCAGGTTTGATGCCTGATGATGTGCTTGGTGTAAGTGGATCCTTTTCACAAACAGGTGACATCTTCTATGTGGATGATTTGTTTTTCCCAATGAAAGACCGACACGAAAAGAAAAGTGCTGAAATCGGAGTGAGTGTTGCGTTCTTATCTGACATCCACGTTGGCTCGAAAACATTCCTCGAAGCTCAATGGCACAAGATGGTTCGATGGTTCCATACAGATCCTCTTGCAAAGACCGTGAAATATCTGATTTTGAGTGGTGATTGTGTTGATGGTGTGGGCATTTATCCAGGGCAAGACAAGGAATTGGCTATACCTGATTTGTTTGGCCAATACAGTGAATTTGCGAGATTGTTGGAGCTCTTACCTGACTGGGTGGAATGTGTGATGCTTCCTGGTAATCATGATGCAGTTCGCCCTGCAGAACCGCAACCAACATTTGAGAAAGACATTCAACAAGACTACAACAAGACAACGTTTGTTGGCAACCCTTGTGATTTCTCCTTACATAATGTGAGGTTATTGTCTTACCATGGAAAGTCTATTGACGATTTCGTTGCTGGTCTGCGTACAGTGACCTATTCAGAGCCTGTTGAAGCCATGCGACAGATGCTAAGACGCAGACATTTAGCCCCACAATGGGGGGGTAAAACACCATTATCTCCAGAACTTGAAGATGGTCTGGTTATTCGAGAGGTACCGGACATTTTTGTAACAGGACACGTACATGGACACGCTTGCTTGGATTTCAGAGGAACAACACTTGTCTGTTCATCGACATGGCAAGATCAGACATCCTACCAGAAGATGCTCGGATTCCAACCCAAACCCTGCATGCTTACGATTGTGAATCTACAATCGCACAAATCAACATCAATTCCCTTTGCTTGAAGGGAGTTGGATGTGCTCAAGAATCATTGAAAGATTCTTTTCTGTCACGACTGGCACTACTGCCTTCGAGAAAGCATTGAGTGAGGACTCACGACTTGGGTTAAAACCAATAAATCCGCTCCCAGGAACCATCATTGATAGATCCATTTCAGAATCCCCTACAGAAATGACCTCCTCCGGCTTGAAGCCATGCATCTCCATCAATCGATTGATAACATCGCCTTTTCCACTAGCATGAAGGCGGCATATGCCCTCATTTGAAAGATAGCCTTCTTCATCAAATTCGAAACCATTTGCAATCCAGTCGTCCACTTTGAGCATTGCTGCAATACTACTCACGAACAAGTCGACTCCAGCACTGACAATGGCAACGTATACACCAGCATCTTGCAAGGTCTTCACGGTTTCTCGTACACCCTTCATCAGGGCAACACCAGAATACATCCTGAAAAGCTCGTCTTTGTGGATTGGATCTTGAATCTCCTTCCACATGGCAATATCGGAACGCATGAACTCCACATCAGTGAGTTCTCCAGCAATAAATCGTGAGAGATTCTTGCTGTTGTCCGTACCGAATCCATCATGCAGTGTTTTCCACGAACTGACAGAATCAACGAGGACTCCATCACAGTCGAAGACAACACATCGACATACGCTGCTCATGTTCATGGCTGGCAGTCTCTGCTTGAAAGCATTCGCTTAGGCACCAGAAGATTGGGCCGGTGGCGGTGAGGCCACCGACCCATCAACTGTTCTCAGTCGTTTCTGAACTTCAGACGATCTTGTTGAACTCAAGGCCTTGGTACGTCTTGATGACGGATCCTTCACCTGGTCCTGGTTGGTAGGTGATACGGATTGTTGCATCCGTAAGTGCCTGTCCATCAGGAGCGTGAGTTCGTACGAAGATTTGGTCTCCGATTCCGAAGGTAGATTCCTTGAACAAACCTTCGTTGTTGACCTTGTCAACGAATGTCACAAACGCATCGCTGTTCGATGGATCAAATCCATAGACGTTGCTTGTGTTTGAGAGCAATGTTGCGTATGAGGTTCGAACACCATCCGAGCCAGTGTACAGAACTGTTACAGTAACAGCCGCTGTTGCCAACTCAGCTTCGGTTTGATCAACTGTGATTGCCCAGTATCCGTCAGTGGTACCAAGTTCCTTGTTCTCGATGTCGAAGGTGACTCGAGGAACACCCAGCTTACCAGTCTCAGCAAGAGAAGAAGCCCAGACATAGATGACACCAGAAAGGACGACAGTGATAGCGACCATGAGAATGGTAGCGATAACTGGGCTGACAGCCATTTCGTCCTCGACGATGCGTCGGGAGTCTTCTTCTTCCTCGTCTTCTTCTTCACGGCGGCTTGCCATTGCAAGAGCAGTAACGAAGAAGCCAGCAAGGGCTACGACGACGATGCTTGGTGCGAACGATGGAACGGATCCAATACCGCCACCGAGTTGTACAACGGATGGCAACTTGTCACCACTGCTGAGGAAGTCCTCAGATGGCTTGTTCGCATGGTTACATGTGGTTGGGATTCCAGCGTCACTACCAACAGCAGATGCGTTGGAGAACATGACGTTGTTACACCAGTCACTGTCTTGGAGAAGTGGTCGGCGTTGCGACTCCTTCAATCCATCGTCACCGTATGCACCAGGCTTGGACCATTGGTCACCAACAACACCGCCACCGTAGTTGATGTGGGATGTTGGATCGTCGGTCTGGAACCGCTGTGCTGGAGACTTCGACATGTCACACTCTGCGTCAAGACAGGTGAGGACATCCATCTCAACCCAAATGTATGGTGTGTCACCGTTGCCGTTGTCGACAATGTAGACATACTCACTGATTGTGATGGTTTCGCCCCATTCTGGAGGTGTGATGTACATGACGTTCTCAGCTTCACCGTGACCTCCACTGGTGTGGAAGGTTACAGCCAACATGTGATCGTAGGTGTACGGTCCTTGGTCACCACCAGCACCGACGTTGACCTCAACAGGAACGTAGGTACCTGTGAGAACGTTGTTGATGCCTTGGAAGTCGAATCCGACGACGTCATCGAAGTAGTAGTCTGCGACGAGTTCTCGAACGTTCTCAACACGAACACCAATCTCTTGCGTTGCAACACCTTGTTGGTAGTTAGCAATCGGCATGACGGATGGGTCGTAGTTTGGTACGTAGTTCGGTGCTGTAGCAGTATCCTTCAAGACGAGACGGATGTAACAGAAGTCACCTGTGCTCGGTGGGATTTGGTGGATACCGTTGTTGTTCAAGTAGTCGATTTCCCAAGCGTTTGCATTGGTTGTTGCATCAGGAACAAGTGTGAACACAAGATCGTCTCCAATAATTTCAGTACTGAAGTAGTTCTGGTATGTACACTGGTCGGTTGATTCAACAGTCCAAGTCAAGTCAGCAGCATTGTGGTCAACGTCGTACTTGACAGCAGACAGGTCGTAGGTCAAGTTCTCGAGGTTGGTATCATCTTCCATGAGGCTGATGGACCATGGTGCAACTGGAGTCGATCCGTTGTCTGCTGTGACAACTGCGCCAGAGGTAACGTCCCAGTCGAGGACGACTGGAGCATCGTTCACTGGGCTGACCGAGAAGTCAACAGGAAGCGTATCAGCATCTTGGTTTTCTGCACCATCATCAGCGAGGCTGAGGGTGATCGTACAGGTACCACCAAGTTCGTTAGCGGTGTTTTCTGTAATGGTCAACGAGTTTGCAGTAACGCTAACACCGAATGCATCACAGTCATTTGGTACGGATGCACCCCAAGTGTAGACTTGGCGAACAGGGCTCTGCTCGTTGTCCATGTCACGGATGTACGACTTGCTTGCGTTGGAGATATCACCAAGGAACTTGGTAACACTGCCGAATCCTTCAGGAACGATGTTCGTGTAAGATCCGTCGTCAACAAAGACTGGCATACAATCTGCACGTTCTGTGTTACAGATGACTGGCTTGTCGTTGATGTTGTTGACGGTCAAGGTCATGTTCTTTGTGTCGGTCAAGCCGTGGCTGTCCGTAACAATGAACTCGAACTCAACAGTACCGAACTGGTCATCAAGAGGTGTGATGGTAACGGTGTGACCGTTCTTATCCCAGTCGACCAAGACGTTGCTGTGAGCAACGGTTGTTCCCTCAGTGACAGTCCATGTGAGAGTTGCCTCGTCGTCTTGGACATCGTCAGCAAGGTTGGTCAAGGAGAAGGTGTATGCACCACTGTCCTCATCGACTGCGTCATCAGCGAGGCTTGTCTGGATTTCAGGACATGCTCGCTTGATGTCAAGGGTGAGCTCTTGGTTTGTCGCCATCGAAACAGCGTCAACAGTTGCCCAGTCGTATGCACAGTCTGCCTTTGTCTTGATCATCACATCGTAGTCCTTTGCAGGTCCTGCAGTTGTGGTACCCTTGTAGGTACGATAGACAAGTACTTCATCGCTGATGCTTCCAGTTTCAAGATCATCGTGAGTCGTCTCGACGGAGATGTACTCACTGAGTGTCTGGACTCCAGTTGAAACAGTCTGCGTTGGGTGAACAGTTTGAATGTTGGCTGATCCGTCTTGGACGATTGCAACAATGTTCACTGCATCAGGTGTTCCACCAATTCGGCTGAATGGGATAGCGATTTCAAAGAAACCAGCAGTTGTAGTTCCCAAGTCAGCATCAACCGCATCTGAGGACAAGGAGCTCGCGCCCCAACCAAGGAATCCATTGGAGTAGAGATCCATGTTGGAATCGCTGGTTGCCCAGAAGAGGTAGTCCGCTTGAACCGGTAGTGTGTGTGCACCGTTGAGGTTGTAACCAGTGTTGGAACCGCCAGCAACGACATCGAGGTAAATCAAGAGGTCGTTGTTGGTGAGGTCTTCACCAGTCATTCCGATGTAAAGTGCATCGCCTTCACTGTAGGTGACGTAGAAGTCGTTTGTTCCATCACCAGAGACCATACCTGGCATTGCATCGTCAGATGGGTTCAATGGTGTACCACCAATCCAATCTGAGTCGTCACCGTCAACAGCCATGATGTCAGGCTGGAAGGAAGGTGAGACGTATGCTGCACGTGTTCCGTCAGTAGAGACCAAGGTCATTCCAACAGCTGATGCTGCACCGGTGAGGTGCGTAGCATCGAGGCTGAAGAGGTTGGCTTCGTCGATGGTTGCAGATGCAACGATGCTGATCTTCTGGTTGTCGAGCGTGTTACCGATGCTGGTAACGTAGGCGTTCGAGCCAGCGTTAATCTGCGTTGTTGCAGCAGACCAGGTGAGGTTCTCAACAGATCCTACCGACTCAACAGCGTGAAGAGCTGTGGTAGCAGTCGAAGTACCACCGTCCCATCGGAACTCGGTGTTCTCGGCATAGACACCAACGTTGCCAGCAGCGTCGAGTGGGTAAATCCACGAGTAGTCACCATCGACCATGTAGAGACCGGTACCAGTGCTTCCACCGTCAACAGATGCACCAATTGCGGTGACTGTTGCGTCGTCAGCGTAGACACCAGCGGTGGATCCAGCGATGGATGCGTCACCGTACATGGTGAGTGTGGCAGATTCAATCTCAACACCGTAAGCGTATCCAGCGACTGAAGTTCCATCGAGGTCAAGATCGTCTCCCGAGTTCACGGAAGAGATACCAACAGAGGATGCGGAACCAGTTCCGACGAAGGATGAATCAACATCTGAAACGTCACAGCCATCGAGGACCATAGCGTTATCACCAATGGTGACAGTGTTGTCCTTGCTTTGGATGGTGACCTTGTCACAGTCGTTGAAGTTGAATCCAACAGCGTTCGGTGCGGTTCGTCCAGCACTGACTCCGATGGAGTTGTTCTCGACAGAAGGTCCGGTGTATCCGCCAGCACTTGTACCGTAGTAGACAGCGATGTTCGCACCACCGTCTCCCCAAGTGTCCGTCACCTTGAGGGTGTACTGTCCAGCAACGCTGTAGGATGTGAAGCGGTTGTATGCTGTGTTCGAGGAGAACGTACCAGCAGCCCAGCTATCCTTTGTTCCATCAGGCTTAGTAATTTCAAGTCCGATTTCGCTACCCCAACTGTCGGATTCAAGATCGACGTAGATCGTGACTCCGGATGGCACAGTGAACGTACAACTGCTTTGTGTGCTGTAGGAGTTCGAAGCAATCGTACACAAGGAAGTGGTTGGAGCCGGTGGGCTCGTAGCATCTTCCATGTAGATACCGCCGTCTGCATCCAACAGGGAGTTGTTGGAGATGACACCGTATCCAGCGTTTGTCTCAATACCTGCTTCACCGTCTTCTGCGGTTCCGATGATTTCGTTGTCGTCAACGGTATAATCTTGAATACCAATCAACTGAATCGCAGTTTGCGGTCCGTTGAAGTAGTTGCCTTCGATTGTAACTCGCTTGTTGTTACCGTTGTACATCTGGATGCCTTCTTCGGAAGAGGAACTGTTGAACCAGTTGTTCTTGACGACCAAATCATCAGCATATCCGTTAGAACTTGCCCAAACGTCACCGATTTCTCCACCGTTGATGAATTCGTTTCCTTCAATGGTGAGGTTATCAGGTCCGAACTCATTGGCGTTGTGCGTGTATGAGTACGGGCTTCGAGCCATGTAAATCGATGTACCACAGTTGTTGTACGTGCTGTCCTTGATGTAGGAACCATCGGTTCCGTACAGGATTGTACAAATGTCTGTGGTCTGAATCGCATTGTTCAACGGGGTGTAGCCCTTGAAGTGCGTGATCGTCGAATTCTCGATGCGGAGGAACTCCGAACGGTGATCGTTGCTGTTCCAACTAGACTTGTAGGCCATACCGCTCGTAATCGTTGCGACTGGGTTCAATGTTGAGTCCTTGATCGAGATGTCCATTGCCTGGTAGGTGTAACCAATTTCGACACCGGTTTGTTGACCAGTGTTCGGGTTGGTAGCGATGCCATAAATCTCCGAGTTGTGGAGATACAACTCAGGAGCATTGGAACCGGCTTGTGCGTACCAGCGCTGGGTATCGATTTGCGTGTATGCACCAGTGATGAGAACCAAGGTGTTGTTCCAGTTGTGCTCTTCGTTGTCGTCGAAGTACATGAACGGTGAATCCATCATGATGACCTTACCAGACATGTCTTCATCAGTAGCAGCGTAGTAACCGTATTCCTTGTAGGTTCCACCATCACCATCGGACATGGTTCGAGTTGAGCCAGTTCCGAGGAAGTTGCTGCCAGAACATCCTTGCACGACGTTGTAGGCTGTGCTGGTGTAAGAGTAGCAAACACGAGCTTCGATTCGGTTGGTTAGATCGATGGTTCCAGTGTTGCCACTAGCATCGTTCAAGGAGAGACCTTCGAACGCATATCGGAAGTCACCGACGTTGCTGCTGCCTGTAGAGTATGCAATCTTGGCAACTGTCACCGCTTCGTATCCTGCGAGATCATCGTTGGTTGTTCCAGACGAATCGATACGGACGGTTCGGAATTGGATTCCACCAGCCTCTCCATTCGTATCGGTCGTACCGGTTCCAGTGATTTGCTTGTCAGCGTTCATGAGAGCGATGTTCGTGTTCGCCACTGCGTTGGTGTCGGCTTCAAGCGTAATCGTGAGTTCACGCATTCGCTCAAATCCACCAGTTCCAGTGACAGAAACCTTCGAAGTGTCGATGGTTCCTTCGATGAAAGAAACCTCGCTTGAACCCGTAATCTTGATGTCGTTAGCCGTATTAGCAAACGTCGAATCTGAGATGGTGATATCACCAGATCCAGCGGTTTCAATACCAACGTTATTGCCAGAGACCGTTACTCCATCCATCGTGAGATCCTTTACGGTTTGAGAACCGTATTGGTAAGCAGCTCCAGCGCTGTTTGCGATGGTTCCAGAGAGATCGCCTCCGAAGTCCTTGACGTAGTAGATACCTGCGTTGTTTTGGCCATCAAAGTCAATGTTTGTCATGTCCATCTGGCCGGAACCAGAGGAACTGACAAGCATACCGTAGTCACCGCCATCAACAGCAATGTTGTTTGCGGAAGCAGCTACGACTCCAGTAATCTCGACACCAGCGTCTGTTGGGTTGGTGATGTCGATTCCATCAAAGTTACCGGATGCAAAGTTACCACCAATGGCGATACCTGTGTCAGCTCCAGTGATTTGTCCGTTCTCAAAGGAAGCGGTTCCACTGTCACGGAGGTAGTCACCGAGAGCACTTGGGTCGTTACCTGCACGGGCGACGAAGTCAAGACGGTCTTGGTAGTTGTCTGCACGGTTGTGAAGAACGTCGACGTACATTGTGACAGCAGAGATCGACGAATCACTGATGTCAACGATTGGGAAGGTCATTCGAGCACCTTCGCCAGGTGACATGTAGTAGCTGTAAGCGTAGTCGAGACAGATGTTGTAGTATCCACCGTATCCGTTGTATCCTTCAGGAGGCTTGTAGACACCTTGACCACCGTGGTAGGAGTTGTAGTAGTAACCCCAGTAGTGGTATGGGTACGATCCATAGGATGGACTCGTGTCAGTGTCAATTTCGCTCCAGCGGAATCCGAATTGGTCAGGGTAGTAGTAGTAACCTGGGTAACCAGGGTAGGACTGAGGCCCTTGTGGCCAGAAGTAGTGCATGTAGTACATGTATCCGTCAAAGGATCCTGTGTAACCAGGACCATACGAATATCCGTAGTAGTTGCAATGCCACGAAGCGACACCACCTTCACCACCAGCGTAGGTAGCTGCACCGTTTCCGGACTTAGGATCGCTCGTTCCCCATGGGTAGTAACCCAATTTATCAGGCGTGGTAATGTTTTCAGAAACTTCTCCACTACCGTCATCGTAGGTGATCTCGATGTTCCATCGGTCAGTGAGCATGTAATACTTGCTCGTAGCATAGTTGTAGGTCGGGTGAGCGTTTCCACCACCATAGATGGAGTTGGCACCTACTTGCAGGTAATCTCCAGAGCCAAGGAAGGCAGAGAGATCGATAGCATAGGTGTGCCATCCAGTGGACTTACCGGAAAGGGAAGTCGAACGGTAGATGGTAGGCAGGCTCATTCCACCATAGACGTCGACACCAACCGTGTTGTCAGTTGAGGTAAACCCGTCGATTTGTGGAGCACCGTTGAAGGATTGGATACCAACAGCAGCGTTGGAGACAGCAATGTTGCTGTACGATCCACTTGCTTGCTCAACCCAAAGAGCAGTACCGGTGTTACCGGTGTTGATGATGCTCGAAGAATCGATGGTTGCCGATCCACCGTCAACCTTGACAGTTGCCATGTCATCTGAAGATGCGCTGGCACCGTAGATGGTACCGGAGTTACCCATAACGAGTGTTGCACCATCTCCGATGTAGAGTGCAGATCCAGTGCTTGAGTCTTGTGCAAGGTCACGGATGATACCACCATCGACGTTGAGAGTTCCGTCCTGGACATCAAGGGTCAATGGGTAGGTTGAGGACACAGCCTTGACAGTTGCCTTAGCTGTGCTGGATTCACCGACATAGAGCATTCCGCCGTTTGAGAGCGTGAGAACTGGGGAGTTCGTTGCAGTCGACTTGACGTTGAGGATAGCACCGAGCAGGCGAACAACACAACCGTTGAGGTTGAGGTCTTCGCTGAGTGTCATTGGTGTTCCGTCAAACTCATAGATGGTTGCACCAGATGCCGTGGTTCCGTTGGTTGGGAGACCAGCACCAGTGTCAGCGTCGGTCCATGCAGCCAACCAAGTACAATCCATGTTGGTACCGTTGAAGTCGACAGGAGCAGGGAACAACTCAAGATCGTAGGAGGATCCGATAGTGAATCCACTGCTCAGGTCGCTGATGTACCATGCGTCAGTTGTTAGGGTCTCGTTCTGACCAGCAGGTCCGAAGGCTCGGAGGTTGTGATCGGAGTACGAGTTTCCGTTGCTGTCTCCAGTGATGACCCAAACATCGGCTTCACCGTTTGCGTCGGTGATGTGAGATCCGACCTCGAAGAGTTCAGAACCTGAACCATCAACGACGCTTGCACTGACAACGTGTCCACTCTTTGGCACTTGCGTGACTGCAGAGCTGACAACTTCAGTTCGGAAAACACCGAGTGTCGCAAGTCCACCGTAGTAGACAGTTGCAGAACTCGAGGTGTAGACGTCACAGTCTCCGGTAGAACCGGAGGAATCTGCACAGTCGTCGCCGTTCTGGTCAACTTCAATCAAACGGACGTCAGCGTTGGAGCTTCCGTATGCGAGGTAAACACCATTTCCAGCGTTGGAACTGGTGATGGCAATATTACCGAGTGTCATCTTGGAGTTTCGTGCGTAGACAGCATGGTCTGTGCTCGATGTGTGTGTGAGCGTACCACTGTCGAAGATCATGTTGTTAGGAGCAGCGCTGCTTGAACAACTGCTGTAAACACGGTCTGAATCCATTGTCGTAACATCGACAATCCATCCACAGCCTGCGACACCAAATCGACCGGAGTCGAGGTTGGTGACAATCATGGCGTCGGTTGTGATAGCGTTTCCAGAGAAGTCGATGTGACCTGCAGTAACGTCGTTCATGATGGAGGGTTGCATTCGGTAGATGAGCATGTCACCTGCGGTTACATCGTCCATGATGGCGTTGTCACCAGATGGCCCGTTTGCTGTGCTTGATGCGCCACCAGGAGCGATGGTCAAATCAGCAGTTCCCCAGTCAACTTCGGTCATGTTGATGACACCGAGAGCGTTGATGGACGCACTGGAGTAATCAGGAGCATCGAAGTTGAACATCTTGACTTCACTTGCGACACCGAAGTCAGAAGTGAGAACTGTACCGGTTTGTGTTGTTCCAGATGTGATGGTTGCACTGACGTTTGAAACAGTGACGTGTTGGAGATCGGTGTCAATCAAGTTGACATATGCGTTCTCAATGGTCACGTTCTCGACGTGGAGCATTCCACCAGTCGAACCTGGGTAGTTGACAATCGCACCGCCCCATGATTCACCATCTGTGTTACAGTTGGTCATGGTTCCTTCAAAGATGATTGCATCCGCACTCGATGGGAGGTTGATACAAGCCTTGTCTGCGCCAGTGATGGCGAAGTTGTTCATCGTGAAACCAGTTCCTTGACCGCTACCGTGACGGATTGCTGTCTCGACGTTGGTAAAGGTAACGTGGCTGAAGGTGAAGTTACCGACGTTACTGTTGGAGTAACATGGTCGGGAACCACCAGAGCTGTCAGCACAGTAGGCGTTGTAGTCTCCGTGGCGAGAACCAGCGGAGATCGCTGCTGTGCTTGTGTTGTTGAAGTCAACGTAGCTGAAGACGTGACGGTCATCTGTACCACCCGTGGTAGTACAGTCGTCCGTGAAGGAAAGACCCTTCCACTCAGCACCGCTTTGTCCTTCGAAGAGAACACGGTGCGTCGAGTTACCAGATACAGTGACAGAGTCACAAGCACCATCAACGGAGATACCCTTGCCGGAAGCGACTTGAATGACGGTTCCCGGTTCAATGGTCAAATCTCCTCCACTGATGGAGAGGAAGTCACTGTTCGGGCTGATTCGGTATGGCGAACCTTCGGTGTCCCAAATACACTCAATGTTGTTGTTGGAACAATCAAGATCGCTGTCGATGTCAGTACCCTTGCCTTCGAATGGCATAGCACGGACGTAGACACCACAGTCAGCGTTCGAGTTGTCGTAACAGTAGTAACTTCCGTAGTAGCTCCACCATGGTGCAATTGTACCAGGTCGAGCAGCGGAGTTGCTCGAGTATGGCAGTGCTGGCATGTTGGTACCCCATGTGGTGATACCTCGCTCGAGAGCAGTGGATCCACTGTCAATCATGTAGAGGTAACCGAGACGGCCGATTCGGAGTCGGTCGTTGCTGTCATCACCATCAAAGGACTTCTGGAAGTAGTCAAACTTGAAGCCAGAAGGCAAATCGATGTTTGCGTTACATCCGGTCTTGTATTGGTTCCAGTAGTAGCTGTATGCACAGTAGTAACCTGTTGGAGTACCGGCTGAGGTACCAGAGATAACTTCAGCAGCGTTGGTGACAGACTTGATTCCTGTTGCGAAGGTCTCGTATCCGTGGTCAGTACCATCAGTGGAGATACGGAAGTTCGCTGTGTGCGGGTTTGCACCAGCCATGTATCCGGCTCCTGGGTTTCGCATGGTGTCACCACGGGTTCGTGTGTGATCCATGTAACCAACAGTTGCGTAATCGTAGTATGCGTTACAAGACGAGTCGTACTTGAACTCAATCTCGTTCGTGACGTCATAGAAGATAACTTGGTAGTCACACAAGTATTGTGTGTTGTATCCCATGTCTCGCCACTCAACGATGAGCATCATGTTCGGGTCACCAACTTCGAAGGAGTTGGTTGAGGTCGTCTTGGTGTTCACACCGCTAGCAACAGTGGATGTATCGGTTGCAGTAGCATAGTAAGTGACGTAGTCGCCACGCTCGAGCGTGGTGATTTCAGCAGACCAATCACATTCAGCATCGATACACTCACTTCGTTGCTTGCCAACGGGGTTGAGCTTCATGGAACTGTAGGTTCCGTTGTTAATGCTGTAGTAGAGTGTTGGACCTTCACCGATCGTATTGTTGACGTTGAGACCCGATGGTGGATCACCTGCATCAGAAATGGTGTAAGTGAAGGTACGAGTCTTGCTGTGCGAGTCTCGCATGACACCGTGGTCCAAGTCAGGAGCGCTGGTATCTGGTGTTGGTGCAACGTTTCCTACCTTGTAGGTGGTTGAACCAGAGGATGCCATGCGCCCGTAGTATCCGGCGCTAAGTGCAAATCCACTCCATCGGTATGAGGAAGAGTATGCGTAGTAGTAACCGGAGGAACATCGAGCGTTGCTGGATGTTGAACGGTAGAAGTAGTAGAAACCGTTGGTACCTGCACAGAGCCAGTTGGCCTTGGAGGTGCTGTAGGTTCCGTTCCAGTCGAACTTACCGAACGTTCCGGTAATGTCCAATCCAGAGAGCGGAATGTTGTACGCTGCGGTGTAACCGTAGGTGCTGACAGATGTAGCACCTGTTCCACCAGCAAGTTTGCCGGTTTCGATTTCGGGTGTTGAGTCACCAATACCGACCATACCCCACTTGTTGTCAGTGGCGTCGTAGTGGTAGATGAGGTTCATCTGAGGGCCGTTCTTTGCACTAATGGCAAGGAATCCACCGTCACCTTGGTGCATCTCCATCATACCTGATCGAGTTCCACCGTAGCCGTTGTATCCGCTACTTGGTGTGGTTGTCCACTGCATCTTCCACTGTGAGTAGAAGTAGTAGGAGGACGAGTAGAAACAGGAGTAACTTCCTGTTCCACAGTTGGATACGTCCCACTCGAAGAGGTACTCATCGCTGTGGTCGTAGTAGGTCATTTGTCGGTCGTGGTACCCTTGTGGGGTGTAGTAACTACCAGAGTGAACGTCTGTCTGAAGGACAGTGAACTTCTTGGCAGTACCTGCGTTGACAATATCATCAACAAAGAACCAGTGTGCGTTGCTTTCAACCCATGTGCTAGGATTGCTTGACGCAGATGCTGGTGGTACCGGGTCGTATCCGACGTTGGCACCGTTGGATCCTTGGTTCAAGTCTCGGAACTTCCAGTAGTACTCAACATAATCGCCAGCGCTGATGTCGGGGGTGGTTGCCTTGAATCGGCAGTCCGTTGCGGTTGTGCTGCAGGATTGGACTGTTGTTGCGCTGGTGGAGGCCCAAGTACCGTTGTTGATGCTGTAGAACAACTTGACACCGTTGGTCGACGTTGTGTCAATTCCTGAAAGATCGGTCAACTTGGTGAAGAAGGTTCGCTCACCCTCGACATACGAAGTGAGTCCAGAGTATGCTACGTGACTGGAGGTTGGGGCATCCGCGTCAGTACCACCTGAGTAAATGACTTCGAGGTAGCTGTTTGAACCACCGCTGTTGTATGCGTAGGTGTAGATGTAAACGCTTGATGTCATTCGAGCACCCATACCAACGGTACCCGAGTTTGTTTGAGCGTTCATGATGTAGTTGTGCGAACCAGTGGACGAAGAACAAGCAGTACCTGCTGCGTTGTTGTTGTCACAGATTTCAGCTGTCCTCCATCCGGTTCCCTGGGAGTAGGTACCTGATGCTGCAGAGTTTCCGATAGAGGAAATCAACTTGCGCTCGTTGGTGTTGGAGTTGGATCCAGACAACAAGTTCGCAGCGATAGCACCTGAACAGGAAGCGGAAGAGATACCGTAATTGTATCGAGCGTCGGTTCCACAAGCCTCGAGGACTGCAGCGGTGATGCTGGTCGAGGAGGAACTACCGTACCCGTAACTTACGTATTGCTTCCAGTTGATTTCTTCAACGGTTGCACCGCTTGGTAGAGCGGAGCTGGTACCAAAGTTGTAGCGGTGCCATGGGACGTAGTAGTAAGAACCGTAGTAGCGATAGAGGTAGGAATAGGTACTGTTGTAACAGTATCCATAGTAGACGTAACAGTATCCACGGTTACCGCTCGTTACCTTGATTGTTGGATCAAGTGCGAGAGGGAAGGCTCGATCTTCTGACATCAACCAGTCCGATTCAACGGCGGTTGTCAAGAGAACCATAGGACCGTAAACTTGCACGAAGTAGGTGCCGATGTACGGCTCTTCAGCCATCTCTTCCATGACGACTGGCTCAGGGATGGTGGCCAGGAGTTCGCCAGATTCAAGACTGCGGATTTCAAGTTCGCCTTGGGTTGTCGTGATTTCTTCGCCGAGTGCAACGCCATCCATGAAGAGGCCGTAGCCGATTGGTAGACGAATGGTCTCTGTCATACCGAAGTATGCTGCGATTTCATCGAGAACTGGGCGTTCTTGGATGAGGAGGTTTTGCTTGACTTGTGTCGTGTCGACAGCGTAGTCGAGAGCAAAGCCTTCTGCGAGAGGGTAACGAATCACGTTTCCACCGACTTCAACGTCGCCCATTGCTGGTTCAGCATGGTATGGCATTGGGGCGGTTCCTGTGATATCGATGGTGACGAGCATTGGGTTCAAACCAGTGACGATTGGATCGACGAATTGGTTTGGTTGGATGCTTACACCACTGGCAACTTCTGCACCGAATGTGGTTGTGAAGATGTTCTCTTTCACTTCCCACCCTTCAGGTGTTGCCATGATGTTGAGGTTGATGTCCTCAAAGGCCCCACTGTCAGCAAGGTAGTGCATTGGCTCATCGCTTGTGAGCTGTGCAATCTTGCCATCCTCAGTGAGGAATCCCTTTGTGTTCGCCTGCCTCATGCCCAGGAGTTCCTGAGCGGCATCATACTCATAGGTTGTTTGTTCGATGGCGGCTGGCAACTTGAAGAAATCGTCAACTTCTGAGACGATCTCTGCATTGCTGACAGTTTCGGTTGCGGTGTTGTCCACTAGGCTTGTCATTGGCATGAAGGCCATCAAAGCACATAGTAGAACGGCAATTCCGATTCCACCCATTGCGGTTTTCGTTTTCTTATTCTTGTTTCCCAACATAGTCATTCACTCCATACGGACTGTATGCAAGTGCAACCACGTTCTCCGCCACTTATAGGGGTTGGGGTGCAAATTGTTTGATTTTCAAATTTCATTGAGCAATTGAAACGTTATACTGCGAGCGATTTTTCTACCTCAATGGTACAAACAATTTGTAAAATGAACATTTATTTTAATTCAAGATTTTCGATAATCTGTTGAATTGATCTCCAATGTTCTGACCGGGTTCAGAACATGAAAATAAAAAAAGGCCAGAGAGGGCGCCTGAACGCCCTCCCTGGCGGATTCTGTGCGCTCATGCACACAGATTACGACTTGTGGGTCGTTTGTCTGAGATCAGTAGTCCCAGTCCTTGTCTTCGCCGTCGCCACCGCCTCGTGAGAGGATAAAGGCTCCAGCGATGAAGGCTACAACGACGACACCGCCGATGGCACCCCAGGTCCAACCTGGGAGCTCACCGCTCGAAGCATCGTCACCGTCGGTGTTGTCATCGACGATCTCTCCACCTTCGTTTGCCTTGAAGAAGGCAGCGTCAGCACCAGCATCTCCAGAGGATGATGCGGTTCCTGTGTTACCGAGGGCATCAACTGGTACAACTGCGAAGTACACTGTGTACTGTCCAGGAGCGGTGCTCATCATGACATCTGCAGTCATGGCATCGGCGCTACCTGTGTTGACACAGGTTGTTGGCATGTTTGCCGCATCGAAGGCTTCACGATTCTTGTAGCAGACGTTCCAAGATGCAACGTCATCGGTTGTTCCTGTTGCGCTCCATGTGAGCGTCCACTTGTCGCCAGCTTCCGTGACGGAAACACCGGTTGCTGCAGCGTTGTCGACTTGCTTGTCAGCCACGACAGTAGCAGTACCGATTGGCGTGCTGCAGAGTCCGTCGTTGTTGCAAACGGCAACCTCAATGGCGTAGGATTCTCCGTGGGTTGTGGATGAACCACTGTAGGTGTACGAGGAGGTACCTCGATCCAAATCGACCTCGAAGTCGACACCGGTTCCCATGATGCTGATGGAAATCTTATCACCAGCAAGAGGAGTTCCAGTGAGTCCCCAGTTCATGACAAGGTCTCCACCCACTCCAGGAGCAGCGTTGAAGCTGCCAATGGCTGCGCTTGGCGGATCCTTCGCCTGAAGCGGAGCATCGACCAACATCAACTGTCCAGCAGGTAGTGTACCGCCGGATAGAACGGCTGAGAGAACGGACTTCGTTGAGTCTTCTTCGCTGTTTGTTGCTCCGTCTGCGAGGAGTTGTGTCAAGGCAGGGTTGTTGCAGCTTGTCGAGTACCACAACGACGATGCACCGAGTGCAGAGTCAAAGGTCAAGTCGATGCTCTGAGCGAGGACATCTGTTGCACCATAGTTGGTCTCAGGAGCGTAATCGATGACTGCAATAGGCGTGTACTTTCCACTGAGGAGGTCGCCCAATGCCCCGTTTGGATCTGGCAAGTCGATGCTTGCACAGTCGTCGGTGTTTCCATCAGAAAGTTCGATGGTGAAGCCAGCTTTGTCGAAGTACGTCAACGAGTAGTCCATTGAGATTCCACTATCGGTCGTGTTTGTTGCGACTGCATCGTTCCAAATTGTGACTTGGATTGTTTCAGTGACGGAACCACCGTGTGCGTCCGTTACGGTTACATCAACTGGGAAGAGTGTGACGAACTCCTGAATGATTGGAGTTGTGCACGTTCGAGCAACGCCACCCATTCCACCGCAACCTGCGAGTGGGGTGCTTGAAGCGCCACCGACCCAAGTGTAGGTCAGTCCTTCACCTGTCACGTCATCTGCATCAAACACAGACACTTCGAACTCAAGCATGCTTTCCATTCCAAGGAAGAGGTCGCCTTGGGTAACGAGGTCAAGAGAAGAAATAACCGGGAGGTTGTTTCGAACTTCCTTCTCCATGGAGACGAGGTTGTTGCTTGGCTTTTTGTCTGTGACCTTGCTTTCCATGATCAAGTTGGCCTCGATGGTGTAGGTTCCAACGTCGAACTCAACCATCATGCATGCGTGTCCTTGGTCAAACGCCATTGGCCCTGTTCCAAGTTTGGCGTAGTTGTAGGATGGCTCAACGCCTTGCAGGCATGAGTTGACTGTATCAGTTATGACCTCGTTGGTGTCGAGGTTCGTGACGGTAAACGTAATGTTCCAATCGTACAACTCAGATGACGTGGAACCACGGTGTTCGACAGCAGCATCGATGTACGATGTACCAACAGATAGATCACCAGGCTCACCTGCACCTACTGTGAAGGTCGCAATTCCAGTTCCATCGTTGTTGTATCCTTGGTTGACGGTCAGCATTGAGATTCGGATGTCGTGGTAGGTGCTGAGCGATCCTGTGATTTCATCAGCATTGTTCCGAGTAATAGCATCCTTCGTGAACGATTCTTCACAGAAATCGCTGTACACTTCCTCCACCGTTTCATTGCTACCATCAGGATTTGTGATGGTCGTTGTATTGGTGCGGATGCAGGATTCGAACTGTCCATAGAGCGAGTAACCACCAAGCGAGACATCGACGCTGTAACCAGCTTCGGTGTTGCTTGAATCAGGAGTTACTGAACCTGTGTATGTCCAAACACCGTTGTTGACGTCGTTTGACATGATGGTTCGAACCTCTGTTATGTTGTCCGTAACGTCGGTTTCGTTTTGGTAAACCATGACGACTTGATCTGTTCCTACGTTCACCGAGTGAACAAGAGTACCGATAGTAGCTGCCCAGAGGTCAAATCCATTTGGACCTTCTGCGGCTGAGACATCACCGGAAACATCGATTTCCATCGAAAGGTTGTGGGTGATGAAATCAGTTGAACCGTTGAGTTTAACGCTGATTTCGAAATTCTTTACGCCTTCGCCAGTTGCAACGACGGAACCATCTGTCCATTCGATGTCAACTTCGATGTCGAGGTAATCAACAACTTCGACATAGACTTGTTGAACATCGTTTCCTGGATCAACATCTTGGTCGGAGTAGACCTCGATTTGAATGACATAGATACCAGCGGCAGGCGTCCAAGTAGCATCGCCACCACCGTACTGGAGGGTGGTTTTACCGCCCTTGAAGACTGCACCTGCAGCGAGGGATTGATCATCACAAACGCTGACATCGTCACAAATGACGTCAGGGTTATCGAACTCAATGTCCGCTCCCGATGCGTCCTTAGCAAGCATGAGTGGGTTTCCATTGCCATCCGCGATCCAAACAGCTGCTTTGTAACCAAGTTCAGTAATGGCTTGGTTACCTGAATTTTGGATGTAAACTTCGAAGGTCGTGTCTTGACCGACGAAGAGTTCATCACGGCACTCTGGGTTGCACTGGGTTTCTTTCGGTGAAGTAATCGCAACGAGTTCTGCATCAGCACCGTTGCGGGCTCCAGCATCCTCGATTACTTCGGTTGTTTCTAGTTGTGTGATGTCGATGTTCGCCATTAGGCTAGCAAGCAACAACAGCACGAGCATTACAGGGGTAATTTTTCTCATGTCATATCCTCCAATAAGGGCGGTAACTCGCCCTACGCAAAACGACGTATATATACTATGGGTGCGATTATTATCGGAAACGAATATAAAAATCAAAATCTGCAAAAACAAGGGACTGAAAGCAAATCGCAAGTTTAGTTGAACGAACGTAAGGCTTCAGATGGCTCTATGTTTGATGCAGACCGAACTGGAGAGAAGGTGGCAAGATACACCAAGCCTGCACCACCTACCATCACCCAGAGAACCGTGGCCCACGGCAGAACAAGTGCAGCACCTTCCTCTTCCCATATCGCTGAATGAAGCCCAACGTGGAACATCAGTGCAACAACAATGCCGTTCAAGATTCCGAGCAAGGAAACCCATCCGATCTCGATTAGGTGCACACGCACAACCATGCCCTTCGTGAAACCGAGCGCACGCAACATTCCGATGTGCTTTCTCCGTTCGGATACCGAACGATAAGTAACAACACCGATTCCTGCGATGCCGATAATGAGTCCAATCGCAAGGTATCCTTCAAAGAGTGCAAGTATGGAGAGCACCAGTGCTTGAATAAGTGCCACATCCTCAGCAATCAACGAAACGTCAACACCTTCTTTTTCCAAATCCATTCGAAGATGTTCGGCGAGTTCTGTTGCAGCTTCACGCTCTGAAGCAGATTTTCCTGCTGCTGAAAAATATCGCACTTCGCTTGCATCAAACCCATCCGATGCCTTGCTTTCTTCGGACACGGATACGTAAACTCGTGTCAGCGAACCGTCGTACTGTTCAATGACAGGTTCAGATGGCATCCACACACCTGCAGAAAACAAATACGATGATTGCTCAAGGATTCCTCCAACCATCATTTCCCGCCGATGGCTTGGTTGTTGAGCATCGATGATCGTGATGTTTTCCCCTACTTTGACGGAAAAGACACCAACGTTTGTTCCATCAAGAGAAGATTCCAATCCAAACGAAGCATCAACAAAGACAACATCGCCACGTGAAAGCATCTTTGTCCATGCTTCATCGGAAGAATCGCCAAGTGAGGAATCCCAGATGTGGAGCGGTAAACCCCCGTGCTCAGCAAACCCATCATCAACACCTCGAAGAATGTACGGAGAACGCTCTTCTTGTTGATTCTCAATGAATGCTTGTGCACGATAGACCCGTCCAACACCATCGATGTTCGCTTGGTTGGTCTTCTCAAGACCCCATCCTTCCACGGAACCCTCCAGTTGCAATGGACGTGAACGTGATGCTGAAAGCATTAACTCAAATTCGCCCTCGGATTCTTCAACAAACGAACTGGAGTAATTTTCGAACTGAAGCGTATAACCACTCAAAACAATCACTGAGAATACGGTGATGGAAAACATGCCCATTACAACTGCGGTGCGCAATGGTTTGTGTAAGGGATAGGAGAGAGCAACGGGCACAACTGCGCCACTTCGGAACGAGGCGAGGCGAAGGATGCCACGGATCATGAGTGGCGCTAACGAAGCAAGAACCAAGACGCCTGCAAACACCTGGACCAAGCCAATGACGATGAATGAAAATTCATTGGGCGTCAAACCAGAACGAACAGGGTCGAGGGAAGAGGGTAACGCAGTCCAAATCAGAAGGAAAACGCCGATGAAACCGATCGTTTTGCGGGGTGCTTCTCGGAAGGTTGGCAGCGAGCCATCCGAGAAGCGCTTCGCTCGAAGAACTGGAACAATCCAAAACACAATCGGGCAGATGAAGAGAACAATGCAACAGCCGAGAACAATCCAGACGCTGTGAGCGAAGGTTCCACTACCGAGAACATACAAACCGGAAGTAACGAAGGTCATACCCAAGGCACCAATCACAAAGACGTACAGCCCCCAAGGGACGTGTTGAGGCACACGTAGTGGTACATTTTTCAACGCATGAACGATGACCATTCTCGAAGACCAGAGAGCCGATGCAAACATCGTTATCATTGCAATATGGAAGCCCCAAAACCATCCTGCGAGGATGGATGATGCGTCGACGTGGAAGGAAAATACGTCAGCCCCTGCTGTGGCAAATACGCTGGAAAAGCCAATTCCAATGAACCAAGCAAGTCCTACCCCAGCGAGGGAACCAATCATACATCCAACCAGGGCTGCAATGGAACCTTCAATCATCGCAACATATCGCAAATCCGAGCGCGTCATACCGAGCGCTCGAACCGTTGAATACTCCTTTTGCCGAACATCGAAAAGCATGGTGATGATGGTAATGACGAGGAGAATGCCTGCTGCAATCGTAAACGAACCAAAGACAAGGAACATAGCAGATAACACACCAGATGATGCTTCTGCTTGTTCGAGTGCGTCGATTTTGACAGCCTGAACGGAGAGGAACAAATCATCGACACCCATCATGGAGTCAAGATGCAATTCCAATGCCAACATCTCATCGTTCGAAACGTTGCTCAACACGAGCATTGATCGCTCGTTCTGCTCAGCAGCTGCTAAGAATTCACCGTCGTTCATGTTGATGAGTCCAAGAATTACTGCATCCAAATCGGACAGTGATGAGAGACGGTCATCATCAACAAACGAACCGTTGATCGTCAAATTCAAGGATTCGTCCGAGCCAAATGCGTACTGAAACAAACCCGATGCCATAACGTTTCCTTCTTCGAAGTTTGAGAGTGGTTCAAGCCGCTCACCGATGCGAATCTCACCTTCATCGACCAAGAGTGAAGAGGCATCACCATCAAGCGCGAAAAACATCTGTGGAAGCGTTCCAAATCCTCCGGCATCCGAGAGAATAGGCAGGCGCATGGATTGTACAGAATTGTCCTGCATCGAACGAAGAACCATTCCTGAACCCTCAATGCACCAAGCATGTGTAAGATTGGCTTCAGTACCTGTGCCTGGACAGACCTCAGGCCCTTCTATCGTATTCAGCGGCCATTCACCAGCCCCTATTTCAACAAACGATTGTTGTTCATCCGAAAGCGATTTCTTGTAAAACGACTCGCTGAGGAGCCCTTCGACTCGAAGGTAGAGATCATTCTCATCGACTTGAAGTTCCCAATCCAAGACGGTTGAAGGAAGGCTGAGGTTGAGCAGCGTTTCATTGACGCTCGCATCAACAACATCACCGTACCAGAGCATTGGCAAAGCGTTCGCTTCAATCGCAAACCAAGTGCTCGATTGAGAGACAACAGCAACCATCGCTTTGTCCTCAAGTACGAATGTTGTTTCTTCATCATCAGATGCGTTTCCGACGACCAGGCCTCCCCCATAAGCCGCGAAGCCGAATCCTTGATCGATGGATATGTCATTGATGATGTCACCACTGGGCACACGCCACACCCATGAGGTATTGTTGGTTTCAAAGCCAAATCCAGAAGGCCCCCAATGCCATAGTGTTTCATCTTCAACCAGAACACCATCCAAGTCACCATCTGCGAGCGTCAAAAGATTCTCTGAAGCAGCCTCAAGGCCAATTAACGGGACTTGAAGCACCTCCATCATCGCTGAATTGGAGGCCAGCGAGGTTCTGTTTTCGGCAAGGCTACCAACGATTCGAGGTGAAAGTCGGCCTAACCCGTTGGTCGATGCGATCGTGACTGCGTCGCCTTCCGTAATGAATTGAAGACCTGATTCGTTTGCGCCAATACTTTGGTTGAGTGTTTGCACGATGCTCGTCAGGACTGGGTCAACAGCCGAGCGTTCCTCATTGACGCCTTGGAGTGAAATCCGAATGGAGGTCACATTCCCTTCCGCCTGTTGCCATTGCTGGGCGGTGAGTAAATCGGTAAACATGGCCGGCGTGGTCGTACCTGCAAGTTGGCCTTGACCTGCCATTGGAACCACTTGATGAATTGAAAAATTCTCCTCAACCCGTTCGATTCCGTTCTGGTTTCGAACATACCAACCTAGTTGAATCTCTTCACCTACATCAACTTCAAGTTCATCAGCAAAGACTTGATTGACAACAATCTGAGGGGATGACGAAAAACGGTTCACTTCTTCCAATTCAAACCAGGTCAGGCCTTGTTCTTTGGAGCCAATTCGAACACCATCGTGATGCTCTAGGGCAAACCAAGCCACACTCGGGTCAGCGAGTTCTTGCGCCGTTACGACCGATGTCGAAACAACCCGACCAGCCTGCACGTAATCGATGTTCTGCAAATCAGCGTCCCGAAGGCTACTGACGAGTGATTGTGGCATCTCAATCACCTGACCTGAAGTAGCATCAAAGCCTGATATCAGGACATCAGTGTCGCCCCAAGCCGCTTCAACTTCTTCTCGAACCGTTTGGTCGAGTGAATCACCCACAATGAGCGATGAGGATATGATTGCTGAACCGATCATCAACCCTGCCATCAGAAGTGCTGCTTGCCTCTTTTTTCGAACAAGTTGTTGCCATGACAACCGAAAAGCGAGCAATCTCCTTGGGGATATAACAGCCTGAATGCCGAGTAAACTCACATAACCGAACATCAAGCCGCCGACAAACCCGTTCATGGTTGTGAAACCGAGCCATAGAAGGATGAAATATGTGAGAATACCATCAGCAAGAGGTGTGATGACAATGAGGAATTGAGCGCCCCGTGTGCATTCTTTCCTCAAACCGTAGGCTGCGCCAAGCGCTCCAACAAAAAGGAGGAGCGCAAGGAGCAGTAGAAGCAACACCCCTACTCCTCCTCAATCAATTCCTCGAGAAAACGCCCGTCGGACATTCTTCGAATCGAATCGCATTGTTGCGCAATCGATTCATCGTGTGTAACAATGAGAAAGGTTGTATTTCCAACATTGCAAAGCGTTCTGAGGAGGCGAATGATGGAAGCAGATGTTTCAGCATCCAGATTTCCAGTGGGTTCATCGCAAAGAACAATGGTCGGACGATGGACGACGGCTCGAGCAATGGCAACGCGTTGTTGCTGACCACCTGAAAGTTCGGCTGGGCGATGTTCGAGACGATCCCCGAGGCCAACTGCAGTCAGCGCCTTTGTTGCCTCCTGGCGGGCTTCATTCGCAGGTCGACCTTGAATGAGTAAGGGCAATTCGACGTTCTCCAAAGCGGTCATGACTGGTAGGAGATTGAACTCTTGGAAAATGAAGCCCATGTGTTTTCCACGAACTCTCGTACGTTCATCATCGCTTGAACCGTAGAGATTTTCTCCATTGACCATAACGATTCCAGAATTCGGCTCGTCAATTCCTGAAAGAACGTTGAGTAAGGTCGTCTTCCCACAACCCGATGACCCCATGATGGCCACCATCGAACCTTGATTGATGGAAAGGGAGACATCTTGAACAGCCTGGATGACCGACTCCCCCGACTCATACAATTTCCATAACCCCTCAGCATGAAGTGCGAACGCCATGGAGAACCATACGGCTACGTATTGATAAACTGCCGCATCGACCTTGCTCCATGTCATCCGGATATGTGCGCATCCTTGCCTTCGGACCCATTGCAGAGGCTATTGGTTCTCGCACATCCAAAGTTGAATGGAGAGAGGGTCTCAGCATCGAGGACATCGTCCATGAATTGGAGATGAGCCATTGGATTGGACAAGGCCTAGCTGTGGCCTTGAATGGCGAGCGTTGCCCCATTGATGTTCATTGCCAACAAGGGGACGAAGTCGCTCTTCTACCACCTGTATCCGGTGGCTGAATACGGGCAATTCTCGTTCATCAATGGCAAGTCTTGAAAGCCTCAAGCGCTAGGGCAGGTTGGGGAACTGCATGGCCTTTAGTCCGGGACCACTTGAAATCATCATCCTGCTTGGAATCTTCTTCATACTCTTTGGTGCGGAGCGATTGCCCAAGATGGCCAATGCCCTTGGACGTTCAAAAGGCGAATTCCACAAAGGACTCAATGAGGCAACAACGATGGCAACAATTACTGATTTGGAAGCAGGTGGAAAAACGCCTGACCAGGTTCTCATGGATCGTGCAAAGGCCGTAGGAATCGACCCGACCGGCATGGCAGTCGATGAACTTGAAAAGAAAGTTGCAGCGCTCGAATCCCTAAGTGCTGAAGAGTGATTAGGCGCGCTTCAGTTTCATTGGAGAACCGCATCGGTCACACAGTTTAACGTCATCCTTTTTTGATCGGGATGCTTCTGATGAAACCTCTTCCGTCTGTCGACATCCAATGCAGCGCAAGACCCATTTCCATTGCTGTTTTCCTCCGTTCGTCATCACGCCCTCGACATCGATGCCTGCTTCTCTTGCAACGTTTTTCATCCGATAGTCGTCGGTGACGAGACTGGTTTGAGTTGCAATAGCGAGCGCTAGTAAATCGATATCAACATCCGAAAGCCGGGGCAAGTCGCCAGTCTTTGCCGCAAGATCAAGGACGACCTGTCGCTCATCCGTACTTGCTGATCTCCAGTCCATATCCAACGTTTCAATCAACATCCAACGTTGTTCATCAACGCGAGACAACTCTGTTTGTTGAAGTGTGGAGACGACTTGCCCACGACATCGCTCTATCGGCCAATGGAGCAGAGCACTGGTATCCAGAACGGCCATGGACGAAGGGTAGGGAATAAACGTAAAGAAGACGTCGATGACCCATATCCTCAAGAAGCCGAAACGGTACCTCTCTTCATGATTGGAGAGGAATTCATTCTTGAGTTCTTCAATCAGTTTGGACCGTTTGCACTCGCATTGCTTTCGTTCACAGAGGCCATTATCCAACCAATTCCGCCCGATGTCATGTTCCTTCCAATGGCTTACGATGAACGAGACAGTGCAGGAACGTTGCTTTGGCTGTGGTTTATCGTCACCTTTGCTTCCGTCATTGGAGCTATCGTTGGACATGCCCTTGGAAAACGATACGGAGCCAGACTTCTCGACCGGTTTGGAAAACCTGAACATCGAAAGCGTTTGGAATATCTATTCGAGCGTTACGGAACATGGGGGATGTTCATCGCAGCAGTATCGCCTCTTCCATACAAGGTATTTGGATGGATAGCAGGTGCAAGCGACATGAAACTGCAACCGTTCATTCTTGCGGGAATTTTTGGAAGAGGTCTACGATTCGGATTGGAAGCGGTACTGATTTACCTGTATGGTGATGCTGCGATGGATGCTGCACAATGGTTGCTCGATCGTGAAATCTTCATGGCTGTCATCCTCCTTGCCGCAATAGGAGTTTTCTATTGGTGGTTTAACAGACAAGGCTCCATGGATTCTGCAACATAGAGGTGTTGGTTTGGCTGTTGAAACCGGAGCATTCCTAGGCCTTCTGACGATTTTGAGTGTTGGTATTTTTACACCTGGACCAAACAACATCACAGCTACTTCACATTCTGCCGTTCACGGGGCAAAGAGCAATGTCTCCTTACTTGTTGGGATGGTTGTTGGTTTCATCTTGGTTCACCTCATCATAGGATTAACCGTGGAACAAATTGACAAAGATTCGATCCTTTTTTCCTTCTTGGAGTGGTTCGGACTCCTCTTTTTTGTTCTTCTCGGTATCATCATTCTGCGATTACCAATCGAACGCTTATCCGTTGATGAAAGTATACAAAGAATCGACTACCGTCATGGTATTTTGCTCCAATTTGTTAACGGAAAAGAATGGGTGTTTGTATCGGTTATTATGATCGAATTCTTGGAAGGTTTTGGTGGAGGGATAGGTGGAATCCTTCTCATCACTTCGATCACAACCACAGGTGGACTTTTTTCTATGATTCTTTGGACCATGCTTGGACATAGACTCATGGATACGCTTCGTCACGAACGACGTGGCAAAGTCATGATTCGATGCCTTGCAGGAGCAATCTTCGTCTTTGCAGGATTGGGTTTGGTTGGACAATTAGTCTGAATTTCTGGATTGCTCATACCAAGCCTTGAGTATGTTACCTTCAGCAAGTAAAAGATGTTCTGCAATCGTACCTTGCTTGCGATTCATTTGCCGTGCAATGTCCTGTTGCTTGCATTGACGAGGGTGGTCGTAGTACCCCATGTGAATCGCAGTTTCCAACACTTGCTTTCGCCGAGGTGACATATTTGGAGCGGTTAACCATTCACCTTGGTATGCTTTGTTCACTGTCAGCGTAAATCGAGACCCAAGAAGTTGTTTGATATCTTGCAAAAATTTTGAGAGCCCGCGTGGTGTACCTTGCATGGAAAGCACCAATTGCTTCTTTTCAATAAGGATTGGAGGGATTGGCCATGCATCTTTTTTCCCTGACATCAATCGAGCAATGGGGCCACTCATTCTCGCTGTAAACAAGACCTCTTTTCCATCGGCATGAAGAACATCGATGACCTTAACTTCAGGGATTGAGTCGACGTCCTTTATCGATCGATTGTTCAATAATGTAGCACAGAACAGCATAACAGGTGACGAATCCGACATTTCAACGATTCGAATAAACGAAAGTTGTTCAAACATGTTTACAAGTCCACCCGATGGTAAATCCATAGCATCTTCGTATTGAATGATGAACTGCATCTTTGAGAGCATAGCATCACCCGTTATGATAGGGTGTTCGAAGCAGTATCTATACGTACCGTAAGAAAACAAAGACGAAAAGTTTCCAGGTGCTCGTGCCGGGATTCGAACCCGGGTCAGCGGGATGAAAACCCGCGATGATGGACCTGGCTACACCACACGAGCCAATGACCTCCCGTGTCACCTCTTGTTCATAACCGTTGGCTATCCAAATCTTGTGTAAGTGACCCGTTTCGTTATTGCAAAAGTCGACTTAACAAATCATCCATCGTATCTTGCGAAAACGATTTTGATTTGTTGAGAGTCAAGGTACGACCAATCACATTGCTTCCGAGGAATGAAAATTGATGTCGCATGGCCATCAGACAATGAGCACCGCCCCCACCGCTATGGGATGCAAGCAAGACGGTTCGGTTGTTGAACAATCGACGAAAATCGTCGCTTTGTACCGAAAGCCAAGCAATCGTGTTGTTGAGTGCGGGTGGCATAACGCCATTGTATTCAGGAGCACAAACAATCAATGCTTCTGAATTGAGAAGAAGATCTGAAAGTTCTGACGTATCTGGCGCTTTAATTGAATCACCATCCAGTTCAGGAGTGTATACCGGCCAATGGAGTGTCGTTAAATCAACGATGTTTGAATTCTTGCCGAGTTTCTTCAAACTCTCCGAAAAGCGGTGAGCAAGGTCGAGATTTTTTCCTGAGGAGGCTGCAAGAACCAACACATAGGAATCCATGCTGTACGATATGGCCTGTTCTATTTCAATCGTTGGTTCGTGTGTAAATACCATGAATTGAAATACGTCACACGATAGGGGATTACTATGTTCATTGAATTACTTGAACAACATCAAGGCAATTTTCTCATCTTTACGGGACGCTTTTGTGGGTATTGCACCGCTGCAAAGCGATTGCTTACGCAAAAACAACTCCCGTTTGTTGAGATTTCATTTGATGAAAACCCTGCTGAACTTCGTGATGAAGTTGTCGAAGCAACCATGCATCGGACCGTCCCTGTTATCTTTGATATCCGTGACGAGGAACGAATCTTCGTTGGAGGATTTGATGAATTGAGCAGATATCCGCTCAACTGACGAAGGTATTCAACCAATCTTTGAGAACGTCATGATGCTCGGTTGGGATCATATGTCCCTTCTGATGCTCAACCAATTCGACACTCCATCCAGCTCCCTCAAAGAGGTGGGCAACAGCCCAGCCATCTTCAATTGGAACGCGTACGTCTCGAATACCATGCATCCAAAACATTCGTTTCTTGTCAAGTTCTTCCAGGCGTAGACGCAATTCCATCGGTCGAACCAAACGTGTTCCAAGTGCAACAATACCGACGATTCGATCGGCAAGAGGCAATTGCAACATTTCCTGAGCCATCGCTCCTCCCTGTGAAAAGCCTCCAACGACGAGTGGCCCCATAGGTGCTTCTTCTGCAATCAACTTCTCGAGTTGAGAGAGCGACGAGTCAACATCCATCAACTCTCGTCGGGAAAGTTGGAGCCGGCGCGTTACATCCGGATCTTCATCCTCATAACGCCACCATGTTTTCCCACGACGAGGATGGTCGAAACGCGCATCCGGAACGAGTAATGTCCAACCTTCTGGAAGGATTTTTTCTGCGAATGGTCGCATCATCTCAGCAGTTCCGGTCATCCCATGCATCATGATGAGTGTAGGCATGAGCGTCACCTCACAACGTCCACTGGAACACGAGTGCTCCAGCGACTTTGAGATGAATGAACGAAGACGGTCCACGAACAGTTACTGTCAGTGAATAATCTCCGGAATTTGATGGAATGGTTCCAATCGCTCCTTTTTCAGTCGCTCCAGAACCCCATGCGCGCGTGAGTGGAGATGCTCCTGCATGATCTTTCATTGTGAGGGATCCCGATGCGGCACCGTTTGAGGCCATCTCGACATCAAGATACCAAACCAAGGTATCCCAATCACCTTCATCTGGATGCCCAGAATCAAGGAACGAGTCGTAAATCTCCTGGTCGTTCTCCTCGTACAAACGATCGATGAGATCTCGTGCTCGATAAAAGAAAACATCACCCTCATAGTTGGAGCGAGCGATATTCAAGTCCATGCGGAGTTGAATGGTTCCGTCACCATCCCTCCAGATGAGACGCTCGAGGAAGCCTTTGCTACCACTGAATGTGTAGGATAATTCGTGACCCTCTTCTGATTCTGCCTCAACTCGAGCGTTACCGTTGTCGAGCGAGATTGTCGTAGCATCCCATTCTTGTCCAAGAAGCGTGAACGACCATTCATCACCAACAGACCATGGGAATGAGAATACTTGTTGTGGTTCTCCGTTTTCGTAGACGGCCAATGCGTCAATTGTCATTCGACCAAGAAATGGATTGTGATTGATGACAGCATGACGTTGCGCTTCACGCTCCGACGAAATCCCGAGAACATATTCTCCCGAGGCGTTATCGATCTCAGCAACAACAAGGCGTGCACTGTCTTCACCGAATTGAGGCGTAATGAACGTGTAAAGCCAGTTTTGTCCAACATTCCATTCAGGAAGTTGCTTTTCTTCCTCCGTCATGCTGTTGGTTGAACCTGATGAAGCATCATTGCTGGTACAACCAGCAAGGCTCATGCAGAGCAACAAGGCAACCAAGAACAGGCTACGATGCAATGCTTGCATGGTTTGGCCTATCGACCGCTGTTCAAGAGGCTAACGCTTGAACGTCTCATAGGAGTCCGTTGTCCGTGAGCTTGCCAGTACCAGCAAGAACAACTGCAACAATGGACATCAGTTTGATGAGAATGTTAAGCGATGGTCCCGAGGTGTCTTTAAACGGGTCACCGATGGTGTCACCGATAACAGCAGCATCGTGAGCGTCGTCACCCTTCTTTGCACCAGGGATGTGATCTTGTTCAATCGCTTTCTTGGCGTTGTCCCAAGCACCACCAGCGTTGGCCATGAAGAGTGCCATCAAAACACCGGTTACAAGAGATCCAGCGAGCATTCCACCAAGTGCGGCAGTTCCAAGTCCGAATCCAATGATAACTGGAGCGACGACTGCAACAACACCGGGTCCAACCATCTCACGGAGAGCTGCCTTCGTCGAGATGTCGACACATGTTTGGGAGTCTGGCTTAACGCCTTCCTTTCCTTCGAGGAGTCCGGGGATTTCCTTGAACTGTCGTCGGATTTCAACAACCATGTCACCAGCAGCCTTTCCAACCGAAGTCATGGTCATTGCAGCGACAACGAACGGCAGTCCGCCACCAATGAGGAGACCGATGACGACCATTGGCTCGGTCAAATCAAGGTTGACACCACCAACGGAAGTTGTGTACGCTGCGAAGAGGGCGAGCGCTGTCAGGGCAGCAGATCCGATAGCGAATCCCTTACCGACAGCAGCAGTTGTGTTTCCAATCGAGTCGAGTTCGTCAGTAATCGCACGGACATCGTCTCCAAGTCCACTCATCTCTGCGATACCACCTGCATTGTCAGCAACTGGTCCGTAAGCATCGACAGTCATCGTGACACCAACGGTAGCCAGCATACCCATGGCAGCCATTGCAATACAGTAGAGACCGTAGGTGTCGCCGCCGAATTCATTGGCTCCGAGGATACCAAGTGCGATGAGAACGACTGGAATGAACGTGGACATCATTCCGACAGAAAGACCTGCGATTGCATTGGTTGCAGGGCCAGTCTTGGACATTTCACCAATGTGAGGAATAGCTCGAGTCTTGATTCCAAAGACCGGCTCAATACCAGTGTAGTACTCAGTAACAAGACCGATGAGAATACCAACAACGCTTCCGAGAACGACAGAGTGCATGATTCCGTATTTTACAGCGATGAGGCCTTGTTGAATGGCGAGGTATCCACCTGCCCAGAAGAGAATTGCTGCAATGAAGGTTGTATTTCGTAGAGCTGCTGCTGGGTCACTACCGTTCTTGAGGAACGTCATCGAGAAGACACCAATGATGGATGCAGCATATCCAATGAATCCGAGGAGAATTGGCATGAGGACATAATCGACAGCCATTGGTGCAGTTTCATCGCTTGCGATGATCATGGCAGCAATGATTGAACCAACGAAGGATTCGAAGATGTCAGCACCCATTCCAGCAACGTCACCGACGTTGTCACCGACGTTGTCAGCGATTACACCAGGGTTACGAGGGTCATCTTCAGGGATTCCTGCCTCGACCTTTCCGACGAGATCGGCTCCTACGTCTGCTGCCTTGGTGTAGATACCACCTCCGACGCGAGCGAACAGTGCGATTGACGAAGCACCCATACCGAATCCAGCTGCTGCTGAGAGTGCGTTTCCATCCTCAGCACCAAGCCAGTAAGCGATGAGAGAGATACCGAGCAGCCCAAGACCGCCCACGGACAATCCCATAACGGCTCCACCGTTGTACGAAACTGCGAGTGCGCCTGCTTGACCGTCGTTCTTGGCAGCCATAGCAGTTCGGCCATTCGCCGAGGTTGCTGAACGCATTCCAGAGAATCCTGCAAGAACTGAAGCAATTGCACCTGCAAAGAAGGCAATGGCCGTATCAAGGTCGTTGAGATAGGCAAGAACTGCACCGACAACTACGACGAAAATCGATAGAATCCGGTATTCTGCAAAGAGGAACGCCATGGCTCCCTTTTGAATTTCGTCCGTAATATCTGCGACGACTTCGTTGTCGATCTTCACTTTCGTTACTTGTTTGTAGAGGTAAAAAGCAATCAAAAGTCCTACGGCACCTGCGCCTGCTGCAATTAAGGGTATATTGTCCATCATAAGGTACACCTGTGCTTCGACCGACCTTAGAACCCCTCATAAGAGATTCCCTGCGATATTAGGTATCAAACGCTACTTTTCGACCCCCATTCTTTACGCCGATGGGTTCTACATCCAATCGTTGAAAGAGGGGGAACTCGTCGGAAGGACATGGGCATCAGTGCAGAGGAGATCTTGGCTGAGATTGGCCCCGTTCAGGAAATTCTTGATGCACATGATGGCGTAGTTACCGTTCTTGACACAAGTGATGGCAACATCATGCTCTCACTTGACGGAGGTTGTAATGGATGTTCATCCACGCCAATGACGGCTATGCAAATTTACTATTCCCTCAAGAAACTCGATGCTGTCAATGATGTGATTTTTGTCAATGGAGAGCTTCCTGAATACATGCGTACGTTCATCAATCAAAAAATGGAGAAGGAAGCATCAGAATCATCTGACGATGGTCCTGGCGAAATCGTGTGATTACTCCTCCTCAACGTGTCTCCCGATGCTATGAGGATTTGCTCCAAACGAGACATTTTTCCCTTTGATGTTCATTCGAGCAGCAATAGCGAGAACGATACAAACGATCGAAAGCGGACGTGGCACGTAGTTCGAACCCCATAACGAACCCCCTGCCAACGATAGCCACCACAACGATGCCGCTGCAAGTAGAAGTGATGTGAAAATAATGTTCTGGACGAGGAGTTCAGCCTTTTCCGAACGTGAAAACGTTGCAACAAACATGAACAAGATTGCCGAGATGCCACAGAAAGTTTGGACGAGCATGGAGATGAACTCGACTTCGACCATGAATCAACCAGACGCAGGAGGTTTTTGAAACAACCACTTGCCATCCTTTTTGAGGCGTGGACAACAGAAGACATCATGGCAGGCAGTGCGTTCAAACTTCCGAAGGCTCGAGCGAGCGGTGCTCCGTATTTTTCTCGCAACCAAGTAGCCGCTGTTCTTCATCAGGTCGCTGTCCTTCTCGAACTCCAGGGTGCGAATGTCTTTCGAGTACGATCGTATCAAAACGGGAGCCGTATGATTGGAACAATTACGGAAGACCTCCACGAATTGGTCGTCACCGGTCGCTTGTTTGAAATGAAAGGGATTGGAAAAGGACTCGGTTCCGCCCTTTCTCAAGCAATTCTTGAAGGAACTTGGCCTGAAGATTGGATTCGTTTGCATGAAGATACACCTCAAGGGATGATCGAAATGCTTGGCATTCCAGGACTCGGTCCTAAACGAATCAAATTGATGCATGAAGAACTGGGTGTTGACTCGATTGCAAGTCTCAAAGAAGCTGCTGAACAGGGTCGAATTGCGCCAATGAAGGGATTTGGAAAGAAGTCGGAACAGCGGATGCTCGATGGAATTGAATTGCTCTCTCGATTCCGTGCCCGTCGACGTTTGGATATTGGCCTCAAGTACGGGACGGCCTTTGAGCAGAGAATCAAGGCTCTCCCAGGTGTTGAACGCGTCCAACTTGCAGGAAGTGCGCGCCGTCGAAAGGAAACGATTGGTGACCTCGATATCGTGGTCGGTGTCAAGCCAGAACACCATGATGAAGTTGCGAACGCAATCCTTGCACTGCAAGGGATCGCCGACGTCAAAGGTGCTGGTGATTCAAAAATCAGCCTTATTCTTGAGGCAAGTATCTTCGAAGACGGGTTTTCTGTTGGCCACATTGACGCCAATGTTTTGGAAGCCATTGGTGGAGATGATTACGAACAATTGGAAAGTGCTGGAACCATTGATGCTCAAGTTCGATTGGTTCCTCCGGAAATGTTTGCATTTACACTAGCATACTTCACTGGAAGCAAAGAACACAACATCGCAATGCGCCAACGGGCCATCGATCGTGGTCTTCGACTCAATGAATTTGGTCTCATTCCAGAAGCCAAGGCAGGAGAACTGAAAGGGATTGAAGCAGCACAATATTCCCTCTCCGCTATGACGGAGGAAGAAATCTATTCGCACCTTGATTTGCAATGGGTTCCGCCTGAACTGCGCGAAGATACGGGTGAAATTCAATCGGGAAGCGAGCAAAATCTTCCACAACTCTTGGAACTTGATACCATTCAAGGAGCACTTCACAACCACACAGTAGTCTCTGACGGTGAAGCGACACTCGAGCAAATGGCGGATGCCGCTCAATCGCTTGGGTGGACGTGGCTAGGCATTGCCGATCATTCACCCACATTGAAGGTTGCAAATGGGGCACCAGCCGACCGATTGTTGGAACAAGGGCAAAAAATCCGGAAATACAACCAAAACTGGCAGGATGAAGGGGTAAATTTCAGATTGTTTCACGGAGTCGAATCCGATATCCTTGCTGGAGGAAAACTCGATCATCCAGATGAGGTGCTCAGTGAACTGGATTATGTTGTTGCATCCGTACACGCAATGACAAAATGGCGAGGTCGAGATGAGAGCGAGAACACTGAGGAACTTCTGAAGGTTCTCGAGCATCCTGCAACGAAAGTCCTCGGTCATCCAACCGGTCGAATTCTGCAAGGACGTGAAGGATACGAGGTCGATGTCCATCGACTGATTGATGCCATGGCAGAACATATCGAGGAAGGACGGTTCAAATCAATTGAACTGAATGCGAGTCCATATCGACTTGATATTGATTACCGTCTTTGCAAGTATGCAAAACTCATGGGGGTTCCAGTCGCCATCAGTCCCGATGCACACTCCATTCGTGGATTAGCCGACATCCAATATGGTGTCATGACCGCACGAAAGGGATGGCTCGAGCAAGGCGATGTGATCAATTCGATGAGTGCTGACGCATTGGCTCAACAATTAGCGCTTCAATGAAGCAACAGTTCTTGAATGAGAGGAGGGTGGTGCAAGCATGCGACTCACAAGGACATTGATTATGGGGGCGCTCATGGTGATACCAGGACTTTTCCTCGGCTTGCTGCTGTGGATTCTCGTCGGGCAACCTCAAGATGGTGAATCACCTCTTGTTGAGGCTCTTGTCTGCAATGCTGTCCCACTTGCAAGTATCTTCTCTGGTTTATTCTTTGGATGGGTCACTGGCTCAGAATACGCCGAATAGGTGATGACATGAAGCGCAAGGAGAAAGCCGAGCGTATTCAGAGCATGCTTGAGGAATTGTATCCAGAAACACCTGTTCCATTGGATCATGATACTCCGTTCCAATTGCTTGTTGCCGTATTGATGAGTGCACAAACTACGGACTTGAAGGTTAACCAAGTCACTCCAGAACTCTTCAGGCAAGGCCCAAATCCAGAGAAAATGGCTGCATTGGAAGTTTCTCAGATTCAATCCATGATCCGAGAAGTTGGGCTTGCACCTACGAAGGCGAAGAACATTCGACGCTTGTCTGAACTTCTTATCGAACGCCATCAAGGAAACATTCCGAATACGTTTGAAGAACTTGAAGCACTACCAGGCGTTGGACACAAGACCGCTGGTGTCGTTCTTGCTCAAGCGTTCAACATTCCAGCATTTCCTATTGACACCCATATCCACAGACTTGCGGCACGATGGGGTCTCTCAAACGGAAAGAACGTCGATCAGACCGAAAAAGACCTCAAAGCGGTCTTTCCAAAAGATGCATGGAATAATCTCCATTTACAGATCATCTTTTTCGGACGAGAATATTGTCCTGCACGATTCCATGATTTGTCTCAATGTCCAATCTGTTCATGGGCTGCAACAAAGAAACGAATCAATGAAGAAGCGAAAATGAACAAACCAACATCAAAGAAATCAAAGCGTAATGCTTAGGTTAAATCCAGAACCAATCATCTGTAGAAGCATGATTGAACCGAGAAGAAGCAGGGTGATTCTCAAACCAGGTGTTGTCGTATCTTCATCATAGGCTTCGCGAACGAATGCATAACCGATCAATCCGACACCAGCCATACCAATGAGGGTGGCAAAGGTGTCCATCAATCGCTCAAAGTCTGTGTACGATTCAGTATCTTCCGCAATTTTTGTGACATAATCAGGATCGGTTGGGTCGTAATCGATTGCTGCAGGTGGACCCGAAAAATCAGGAAGAACGCTTACCAGTCCCGCAATCAAAATGAGAATGACTCCAATCATGAGGAACTTGTGCAATGAGAACAAGCCTCCACCCATCATCGCTTGTTGAGGAGGATGGTACATGTTCGTCGCTGGCGGGCTTACTTGTTGTGCAGGTGGTTGCATGATGTAACCATCATCAACGAAGCATATACTCTTTTTCTAGACTCCAAAGAAGGAAGATGCCCCTTCAAGGAGAACCGAAGTAATCCAGGACGTGATTCCTGCAATCCAGAGCAATTGAATCGCTTGACCTGCTGCACTCGTCTTCCCACCACCACGTAAGCGGGTTGCAATTGCAGATACAGCGATGATTTGTCCTAGGATGAGGATTGAAACGATGATCTTGAACATCCGAATATTATCCTCTACAGAAGTTGCATTTTCCATGACAGGAAGGGCAATACCACTTCCAAAGTCCTGCAATGCACCTACATCTGTCGCAGCAAGGCCAGTTGCGACACCCGCAATCGCTTCCCCAAGTTGCAAAACAATTGAAATTGTTACGTTGAGCGATGTCACGCTCGCAATGAGGAGCCCAAGAGCGACACCCCACATCGTATTGGCCGAAAGTGATCGGCGTCTCCTAAGTGAAAGCAGATTACCAACTGAACGAGAGACCATCTCCGCTGTCTCAGCTGGTTTACCTGATGATTGTGAACCCTCAATGTAAATTCGAGTGTAACGCGAGATGACGGCGGAGTTTGTGTCCGCATTGAAGTAATCCCATGCTCGATCGGAGTCAATACGTGTTGCAAGTCGACGTTCCAGTCGATCGATGGAAGCATCCAGCATACCGAAATCAACACCTCGGAGGGCTTTGATTGTGGCTGAAGGTTCTGCACTTCGAGCTTGTGCAGTTCCACCTAAGGCACGAATGAAATCAGGGTAGGCACCATCACGACGTTGTACGTTTCCTTCTTCACGACGAATCAACCACGCCGGAATCAACATCGGGGAGAGTGGAGCTGCGAGGAGGATGAGTCCGTATCGATCCCATTGTGAGCTGATTTCTTCCCAAGTGGAAATAACGACGAAGATTGTAATCAAAAGCAAGAGCAACGATACAGCACCCGCAGAGAGGAGTGAGCGCGTGAAATTGATTCTGAAGGGCGTATCGAGTTCATCACGAGCAAAGATGAGATCACGAGGAATGGTTGCTCGAAACGCCATCATCGCACCAACTTGGATGATCATAAACAACATCGATGCGAGTAAGAGGAACCGCAACCGAGAAGCGACTTCAATCGGCGTATCGTTTTCTCCACCGACTTCAAACAAAACAAGGTGAATCCCTGCGATAACCAATCCAAAGAGCCCTGCAGTAACCAACGAGACATAGATTTCTTGCATCGTATCGACACTTTCCAATCGTGTATCGTAGAGGGTATTGTATTGTTCTGCAACAGTTTCCTGCTCAGATCGCATGAATTCATCGATCGGTTGACCTGCTTCAATGGAGAACGCCATTCGGTCGAGGAAATCCGTCCAGAGTGGGCTTGGGCTTTGTTGAGCGACAATGCGTGCAGCCTCCGGGAGTGATGTATGCCATTTGTCAACGAGTGTTTCAATGCGTTGAACTTCCGTCGCAAGTTCACCATAATCACGCATCTGTTTGAGAATATCGAAAATGGATTGAGCACCCACTTCTCCTAACGAAAGAATACCCATTCGAGTGATGAACATGTGCATCTCCCGCTCAATAAGGTTCGCTGAACGGGTGACTTCAAGCAAGGGGAAGGCCATTGCGCCTCCTGCTGCGAGAATCGGTAGCAAGAAGAGGAGGAGGATTCCTGAAAATCCTGCGAACAGGGCGCCTTCAGCAAAACCTCCAGTGAGGAAAATCAAGAGGAGGGATGCGAGTAGACCTGCTGCGAACGCTCCACCGACATAGATTGCGATGAATCGAGCCACCGGCATCTCAAGCCGACGGATGGCAATTTGCCACATCGGCATTCGTTCCAACGTTCATCTCCTCCTCACTTATGATTGACGCCAACCCACGAATCGACGGCACTGTCAAAATGTTCCCAACCACTATTGTAGTAAATGTTGAGCAAATCAAAGACATCATCGTAGTGGGTAAGGTCACGGTCTGCCATTCGCTCAATAGCTGCTGCTCGTCGAAGCATCTCATCGTAAATGTCACGCTTATTGGCAAAACCAGCCATAGCAGCAATCTTGTTTTCCAACAGGTGAGATTGGAACATACCACGGAAGTAATGCTTGTCCTTAACAGGGTCCCACTCGAACATACCACGTGTAAGCACACCATCGCTGTGTTTGTTGTAACCAATGACCTCGTCAATACCCGTAATACGTCGAGCAATTCCACCACCTGGTGCTTCGACAACCTCTTGGAAAATAGCGAAGTTGAGGTTGTCAAAGAAACGAATAGGAACGTTGATTGGATCACCCGTAAAACGTTGAATCATTTTGACGATGGATGATGCGTGGAATGTAGCAATAACAGGGTGACCTGTTTGCATAGCTTGGAAAGCAGTTGCACCTTCAACACCACGGATCTCACCAATGATGATGTATCGAGGGCGGGAACGCAAAGCAGCCTTGAGAAGATCGAACATTTCAACACGTGAGTCTTCGTTCTTTGAGTCACGTGTGACAAGGCGTTGCCATATTTTGTGGCGTACCTTGACTTCAGGTGTATCTTCAGCAGAGTAGATCTTCACGTTATGGTCAATGAATGGAAGAATTGCATTGAGCGTCGTGGTCTTACCAGAAGCAGTCTCTCCTGAAACTAAGACAGACATACCATATTCAAGGCAAATCCAGATGTATGCTGCTTGTTGGGCACTCATTGTACCCCATTTAATGAGTTGAATCACCGAAATGGTTTCTTCAGCGAACTTACGAATGGTGAAGGATGGACCGAGCATCGAAACGTCGTCCGAGAAAATAATGTTGATACGGGATCCATCGAGGAGTGCGCCGTCGATAATCGGCTTATTGTCCGATACAGGACGGCCAATGCGCTCCGACATTGCGCGGAGATAACGAGCGAGAATCTCACGTTCTCTGAAACGGATGTTGGATGTTACCATCCCGAAGACCTTGTGATCCATGTGGATATGCTTCAGTCCTACAGAGTGGATATCTTCCAGCATCTCATCCGAGAGGAGTGTTTCAAGCGGCCCGTTTCGAATAAGGTCACGAATGACGATGTAGCGTAAACGCTCACGTTGAACATCAGAAACGACAATTCGTTTGTCATCAAGCCCTACAAGTTCCCAAATTCGGCCACGGCGACGGGAGACAATGCTGGCTTCAGCTTCAGAGATTGTGTATCGATCGATCATCTGGCCAAGGATGGTTTCGAATTCTGAATCCGTGGTAAAAGACGGTGCTGAAGGTGCTTCTTGGAGTAACGTTTCAACCAAGTCACGACGAATGTTTTCTTCTTCCTCATTTAATTGAGGTTCCAAGCCAAACCAGAGGATTTGTCCACCACCTTCCTCGTCGCTTGGAGGCTCATAGATGTGGACGAAAACGGGTTCTTTGGTAATGTAGATGAGATTGAGTGGTCGTTGTTTCTTCGCATCTCGATCGAGAGGACCATAGTAAATTGGACGAGTACCGTAGCGCTTTTCGAAGTCTCGAACCCAATCTGCGACGTGGCTGTGAGTAGCCATGACCGAGGCAAGGTCGCCTCGTTGGAATTTGAGTTCTTCGTCAGCCATGATTTCACCTCAGCTTACCGCAGTAATATCGACAATGAAGCCCATTCCAGGCTCGACACGCCAACCAATCGATGATTGAACAGGGCCAGCAGCACGCAAATAACGTGTCACGAGAAGCGTTCGCTTCAAATCACCACCAATCAAATTCGTTGAAAGATCAAGAACAACTTCAGCACTTGCTCGAAGAGAATGCAGAAGTTTGGAATCCATTTCATCACGGTCTACCATGAGCATAAGGCTACGTCCAGTGGAGGCGATTTTTCTCAAGCGCTGAATCATGTCGAAGCGTGCCTGATCATCCATTCCATCTGGCATCAACGAACTTGCAGAATCAATGACAACAATATCAGATTCTTCAATGGCTTCACTGTTGAGTACTTCATCAAGACCAACGTTTGGAATCGGCTCTGCAACCGTACCAAAGCGAGAGAAAATCATCAGATTCCCTTTGGTCAGTGCATCCGTAACGCCATAGCCAATCGATTCCATCTGTTCAATCCAGCCACGTGTCGTCAATTCTGTCGTGATCACAAGAACCTTGACCTCGTTATGGAGAAGTCCATGGACAAAGCGTTGGCTAACCAGCGATTTACCAGACCCTACTTCTCCTTGAAGCATGATAAGGCTTCGATTGGGTAGACGTAGACCCAGCGAATCGGCTAGGCTGTCCGTTTCAACATCATATGGGAACCCATCTTCGATTGGTTTCGGCATTTCAGTAAGTCGTTCAACCATACAATCGCACCTCCAAAGATACAGAGTCCGAGCCACGGTACCCATTGGTCACCTCTGATGAGACAATCGCAGTGAGTGCGATATCATCACCGGATTGATAGGTCCAGGTGTTTTCGTGTACAGTCACCTCGAGAAGGTGATCTTCATCCCAATCTCCAGTTGCGGGTATAAGGGATGCGTTAATCGAGGCGGCCATCGTTTGTCCATCAATGAGAACAACAAGTGTGGATGAGTCCAGAAGGGTTCGTCCTGTGTTTTGGAGGAAGAACGTAATCTCATTCGAGGTCGTATTCAATGCGACCATCATAGGGTCTCCAGCAAAATCAACGCTCGTATCTTCTTGAACCTCAAGTGCAGCTGTTTCCTGTGCAGTTATCTGAGCCATTCCACCCCATTGGTTGATGAGAACGACACTCACGATTCCAGAAACGAGCAATGCCGTTGTCAAAAAGATGAATGATGATGCTCCGCCGTCTGCCATTGATTCACCTCATTCGAGTGTTTGCGCCGTTGTAAGCCCGCCTGCGGTCAGTGAGATTCGGTCGTATGTCGATGGTCCATCTTCGAACCATTTGAGAGAAATCGTTTCTCCAGGATACCAGTTTGTACTGTTGATCGATGGGGTGTATGCGCTTCCCAAATTCGTCGGTGTCTGTGTTGTCCCTCCATCGAGGAAGAGCCACACTTCCCGATGCGGAAGCGTTACCGTGCCTGTATTCGTGAAATTCCCATAGATGAGATTGCCGATATCTGAAACCAATGTAGCCGTGCTGGTAACCCCGGACTGTGTGCTCATGTTGACCGTGATGGCTGGAGGGGACGAGTAATTCCCGTGACTGGTGATTGTCACGGTTTCTATTCCTCCAGATCCATCAACGGTAAACGTGCCTTCAAACCCGCTTCCAGTTCCACTAACATTGAACGTTCCATCGACGTATCCACTTCCATTTGCGGTGATACTGACATCAAGGACAGCACCTTCCCACAACGTTGCGTCATCAATTTGGAACGATGGTAAAGGGTCTCCAGCATCATCAATGATCTCAAGACTGGTATCCAATCGGTTATCGAGTGTTTGCACAGCAAGTGCAAACACCAACAACAACGAGGTACCAACCACGAGAGCACCAACACCTACTGAAGCGCCCATGCATCATTCCTCCGACTTCGATGTATGTGAACGCCAAGATTCAACAATCGCTGAAAAGGTAAGCAGTTTACGATGTGAGAGATGATCGTTCAATGCAGATTCCGCCTCTCCAGGAGCAGCCAACTGAACGATAGCAAGGACGGCACGTCCTTCCTCTTCATTCAGCATTCCGCTTTGAACGGCCTTCTGAGCAAAGCTCACAGCCGCCATACCAGAGAGGTTGTCCAGCAACAATGCAGCAACCATTGCCGCACCAACGCCATCGTTCGCAGCCTGCTCATACGAACCCTTTGCTAAGAAAGGATTCGCTGCAAGAGCCTGCGCCTCGTACAACTCAACAAGTCGTGCTTCGTCAGATTGTCGCAGTCGATCGACGCCACCACCCACAGGGAGAACTTCTCCATCTGCAGTGACAATGGTGTCACCCGCTGCTCCTTCCACCGAAACATCATCGCCTTCCTCACCCGCCTCTGAGGATTCTTCATCCTCTGACGCAGGTGCAACGTTTGCTTGTTCCATCTTGTGTGAAATCAGTCCAAGCACGTCTTCGACCATGTCGAGACGGCTGCTGATCATACGTTCCAGACCGGATGTATCCACCTGTGCATTGACGGGCGCTGCCGGTTGAGGGGCAAGCGTTGCCGTTACAGATGGAACAGATCCAATACTGTTTAATCGTGCTCGAGTCGGACCGGGGGAGATGGTCCATGCATCCTCTTCACTCAACTCTCCTTGTTCGGGGAGTGGCACTTGTTCAATGGCCACATTGGCCATAATCTTCAAGCGCTCTTCTGCGAGTTCAGCGTCTGCGTCCCGGTCGTTCCCTGCACTGCCAAATGGCCATGCCATGGTACAACCTCCTGTGCTCGACCTGCAAGAAGCAAGTCATTGCACAGGCAGACTCAGACCACCACTGCTCCGTGAGAGTCATCGTTGACTTTCAGAACCTCGTATGTGCTTCCTCCACCAACAACGTGAACGTACAATGTGGCACGAACGTTGTCGGCGAACATTGTGCTAGGGCTGCAGTCCTGTGTGTTAGCGCCGGTGCCAGTATCTGCATCAATAGAGACTCTGTAGGCAACACCAGCCTCAGCAGTTGTAGCTGCAGTTGGAGTAGCAGCTGAGTCTGACAATTCAAAGATGATGCTGTTACCACCTGCTCCTGCCGCGTCATCGAATTCTCCGGCGATACGATCTGTTGTTGTGTTTGTCACGTCCTCGCAAAAGATCTGCCAAAGGATGTCACCAGGAGCGGTGTCGTCTGAACCTGCGGCAAGACGGAAGTACACCACATAGGTGTTATCCGGGTCGTCGACAAAGACGTTGAGGATTTGGACTTTACCAGACATTTCGTCGGTTGTGTCATCACCAGTGGATTGAGCGTTCTGTTGAAGCTTTTCTGCAGTTTGAATAATGACCGCAGCAGCAACAGCAGCAACGAGAATCAAAGCAATGAAGACAATCATTGCACCAATACCAATTGCGGCTAGGTTATCGTTTTCCATTTTCTTTTCTTGTGTGTTCTTCATTTTAATCACCTCAAACAACGACGTCTCCTACTGTTGGAGCGCTACCGTATTGGAGTTCTTCGTATGTGCTACCACCGCCAACAACAGTGAACAGCATAATATGATCTTGATTGGCATAAGGTGCACAACCCGTAATATCCAGAACGACGACATAAGTTGTCCCTGGATTCAGAGTAATGACAGTTGCACCTTCACCATCACCTGTGTGGAGAGTTGCACCTGCGAGGTCACCTTGTGCAAAGACAGTGGAATCATCCGCCGTCCCAAGAATGTTATCTGCGCCGTCATCTGCACAGATGACGGTGTAACCAATATCATCGCCTTCAGTCGGCTCTGAACCTGGCGCCAATTCAAACGTCACAAACAACTCACTTAGGGCAGGGCCGGTTGAGTTCGTTTCAATAATAACGTTGATCAGTGTCAACTTGGTTGACATCTGCTCTTGGGTGTCGTCACCACTGGCTTGGGCGTTCTGTTGCAGTTTCTCTGCGGTCTGGATAATGACCGCAGCTGCTACTGCCGCAACCAGAATCAATGCAATGAAAACAATCATCGCACCAATACCGATTGCAGCAAGTTCGTCTTGCTTCGTTTCTTTTTCGGTTTTCATTTTTTTTCACCTTTTTTACTCGTCCTCCCTCTGTGAGGGTGGAGTGGGATACGGGTCAAAGAGCACCTCCTTGACCCAAGTCAATTCGAAGTGGAATTCGAATAACAGCCACTTCGTCAGGCGTTAGCCTGCTAATGAATGGCACCTTATCGGCAGTGAAGCCCGGTGGCATCCATGGTTGAATAAGAACATCGACGAGAGGTTCCATCGATCTGTTTTGTGCACGAACGGTTACAATCACGTTACCATTTCTCATTTCGTACCCGGTCGCAATTGAAAGTTTTCGTGAAAGTGGAATTTCATCTGCTCCGTGTCGACGATCTGCTAGAATCTCAAATCGAACTGGTAAATTACCTCCAGGACCGATGACTGGAACATCGATGAACGATGGTTTTGCAACCCAACCGTCTGGTACTGGAGGTGCAAGACGCATCATTGGAAGAGGAATATCGCCATCGTTGATGATTCGAACGAGAAGGATACCAGTCTCTCCACCAGCAGGCCATCGTGTATCGACTGAGAGCCAGAAGTGACGGAACAAAAATGGATTGAGCGTTGAAGAATTGCCGCCGATAAGATCGTCGACAAGGTATTCGACTTCTGTAGCCGCATAACCCACGTCTCCGATTTCTGCGGCGCCTGTTGCATTGCGTAGACGACGTAGGACGTTCTCAACCTCTTCTTCAGCAAGTGCCTTTTCTCGCAACAATCGATGCAACATAGCGATGCTTCTTCGGAGATAGAGCACGTCCTCTTCAAGGACATTCAGTGCTTTTTCAGCTCGACGCACACTCTTCCTTGCTCGACGCAAACGATGTGTTTCGAGGAAGGTCTTGGCTTGGAGCAAGTCGAGTTCGGTCGTTGCAAGCGAATTGACTTCATCGCTCACAACGTTCTGTACAAGGGACTCAAGTTCTCGGCTGGCTTGCATCAAACGCTGAGCACTTTCAGTGGATGCGGCAATTGCCGCTTGTGCATCAGTAAGGTCACCATCGCCCAACTCAGAGTCCATGATGAATTCGTCCTGCTCAGATTTGCTCTTCGCCATTCGACATCACCTCCTCGTTGGAATCCGAACCGTTCTGATTGTCAGATGTGGCAGCAGCCTGTGGTGTTTCGAGGATGGCAGAGAGGTCTAAGCCATCCATTGCAAGATCGTTGAGGAGACGAGCTGGGTCTCCCAAGTCACGCTCGATGCGTGTAGCCTTGACCTCGATATCAGTGAGTTTTCCATACAATGAACCGTAGATTTTGTTGGCTCGCCGCAAGACAAACCACACCACGAAGGTCGAAATCAGGATGTATGAAACCAACGAAATAAGGTTGGTCTCATCTGGGGTCATCTGTGGTGGAAGCCCGAGGATAACGCCAACGAAACCAAGAAGCGGTAAACTCAGGATAATGGTCAGTTGTCGACGAGAGTCTGTGAGAGCCTGGAAGTGATCGGCATAGATGGTCGAGATGCCCTTGCGAGCTCGTTGATAGTCCTCGTGGATGTAACGGAATTCCTCACTGCTGCGCCATGCCATACGCCAAACCCAAAGCGAGGCGAAGACGATGGTGACAGGACCCCACCAAGATGCATCGTATAGGTGGAAGAGGAATCCAAGCATAATGACACCAGAATAGACTGCACCAAGGCGATACTTTTCGTTCTGGTTGGTTAATCCAAGCAAACCAATCGTTATGATGAGAGCAATACCAAACCCTGCGAAAGAGGTCAGCGTCGATGGTGCACTTGAATCAACTGCTTGAGCGAAATTCAATTCGTCGTTTTCGACAACGTTGTTGAGTGCATAATCGGAGAGAATCTTGACAGTACAATCCGCATCCTTGCTTTGCTCCCACCAATCCAATGTTTCACCGGTAATCTTCCAGCGCAGTGTAGCAACTTCACCTTCTGCAAGGAAGGGAACAAACGATGGCGCATCCTCAATGACCAGACCATCGCAAACGAGTTGAGAACTGATTCCAACTGCCAAAGCAGTTCCCTCATTTTTCAAATCGAACTCGATATAGGCGGTTTGACCTTCCATAATCTGGTCAAGTTCATTGCCTTCGGCATCGACAATCTTCTGAGAGTCGGGGTCAATCATTGGATCAGCATAGACATTCAGGGCGAATCGGAAGGTTTCTTCCGTGATAGGTTCGCTTGGGTCAGGATGGTGGAGTCGCATGGTGATGTCATAACCATCTCCCGGCAGAATGTTGGGTCGGTCTGGGACCTTCACGTTGAAAATGAGGTTGGGCGAGAGGACATAAGCTGGTCGCTCTGGGAGTTGAATCAATTCACTACCTTGAACACAAGGCGCTGAGAGATTGATGTAGTGTACACTTTCCTCTCCTTCGAGATTGATGAGTGAAATGTTCCAGACATAGTCCTCTTCATTGAGACCAAGGGCATCAATGTCCAGAATTCGCTCGATACCGCAGAACTCGATTGAGTAGGCGGCAGGAGCCGTATTGAGGTAAGGAATGTGCGAATACTCGATTGGGACTGTCACAGGGTCATCGTTTGCGGGAGCTTGCAGTTTGTCGGCATACCCTGTATCGAAAAGACGTTTCATCTTGAGTGACGTCATGAGTTCCCCGCTACCGTCAACATCAACATCAGTCGGAACGATCGTAATACGAAGATCCGCAGCGGTTGAGAGTGTTGTACTGCTGCTTCCTGCAGCGTTCTTGTCAACGCTTACGGTCAATTGAACGGGAACGTTTCGTGGTAAGAACAGCGAATCTGGTGAATCGGAATTGACAACCCAATCATCAGTTAAGATGGTTAAACCTGGTGATCTGACTTCGTATCCGAGATCCACGTACACGTCCTTGTTTCCTGTGTTTGTGATTGCGGCGGACCAAACCCGGTTGTCTCCCTCGTGGAAGAAGTATTCATTTTCCCAACCTTCGATGGTGTAGGTGAAGACAGGAGCGACAAGGAGTTGCACTTTCTTGAGCACATAGACATCATCTGTAACTGGGTCATAAACGGTCAGATTTGCATCGTGTATGGCTCCATCGAGAAGATTGTCTGTTCCGTCGAGGGCAGGGATATTGATGTCGAATGAACCGCTCGATTCACCATCGATTGGAACGGTGAAGGATTGGACGGTTGGGGTTGTACCCCACCCCCCATCAACGGTGATGTTGATGGTAACCGTTTCAACAAGATTTCCTGTGTTCACAAGGCTGAACGGCAGCGTCAAAACGGTTCCAGGTACCGCGGCGAGGGAGTCAGGTGCTGTAAGTTGGACATCATGAACTTCAGATACATTCGCAACGATATTTGCTCTCAACTCGATGAGGTCACCGTTTTCATCGATTGTTGTGACAGTGAGGACTGCCATGTAGAATTCATCTGCACTTGCATCTGTTGATGGAACAATGTTGACACGGACGGATGACTCGTATCCTGCGCCGATAACGAGGGTTGAGGAAGAGTCGAGTTCAAACAAGACATCTTGATACCCGCCATCATCCAGTGAAACAGAGAAGGTTGTTGGAGCGTTTCCTGTATTCTCGATGTTAACAAATGCAGAGAGTTGTTCATATGGTGTAATGTCAATCGATTGATTGGTAGGCGTTAGAGAGGCGTTGATGGTTTCACCAACACGGATGTCCATCGTTTGTTGACCGATGTAAGCGCCACTGTCGAGATCATAGTAGCGTATCGTCAAAGGTTGGAGAAGTCCGGATAGAGCAAGTGGATCCGTCTTTACAGTCAGCGTTACAAGACTGAGATGACCGCCGCTTGTAGCAGGATAATCTTCGAAATCGCTTGCCAAATCAACAATCGTGTCGTCTGGACCGGTTGTTGTCAAATTGGCATACCATCCAGGTGGAAGGTTTTCAACAATCTCAAGACGGAAGGAAGAGCGGTCGTTTCCAGTGTTCCCAAAGGTGAACATGAAATCGGTGTCGACCCCAACATCCGCATCAAGTGGGCCTGTTTCCGTAATCTCACCACTGACAACCTTAGGGACAACGATGGAGAGGTTTTGTTCAAGAACTGGAGCGTAGACTGCAGAGGAGGTGTGGACGCTACCAAGCGTTGGTGTGGTCGTTATTGGTATTTTGATAGTACCCGCCAGAGGGAGTTGTCCTGATTGGCTCTGAATACCAAGGGAAGCAGGGAACGACTCACCAAGAATGAGTCCGGTTGCCTCACCGGGACTGACCGTTGCATTCCAGCGATCGACTTCGTTAAATCCACCCGATGTGAGGGCTTCGAACGTAATCTCACCTACCGTTATGTTGGCATCAATTGTCTCAGCCAAATCGGACACGAGGTTGTGGCGTACTTGAACTTCTAAGGCAAGAATCTCATTGACGCCTACCGTGGAGCCTGCGTTCATAACATCGCTTTCTGAGAGAACGATGGTGTCGACAGGAAGCCCAGGGTCGACGACAATTGCAGGGCGTACCTCAACCTGACCCGAATCCGTAGCAGGCAGGCTACCTGCTTCTGCCTGGGCGATAACGAAAACATTGAGACTATCACCCGCAGCGTTGTGTTCAGCATCGACCAAAGGAAGTTGAATCGGTGGAATTTCAATGTGAATGAATCCTGAAATCGATTCACCAACCATGAGTTCACCTGTATTCTCAATGGAAAGATTGTATTCCCAGTTGAGTGCATTCAAGGAGAGTCCTGCGATGAGATTGAAGTTTCCGTTGGCGTTTCCTGTGTTTGTGACATTGAAAGCGATGGTATCTGTCTTTCCTGGAAGAACAAATGTCGTATCGTTTGTGATATCGACTGTTGCCTCGTAGTACTCTCCTGCCATGACGCGCGATGTGTGCGTGAGACTATACCCGCTTCCAGCGGATGTTATCGAGAGGGTGATGATATCCACATCCGAATACCCTGCATTTTGTGGCACGTTGACCACAACCGACAGGGTCGTGGTTTGACCAGCTGTTAGAGGCGAGGTCGAGGTTGTATCCAACGTCGTGTCTGCCCAACCAAAGGGTCCACTACTCACACTGATGTCAAAAATATCGGTTGTCGACCCAACGTTCGTTATGATGTAATGCAGCGTCGTTGAGTCTCCGGGAGCAGTGGTGCGATCTGCAGGACCAATCATCTCCGAGATGTAGTCGCTGAACACCGCATCGAATTGTTCATGCGTGTGCAAGTTTGTCCCAGCCGAACTGTTCACCCAATAAACTGCAGAAATATTCCACAAGCCGGTCAACGAAGATGCTGAGAAACCAGCATTGAGGGAAACTTCTGAGGAAGAAGAAAAGATGGAACCTGGCTGGAGTGTTTCAGTGTTCGATGCCTGCCAATATTCATTGGTGGTACCTGTCGAAGCATTAAACAAAACAAGACCCATTTCGGAAGAGAACGGCATAACACCGTCGTTCTTCATTGAGAGACTGAACGTGTGCGTGATGCGGTCGAGAAACGCGTAGGTGTTTCCGGGCGCAGGCGAGGGCAAATCATCCGAGATGACATTCGCATCACGGTAGGTTTCAACGTTGAAATCTTGTCGATATTCGTTGTTGGCGGTATTTCCGTCGTTTGCGCCACTGACGCGAGCAAAGAGTGTCTGGGACGGACCTGTTGTTGCAGTCCAACTGAGCAGATAGGTTGTTGTCCCCGTGTTGGCAGCCATCGACCCAAGGTCGACGGTGTCGACGGTCTGTTCCATTGCAGACGGTGAGCCTTTGTGAACGAGCGTGAGGAAGGCATTGCCGGTGGACGTTCCAACATTCTCAACGGCGATGCGAACTGTGTGCGTATCAGGTGCGAGAATGAGATTGGAACCAGCGTAGACAGATCCTGCGCCGTCGAATACCATTGCCGTCACTCGGAAGTCAGGTCCTGCACGTCCACTTGTAGACGAAGCGTCTGCTAGAGGGAGAGCGAGATGCCCAAGAAGCAAGACGACGAGAAGAAGAGGGAGTGTCTTCTGCTTATACATCTGCGCTACCCCCTGCTTTTTCGAACCGTTGAATCGTCACAGATTTACCCTGAGATTTCCAAATCTCGAGAAGTTGATTGAGCAATCGGTCGTGTTCCTCATCCGATATGCCGAGACGTCGGCGTTCTTCCCAAAGCAACAATTGCTCGGTTCGAGTCAGTAAAGCATCTCGCAGATAGAGTTCGAGCGTGCGACGATATGCATCACGATCGGAAACGGCGTACACGATGGACGTGCCGGGAAGTTGATCAGCACGGTTCTGAATAAAGTTACCAAGATTGAGAGCTTCATCATACGATAAATTTCGGCGATCGAGGTCGGATTGGATGCTCGAAGCAATGCTTTGCAACTCATATCTCGATTTCGCACGCTGAATTTTCTTGAAATACTTGCGGCTACGTCGCGTCATGCTTGGAGCCGCCATGAATATTCTTCGTTACTGGCAGTTTATCAAACAATTGGCCAAAAAGGTTCAATTTATACATTAAGCATTGAATTTTATGCATATTACATGAATGTCGACATCGGCATTCTTGCGGTTGAAACCAAGCATTGATGACTTCGACCGGCACCCATTGACCATGAGCACACCCATCACACTTGAAGTAGGAGACAAGAGCCCAACATTCACCTGCATAGATTCGGCTGGAAAAGAGCATAATATCGAATCCTACAACGCCGATGGTAAATCCGTCATCCTCTACTTTTATCCAAGAGATTCGACGCCAGGCTGTACCAATCAGGCCTGTGACTTTCGCGACAATATGGCTCGATTAAACAATGGAAACTTCGTCGTTCTCGGCGTTTCGAAGGATTCCGAAGCATCGCATGAGAAATTCATCACAAAGCAAGAACTCAATTTCCCGTTATTGATGGACACAGATGGATACCTTCACGAATTGTTCGGGACGTGGCGAATGAAGAAAAACTACGGTAAAGAATACCTTGGTTGTGTTCGATCAACATTCGTCATTGGTAGGGATGGCACCATTACGTGGTGCCGATACAACGTCCGAGCAAAAGGACACGTCGAGATGTTGATACGAGAACTAAACATCGAATCGTGAGGTGAAACCGTGGACGAAGACATCGGAGGCGAACGTATCTCCTTGTCAACCACCTCCTGCGCCTACAAGCCTTGCTATCTCGGAAAAAATCTCATTGTTGGAGAACATGTTTCGATAGGCGCCATGTGTCACATTGGCCGTAACGTTACCATCGGCGATAACAGCAATATTCAGGGCTCAAACTACATTGCTGATCGAACGACCATTGGCGCATCCGTCTTTATTGGACCAAATTCAACTATTCTGAATGACAAATATCCGCCCTCAGGGGATGCGGAGAAATGGGTTGCCGTTGAAGTTCACAACAACGCAGTCGTAGGTGGAGGTTGCACATTACTGCCTGGTGCAAATCTTGGAGAAAGCTCTGTGCTCGGTGGCGGCTCTGTTTTGACCAAACCCATCCCTGCCGGTGAAGTATGGGCGGGTAATCCTGCGAGATTCCTCATGACGCGTGAGGAATACGACAACAAGAGGTGAATTTCATGGAAGGCAAGGCACACGTAATATCGTTCCTCAAGAAGTGCATCGACTATGCCAATGCCTCCATCGAACGGAAACAAAAACGAGGCGAACTTGATGATATCCCGAAGTGGGAAGCATATCGAGATTATACCGCTCATGCAGTCATGGAAGTTGAAGCCGGTGAGCTTGATCGCTGGTTCCCATCGGGAAAAATTCTGAATGATTCCGAAGTCAGCACCATCCCGCTCGATGCACTTTCACACGAGGCTCGTTCGGCATGGCTTACCAATTTAGCCAGTCCAAGACCACTTGCGCTTATTGCTACATCGTCAAATGTGGGCATCCGCAACATTGCACCATACACATCGTTGTCCATTGTATCCAATTCACCTCCACTTGCCGTCGTTTCACTTTCAGCAGATCGAAACGACCGATGGAGAGATACATTGCTCAACTTGAGGCAAAACAACAGTGCGGTTCTCAACTTCCTTCCTGCCTCCTCAGACGCTGTTCCTGTCGTTGAACTAACGGCGAAGCCTCTCGACTATGGAACCAGCGAGTGGGAACACTTCGACATACAGAGTTTGGATTCGAATCCTCTTGTGATGAAGGATGCAGCATTCGCCATTCTTGGTGAGTTGATTGAAGAAGTGGATTTGCAGGATGCGAAAGCAAAATTAGCCATTCTCAAATTGACCGATGTTCTCATCCCTAGCGAGATGGATGGTTTGGAACCTGCCCATCTTCTTTGCCAGCACGGATTGAATCGATTGATGGCAACGCCGACAGAATGGTATTACAACATCGAACGAAGCGTTTGAAGAAGGCCATCCTCGAGCGAGGTCATCGCTCGCCAATTCAAGTGTTTCTTGGTGAGAGTAAGATCCGGTAAACGTCGCTTTGAATCCCCAGGATATCCTGATTCAAAGCGTAGGACTGTTGAACGCCCCGTCTCTTGCTCAACGAGAGCAGAAATTCGTTCAGCAAGTTCCAACATCGAAAGTTCATCCTCAGAACCCAGATTAAGGCTCAAACCGGCAAGGTCTTCGATTGAACCTGCAGCCTCTAGTCCACGAACAAGATCGTCGATGAAGGTGAGCGAACGCGTCTGAGAACCATCTCCATGAACGATGATTTCGCCTCGATGAAGGGCGCTTTCCATCATCATTGATACAACTTGACCGTATTCATCGCCTAACAATCGAGGGCCATACCCATTGAAAGGACGGACGATTCGTGCATCGAGCCCTTGTCGCACAGCATGCTGAACAGCAAGTTCGCCCAAGTACTTGCTCGCACCATAGGCATGCCTTTGATGATGATGCGATGCTGGAAAAAGCGAATACGCATCGTTACCAAGTGGCATCATTTCCGACTCACCGAAGGCTTCGGGAGAGGAGGTAAAGACGTAACGACAATTGTACTCCTCCGCAAATTCAAGCGAACGAAGCGTTGAATTCAGGTTCACATCCATCACCATTCGCGGTTCTTCATGGAACCACTTCGTCCCGTTGATAGCAGCGAGATGGTAGACAAGATCGATGCTATCGGGATTCTCTATCATTCCATACGAATCCACATCACAAGCATCTTGTTCAAGGAAGACAACACGGTTGGTGACCGAATGAAGATGCTCTTTCTTTCCTCTCCAACAATTGTCCAAGACGATGACTTCATGTTCTTGTTCCACCAATGATTCAACCAAACTGGAACCAAGAAAACCCGCACCTCCTGTCACGAGGATTCGCATTGTCTCACACTCGCTCAAGAATTTCAATGGAAACTTTACCTTGCTCTCTCTTGAATCGTATTCGGTCACCATCGTTAACGACCATACAAGGATCCTCCACAAAACCATGACCGTATGGGACGTTCAGCAGTGAGCAAGCTGGAAGCGTGAGTGGACACACGTCCCGATTGATGATTGCAAGGGGGCCTTTGTTTTCGTACAATAATCCCATGAGAACATAAGGTGCTACCGTTGAGCCCGAGCCCTTTGGGTAGATGAGAATCGTGTCTTCAATGGCTCGGCCGTCAAGAGGATGTCCTGTTTCTTCAACCACTCCAGTATCCCGATTGACATAGCCTAGGTAAGTAATGGGAACATCGGTGACCATCGCCCGACCTTCGATGCAAAAGTCATTTTGTGAATCCAATCCTTCTCCCTCGAAGGTGTTCAATCCTTGTTGGGGTGTCTTTGCGCTGACCTGTCCTCCGTGCGAGGATTGAGAGAGCGTAGGCGTTGGACCACGTGCTCTGAGAGGATCGATGGCATGACGCACACATTCCTCAATTGAGGCAACACTCGTCGGTATTCGATTGAGCCCGCTGGTCAAATAGTGTTCAGCCTTCATTGAGTTCGTCAGCAAGTGATTGTATTTCTCACGGTTGTAAGGTGTGACCTCGGGGCAGGTGTCAACGAGCACCACTGCACCAGCCTCATCCAGCATCGAAACAGTTCCATCTGCCTCGGCCAAAGCATAATTCTCCTGACTAGTAAACACCCATAACCGTTGATCTGGGACGGACTCACCAAATTCCATGTGCGTTCGTAGAGCAGCAGCCGTCGTGCGCATTTCCTCCAAACTTGCTTGTGGACACCCGATGACGATCAGGTCAACTTGGCCTTTTGGACTGAGTTCTTCGTATCGAAGGTCAAGATCGGTTTGTGTAAAGACGAGTTCGCCTTCCCATTTTATGGAATCAATGGATTCCGAAGGAGGTTCTGTGTGTCCTTCGACCCACATCATCGGCGAGCCGTAGTTGGCTGCGGCAGCTGTCAATGCCTTCTTTCGAGCAAAGGAAATGAAGGAATCCAATCCCTGAACGTATGGCATCGGTCCAAAAGGAAGGTTCCACTCTGACTTTGCATTCTTTCCAATCCAATCACCAAGGATTGAATAATCTGAGAGCGTTTCCAAATCACACTCAACAACGACTCGAATGTTTGGCTTTCGATTGGCCTCAAGATGCAAACCCCATGAGGGCGCATATCCAGTTAGGGCAGTTGCTAAGGCGCTCAAGCCTGACTCGCGATTTGTAATCAACGAAGTCCATGTATTGGAATAGCATACCGCATTGGATTCTGCCCATGAAGCAGCCTCTCCTTCAATTTCGACTCCTCGATCATAGGGAGTGCACGACAACGTCGCCTCGATACCGAGACGGTCATAGGCCTGAACAATCTCAAATTGTTGCTCTAAGAAGTTCGGCCAAGCGATACCCATCTCTTCCATTTTCTCACGGTCACAACCTGCCGAATTCAATGTCGTCGGTATTACGACAGTACCTGACGGATCGCCACTCAAGTCTTTGAGGAAGGTTCGAAGACCATGCCCCCCTGTAATGACGGACACGCCAGAAACGTGAGCATGATCAATCTCAACAAACGATTCGGCTTTCGCGACTCGTGCGAGATCCACGACCAAGCGCGCAGCCTTTTGTCGCGTCGGGCCTTCCTTACCTTCCAACTGGTCTGACAAACGCTTTGGAAGTTCCATGATTGAACGCAAACATCGGCGCTTCATCAAGACTCGTGTTCTCAACCGATGGTTTTGATACGGTTGACGTCGCTCCGCCGTTTATGTCCTCGAATGAGAACAACACACAAGGAGCCCGCCGTGATGAACAACGTACACGTTTTCTCTCACGTGAAAACATCGTCAAGATGTTGAAGACAACCATCGTACTGAGTGCACTGTTTCTGTCCATTTGGGCAGTCGTCCTGAACCATTCGGTTGAATCGCTTGAGCAAACAGCCGAAGAAGAATCTGCAATTCTTGTCGAAACCGAAGGGCGAGAAGCAGATGTGTACTGTCCAGAAGGCGGAGCTGATATTTTCCTCGGCACAGACTTTGATGGTGACGGTAAACTTTCAGCGAGTGAAATCACAACCAGCACCAAGGTATGTCATGGTCAACAAGGTCTCTCTGGTCCACAAGGCCAAACAGGAGTGGATGGTGAGAACGGTTTCGATGGAAACTCAAGTGTCGTGAATTTGACAGCAATATCCCCGGGCATCCCTTGCCAATTCGGTGGCATTCAGATTCAATCAGGTATCGATTTGGATCACAATCAATTTTTGGATGAAGATGAGGTTCAAACAACCGCATATGTTTGCGATGGACTACTCGGAGAGGAAGGCCCCGAAGGTCAACAAGGAACCGATGGAGCCCAAGGATACTCAGCCCTCATCGATCGACTACCTGCACCAAGCTCAATATGTCCACAAGGAGTCATAATGCGATTCGGTGTCGATGATGGAACGGATATGGCAACTGCAGGCGATGGAATCCTCCACGATGATGAAGTCCGTGAATCACTCCAAATTTGCTCTGAACAGTTGTATGAAGGACTTACAGGAGATATATTCACGAATTCAGGAGATTCGATGTCGTCCGTTTGTGATGAATCCGAATGGAGCGAGGTATCATCGATTTTCATTTTCTCAGCCTCCGACGGAACAAACGGGTGTGAACTGTGGATTCTTGATGAGGAGAATATACCATCGATGCTGATGGATATTCATTCCGCAGGTGATTCGATTCCTGGACGTGAACTCGGAATCCATGAAATCGATACTGAACGTGGACCGAGGTTCTTTTTCGATGCTGATGATGGCGTTAATGGACGAGAATTATGGGTCAGTGATGGAACGGCAATTGGTACGATGATGCTTGGTGATATGGAATCTGGTGATGCAATCGACTACACATCAGAGGCAACAGGCTGGATGAATGGAATCGTCTTCACAACGCATGGTCAGCAAGGTCACAGAATGTGGTGGAGCAACGGTAGTGTGACAACCTCAATTTGGCAAGCACCGTGGTTCTCGAGTTCAGTATCATCAGATCTAATCAATCAGTCAACAGCGATCTCATCGCTCGGACAAGGATTGCTTCAAGGTGATGAATCAGGTCTTTGGTTTGCAGCGAAACATGCACAAACCGGTCTTGAAATGATGTACCTTGGAAACAACGGAATGCTTCACATTTATGATCTCCAGCCCTTTGGTGATGCATCACCTTCTCATGGATTGTCGATTGATGGTGGTTTTGTGGTCGCCGCAAGCGATGGCACAGGCCGTCAATTGGCGCAACTTGACCGCCAAGGAGGCTACCAATGGTTAACCTCGATGACGAAGGAAGGAACCACTACGCCGATTTCAGTCATGGCACCTGCTTTTGGGATTGAGCGGATAGGAGACATTCTCGTGTTTGATGTCGTCTATCGTGGTGCAGATGCGACCTTGTTCGGTTATTCGATGTCCACCGGCACTCTTCAAGAATTGAGTTCAAACATCCTTGCACCGGGCCATAGCGTTGATGTTGTCAGCGATGGGACGACGATTTGGTTTGATTGTGTTCTTGCAAATACTGGTATGGAGATTTGTCAAACGGATGGTACGGTTTTAGGAACAACATTGACGATTGATCTCATGCCTGGAGTGGGTACCAGTCAGCCTCGTGCCTTCGCTTTTGTTGATTCAACACTGTATGTTCTTGCGAACGGATTGGATGATTCGGGAACGAGCAGTGGACATGCTCTGTGGTCGATTGAAGGGCAGACCGCTTCGGTAGCTCTGGATGTTTGGACTGGTGTCGGGAACAATTCAAATGCAGGAACCTATGGTACGTTGATTGCAACATCGAACCATCTGCTGTTCATCGCAGATGATGGTCAACATGGTCATGAATTGCATCAATTCCTTCGTGCATCGATTCGCAATCAATGGATGGTTTGGGATTGATGTCGGTCAATGCAATAGGAACACGACTCACCTGGAACATAGGCTGGGTGCAACTGCTGCTTTGGAGTGAGCGGTTCACGGCAAGCGAAGCAGACCGTCGTACCTGTCTCGGATAGATCCGGAAGTAGGGCAACACGCTTGTCGAACACAAAGCACTCTCCGACCCAATAGTCGCCCCCCACCTGTTCAAAGTAGCCGAGAATTCCTCCCTCAAGTTGCTTGATGTTGTTGAATCCAGCGTCTTTCATAATGACACTAGCTTTCTCACATCGTACGCCACCCGTACAGAACATGACGATCTCCTTGTCTTTGTACGTGTCATCAAGTCCTTCAACCGCTTCTGGGAATGAACGGAAGGTATCGATGTTCAATTCAATGGCATTCTGAAAGGTTCCGAGCCGTGTTTCGTAGGTGTTGCGCGTATCGAGAAGGATGATATCATCCCCATTGAGGAGTTTCTCGTGCAAGTCTATGGGGAGGATACGCCCATCCACAGGTTCAATTCGATCGAAATTTGGTAAGCCTACTGAAATGATTTCATTTTTGAGTCGGACATTCATTCGATTGAATGGTTGATGTTCGGAATACGAGGTCTTGAAATCGATGTCTGCGAATCGCTCATCCTTTTTGAGATAGGCACGGAAGGTTTCGATGTTGGAAACTGGACCTGCCACAAAGATGTTGATCCCTTCGTAACTGAGGAGGATGGTTCCTTTCAAACCCAATGCATCACATTGTTGTTTCAATGGCTGACGTAATGCATCACGATCGTCGAGTACAACAAACTTGTACCCTGCGATGTTGAGGTGTTGCTCCGTCATGGTAATTCGTCCGACTTCATCCTCTTATGTTCATCGTTTAGCGACGCCAATCGTGTTTGCTCGCAAGCGGATGACGCCAGCCTTGACCGAAGGCTCGTGAGGACACTCGAGGTGCTGGAGCCATCTGCCATCGCTTGTGTTCGTTGGCCTCGAGACGTTGGAGCACAGAAACAACAACCGAAGGATCGAAGCCGTGTTTTGCAATCGCTTCCGCACCAAGGCCTTGTTCAATGTGATACTTGAGAATCGAATCAAGCGTTTCGTATGGAGGGAGTGTGTCATCATCTCGCTGATTTGGAGCCAACTCTGCAGACGGAGGTTTGGTCAACGTTGAATCGTTCACTGGAGGTTGAAGGCCTTGAGCGATGGCTCGGCGGTTGAATACCTCTGCAAGCCCATAGACTTCCATTTTGTACACGTCCCCAAGTGGTGTGTAACCACCTGCCATATCTCCATACAAGGTACAATACCCTTGAGCGAGTTCAGATTTGTTTCCAGTAGCAATCGCCATTCTACCTTGTGCGTTGGCGTGTGCCATCACGAGAATACCTCGAAGGCGAGCTTGGATGTTTTCTTGGGCAACTTTGGCACCATATTCAAGCATTTCAGACAGCTGTTGTTCGAGGTTTGCATGGTGTTCATCGATCGAGATTGAAGCATATTCCATGCCCAACGCCTCTGCTGTATGCTTCGCATCATCGATGGAATGCTGAGAGGAGAATCGCGATGGCATTGAGATTCCAAGGACGTTTTCAGCACCGACTGCCTGGGCTGCGACACAGGCTGCTACGGCCGAATCAATACCTCCACTCAAGCCAAGAACAATGCGTTCAATACCCGATTTTTGGCAATAGTCTCGCAGTCCCAAAACGACTGCATCAGCGAGTTCTTCGAGAACATCACCTCGCTCTTCACCCGTTTCATGAGGCGCATAATGAACGGGTTCACCATGTGCACCCTCGAGAGAAACCCAAGAAGTGGCTCGTGGACTGTTGATGTCTACGAGGAGGATTCCTTCCTCCCAAGCTGGAGCGACAACAACATCGCCAGAAGGCCATGCTGCAAGCGATCTTCCGTCGAAAAGGAGGTCGTCGTTTCCTCCAATTTGATTGCAAAGTAGGAAAGGATGGCCAAGCGTTTTTGCAGCCGTCCTTGCAACATGGAGGCGTGTCTGAATTTTGTTGGCATGGTAGGGAGATGCTGAAAGATTCACAGTTGCATCCAAATTGACGCCTTGACGCCCCCATTCTGCCAATTGCTCGATAGGATCGGCATCGTACTCTGAAGGCGTCTCTCCCGCAACTTGCCATGCATCCTCACAGACCGTTACACCAAGTTCAAGCGATCCGGAAAGGGTACGAGCAATTCCCGGCCTGTCATCCGAATCGAAATACCGTGCTTCGTCAAAGACATCGTAGGTTGGAAGCAATTGTTTCCGTGCGACGATCTTTACGGGTGCTTGATTCCCTAACAATGCAACACCATTTCCGGGTTTTCCACGAGCATGTTCAGGGATGGTCGGCGTTCCAATCAAGGATGGAATCTCAACATCGAGCGAAAGCGCAGATTGTTGTGCAAGTTCGACAAAGCTCGATTGCATGAGCAAATCTCTTGGAGGATAGCCGCAGATGGCCAACTCCGTGCTTACACTTGCCAAAGCGCCATTGGCTTTGGCCGTTTGAACAAAGAGCTCCAAACGTTGAGCATTCCCCGTGATGTCTCCAACGGTTGGATTCATCTGAAGCAGAGCAATGATGCTGGCACCTTGCTCGCTCATGTCCATCCCACATCATCGTGTTTCATAGAAATGATGCTTCATTTGTATTGCAAAATTTCACCGTTTGCGTCCTTGTACCACCAACTTCCGTCTTCTTGGTTTTGCCACCACCAGACACCATCGGATCCTTGTTTCCAACCATCTGCTGAATCGGCTTGGGTTGCATCAACTGCAGGAGCAGTGGCTTGAATCGGTTCGCTGAGGTTGAGGTCTGCATCATCATCGAAGTCTTCTTCCTCATCCTCATCGAGGTACTCGGAATACTCGTCCCACTCGTATTCAGACTTCGAACCACGGCGAACCGTTGCGTTGCGAGCCATCAACAACAGAGCGAGAATAATCGAGAGACCAAGCAATGCCCCAATGGAACCGAGAATCGGGTTCACATCACCAAATACGGCTTCGCTGAAAGACGGATCGCTCTTTGGCCGAACATCAACCGATGGGCCATTGCCCTTCACACCGTTTTCGAGTTGAACCTCAATCCATTGGAGGCCAACCTGTTCTGGTGCCCAATCGATGAGGATGGTGCCGAGTCCGCCCTCTGCAACTTCGACGTCTGTTTGTCGCAACATCTCTGAGGTTCCATCAGAACGAACAACCGAGATTGTGGCTGTTGTCGTTCCATCCAAGGTTCCGACGTTCTTGACAAAGATTTGAACCGCTGTTGAATCGCCTGTATGAAGGTTCAGACGAGAATACTCCATCGCCGGCGTTTCAAGTTCGAACTTCGGTTGTCGCCATTCCATCAGCCAGGATGTTACAGCATTCCCTGCGGATTGTCCTTCACCTCCAAGAACGAGGTTTCCTGCAAGGTCTCGACCTTCGATAAGCACGAAGACCGTAAAGCGGTCGATGAGCATCTCATCGGTAATGACGCTCAAGTCCATCGTCCCTGTACCAACAAGGCTTAATCCACTGATTTCTGTTCCTTGCAACAGGAATGGACTGTCACCTCCACGGATGAATTCTCCTGTCACAGTATCCTCGACCCACCAAGCCAATCGTAAGGATTCAAAGTCGATACCACCTTCCTCGGAAAGAACGATCGTCACCTCATGTTCCTCTGCGGAAAGAATTGAGCCTGGACGAGGCGTTTGCACTTCTTGTGGCTCAGGACCAAGACCATCAACAACCATCCACTTGACTGAAGATTCCTTTTCTGTCGCATCAACACCTTGTGGTGGCAAACAACCAACCGACCAGGTCAATGGAATGGTTCCTGAGGTTGGAGGCGATTCAAGTTCAACGTTCCAGATGCCATCGTAGGTCTGTGCGGAATACGTTTGACCAGCGAACATGACTTCCACAGTGCAGTTGAAATCGGGTGTTGTCTCCGTCGTTTCAAACACCAATCCTCCTGTTAATTCAAACTCTGAATTCGGTGGCAATCGAGCGCCATCATCAAGGACAGTTCCTTGTGTGAGGACCAGAGATACCGATTCTTGTGGAATCATCAGTGCAGGCGAGAAGCGCCATCGCAGTGCAGGGAATGTTTGGATAACTTCTTGCCCAGCTCGATCGATGATTTTGACGCTCGGTTCGCGGAAGGTCTCACCAAGATCCGGTGTCGTCCATGCCAATTCAAGGTCAACCACGAGACGCGTGTCTTTTTCGTATGGCCCTGCCATCGTTCCATCGAGTGCGAGCATGTCGCAATCGTGGACGATAAGGTGGATACTGTTGGACGTGCATGAATCGGTTCGGAAATCCCATGTAAAGGAAAGCGGTGAAGTGAGAATGTTCGAAGCGAGTTGAATCTCAACCGTTGTCAAATCCGATGCGCCGTTTGGTTCGCTCATGTCCACACGCAAGGTGTAGGCTTGGCTTGGGTGCAGCCATGGCTGAGCACCCCCCGTCCATGACATAGCAGTGGCAGAAAGCGTTGGTGGGCCGTCTGGTCCGATTTGATACATGAACAAGTGCTCACCATCTTCGCCGGTTCCTGCATCTTCGAGAATCTGTCCAGAAGCATCCATTCCAACCAGGTATCCGGCAACCTTCTGGCCTTGAGATCCCATTGAATCATCAAACAAGAGGGTGTATATGCCCGTTGAAAGTGTTCGATCGGTCGGGATGATGAGCGATCGCTGTTTGTATTCATCAGGGCTTGGCCAACCGTTCAAATCAACGTCATCAGCCCATTCTCTCCAAAGCATAATGTGCACATCGGATGGCAGCAAGACTGGATCGAGAATTTGGAATTGAACTGTTTGGCTGGTCGATGCAAGGCGATGGTCGTACCAGGCTACTGTTGAACCGATTACGGCTGGTGCGGTTGGATCGATCTTGTACGTACGAGTGTACTCGGACTCGTTCACCACATCACCACCGTTCAACGGTATGACACGAACCGTCCACGTCAAATCACCAAAGGAGAATGGCGCCACATCGGAAACATTCCACATGTCAACGTCGAGACTGGTGGTGTTGGCGACCATGGTGTTGCCTTGCCAGAGTTGTACCTCGGCATCACCAGGTGCAAAGGCATCCATGCCTTCCACACCTTCATACCCAACATCGATGGAGAAATTGAGCCCCATACCCGCAGCGATGTACTCCGTTGAACCATCTATGAGGCCATGATCGCCACTGATTTCGACCGATTTGATGACCAAATCGTTCTCGAACGCTTGCCCTCCTCCGATACCGCTCCACATGTATTGGCCTGGTCGTGAAATAACGCTGTTATCAAGAATAAGACGCATCGAAGCCGTGAGCCAGTCTTCATCGTCCCATCCTTGCTCGACTCGGAATTTCACGGTTATTTCGCGCATCGTCGCCGATGTTTCTGCAATGCTGAACGCTTCGGTTGGATGCAGTTCAATGAGGCCGCTATCCGCTTGTCCTAGAGCGGTTCCGCCTCCGGTTGGAAGCAGCCACGTAGCGTGATTGTTTTCGCCTTGAACATCCAGTCGAATCAACGAGATGGAGCGTGCGGTATCAACGCTAAATCGCGTTGTAAACGAAAGCCAACGTTGCGAGGGGGTCAATGGATTCGACGCATTCTCCATCGTGACCATACCTGCTGCAACATCGTCACTGAACTCCATGTCTGTGACTTCAACGGTCATTTTTCCGTTGGACATACCGGCAAATGGGAACGTGATCGATGGTGATGATCCAGGCGTGCGATATGCGGCGTTTGCAGCCATCACCAGAGGTGATTGCTCATCTGCGGAAATCGAAACCATGGTCGCATAAGGCGCTGCAAGATTGGAAAAGGTGGCGACACCGTTTCCGTATGCCTCAATATCCACGAGGGCGAAGCCTTGACCCAAGTTGTTCAACAACGCACTCTGGCTGTTCAAGGTGGCTTGCATGAGGGCATATTCGGATGCATTGAGTTCCAGTCGGTAGACGGTTGCATTGTCCAATGTTCGCGAAACGATGGTCGAGCCAGCAACGCGCAGGGACATGCCAGTCATGTTTCCATTTTCACTCGACACTGAAATTGCGAAATGCTCCAAGTTTGAGGCAGGAATCCATGCAGAGGCCTCGGCAAGGCCTGCAAATCCAAAGGATGCGCGATGGGTTTTTTCACCGGTTGAGAAGTGATCTTGGAAGCCCCATGAGCCGATACGAACATCGGGGTCACCCCATTCAAGCAAACCGTCTCCGTCCAAATCCAGCGAGGGTGAATGCACACGCCCACCCGTTGACATGGTGACCTGAACTTGGTCGAGCAGTGCAGGTGACGATGAGTTGTGTTCAAATTTGAGCTGGAAGGCGTGCTCGTTGGCGTCAAGCATACCCGAGTAAGGCAAAGAGATTGAGGTCCAAGCATCCGATTCTGAATGGCGGACAAATGCATCGAATTCCTGCATGACCGTTGCGATTTGATAGTTCGCTAGAGGTGCGTTGCTGATGTACCAAGGCGAATGAACTGTACCATTCGCAAGCGATGAGATGGCTCCAGCAAGGTATGTGCTGTTGTTGAGTGTCCATCCACGATCTTCAGGATTCCTTGAAAAGGAGTCCTTGAGAAGACCGCCGGCAGAAATTGATTCAACCGATGGCATTGAACCGCTGTCAAGACCCTCAAACATCAAACGAATGCGCAAGGAACCGTAGCGCTCCCAATCAACAGCATCAAGGTGGACTCGTGTTCCTTCTATGGATTCAAACCCAGAGATATTGTCTCCCGTTTGTGCATCGACAAGCGTCCAATGGAGCGTCGAGCCAAGCGGTAAGTTTGCGTTGATGTGCATTGGAGCATAGGGGCCTTCTGCAAGCGAGAAACTGTTCGATGCGTTGTATCCAAACGTCGGACTTGTCCAGGCAGTCATCGGTGGAATGACCACCTTGATGTCGTCAATGAACCAGTAATCACAGCACGTTCCACTTCCAGAGGTCTGCTGGACTCTGAACTGAGAGGTTGAATGAAGCGCTGCTGCTGGCAAGACAGTGGAATATTGGAAATTGCTGGTTTGGGAACCACCGCCTTGGAAGGTATGGAATGTTGTCCATTGGCCGCCTGCAGTCTTGTACTTGAGTTGAAGATTCTCACCTGAATCGGGTGTTTCCCCACAACCTGAACGACCTTCGTGAACCCAAGCGTGGAACGGAATGTTGGAACGACCGGCGAGATTTGTGGTAGGCGAAGTTGCATAGGTCGAACCAGCATAGGTTCGGAGAGAACCTCCAGAACTGCCGTTGTATCCACATGCTTGTGACGTCCAATGGCTACTGTAGGAATTGGAGAACGTCCAACCTTGAGCACCGTTGTTGAAATCGTATCCAGGTGCTGAGCCATCGCCGCTGAGGACACCCGATTGAGAGAACGTGTTGTTGTGCGTTGCATCAACATGGTTCCAAGCTGCATCGCCTTCCCAGAGCAAGGTCTGAGAATTTTCCATTGTCTCAGATTGGATGCTCATGTCAAGCGAAGTGATGGCTCCTGAACTGGTTGGGACATCAAGTTCAAACGATGTTGAGCTTGCTTGGCCTGGGCGAATATCGACGATAACAGGTGTTCCCTCCGCAACAGAATCGATGCCCTGCTCAAGATCCAAGTACAGTGAAGGTGCGGGTGGTGCGAAGGTTGTATACGGCCCCATGACGAAGAGAAAAAGCACCAGCAAAGCAACGCCACGTCCCTTTGGAGAGTCGCCCATGTGTTCGCCTGCTTTTCCAAGGACTTGAATGTGTCAGTCCTGAGGGCTGCTCGGATTCAAGGGAGAGGTTGAAAACAAGAGGGTATTTGGCGAACCATGGTTCGACCGAGTCCTGCAGGTGAACTCGATGCCGTCGCCCTTGAAACGGCACTGCTAGAAACATGGAAGAACGAGCAAACATTCCAGCAATCCATCGATTCGAATAGGACGGGTGCGCCGTTCATTTTCCTTGAAGGCCCACCCACTGCGAACGGAAAACCAGGTATTCATCACGTTGTGGCACGAGCATACAAAGATCTCGTATGTCGATGGAAGACAATGGAAGGGTTCCTTGTCAAACGCAAAGGTGGATGGGATACTCACGGACTTCCTGTCGAAATCGAAGTGCAAAAGCGCCTTGACCTGATGAGCAATGAAGCCATCGAGCAATTCGGAATGCAGGCCTTTAATGACGCATGTCGTGAAAGTGTTTGGACCTACGAAAGTGCATGGCGTGAAATGACGGAGCGCATGGCCTATTGGGTCGACTTGGACAATCCATACGTCACACTTCACAACGACTATGTCGAATCCTGTTGGTGGGCATTGAAGCAAATGTTCGACAAAGATTTGTTGTACCGTGGCCACAAGGTTCTGCCGTATTGTCCTCAAACTGGAACGTCCTATTCGAGTCACGAAGTGGCGTTGGGCTACAAAGAAGTCGAGGAACCATCCGTTTATGTCAAATTCAAGTTGGTCGATGATGATGCATCGATTCTGGCATGGACGACCACACCCTGGACGCTTCCTGGAAACGTCGGTCTCGCCGTTGGCCCAGATGTGACGTACGCACGCTGCCGTATTCGTGAAGAGCCCGAAGGTTGGCAAGGACGAGGTGGAGCATCTGTTGGTGAGGAATTGATTCTCGCCAAAGATTTGATGGGGGAAGTGCTTCGTCATCACGTCGACATTATCGAAGAGATTCAAGGATCTGAACTGGTCGGAAAATCTTACGAACCACTCTTCCCTGACGCAGTTCCTCGTGGCGATTCATCCACAGCATGGACGGTACTGTCCGCTGATTGGGTCACAACAACCGACGGTACCGGTGTTGTTCATACGGCGGTGATGTACGGTGAAGATGACTACAATCTTGGAATGGAAGTTGGTCTCCCAGCCTACCACACCGTTAGTATGGAAGGAAACTTCGTTGATGGTGTCCATCCTGAACTGGACGGTCGTTACGTCAAGTCATGCGACGATACCGTGATGGATATTCTCATTGGTCGAAGCGAAACCATCTCCTCAGGCCTACTTTATCGTGAGAAAAGCTACCTCCACGATTATCCACATTGTTGGAGAACCGACCACCCACTTCTCTACTATGCCATGGACTCATGGTTTGTTCGAATGACGGCTGTCAAAGACCGTCTCCTCGAGTTCAATGATGGTGTCGAGTGGGCGCCCGATTGGGTCGGAGAAGGACGTTTTGGTGAATGGTTGCGTAACGTCAAGGACTGGGCAATCTCGAGAGAGCGCTATTGGGGAACGCCTCTACCAGTGTGGAGAGATGAGGAGGGGAACATGAAGTGCATCGGTTCCATCCAAGAATTGCAAACCGAGGTTGCGAAGGCAAGTGCAGCAGGATTCGAGAATCCTGAATGTCCTGATGATGTTGATTTACATCGTCCCGTTGTCGATGCGTTCACGCTTGTTTCAGAGAATGGAAAACCCATGCACAGAGAACCATTCGTCATGGATTGTTGGTTTGATTCTGGTTGTGCCCCATTCGCTCAGTGGCATCATCCGTTCGATGAAAACAAAACCTTCGATGCATCCTTCCCAGTGGATTACATCTGCGAAGGTGTTGACCAAACCCGAGGATGGTTCTACACACTTCTTGCAGTTTCGACAACAGTGTTTGATTCTCCTGCTTACAAACGCTGTTTATCACTTGGACTGATTCTTGATGCTGAAGGGAAGAAGATGTCCAAATCGAGAGGAAACATTGTCGACCCGTGGGATCACTTCAATCGAGAAGGTGCTGATGCAACACGATGGTACATGGTCACTGCTGGTGCTCCATGGAATCCATTGAAGTTCGACTCCAATGGTGTTCGAGAAACCTACGCCAAGATGTTCCTGACTTTGTGGAACGTCTATCGATTCCACGCAGACTATGCTGCTTTAGATCAATTTGACCCAGCATCCTCGACATCTCCGTATGAGCAGCGTTCGCGCTTGGATCGATGGATTCTTTCCAAACTCCACACAACCGCAAAGGCCTATCATGATGGCTTTACGAATTGGAATTTCCACAAAGCATGTCGAGAACTCGAAGATTTCATCGTCAACGATTTGTCAAATTGGTACGTTCGCCGAAGCCGACGACGCTTATGGGATGAGGCGGAATCAGGCGACAAACTTGCATGTCAGCACACCTTGAACGAGATTCTCGTCACCTTGTGCCGATTGATTGCACCTGTGAGTCCATTCATGGTCGATACCATCCATCGAAACCTCACTGGTGAAACCGTTCACACGGCGGCATGGCCACTTGGAACACCTGGTTCGACCGAAGGTGCAACGGCCGATGCATGGGATGAAGACCTTGCCGCTGCAACTGCACAACTTCCTCCTCATGATGCTGGACTTGAACACGAAATGGAACTCGTTCGTGAACTTGCTGAAACTGGACGTCGAATCCGAATCGATGCCCAACGGCGTCAGCGTCTTCCTTGTGCTGAGGGATGGATTGTGGCAGGACCAAACCTCGAACCTTACCACGACCTACTCTGTGAGGAGTTGAACGTCGAAAACATCTCCGTTGAAACCGACCTCGACCGATTTCAGCAACTTGAACTTGCCGTGAATTTCCGCGCTCTTGCTCCAAGAGCAAAAGGTGACGTCAATGCCATCGCTGGCCAGATCAAGAATCATTCCGATCAAGAAGCATTACTCTCGGACATTCGAAACGGTTCATGCACCATCATGGGTGTTGCTATTCTCGAATCTGACGTGGAGGTTCGCCGTGCTGAGCGAGAGGGGTATGCCGCTGCAACGATTACAGTCGGTGAAAACGATGAGGCATCTCATGTCAGCCTCGTTCTCGACATGCAGGATACACCTCACCTGCTCTCAAAGGGTCTTGCTCGTGACATCACACGACGTATCCAATCAAAACGCAAGGATATGAATCTCGATATCGAAGCGATGATTGATGTCGAAGTTTGGCTGCATGATGCACCCGAATTGTTTGAGCAAGATCAGGCTTGGATTGCGAAAGAAACCAGGGCATCGGGCATTGTCTTCAGCCTTGAATCAGCACCTGCTGACACCGAATCCTTTGATGTTGATGGCGCCCAAATCGCCTATCGTGTTCTCAATGTTTGAGGTTGGAACATGCGGGTGGTATCCCTCGTCCCCAGCCTGACACTGACGCTTGCAGAGTTGGGTCTTGAAGCATCGCAATTGGTTGGCCGAACGCCTTGGTGTATTCATCCGGATTCGTTCGTCCAAGATGTTCAAATCATTGGAGGGACAAAAACTCCGAATATCAAGAAAATTCGCAGATTGAATCCCGATCTCGTTCTCTTGGATCGTGAAGAAAATCCAAAGGAATTCTATGACGAACTTGTTGCCTTGGGAATCGATACGTACGTGAGCACTGTTGAACACCCTCGTGATGTTCCAGAGATGCTCATCGAACTTGGACAGTTGTTGAATCTCGAATCGAAGGCGATTGAAATTGCCGAAGCGATTCGAAATGAACTGGAAATGGATGTTGATTCTGAATCGATCGTCCTCCCGATGATTTGGCATGAACCACTCATGGCTGTCGCGCCAACAAAGTATGCAGGAGCTTTGCTTGAATGCTGCGGATTCAAGGTTCCAGACCTTGACCCCAACGGGAACGGCTATCCTGTGGTCACTCCAGAGGCGATTCAATCTCACAACGTTGAAGGCCTTTTGTTATCGAGCGAGCCTCATGAATTTTCCAAACAAGAGGGTGAAGCCATTAGCGATGCTGTAGAATTATTGGGTGGTAAGAGGCCTTGGACTCGATGCGTTGATGGAGAAGCATTGACTTGGTTTGGAACACATACACTCCATGGCCTACGAACCTTTACTGCTCTTTGCAAGGATTTGAAAACAGCCAACGAGTAGCCTTACCATGCGCAGAGCACTTCTCGCCATGTTGCTTGTCAGCAGCATGGTACTCGCAGGATGTTTTGGTGATGGAGAATCCATCGTCGAAAACGAGGAGGTCAAGTCTGCATGGTATGAATACATTCTCGTCGACGAACAACAACATGAATCTCCACGTGAATTCATGACGGTCGATTTGCGTACGAACGAAACAACGAACATGACGTGGGCTGTTTTCGATGAATCAAAGGGAGGGAATTGTTGTGAGCACTACATAGCTACTACAATTCAAGGATCGATTTTGAACATTGGAGGAGAATATCCCGTATGGTCTGTCGACCGAGGGCATGATTGGGACACATGGATTCCGGGCGTGACACCTGACCTGCAGTGCCGTACCTTCGTGCCAACGAATCCTGGAACCGAAGGACTCGGTGAAGGAAGCATTGTTCAAGCGACCAACGGTGACATCATTTCGATGTCGTGGTTCCCCTACCCCGGAGGCGATCTCAAACTCGACAAGTTCTATGCGATTCTTTACGATGATTCTGAAATGGAGTGGAAATGGTGTTACAACCGAATCACTGAACCATTCTACGACCGAAGTTGGCAAGTCGAAGTCGTTGGTCCAATATCATCGAGCATCGGAAACGGTGAATGGGCTTCCCTCATCATTTCCAATTTCTGGCATCAATCGCAAAATGCTGGAGGACAAATCTCTGTTGATGGACTCAACTACTACCCGATTCAATTTCCAGGTCGCTCTTCCACACAACCTGACATCGACATCGATTTGGATTTCACCAATGCTTCGCTCGATTTCTATTGGGACGTCAACAAACCTCACAAGGAGATGCGAGCCTTCGCAGTGCCAAGTGGAGGGTTGCTCTTCCCTCAATACTTTGACAATGGGAACGCCGCTTTCCTTGACACAACGCTTTCATGGAACGAGCTTGCAATCCAATTCCCGAGTGAGTATTGTCAAATCGACATGACAGGAACCATCCACTGTGTTGCAAATGCTGGCACCACATTTACGCACTACACCTCAACAGATGGCGCACTGTCTTGGGATAATTACACCTACGACCTCGGCGATGCTGCCTCAAGCATTGAAGAATGGGAATTCCAAGCAAACGGCGAACATGACCTGTTTGTACTCAACGTTCGATATCAATCCAGCGAAGGACCTGATGTCGATGTCTTGTTCCACACTCGCGGGTACAGTCAAGACCTCAGCCCCGATACTCTGACCTACATCGGACAAGGTGATCTTGACTCAACATCCGGTGCAGGAAATGACATTCGATTCGATTTTGCGAGTCTGGCGATTCTCCGGGATGGTGGAGTTGTTGTTGCATACCATGATTCGACACACGTTGACCCATTGTTTGCAGTCGAACTGAACATGCCAGATTATCAGCAATAGGCTCATCCAGAGGGGTATCCTCAAAAGCCCTTGACAGACAATGAACGTTGATGGTGCTGAGCAATTTACCTGGAATTGGCGAACGATTGATGAAGCGGTTGGACGATCACTTCGGAGGACGTCATGAACTCATCAAAACCCTTGAATCGGGAGATATTTCTCGAATTGCCGAGGTTGAAGGCATATCGGTCAAGAGGGCACTGAGCTTGGCACGGGAATACAATGGTGCCAAAACGTCGTTTCTCGCCACACCAGAAGCGGAAAAATTGCATGCACAACTTATCGGTTCTTTGCAACGATTTGCCTCCAATGGTGCGAGTTCATCACGTATGCAGATGTTGATGCCACTTCATCAACTCAATATTCGTCGAGAACGATGTCAGCGAATGCTTGAATTCGCCAAAGAATCTCCAGACGCGTTTGCACATCTTCGTACCTTGTTGAAAGATTTGAGTTACACCCGTCGTCCTACGCAACGTTACGAACGCGTCATTGTCAGCCAACAAGAATTTCCAGAATGGGAATCGTATGTTCGAATCTTAACGCCAAGTGCTCAAGAAACGTGGAAGGATTATACCGTTTTCAAATCGGTGACTTGGGTCGGCCGCCATGGCCCGGATGACTTGCCACCTGGTTGGTTGGTTCTACCAGAAGTGGGACGCACGGATGTGATGGTTCCAGAATTTACGCTCGATTGGTTCACCAACAACCGGAAGGCGCTGAAGGTTCTACTCGATTTAATGCAATGGAAGAACGAAAGGAATGGGAAAATCCACTCCACGCTCGAGACAATCTTTGCCGAGACCGACGGGCTTGAACAACTCTCAACCGTTTTTGCAATGATGGGCGATTCAGGTGATGTTGAAGCGATGGAAAGGATTCGAGACGGTCTTTGGAGTATTGCAAAGCAAATGGAAGAAGACCTCAACAAGCGAATTTCGTCAGGAATGGAAACAGCATCGCTCGATTTATCGGGATCCGACATGCTCGAAGCACTCGCAGATGCAGCGACCTTCCAGCGTAAACTCGCATCAGCAACCGAGGATGTCATCGCCGACATTCTTGAACAAGGTCGAAATGAGTTGTCCGTTTATCTTGAGGCGAGTGGTTTGCAGGCACCGTTCGATCTCTATTCATCAACTTGGCCTGTGAAATTTAATCGCTCAGTTTTGGATGGCATCAACGATGAACTTGAACGAAGAATCAACGATGGACGGAACGACCATCTTCTCCGATTGGCAACTAAACTTGCCGACCTCAAACCACTCTGCGAAACTGCAATCCAACGACTTGTGGAGCATGACATGTGGTACAGCATCGCATCCTGGGCCATGCATCACAACGCCCAACTTCCTGAATTGGTTCATCATGGAATTTGGTTTGAGGAGGGGCGACACCTCTTCATCGAAGGAGACGTTCAACCTGTTAACTACGGATTAGGGCTTGCTGCACCGAAAGGCGATCGGCAACCAATTGCGCTCTTGACGGGTGCAAACAGTGGTGGAAAAACCACGCTCTTAGAATTGGTTGCACATGTGACGATTCTCGCCCATATGGGACTCCCCGTTCCTGCAAAGCATGCCTTTGTCGGACAAGTAGAAGCCCTGCATGTTCTGGCGAAATCGAGTGGTACACAAAGCGCAGGAGCGCTTGAAACCACTTTGGTCGACCTCGCGCAGGTCGTAAGCAACAATCAACCGAAACTCATTCTTGCGGATGAACTTGAAGCGATCACAGAACCAGGAGCAGGTGCTCGAATCATCGCGGGAATGTTGCGGGCTGCACAACAACAATCCGAATCAAGCATGGTCTTAGTAACCCATCTTGCACCAGCTATTCTTGATGCGTATGGAAGCGATGACTTGCGCATTGATGGTATCGAAGCAAAAGGACTTGATGAGCATCTTGAATTGATGGTCGATCGAACACCGAAGCGCAACTGTCTCGCTCGTTCAACACCCGAGTTGATTGTACGACGCTTGGTCGAGCGTTCTTCAGGAGATGCAAAGAACGTCTTCAGTGACATCCTGTCGTTGTTTTGATCTCAGCATTGACGTCCACCATCGGACGAATACTCGAGCATTGGTGCTTGGAACAAATCATCACATGAGCGTTCGATGAGCGGCAACGTCAGCGTACTTTGTGACCAGTCGATGGATACTGTCCCAGAGGCTGCTGGTGATGGAACGTAGTCTTCTCCTGTTTGTGTAACTTGGAGAATGATGCCTTCTCCTTCTTGGAGAACAACATCCATTGGCATGAATTCCATGAGTGCTGTGACCGAGGCAAATGGAACCAGAACTTCTTGGCCATCACGACCGCCTGCATGGTAGCGTAGATCCATGACGGCGTGACCAAGGTGCATTCCTGTTCCATCGGTCATTTCGATGAACAAATGACCTCCTGTCAAACCAGGAGTGGCCTCGATGTGGAACGTTGGCATTCCAATGATGCGTGTTTCCTTCTCAAACGGACCGTAACTCAATGTGACTGAACTTGTTCCGGATACCGTTGAGCCGGTTGGTGCAAGATCGCTACCTGTCAAAACAAGGTTTTCAACATCCATTGGAGGGTAGGTCTGTTCAAATCGCCAACCTCCACGGTTGTCTTGCATTTCAACGCCGAGTGTAGGTGCTCGTCCTTCTCCTTTGAGGTACCAGTCAAACCAGTACAACATTTCGTCTGCCCAATCCCAGCGAAGTGTGTAAGGGTAGGCTTCAGCTCCGCGACCTGCTCCTTGCGAGGAATGTCCCTCTACTCGGTCTGGATAATCATGTGCCCATTGTCCTGCAAGTGTCTTGATTTCGATTCCAGCATCGGCTACTTGTTGATGTACGGGGAACGACATGTGTGGATCAACGTTCCAATCCTGCATTCCTTGAATGAGGTAGACCGAACCGTTGTAATTCTGGAGGACACGGTCGAGGAACGAACGTTCTGTCCAGTAGGTGTTTCCGGCATAATCGACCATTCCTCCACTGAGGTAGGCCGCTGGTCCATTCACGTAACCTTCGATGTAGCCTTCACAGAGTGTATGGCTGTCTTCCGTATCACCATCGATTCCAAACGAGCCGTAGACGCCGTTATGCATAATCATACCACGAGCCTCCATGCTTCCGTTTCTCCACATCAATTCATGGACACCAATGAGTCCTGACATCGGAACAATCGTTGCAAGGTGAGGGTTTCCAAATGTAGCAGCTTGCCAAGGGGTGGAACCATCGTACGATTTTCCGATAATTCCTACATTTCCATTCGACCATGTTTGTGTACCAAGCCATGTTACTGCTGCATCAATGCCTCGTTGTTCATCCGTTCCCATCAAGTCCATGCAATGATTCGATTCACCTGTTCCAAAAACGGACACTTGTGCGACACCGTATCCATGAGGTACATAATTCTCAATCAACATTCGACCCAATCTGTTCGCAGGAGTCAATGCATCCACATCTCCGTCATTGTAGTATGGGCCAATTTCTGCAATCACAGGAACTATACATTCTGTACTCATATTCTCAGTCGATGAATAATCGCATCCTTCGATGACTGGAAGCCACAGGCCAAGATGAACCTCGGCTCCACCAGTCGCTCCAGCGCCTCCATCAGCGAGTGTTATGCTTGGGACAGGAACGAATACTGACTGAACGGTCCCAATTTCGTACGTTCCGTTAACGGTAACTCTTGAGAAAACATCGCTGTCATCGTAGACGAGATTCGATCGTTCCCAAGGTTCTGGATAATCATCTCCATTGATTGCATCGTTGCTGTTTCGAAGGTCTTCTCCGAAACATCCTGAAAGGATGGATGGAAGGAGGAAAATCAACAACATTGAGACGCTTCGCATTGTTCCTCCGTCTCAAATCCGACATATGACGCTTTTCGCCTTATGCTGATTCTTCGGATTCACGTGCTTCGAGTTCTGCACGAACTTCATCCATATCCAACTCTTGGAGTTTTGTGATTAAATCCTTGAGCGCCTCTTCGGGAAGAGCACCTGGTTGCATGAACACTCCGATTCCTTCTTTGAACGCAATGGTCGTTGGAATTGAGCGAATGCCGAAGGAACCTGCGAGAGCCTGTTCGACTTCGGTATCAACCTTAGCAAAAACAACCTCTGGGAACTCCTCGGAGACACGCTCGAAAACAGGCGCATAGGCTCGACAAGGGCCACACCATTCTGCCCAGAAATCGATGATAACAAGGTTGTTTCCCTCGATGATGTCATTAAACGAGGACTCTTGCATCTCCACTGTCGCCATGTGTAACGCTAACGTTCACAGTATAAGTGCTCATGCATTTTGCCTGAACGCTAAATCGACGGGTTGATGTGCTTTACGAGGAACGTACAGTCATGAGCAGATTGATATCAATCGTTACTGCATTTTTGTTCCTCAGCGTTGTTGTCCTTCCACAGGGCCTTTCCGAAGAGACTGGTGAGAGCATCAGTTCGCCGTCATCAATCATCATTTCCGAAGTTTTTGCTTCACCAAATGGAATGAAAAACAATGAAACATGTTCAAATTGTTACAACGCTACCGACTGGAACGGTGACGGAGAGTATGGTAAATTCTCTGACCAGTTCATTGAACTTCACAACCCTACCGACAACCCAATCAACATCTCAAACTGGGTGCTCGATGATATCGCCGATGGAGGAAGTGCCCCCTGTCAGTTAGCACGAAACACAATTCTTCAACCCGGAGAATATGCTTCAATCTTCATCAACGCATCAAGAATTGAGCTGGACTATTACGATGGAGACACAGTGAATCTTTACGATACAGAAGGCACACTAGTTGACACACTCTCGTATCCTGCTCGAGATTCTTGGTACGGAAATTCCTACATCCCACTCGAAAATGGATCCGTTTGGAAGGTTCGACCTCCAACGCCTGGCTATGAACAAAACGAATCCTTCGCCATCGCTCAGAACATGATCGGTTGCTTTGGAATCAGTGATGGAGGATTCGTCGAGTCCATGCTCCTCAAAGGCCGTGTTGTCACCATGAACACCGAAGCTGATGTCATTAACGATGGTCATGTGTTGGTTCGAGATGGAAAAATTGAGGCCGTTTGGGGCGGCGATAATATTCCACAGAATGTTGACTTAACAGGCGTTCAAATCGTCGATACCAACGGCACCATCTATCCTGGACTGATCGATGCGCACAATCACATGCACTACAATCACATTCCACTTTGGGATTTCGAGGTTCACACCTCGACAAAATCCGAAGAAGGAGGTTATTCGAACCGAAATCAGTGGAAGAACAATCCAAATTACAAACGAGACATCTCTTGGATGAAGACGTTTGTACAAACATCTTCGATGTGGAATATGGCGGATCAGCAAATGAAATACGCCGAAGTGATGGCTGTCGCAGGTGGTGTTACAGCCGTCCAAGGCTCACCTTCGAGCAACACGGATGCGTGGGACAGCATGCTCTCTCGGAACATCGAATTGTACAACTTCGGTGGAGACGGAATCCATACCAAAGTCACTACGCTTGAATCCGATTACACTGGAAGCCATATTACATCGGGCAACGCTAGTGGAAGTTTGAACGCATGGTATCTTCACCTCTCAGAAGGTGTCGATGAATCAAGTCGTGCTGAATTCGATATTCTGGTACAGAACAACCTTCTCGTGGGAGAATTGGTGGTTGTACACGGAACAGCGCTCACATCGACTGAATTCCAAATGATGGGTGACGTTGGTGCTGACCTTGCGTGGTCTCCGCTTTCGAATCTCTTGTTGTATGGGGACACGACTGATGTCGTGGCTGCTGATCAAGCCGGCGTGAGAATTTCACTCGCACCTGACTGGGGTCCAAGCGGATCGAAAAATGTCCTTCACGAATTGAAGGTTGCAGATTTGTGGAACACGAACAATCTCAATTCCTACTTCTCCGATTACGATCTCGCTTCCATGGTCACAAAGAATCCCGCACTTGGCAACAACTGGGATGATTCCGTTGGCACCATCAATGCTGGCTTGTACGCTGACCTCGTAGTCATGGACACCTTCCACCAGGATCCATATCGAAACCTTATCGAAGCCATTGATGCGGATGTACGGTTGACCATTGTCAATGGGCAACCTGTATTCGGTGACGTGGACATTATGTCTGAACTCAAGGGAGACGATTGGGAATTGGTCGAAGGACCTGGTTTCAACAAGGCAGTCGATGTCACCGACCGCTCCGTCACAGAAGGCACACAATCATGGTCGAGTATTCTCGCCGACATGGAAATGGCAATGGCGCTCAATCCTGACGATATCGCCTCTACCTGGTCATCCAGCATAGACAGTTATTCCTCAATGCAAGCCAATGTCTTGAACAGCATCTTCACCACCGGTGATACACGTCACTTCGGCATCATCAAAGATTCCGAACATGCGAACACCCACATCAATCTCGAACAGTTGGAAAGTTACTACGAAGTTCCGATGGAAAACGGGGATCGAACTGGAGTCAACGTCGTACTCGAACCTCAAGACAATACTGGTGGTTCAACCATTGACCCAGTTGATGAAACACCTTCAGGCGAAACGAATCAGGACAATGACACAACTGATGGAAGCGAGACTGGAAGAGATTCCGATTGTCCACCAAACTGCATACTTGGAGAGGATGTTGAAGACGCTTCAAACGAGGAATCAGCACTGTTTGGTGCAAAATCACTTCTGCTTGTTCTTGTTGTGTTGCTGCTTCTCGCCGTAGGATTGCTGACAAGAGGAAGCGAAGAGGAAACGGATATGGGTGCAGATCAAACGGTCATGATTGAAAATGAATGGCAAGTTGAGAAGAAACAATTTGTCCCAGAGTTGCCTCCGCTTTCACCTCCTCCTTCAACCGAGGAAGAGTGATTATTCAAGTTCCCAAACAGGACCATCGGCTGTGTCGGTCACAACAATACCGAGTGCATTGAGTTGGTCTCGTATTTGGTCAGCGCGTGGCCAATCTTTGTTCGCTCGTGCATCGCTGCGTTCCACGAGTAATGCTTCGACTTGATCCGCAATCTCTGCTTTTCGAGGATCTTCAACCGGTTCAGCAAGAAGAAGTTCTGCATCTGGAAGGATGCCGAGAATGTTTCCTGCCGTCTCTTCAAGCCATTCCTTTGCGTAGGTTCCGATTGCACGCTTGTCCTCTTCGTCGGCACCCAGAGTCATCAATTGCTGAAGTTGTTTGGTTGCTGCAAGTACTTTTGCAACTCCTTCACGACTGTTAAAATCATCATCCATTGCCTGTGCAAAGCCTTCAGCAAGTCGTTCCAGTAATCCAAGTGTCTTTGCTAATGGATCTACACTTGCCATATCTGGCACAGGAAGCTGATGCTGACGACCGTTGGAAGACATCCGCAAGGCCGACTCGTAGACATGTAAAATGCGGTCATGATTTCGTTGAGCGTCATTGAGAAGTTGCTCATTCATATCGATTGGCGATCGATAGTGGGCGTTCACTAGAGCAAGTCGCAAGACAAGTGGGTCAACCTTCTCGACAATATCACGAATCGTCCAAAAGTTACCGAGCGACTTGCTCATCTTTTCGCCATCAATGTTGACAAATCCATTATGCAACCAGTATCCTGCGAGTGGGGCGTGTCCTGTGTGGCACTCGCTCTGAAAAATCTCTGCCTCGTGATGAGGAAAGCGAAGGTCATGACCTCCACCGTGGATGTCAAATGAGGTTCCAAAGTGGTCAAGGCTCATTGCACTGCATTCAATATGCCAGCCTGGTCGCCCCTCACCCCAAGGTGATGGCCAAGTTGGTTCGTCTGGTTTTGCCTGTTTCCACAGTGCGAAATCTTTATGATCGCGCTTTCCACTCCCAGTTTTATCGACACGACCACCAGCACCTTGTCGAACCGCATCGATGGATTGTCCAGTAAGTTGTCCATACTTCTCTGGTGCTGAGTCAACATGGAAGTAGACGCCATCATCAGCCACGTAAGCGTGTCCTTTCTGGATGAGGTCTTGGATGATGTGAATCATTGATTCAACATATTCCGTACATCTTGGATAATGATCCGCTCGAAGGATGTTCAGGGCATCCATGTCTTCGTAATACGTCTCAATATTTCGCTCGACAATCGACTTCCAATCTTCTCCTGATTCGATTGAGCGTTTGATAATTTTGTCATCAATATCGGTGAAATTTTGGACATAATCAACGTCGTATCCTGAGGCTTCGAGCCATCGGTGAATGAGATCAAAGGCGATGTAACAACGAGCATGCCCAAGATGGCAGTTGTCGTAAACTGTAACACCACAGACGTACATCGAGACTCTCCCAGGTGATTGGGTCGAGAAATCGACCTTCTCTCGCCGGCGTGTGTCGTGCACTCGTAATGGCATGTGAACATCCCCTCGGTGTCGCCACTCTCACTTGAAGATTGATACGTGAAAGGGTAGAGGAGTTCCCGAAGACGATGTTAGACCTGAAGCGGCCGGAAGGAATCGGCATCTCGTCCTATGTACTCCACGATGCTCGACTTGTGAAGTTGGCATGGATGGTTCCGTTGTTTTCAGTTCTCACTGCAGTAAGCATCCATGTGTTGTTTGGAAATACACGAGATGTACCGTTCTTCATCTCTGAAGCGGATTATCCAGGACTTGAACGATTTGTGTTCACAACAGGGCTCTTTGCTTCAGCGGTCTTGCATTGTTTACTTTCTCTACGTCTCTATTCCATATTTAAGAATTCAGTGCGACCGAAAGTGTTCTTGTTCGCTACAGGAATGGGTATTGCGAGTTCAATTCATCTTGCAATCCTCTCTTTTGCGAACATGTATGACTACCTCTCTCTGCATGTATATGCTTCATTGGTGGTCTTTCATGGTGCCTTCACATGGGCAATACTCGCTCACTTTTCGTTACCTCATCTAAACAAGAAAGGAAGGAAACTTCGTTTGATTTCACTCTCCATGGCGTTTGTATCCCTTTTCATCATGACCATTTCGATGAGCAGAGGAGTTCAACAAAGGAGAGATGAACTTGATGTCCAGCCTGATATGATCTCATTGAATGACTTGCAACCATGGATTGATGTTGCAGCTCCCGCAGAATACATCCTCTTCTTCTCCCTGCTGGGATGTCTTGCGTCGTTCTCATGGGACATTCTCGAGCACACCGGCCAACTCGAGGATTCGTCGATCGAGACTTGAAATCGCTACTGTGTGAGGATCAACGCCGTTCCTACCATCTGTTTTCCAGACTGAAACGTTCAGTTCGCGATGCGACAAGATATGGCGAACCGTACCAAGAAATTCACACCCTGTGGTCGCCAGTTCCGTTTCCATCTTTGGACCCCATAGGCCTGCAAACAATCCGGCCTGTGGGCGTTGATGCAATTCAGGTCGTCCTTGTTCATCGACTCGTACAATGCATGTGTACTCCACAAGTGTCTTCTTGGTTTTCTTCGGACGAGGAAGGTCACGCGCTCGAGGTCTCCCGCTGCATGTCTCTGTCACGGGACATTGTTCGCATAAGGGATTTCGTGGACGACACACAAGAGCCCCCAATTCCATCATTGCCTGATTCCAAGCACCTGGTGAATCTTTGAGTAGAAGGTTGTCAGCGAACGTTTGCACATCGTTCATCGATGGTTCTTCTTGATTGGTTTGGCGAGCCATCACTCGACGGATGTTTCCATCCACGCATGCCACAGGACGTGAGAAGGCCATTGAGGCAACTGCTGCTGCAGTGTAAGGGCCAATTCCTGGCAGTTCCAAAAGTTCGTGATAGGTGTTGGGCAACTCTCCATCGTAGGATTCCATAACGACTCTGGATAAGGCGTGCAATCGACGTGCTCGCGAGTAGTAACCAGCGCCTTGCCAGAGATGAAGCACCTCATCAACGCTTGATTCAGCCATGGATTGAACGGTTGGAAATCGCTCCAAGAGTTTCGCATGGTATGAGATACCTCGCTCCATTTGGGTTTGTTGCAGAAGAATCTCGGAAAGAAGAATCGACCATGGGGAAGGTTCCAACCTCCAGGGAAGTGGGCGCTTGACACGCTCGTACCAAGAAAGCAGGGCTTCTTGATTCATCCTAACTCATCATTAATTTCAAGCAGCTTTTGCTTCTTCGATCCTCGCATCGTTGGCTTTGATTTGTTCCCAAACCAATTCAGCGATGTCTTTGACGTCCATTTCTACATCGATAGCGGATAGACCGTCGGTGACCATTGTAGAGCAGAACGGGCAGCCGACAGCGACGGTATCTGCTCCTGTTGAAGCCAACTCCTTTGCTCGAATGATGTTCACACGATCGTTCCCTTCGGGGACATGTTCTTCCATCCACATCTGGGCCCCACCTGCACCGCAACAGAAGGAACCGCGCCCATGGCGCTCTGTTTCAACATCGACTCCGCCAATAGCGTCGCGAGGTGCATCGTATTCACCGCCGATTCTACCAAGGTAGCACGGGTCGTGATAGGTGACGGAACCATCATGCTTCGGTTCGGGAAGTTTTCCTTCGCTTTGGAGATGTGAAATCAGTTGGGAATGGTGCATGACCTCAATGTCTTCACCACCATAGTCCTTGTACTCTTTTCCAAGCGTATGGAAACAGTGCGGGCAGGAGGCGACGACCTTCTTCACACCAAGTTCATTGAACGTCTCCAAATTGGTTTCAGCAAGCATTTGGAACAAGTATTCGTTTCCTGCTCGACGTGCTGCGTCTCCACTGCATCCTTCTTGCATTCCAAGAATACCAACGTCGAGGCCGGCTTCTTTCATGATTGAAATTGTATCTCTTGCAACCTTCTTGTTGCGTTCATCGAACGAAGCAGCACAGCCTGCGAAGTAGATGTATTCAGCAGGTTCAGCGACCTTGACATCGAGATCTGCAGCCCAATCACCTCGCTCGTGCGATGGCAATCCGTACGGGTTTGAATCGGATTCGAGATTTTCAATGGTTGCCATCAGTGGCATGATGGTATCCTCAACGGCCTCATCAAATTCCATTCGCTCCATCATGAGGTGGCGACGAGCATCGGTGAGTTTCGGAACATGTTCAATGTTCACAGGACAAACATCAACACAAGCGTGACAGGTTGTACAAGCCCAGATGGACTCTTCTCCGAATCGAGCGATGATATCCTCTTCTGGCGTTTCACCAGCGAAGAGCTGGGAAGCGTGATCGTTGGCGTAGTGACGAACATCGTGAACAATTTGCATTGGATTCAATGCCTTTCCACTGGCATACGCCGGACAGACGTCTTGACAACGTGCGCAGGATGTACAAGCCCATCCATCGATGAGACTCCTCCAGGTCAATTGCGTGTAGTTGGCTGCTCCGAAGGATTCGAGATCAAGTTCTTCCAATGAAACGGCCGAACCGCTTTCATCGGTTGCAAGTGGCCGCATCTTGGCCATTGGTTCAGTATCAAAGAACGCGACGTTTGGAAGCGCCATGACGAGATGCATGTGCTTCGAGAGCGGAATGAGGAACAAGAAGGTGCAAATGGCAACCATGTGCGCCCAATATGCAGCGTTAATTGTAGCCTGTGACGGAGCAAACGTATCCGCAACCCATGCCCCAATCATCTCCCAAGTGGGGTGTGGATCTTCGCCTGCTTCAACGATATATGATGTGGTGCAGATTGTCATGATGAGGAGGAGAATAACGTTCCCTTCAAGTTGGGATTTTCCTTTCAGTTTCTCTGGCGTGAATAAGACGCGGCGGTTCAATGCAAGGAAACAGCCGATCAATGCGCTCGTGTAGCCAAGTTCAACCATTCCATTCCAAATTCCATTCAAGGCCTCCGGCAGGATATGTTCGCTGAAGCGATTGGCTGTAGCCAAATCGAGCATGTCCGATGAAAGCATGAGGAACCCCCAGAACATCAGAACGTGCATGGTTCCTGCAACTTTGTCTTCCAAAACTTTTCGTTGCCCAAGCCAGACTGTGAGCGTTTCCTTCAATCGCTTGCCCCATGAGTCGAAGCGTTTGTCTGGAGCGCCGAGAAGGACGAGACGAGTCGCCTTTTGCACTTGGTAAGCAAAGAACGCAATCGAAATACCGCCAAGAACAAGAAGCAGGTAATACCCCTTGATTCCTGCATAGGTCACGTCGAGCGGATGTTCCATCATGAACCCATCCAAGCGCATTCAATCCTTCAACCCAACGATGAAATCAATACCAATCCTAATGATTGAGATAGGCTTCGAGTGGACATGGTCAAAGCCAGTGCTCCGGGGAAGTGCATTCTTTTCGGAGAACATGCGGTTGTCTACGGCCAACCTGCTTTGGCTTGTTCCATTAATCAACGGATGACCATCGAGGTTGAGAGGGAAGAAACCTTCGACAAATGGCGACTGGATGGACGTACCTTCAACCCGAGAAAGCATCCACACATTGACTACATTCGTCAACAACTCCCTCCACTTGAGGAACAGCCTCTACACATTCGCGTTCGTGGCTCAATTCCGAAAGCATCCGGCCTCGGATCATCAGCCGCACTATCGGTCGCACTTTGCGGTGCACTCCAACAACTACGAGGTGAAGACATCGATCTGAAGCAAGCGAGTAGGCTTTCTCACCAAGCAGAAGCCCAAGCACAGGGAGGACGTGCAAGCCCGATGGATACTGCGACAAGTTCGTTCGGTGGATTTGTCGTTTTGTCCGATGCTGTGGAAAAAAACCTCGATTTCATTGAAACAAGAACTATGGAAGTCGATGGGACGACCTATCAATGGCACTTGCACACATTCGATGCAGACATTCCAGATGGTGTTGCCCTTGTTGTTGGAAATACGGGCGTACATGGTTCAACCTCTGCAATGGTAAAACAAGTTGCGAATCTCATTGAACAACATCCAGAACGAAGCGTTGAACTCGAGACCATTGGTGCTATTGCTCGAAGAGGAATACAAGCATTCCGTGAAGGAAACATGGAAGCAGTTGGTCAAGCAATGACTGAGAATCATATCGTTTTACGATCGCTCGGCGTTTCATCTCCAGATCTCGAACGGCTGATTCGGGCTGCAGCACCCTCGAGTCTTGGCGTCAAAATGACGGGTGCAGGTGGCGGAGGTTGCATGATTGCCCTTACGAGAACTCCAGAACAGACAGTTGGAGACATTGAAATGGCGGGCGGTCGGGCATTCATCACTCGATTTAATGAGCCAGGACTTGAATTTGAGACTATAATGTAAAACCCTATTCTGATAGGTAGCCTCATCACATTGTCAGCCTTTGGTTTATATATGCGGGCAGGAAGCCGCAACCCATGACCACCGATGAAGAGCGCTTGACTGTTGTCAATGTTGTAGCAAGTACCCGTGTAGCCGAAGAACTCGACCTCCCAGATATCGCTATCCAACTCAATTGTGAGTACGAACCGGAGCAATTTCCTGGTGTCGTTTACCGAGTCACAGACCCGAAGTTGGCTATCCTCATGTTCCGTTCTGGACGAGCGGTGTGCACAGGTGGAAAGGACGAAGACAACATCCACACTGGTATCGACCGGATGATCAAAGATCTCCGCGCCGCTGGAATCACAACTTGGGATTTGAAGGACGTTGAAATTGAAGTTCAAAACATGGTTGCAACCTACGCACTCCATTACCCAGAGGATTACGATGGAAATGACAAATTCACTGGAGCTCCCCTCGCTGGAGAACCACGCAAGTTGAACCTCAACAATCTTACCTTCCACCTGCCTTTTGACAAGGTCGAATACGAACCAGAACAATTCCCTGGACTCATCTATCGACTCGATTATCCAAAGGTTGTTTGCTTGATTTTCGGTAGCGGTAAGATGGTTATTACCGGTGCCCGACACAAGGACGAAATCTTGGAAGCAGTCGAAATTATCAAGGACGAACTTGCTGACCTTCTCTGATGCCTTCGTCGCATCTTTCATGTGCAAGAACGTGAAAGCCTCAGCATGGGCGGAGCCCTCAAGTCACGTGTCTTGACCCTGCTTGTGCTCGGGTTGATGATTGGTTTTAGTCAAATCCCGCTGGTTCAGCACCAGAGCGAGTTCAATGACGAACCACCGATTCAACGGAGTAACTCAGACCCTGGTGTTACGGATCTCCCATCATGGAGAGTCGGTGACAAATGGATTTACTCTGGAACGTTCGATCCCTCGATTTTGATCACCAATACGGGCGTTTCAGCAAGCGTGGGTGAAATTCGCGGTGATGCGACAGCTGAAGTAACCGAAATTCTTCAACTTCAATTCGACAATGGAACCGAGTGGGTCTACAAACTCCGCATGTCCGCTGATTTTGACAAGAGTGGTGTTGAACTTGAAGGGTACACCGGAAATGCTGAAATCCAATTCACGCAAACGGAATATCTTCGCGTTAGTGATTTTGCGACAGTGAAAAACGATCTCGATTTGTACATCAAATTCATTCCATATGGAATTGGTTCACTCACACAAATCCTTGGAGACATCACCATCACCAACGAATACAGTCCAGCGACTGAAGCCTATGACTTCCCCCTACGTTACGGTGAGCGATGGACATCACTCACAACAGCATCATCCCAGTGGTCGGGTCAAAGTGATTACATCACACCGTTCCCTCCACCAGAAACTGATACGAACACAACAACATGGGAGGTCACAAAAGTTGGCCAGCCTCGAAACTCGATTGGAGCAGGTATCGCCTACAGCGGATGCGATTCTTCCTACGAACTGACCTCCTGGAATTCCGATGGTGTCTCAACGGGTTACCGTTGGTACTGTCCAGCAGTTAACAACTATGCATGGCGTCATGCAGAGGAAGATGTTGGACTCACCATTGATTTCAGACTGAAACAGTACATGCCCGTTGGAGCAACGGGTGTTGAAAGCAACAGCGATCCGGGTACACGTCCAACATGTGTTGATGTTGCTCCGGAGCGCTCATTGACGGCACTTGATTCTCCGCTGAATGTATGGGTTCATCTCAGTCCTTCATGCTACGGAACCATCGATGGCGTCGGTATTGAAGTGGCCTATGATGGTACGTCGACGACTGTGTACACCGCATCAAATGGTTCTGCAAGCACGTCCATTGACTCAGGAAGAAACATCGATTACTCCTCAACCAATACTGATTGGTCGAGCAATGGAATTATGGCAAAATCTGGAAGTTATGTTGGTGCTGCTACAATTACGCTTGATGAGTATCTCGTTGGATTGGATTTGATTGCTGACGAGGAACGAGCAGTCGTCATTCGGAACAGAAGCGGCGTGGTGAGTACCGTCAGTTCTCTTTCGGGTTACAACGTCCTTCCAGGCGATAATCTCACCATCGAGGTCGCCGTTGTTAACAAGGGCATTACGCCTTCAACGCCAACAGATTTGCGAATTTATCATCCTGATGGCTCAATCTTTGATTTACCTCTTCCATCCCTATCGACATACGAATCACACAAAGTGGATTTCACATGGACGGTTCCTGCTGATGCGGCGATAGGAACGATACCAATTCGTTGGGAATCGGATCCATTACAGGTCAATACTGCAGATGCTGATGCAGACAACGACCTTGGAGAAATCGCCCTTTTCATTGGCCGACTGCCAATCGTTGTGCTTGAACCCATTGAAGTGTACACAAACGTGGAGACGTCGATCAACGCATCAGGAAGTTTTGATGAGGACGGTGGAAATGTTTCATGTTTGTTCAATATTCCTTGGTACGACGGGACTCGAACGGCAGCATGGACTCGCGTCGAATCCGTAGATTGTATGTTGAATTGGACATGGACAAACGATGGAGAGTACCCTGTTGAAGTCACCATCACCGATGAGGAACAAGACCAAGTTGAAGGCATTCTCGATGTGGTTATTCTCAATCGTGCGCCAAACATTGAGGTGATCAGTGCTCGAACCGAGGTCAAGGTTGAACATCCAGTAACGCTTTACGCCTATGCAAATGACACAGACTCCGAAGATCCGTTCCCGGGAGTCGTGGATGTCTATTGGCCGAATGCAATCTGCGAGGAGGGATACTACACTCGAGTGTGTACAACAACCGCTCCAACCGAAGGATGGCATACGTTCCAAGCAGTCGGTGTTGACGATGACAGCGCCATGACCATGGCAAGTATTGACATCCGATTTACCAACATCAATCCACATGGTTTGTCCGTCACCATGACAAACGAAAGTGGACCCTTGCCACTTGATGTTCAACAAACGTGGCATGTTCAAGAAGATCAAATCGTAAATCTGAGAGGACAAGCTCTCGATTCAATAGACGATTTGGATGGGTTAACGCATCGTTGGTGGCCTGACGATGCTCAGCCAAATCTCATCAAGTCGTTTGATGGCCGCGTGTCAGAATTTGAGATGATGTGGGAAACATCCGGATTGCACCGCATGCGTCTCGAAGTCAGTGACTCTGAAGGAGCCAGTAGTGGCACGTATGAACGCTGGGTCAGCGTTTCAAACGTTCCGCCAGTCGTTCAACCGTTGGAAGAAGTTCTACCATTGGCTGAAGGAGAAGAAGTGCGATTGGTTGGAAATGCAACCGATACAGCTTCGGATTATGATACGCTGATTCGCTGTTGGGACGTCGATCCTGGCTTGGATTCCAACGACATCGGTGGTGCAGATGATGACTGTGATATCATTGGAGATGAGTTGCTGTGGCACTGGAATACAAGTGGGACGCATACTGTCATTTACCACGTAACGGACGATGACGGTGTTCGAGTGAGTGAAGTCTTGTCCATTGAGGTTCTCAACATACCGCCCATCGTCCGAACGAAGGAAATTGCCTGCATCGCACTTGAAACTTGTATCTTGGATGCCACAAGCACCATCGACTCACTCAACGATCTCGATCAAATCACTGTTGTTTGGGATTTGGACACATCCATCGACAGCAATGGTGATGGAATCAAGGACAACGATGCTGACAAGATAGGGAAGCAAATCGAACATGTTTTCACCAATCAAGGTTCCTACACCCTTCGAGTCATCGCTTGGGATGAAAACCCAGAGCGGCCTGGAACGCGAGTCATCAATGTTGAGATTGGTGCTCCTGAACGAACAATTGTCGAGGATTTAGGCGCTGCATTGGCAGGTGAAGAAGCGAACCCAGTTGCACAACTCTCACTTCTCGTGTTCATGCTCCTTGTGTTGGCGATGATGACTCGACGCCGTCGATCTGGACGGCAACAAAGGGCGATGGATCGTCTTGATCAACAGCAGAATGCGATCTTCAGTGATGAAGAAGCCGGACTGATGCCCCATGAGATTTCGGCACGCCGTAATCGCCCTCAAGACCCTCCTGTGGAACGTGCGTTCGATTCTGTGGGTGCTGCCGTGACTTCCTCGGGGCCACCAATCCCTGAGGCTGGCCTCCCGGAGGGATGGACGCCAGAACAATGGGAATATTACGGGCAACAATGGCTTGACTCGCAACTTGACAATTCCTAAGTACAAGGAAGCGGACATTTACCCATGGCGAACCGCTTTCCTGCGTTCCTTGTTTTGTTCCTCTTTGCGTTTACATCGATGACGCATTTCATCAGTTACGACCTCAATTCCCTCGAATCGGTTCATTCAGTTGAACGAACATCCAGTACGGCCAGTTCGACCGATGTACCGAGTTGGCGCATCGGTGACAAATGGACGTATGAAACGCAATTCGACGTTGCCCAACTTATTGCCCAAGCCAACGTTTCGGCAAGCCTGAACACACTCACTGGCGATACAGTTTACGAAATTGATGATATTTTCTTCATCACTGTTGATGGAATTCAAACCCTCGCTTACAAGATGAACATCGAGGGTTCATTTTCTTCAGGTAACAGCGGTGCAACGTTAGAGGGTGTTTCAGGACGACTCGATATCGATTATTCAGGCGAAGACATCATTCGTGTACGAGACCTTGCTGTCATCAATTCTGAATTCGAATTGGATGTCGATTTTGCACCATTCAATCTCGGATTCCTGACCCAAAACATCGCCACCATCAACTTCGATACATACTATGACCCACCAAAGGAACGGTACGACTTCCCTCTCCGTACTGGCGATCAATGGTACATGCCGTTTATGTCGGGAACATCAGTAAGCGGCTCTTCAGATTACTTTGATCCATCTGAATTCGACACCAACGGAGCAGAAAACAATTCATGGCAAGTAACAAAGGATGGAATCCCCACTGAAGATGGAACCAACATCAAATACGAAGGTTGCGATGCATCCTACAAAGTCAATGAATGGAACGCTACTGGAGTGAGTTCTGGGTTTAATTGGTACTGCCCGGCTGTCCGATTCAACGCTTGGATTCGAATTACAAACCCCGCTGGATTTACGATCGATTGGCTCTTGAAGGATTACGAACCTGTAGACTCTTTTGGTGTTGACAAGCGAAAGAATCCTGGCGATCGTAACGTGGATATTGAAGTTGAAACGCAATTTATTGCAACGTTACCTGACTCGATGTCGAAGATTTATGCAACGTATTCAGTGGCTCCAAATGGTGTCCCTGAGGTGAATAAGAACCTCCAGCTACGATACGAGATGGCTGGAACACTCATCAATCCAACCACCAACAGTAGCGGACAAATCGAAGAAACAATCAATGTCTCAAATGTTGTTGATGATACAAATGCAAGCGACGATTACAGCAGTAACGGGGTTATTGTCTGGGATCCTGTCCAAGAAATCATTGGTGTCGCAACAGTCGTGATTGATTTATCTGTCGTCGGTATCGATTTGGTCGCCCAGCAAGATTCGATCATCGTTACACGAACGCGAGATGGTGAAATAGCAACTCTGTCGAAATCGATTGGATACAACGCATTACCCGGAGATGAACTCTCGTTCTCACTCCCTGCTCAGAATCGAGGTGTTCTACCTTCGCCATCGACAGAAATGGAAATTATTGTCCCCGACGGAGATTCAAGCCGTCAGGCCGTTCCTTCCATTGATGCTTACAGCGAGCAACGAATCGTCATCGATTGGATTGTTCCAGAAGGGGCGACCATTGGGAACCAAACGTTGACCTTCACCGTCGATCCAGACGAACTCGTTACTGGAGATGCAAATCGAAGCAACAACCAAGCGACGATCGATGTCTTCATTGGACGTGCTCCAAACGCATCGATCAGCATTGATAGTGGAAACTACACCTTTGAGGATGTCTTCATCGATGCTCGTGCATCTTTTGACCCTGATGGAGGCGATGTCGAATGTCGATTTGAAATCGAATCACGGCCTGGTCTGGTCGATGTCATCACAACACCCGATTGTGCGATCACCTGGAACTGGTCAAACAATGGCGATTGGGAACTACGAACTGTCGTAACCGATAACGAACTGGATACAACGGTTTTGTTCAACAACGTCACCATCTTGAATCGTGCACCGTATGTCAATCTCAGCCATCCTAACGAAGTTGCTGTCGAATCAGCAGTCACCATTGATGCAAGCGATAGTGGTGACGTAGACACCATCTCACCGTCGGGGCAGCAGGTGAGTATTTCATGGCCTGATTTGAATTGTCAAGAAGGACTTACGCAACCGACGTGTACATTCACTCCACTCGAAGAAGGAACAATACCGATCCGAGCGATTGCAACCGATGATGACGGTGAGGAAACTGAGGTTCTCTCCTCCATTCAAGTTCTCAATGTTGCTCCAACAATTGGCGAAATTGAGGTTTGGATTGCCGGAGTCAACACACCATTCGATGCCAATGGAACGTGGGTATTGCAAGAAGACCAAACGGTCATCTTACGGGCTCAAGGTGATGATACACTCAACGATCGAGATGGACTCATCATCGATTGGAATCTGAGTGATGTTCTCGAGAATCTCACCGTGTCCACTGACGGTTCAGCATCTGATGTTGCTACATCGTGGCCAACCTCAGGAGAGCACATCGTTTCCGTTCGTGCTGTTGATGATGATGGTGCAACATCTTCAACTTCATTGGCAAAGGTCACCATCGAAAACGTGCCACCAACAATCACAGCACAAGAGAATTTCTTGAACGCAATCAATCGAATCAATGGACTCACAATCGCTGAGGATGAACAAGTCGAATTTGATGTCGTTGTCGATGACACCGCTTCGGACAGAGATTCGTTGGAAGTCTGTTGGGACATTGATGGAACCCGAGATGCTGACCTTGACGGAACCATGAACAACGATTGTGACGTGCTCGGAACACATTTTGAGTATACGTGGGATACAAGCGAACCACAGTTCCGAACGGTAACGGCATGGGTAATGGATGACGATGGAGCCATGGCCTCAATCTCAGCCGTCGTAAAGGTGCAAAACGTCTTACCAAGCGCACAAATTTCGTTTGCCAATGGTTCTCTCGACAACCTCATCAAAGGCGATACACTCAACCTTACATCGGATGGGACATCAGATTCAGATTCGGATCTTGTGAACATGCTTTACGTATGGAAGTTTGAATGGAGAGGTGAAAGCGATCTCGGCGAATCTGGACCAAGCATTTCCATTACCGATTTGCCTGTAGGAACATGGAACATCAACCTCACAGTAACCGACGATGATCTCGCATCATCCACGACGACCATCACCATCAGTGTTGCAGAGCCACCTCCTGAAGGATTCCTCGAAGAGTTTAGTGAAACATTGGGCGTATCGGAAACAATGTCCATTGTCATCCTTGGACTCGTTGGATTGGTCATCATGTTGGCATCCTTCCTTCTCATCACTCGACGGTCACCTCCTGAACTGATGGAAACACCATCCAACAAAGCATGGGATGCAACCCCTCTGCCAAGTTACGCTCCGGCCGAAGCGCCAGTATACGAACAACCGATGGTTCAATCGCCTGTTCAACCAGAACCGCTCTTTGAACAGCCTGCTATCAATCAGGGTCCACCTCTCCCGGCGACGGGACTACCAACAGGATGGACGATGGAACAATGGGCATACTACGGGGAACAATACCTTGCAGCAAATCAAGCGCCTGCACCTTCGTATCAACCGACACCTTCAATGACTACGACACAAACACAAAACACGAATCTCTCGGATCTCTTGGATGATTTGGACTTGTGATGGCATGGGTAATTTGTGGCAATTCTTTGGACTTCCTGATCCAGATGCAGGTGGTGTAACGAGAGTTGCAGAACAAACAACAACCGCACCGAGTCAAAGGTTGACTAACGAACCAATGAACGCACCAGAACCGGTTGTTGCTGATCTTGTTGAGCCAGAGATTGTGCATGAACCCAAAGAATGGAATGGACCACTTACACCAGATGGTGAACCGTTTCATGATCTTTCAAGCCATGGTTTACGAATGCTGATTCGACCAACTCGGGCGTTGCGTTATGTTAAACCGGATGAAAAACATCGAGTCCACACTCGAGGAATCGCTCAACGTGTCCTTCAAGGTGATACCGTTATTGTCGACCTAAGGCCATTGGTTCACATGGAATCGCACCAACAGGCATGTCGCCGCGAACTACGCGTCATGTGCGAGCAAACGGGCGTTGGCGTGTTTGCCCTCGATGCTGACGATAAGTTGTTGATGATCCCTGGGTCTGATGTCGTCGTCGATATCGAAAAGCATGAGCTTGGACTTACTCGACTTCTAAGCGTGAACTGAGGTGAAGATGTGGACAAGCGTCAACAATTTGCAGGTTCATATCTTGAACTCTTTACGTCCTCAATGATTTCCTTTATTGCATTGACATTCCTTCTCTCTTGGCTGACCTTTTTCTCTCCTTACGAACTTTTTGAAAACGAGAAGCGACTCGCTATGATGAATTATGTCCTCATTGCCCTCTTCACACTGGGGCCAGTGATGGCCATTCTTGCTGGAATTGCGTTTGATACATTTCCTCTTGTTTACAATGTACCATCTTTTGAAAAGACAACAATGCGTCATTTCCTCCAACTCAACGGGATTGGTCAACTCTTCATTCACGTTGGCATTTATTCTGGAACTTGGAGCCTCTTTATCGAATTATCCGGAATCGGCATCATCCTCATGTGTTTGGCCTTGCTTTCATTGACATCTTCTTCATTGGATATTGTTAAACAAAAAAGCAAGTCTGGAGACGTTGGAATCTTTTCGTATGCTCCTGGACTTGTGCTCGTCATCTGTGCATTCTTCATTGGCGCATCTTGGTTTATGCGAAATATCACTGGAATGATCGAAGTAGGGATTGCTTTCATTGTGGCCATTTTTTGTATGATGATGATGTCAACGGTTTTGCTTTCACATTTTAACCGCAGATTAGGTTGGGCTACAACAAATCCAAAAACGCTACCCATTCGTTTCCTTTTCCTCCTCATCTTTGGAGTCGGCTATACAGCAGCCAGTTTCCTGCGGGCAAGAGAAACGATTTCAGAAGACATCATCGATATGTGGTTTGCTGTTATCCTACTCAATGTCTTCTTCATGATGAATCCGTTAAAGGTCATGCGGTTCTCATTTGGGCGCTACGCAAAGCCTCACTCCCGTTTCGTCCTGATTGGATACCTTCTCTTGCCTTTGCTTGCAATGGTCTCAATCGCACCAATATGGACGGGACATGGAGGTCTTGCAAACATTCAACCTTCGCATTGGTTACTCATCATCTACTCGTGTTTCTTCATCGTGAGTGGATTTGCCATCTACCTTCATGAAGACCATCTCCATTATTCACCCTCTTCTCGAGTCACACATTGGCACCTCGTCTTCCTGTTCCTTGCAGCGGGTGGATTAATGACGTGGTCCCTTTATGATGATAGTGTCTTACTCGACCGAGAGTATTTACCGATTTACATTTGGATTGCTACACAAACAACAGCATCCTTGCTGCTGGCTGTCTTGTTCATTCGCCACACAATCTTCCCCGCAGACAACTGGCATCGAATGCCTATGTTTTACGACCGCCTCATCGAAAATAACGATTGAAGATCCGTAAGGAGTTCGATTGATGTTTGAGTAAATCCGAGTACTGTCGATTCTGCCCCTTCAATCAATGTGGCATACTCACCCATCATACCTGCTAAATCGTATCCACCCGCCTTGCCTACCCAGGATTCGGATTCAATGAGTTCGACCAAAACATCATCAGAAAAATCTTCGATTTCGACGATTGCGCATTCGACACTTAACTGCCATTTCGCAAGAGCGTAGACCATCGTAGCCGACCAAACACGATGGCGTCGACCTCGTAATCTCAACAACATCGAAACTGCCTGTTCCTTCGAACCTGGTTTACCCAATGCTTCTCGTTCATCATCAGGATCTTCCACAAGTGTATCGGCTACAACAAAAACATCATGACGGTCGTTCAGTGAAACTGCTGCAGCTTTACGAGAGACGACCTCCTTGACCTGTTCCGAAATGGGAAGGCGATCAACGGTCTCATCGACTCCTTGTAGAGCCGCTTGTTCCACATTTGGAAAGTGTTCCCGAAGGATTGCTCCACGACGTTCGGAAGCCGAAGCGAGCAGGATTCGCATGGTTCGACCTGATGAAGGGGCCTCATCAGATTTTGCAAACAATTTGGGGGTGACTTTCAAGTGTTGAATGGTTTTGCTTGAAGCGAGGCGGAACTATGGACATCATGGAACGGATTCCCACACACGTAGAAGGGCTCGACGAGAACATGCAAGGAGGTATTCCAAAGGGTCACATCTGCATCGTTGCTGGAGCCTCTGGTGCAATGAAGTCTAGCGTCACATTCTCAATGCTTTACAATGCTGTGTTGTACGGCGAGACAAGCGGCATCTATGTCACGCTTGAACAAGGAAAAGAGTCCTTGCGCGCTCACATGTCCAATATGGGCATGAACGTCGATGACCCTCGTGTTCGTAACCGAATTGCTATCATCGACCTGTCCGATTTGAGAGTTCAACTCGATGAACAAGGCATGAGCAAGCGTGTTGATTGGATGGGTCAACTCATCAAGCAACTCACCAATTACAGAAAATCAATTGGATTTGAACTCTTGGTCTTCGATTCGCTTGGTGCCTTTTTCACGTTAACAAAAATGGAAAACCCTCGTGATGAAATCTTCAGACTGTTTGAAGCCGTTCGTCGTCTTGAACTCACCTCCTTCTTCATCTGTGAAATGACAGGTGAGAACCACAAGCAGTTCGGAGAATACGGTGTTGAAGACTATCTTTCCGATGGCGTCATCCATCTTGTCATGGATCGTAAAGAAGATGATGTTCAACGAAAACTTGGGATCATCAAGATGCGTCACACACGCCACGCATTGGGTTACAAGCCATTTAACTGGAAGCAGGAAGAACAGCGGTTCACTGTTCTCTGATTATTCAACCGTGACAGACTTCGCAAGATTGCGAGGTCGATCGACATCGTTTTCGAGCGCAAGTGCAGCATGGTAAGCAATCAACTGCGTTGGTAAAACACTCAGAAGTGGCGTCAGCATAGGAATTGTTGAGGGAATCGAAATGCATACATCACCGACTTCGGAAATTGGGTCCCCCTCTTCATGAATGAGGATGATTTTTGCACCACGTGCTTTGCATTCATGAATTGCGTTCAATGTTCGATCTTGCACACCGTCGTTTGGAGCGATAACAACGACAGGGTAGTCTTGTTCAATTAGCGCAATTGGTCCATGCTTCATCTCGCCTGCAGGATAAGCTAGACAAGGAATGTAGGCAATTTCCATCAATTTGAGTGCCCCTTCAGATGCCACTGGTGAGGAGATTCCTCGTCCCAAAAACAGGACGCTCTTTGCCTTCGTAACCAGTTCAACCGCTTCATCGATGGAACCAGGATTCTCGAGATACGAGCGGATTTTATCAGGAAGCATACGCATCTCACGAGTAATGGATTTCCCTTTGGTTTTCGAGAGATGACGGCTGCGTCCAAGTTGCAATGCGAATAATGCAAGTGCGCCGACCATGTTTGTGAACGCTTTCGTCGAGGCTACCGATTGTTCAGGCCCTGAGTGAATGTAGACTCCTTTTCCGCATTGTCTTGCAATGCTGGAGCCAACGACATTGACGACACCATACACATCAGCACCTTTCCGTTGAATTTCTTTTACCGCAGAAAGCGTATCCGCAGTTTCTCCAGATTGAGAAATAGCGAGATGAAGTGCCTTTGGATTAATCACTGGATCGTTGGCATTGAATTCACTTGCAACGTGAGAAACAGCCGGTATTCTCGCCCATTGTTCGATAAGGATTTGGCCGATTTGAGCTGCATGCAAAGCTGTTCCACAGCCAATCAATCGGACATGAGGCAATTGAGCGAGTTCTTGTGGCCGAATCTGTAATCCGCCCAAAACAGAGGTTCCCTCAGCATGGCGCAGACGACCTGAAATACAATGTTGCAAGGATTGTGATTGTTCATGAATTTCTTTCAACATGAAGTGAGGGTAATCCCCAAGTTCACTCTCACCCCAATCTTCCTCCAAATCAAGAACATTCGATTCAACCTCTTTTCCATCGGTTTGCATCACTTGGAAATCGAGGGAACTCAATTTTGCAATCTGTCCGTCCTCGAGCGCAACCAGTTGATCTGTGTGCTCTCGAATGGCATGTGGATCACTGGAGATGAACATCTCGTCCTTCCCTCGACCAATGATGAGTGGTGAACCGTTTCGAGCACATAAGACATAATCGTAATCTTCGAACAAGACACAAAGACCCCATGTTCCTCGTGCAAGTGCCAACACGTTCTGAAGTGCTTCAAGCGGTTCCTTTCCTCGGTCAAGTTCCATCGCGATGTAATGACAGAAGATTTCGGAGTCGGTTTCGGAATTCAACTGAACGCCTAATTTTACAAGTCGTTTTCGAAGTGTATCAGAGTTTTGAAGAATTCCATTGTGGACAATGGCAACTTTCCCATCGTTACTAAGATGTGGATGTGCATTGTTTTGGGTTACCCCGCCATGCGTCGCCCAACGTGTATGGGCAATACCCATCGAACCTTTCATCTTCGGTAAGGAGGAAGCCATTTCAGAGATTTTTCCGATGTCTTTGTACGATTGTAATCGTCCATTTTTGACAACGACCCCACTTGAATCATAACCCCGGTATTCAAGTCGTAACAACCCCTTGACGAGCAATTTCGATGCGTTCCTTTGGCCAATGTATCCAAAAATCCCACACATAAAACCACTTCATAGATTGAATTGTTCGGAACAAATCGGACATCTCACCCGAGCCCTCATCAGATCGGTAACAGGGAAGTTGGCCTTGCATGAAGGACAAACTGCCTGACGTCGAAGAGGTGGCAGGTCGGCTAATGGTGGAAGTCCCATGTTAGGATCTCGTTCGACTGCAGGGAATGGAGGCACTGCTTCTGCATCTGGTATCGCGGGTAACGTCATTGGCATAGGCAATGGAGGCAGTCCATTCGAAACAATCTCAGCAATTTCACGATCTTGCTTGCGCTTCATTCGACGATTCAAACGAGCGTTCCCTTCGCCTGCGATACTTTTCGCCTTGAGTTCGTCTGCGAGTGTTGGTTCCTCCATTTCAATTTGGATTGGAGCTGCGACCGGTACAGTTGCAACCAATTCTTCCTCTTCGACATCTTCTTCGACCTGGACGAGGATGGCTATTTCGTCTTCTTCAACAACGACTGCATCCATACCGAGGTCTTCCTTTCGACTCGATCGCAGGGAGATGACGACAAGAACAAAAATGAGGAAGAGAATGGAAACCAATCCTAAGAAAATTCGAACCTTCATTTCGTCTGAACCTGGAAGAGGTTCCAACAACTGCTCAAGCAAAGATTGGGGCTCCTCAGGTTCTTGTTCCGAATCGAGAAGGAATTTTTGCATCGAGAATCGTCCTGTTTCAGAAACGAGGAACAAAATTCCATCTTGCGTGTTCATGCTGTATCCAAGTACGCCGTTCTCAGAGACGATGTTTCCAAGACCAAACACTGGTTGTTCATCGACAACCGTCAAGAGCCCATAGCGAGCCACTTCTCCGCGTATTGTAATTTCGTCATAGATGACTTCAATCATGTCGCCTCTTGGGTTATAGAGCAGCATCGAAGCGCCTGGGGCATGGATTCGTTCCAATTCTTCATCCCAATCACCTTTTGTTGCAATACTGACGATTTCTGCATTCTCACCAGAACCTTCAATCCATGATGCGAACATGGTTTCATCACCATTGGTGCGAACAATTCCAAGTTGTGCAGATGAAGCATCATCACCAATTGACGATTGATATGTCCACGATGATGCCATCAGGTCGCCACGGGTGTACATCAACCCACTTCGCTTGATTCCTGTCACATCGTCACGTTCTTGCTGGAACAAAATATGCAACGTCTCATCATCAAGAACGGTGGAAAGTTTGTCTCCATCATCCGGATGGATGTTGACATCAGCAAGGTGTATTTTCGGTTCACTCCAACTCAATCCTTCATCAGGATTGGAGGAATAGAGACTGAAGATCGATGTAATATCACTCCAGGAGCCTCCGGTTGAAATGTTTCGATAATATCCTGAAAGAACCAAGGTGCCATCATCTTCTGCTAAGTCGAGACCCCAGTACTTCCCTTCAGAGATTTTCAGGGGAACGAGGTGTTTGTGAATCGGGAGCATCTGTCCAGTCGAAGAAAACGAAGTCATAGCAATGTTTGTCATGAAGTAGCCTTGCTCGGTTTGTTCACGACTCGTCCAAGCTGCATGTACCAAGCCATCCTCTCGCTGATAGACATCGAGTTCGCCTTCCCAGTTATCATCCACGAGTGTATCGGTGAGGAGCAATAAATCGTCGCTAAGGGAGCGAACATGAAGTTCATCATCGATCGTGGTAAACAAGAGGGTCGAGGATTCAATTCCAACAAAGGCAACGGGGTATTCATCATTTGAAAGTGAGAGCGTTGTCGAGCCTGCGACAGATGAAACATCGCTGATGACAACACTGAACGTGTTCTGGCTGAAGTCACTTTCAACGCCATCGCCGGTGAGTGTTGCACGATACAACACTGCTCCGAGGTCGCTTGCTCGATGCCTGAAATCGACAGTTGTATGTCCCGACTCAATCGTGGCGCCGGGAACGAAGCCGATTCGTTCTTCATCGATCAGCTGCCATCCCGCATTTGGAACCCAATGCTCTAAGGCGAGATCGAGTGAGAAGGCCTCCGATGTTCCAAGGTTGTCAATTCGAATCTTGATGCTGTATTCCTCATCGACAAGTGGGACAACAGGCAAGGTGGTGACGGAACCCGGAAGATAGCGAAGGACTGGTTGATCAGGACGTTCTAAGATTTCGTAATCAAAGGTATAGACGTTGTCAGACGTGTCGATATCGCCTTGAGCATTGTTTGGATCGAGTTCAATCTTCACTTCATGAAGGCCTGCAATGGTCGCTGACCAAAACAGCGCCACAGAAACGGATTCACCTTTCGGGAGTTCTGGAATCAATCCCTGTGAAGGATAGACCTCAGATTCTTCACCTGGTGCGACAAGGCGAACGAAAATGTCAGTAGCATCGGCTTCGCCAGCATTGTAGACTTCGAAATTTAATTCCAGCAAACTACCTTGATAGGCGTTCTCAACAGGCATGCCACGATTGAGAACATCAACATCACCAATAAACCGCAAGGATGGAGCGGGATCGACGTTATCGATTGTATAACTTCGTGATGCGCTTTCTGAAACCTTACCTGATTGATTGACCATTCGAACCGATAGTTCACGATAACCGTCCTCAATTTCGGTCGTATCCCAATTGAACGACCATGAGGATTCTCCGTCCTCACCGGGATTGTTGTTCGTCTGAATCGTGCTTCCGAAGATCCAATCTCCATCATCGACTCGGTACTCGATTCGATCGTGTTCAACGCCTTCTACTTCTCCCTTAACTTCTACAGTCCCTGTTAACGGATTTCGTGCAATTGGGGTATCAATGAGAATACTCTCTCGAGAAACTTTGAATTTTCGATAGGCGATGTTGGAAACGTTGCCCTCATCGTCAGATGTCTTAGCATGCAACAAGAGGAAGCGCTCAGTTGAGCTGTAGTCCACCCATGAATCTTGAATTTCAACATCGAGGAACCAATTCTCCATCGTTCCATTGGCCTCTGTCCAATCCATCAGCATCTTTGGCCCACGATCAGAGAAGTGTTGATCAATGTACAATTCAACACGCTGATACGCTATTTCGGTCAGGTTGACCTCTCCTGACAGGCGAGTGAACGTATCACTAAGCAACCACGTTCCATTTGCTGGGTAACTTATGTTGACATCGCTCTTGGACTCTTTGACAACAAAGCCATTGTCACAAGCAATACCTTCGATTGAGTTCACAGCACATGCAGCATCGATGATTCCAAACCCATATTTGTCATTCCAACGCTCTGAAAGAGACTCATCGTAAGGATCGCCTCGTTGCTCAGAACTGTTTCGCAGAATATCTTTGACCTCTTGTGGCGTCAGTGAAGGGTCTGCTTCAAGCATAAGCGCAACAACTCCGGAGGCAATAGGTGTCGCCATGCTTGTCCCCGACTTTGAATCGTATTCATCGTCAGCAAGGCCAGCGTCGCCAGGCACAGGTAGTGAAGCTCCATATGTTGCAGAGATGATGTTATGCCCATATGAGGTGATGTCAGGTTTGAGTTCATCCCATTCATCATCGTCTCCATCGCTCAAACGTGGACCCCAATTTGAGAAATCTGAATGTTCATCATCATCACGAAGAATTGTATTTTTATCGTTCACGGAACCGACCGTAATGGCACCATCGGCGCTTCCTGGAGAAGGTACACGATTGCTGCCATCGTTTCCAATCGCAACCACGCAGATGATCCCCTCTTCTGTTGCTTGATTGATGAGCGATGCCTCTGCGCTTGTACCATTGTCACCTTGATCGCCTGGGTTCAACGGCGTACCGACAGAACCATAGGACATTGAAGCGATTTGAATACCTCGATAGGAGGAGTTGATACCCCAATCCGTGTCCTTGTTGTTGATCATCCATTGAATGCCTGCGAGGCTTGCCTGTGAATTTGTTCCGCCACCATCGGTGAGAACCTTGATGTCCACCAATCCAGCACCAGGTGCCGTTCCACGGTGTAACCGAGAGGCATCACCTGTTCCAAGGGCAGACCCTGCGACGTGTGTTCCATGGCCGTTGCCATCATCTGGGTCGGTCGAACCATCCGGGTTTGGATTTGGAGAGGTCGCATCAAATCCAGCAACCCATTTCTGGTCATTGTAAGAGGTTGGATCTTCATCAGGTTCGTCGTCGAGGTCATCAAAATCGTTGAGAGAACGATGCTCATTGTCGACTCCTGTGTCCATCACGGCGATGACGACGCCGTTGCCGTAATAGCCGAGTTCATTCGCGGTATTTCCATACTCTTCAGATGGACGAGCGAGCGCTGCTTTTGCAGCCACGTTATTCAACGGCGCCATGACGTTCTGCATCTCGACAACTACAACGCCATCAAGATGGTAGATGTCCATCAATGCAGAAACGGGAACTTTGTCAACAACGATGCTATCGATGCTTCGCAAGACCTCGAACCATGCACCATCATCGGTTCCTATCCATCCATGCTGTTCGAGCGTGTGTGTCAATGAAGCGATTTCGACATCGGTCGGATGCCAGGCATAATCGACGACGATGGCAACGGTTTTACGGCCATCTGGACCGAGGATAGCGGTCGGCGAAACGGATTCCATTCCGTCAAGAACCCGTTGTAAGCGGTCGTCCATACCGTTCCAGTCCAAGTCAGGACCATACGCCTGCCACCATCCATAATCCAACGCAGCCTCTCGCCCTTGGCGCTCATACATACGAAGCGGCCGGTCACACAGATCTTCTTCACACATCAACGGTGGCAGCCCCTCTACAAGGATAGGTGGTGCATGCGTTGGCTCGTCACGTTCAGGCACTGTTTCAATGGCTTGTGTTTGCGATGCAATAGGAAGCAAAAACATAAGGAAAACCAAGAACAACGCCTGTCTTGAATTCGAGTTCGCTGACCATCCGCTCATAATCGACATACCTCACCACAAATCGATATATTTTGATGGTATCGCTCCAACGTGTCTTAATGGGGCACGATTAGCCGTGTTTTGGCCACGACAAATGCTTCGGTTCTTTCGAACACTGAAGTTGGGGTCCTGTTCGACGCTCGACCATTCCTAACGGTGCGAGGCAGACGGGGCAATCACCGGCTTCTGCAATGTGTTCCATCCATGCAATTCTCGTTTCGGCTTCATCTCCCGCTTCTTTCAACTTGCGCAAGGGTTCACGTAGGTTTTTCGGAATGTCAAGACCAAGTTCTGTCCATGGGTCTTCTATGGTCGAAACATCCACCATGGTTGATTTCATTTGATCGAATCCCGCTCTCGAATTTCCAAATCCTTTCGGCCCTCCATCGACCACGCCCATGGGATAAGGTCCTCCCTTTGCCACCAAAGGGAGCAAGGCATAGGCTAGGACAAATCCCCCAATGTGTGCCATATGGGCAACAGTGGAGTAACCTCCTAAGCCTACTGTATTGAACGCTCGAATCAATTCAAATCCAAAATAAAACAGAGCGATGATCGTGACTGGCCAAGGGCGAATGAGGATGAGCGGGAAGGGAATTTCATCCCTTGGCCAGCCCGAAAGATAAGCGCCGAGCAGACCGTATGCAGCTCCAGATGCACCCCAAGAAGGCGTACCAGAATCGCTGTTGAAAAGCACCCAGGCAATTGAACCTCCGAAAAGGCCTGTGAGGTAAATGATGGTGAATCGTTTTGACCCTAATCGTTGTTCAAGTGGAATTCCAACCAAAGCGATGACCAAGACATTGCCGAGGACGTGCGTCACATCGCTCATGCTGTGAAGAAAGCCTGAAGTGAACAGAGTGGGGTAGTACAGGGCAGAATCCAGACGGTTCGGAATTAACCAAAAGTCAAACCAAACAAAACGAAATTCGAAACCATATGAGTCAAGAACTACAAATGCGTATTGAACGATGTATCCCAGGAGTAAACCAACCGAAATGCCGAGAGCAATCGGTGTTTTGTTACGATATGAATACGCAATCGGTGAAGCGACTGCAAGGAGCCAAAGCAACAGAATGACCCACTCAGAGGCACCAAATGTTGTCAAGTACAACTGCCCCATGGCACCTCCAGCCTTTGGCCTACTATGGGTCTTGTCCTGACGCAGCATTCATTCATGTGAGGGTTTTGGGATAGGACATGAGCGAGGTGCTCTTGTCACTCAATGGCGTTTCCATACGCCGAGGTTCCTCCCTTGTCTTCAAGGACTTGAACGTTGAATTGAAGACAGGACAACTCGTGCTCCTTAACGATAGGAACGGTACTGGCAAGTCAACCATGCTCGAAGCGGCAGCAGGACTTTTGCCGCTTGAAAAGGGCGAAATTTTTCATCATGGTGAATTGATTCTCGACGCCTCTGGACGGTCAAAACGCCCCTCGACTGCCTTTGGATTAACTTTGCAATCCGATGGGTGTGTAGGAAGTCAACGTGTCGAAGAGCATATTCTCAACGCCGTTGATCTTGCCGGTGGTCGTATTGATATCGATGCATGGTTGGAGCGCTACAATCTTGCACACCGCCGACACGACCTGATTGCACACCTTTCGGGGGGACAACGACGAAAAGTAGCCATGCTCGCTGGAATCCTTCCAGGTTTTGTGGGGGACAAACCACGGATTCTTCTGTTGGATGAGCCAGCCGCAGGTCTTGATGAAACATCACGAACGTTACTCGTTGAGGATTTACTCGAACTCAAGCAACGTGGAAATGCACTCCTCCTTGCAAGCCATCAAACCGATTTTTCCAACTGTGCAACCCATGTCTTCAATGGATTGGAATTCATGCAGAACGATGCAAACGTCGAGATGTCTGGCACGCAACGTGACATCAAAGCAACAACGCATCGAACAAAACCCTCCTTTCGAACGGGAGTCTTGCTCAATCAGCGAACACTTTCAACGTTAGCCAGCAACGGTATTGCTGGATTTTTGACGCTCGGAATTTTACTGGCACTGGTTGATGCATCAGCCATTGACTCATCCGTCATCCAAGCTTCTGGATTGTTCCTCAGCGCTGCATTTGCAGCTGGACTCGTGGGCGATACTATGGTGCCAATGCTCCATGAACACGGAGCCCTAGACTGGTGGAAAGCACATCGACAAGGCATTCCTCATTCCTACATTCATGCACTGGTGTTGGGTTCAACACTGACGGCGCTTACCCAACTGGGCTTTGATGAACAGGTATCGTGGCCTTTGGTTGCCATTGGAGGTCTATTGACAGCAACAACCATGGCCATTGTTCGAACGATTGATTTGGCTACCTCGCGCTTGGCGCGACCGAGAGCGGCTTTTACCCGAATCCTTACGCCAGTCCTCATTCTTCCATTTGCACTCCTCGTTCAATGGGTCACCGATTCGAACCTGTTGTAAATGCAATTATTGAAAGGAAAAGGTGCGGTGGGTCGCATATGACCAAGCGATTGGCGGAGACGATTCTCTTGCTTGGATTCATTGGTATTGCAACGACGCTCGGCCTTGCATTACTAAAAGCGCCAAGCGTTTCCATCAATGCTTTTGAATCGCCAGAAGCGCAGCGTATCTTCTACTGGCATGTTCCTGCAGCATGGGCTGCATTCATCGCTTTTGGATTTCTTTTCGTCGGCTCAGCATTGTGGTTTTTCAAACGATCGAATCTTGGCTGGCGCATGCACGTTGCTGGAGCTGAAGCAGGTCTTGCAACCGGTCTGATGACGGTCTGGAGTGGAATGGTTTGGGGTTCAGCAGAATGGGGTGTTCCATGGGATTGGACGGATGTTCGATTGAACACCTTTGGATTGCTTACCTTCCTCGCCATGTTCCTCGTTCTTGGAAGACAATCTCAACCCGATGGAGTCGAGACACGAGATACGTTCTCAACGTTTGGCTTGTTTGGATTTGTGCTCGTTCCAGTGACCTACGTTGCAACACGTCTTTGGCAAATCCGCCATCCAGGACCCGTGATTGGTGGTGGGGACAGTGGTAGTCTCAATGGTGAAATGGCACTCATTCTCTTGTTAGGAGCCATCTCATTTACTGTCTTCATCGCAGGCCATATGCTAATGAGCATGCGCATCACTTCACTTGAGCAGCGCTTGGAAAGTATTCAAGAAGCAATGGATAAGGTGTAAGCATGGCGGAGGGGATGACGTATCTGGCTGTTGCTTACCTCGGCATGTTAATCGCCATCGGATTGTGGACGTGGACGGTCTTTTCCCGAAGCAATGACCTTGAACAACGTCTCCAAGCCGTAGAACGAAGCATCGATACAATCGAACCCGAACAGGAGTGAGTTCAATGAGTCTTGGACTTGGCGGTGAATTTTGCCTCGTTTGTGGTAATGAGCCGCCTCTTTTCACCGATCGAATGTGCGAACTGTGCACACGGAAGCGAACCAAACTTGCTGTTGTTCCGGAAAACACGAACTTTACACAATGCGCACGATGCGGTCTCATCGATATTCAAGGCCGATGGGTCAACATCCCGGACGATACATTGTGGGATGAACTGATTCAACGAAATGTTTCGTTTCATGAACGAGCTGAAGAAATAGGATTAGGGTTTGAACCTCGAACGGTCTCAGACCGACATACGCTGCTCCATATGCAAATCGAAGGCGTCATCGATGATTTGTTGTACACTGAAGATCACACGATGCGGGCTCGTCGCTCCAATGGGGTCTGTCTCACATGCACACGAAGAGCAGGTAACTACTTCGAGGCAACTGTGCAACTTCGCTCAACTGGGCGACGGCTCGAGGAGGGTGAACTCAATACGTTGCGGGCAAGTCTCGATGATGTTATCGAGAATCTCAGCGATGATCCGATGTTTTTCATCACCAATGAAGGGCCTGTAACAGGAGGGTACGACGTCGTCATGGGCTCCAAAGGACTTGCACGTGCGTGGGGGCGACATTTAATCGAACATTGGGGCGGGCAAGTCACCGAGACCAATTCCACAGTTGGTCGAAAAGACGGTGTTGATGTTACGCGACTGACACTTCTTTACCGAAAGCCAGGTTACGATCTTGGCGATGTTGTCCGATGGCGAGGAGAATTATGGAGGCCTAGTTCGTGGAGCAAAGATGGAGCCATCATGGAGCGTATTTCACGTCAAGAGCGCACAGGTGCGACATGGAGGGACTTGGAAGGAGCAACTGTCTTGTGTCAAATGAATGACCATATTGTGGTTGATATTCTCAATCGAGATGATTCAGCAGCGGAATTTCTCGACCCAAATACGTGGCAGATGACCTCCGTTCGTCTCCCATGGGACTTCGATGGAGCATCACAACTCCGCCTTGCCAAAGTCGATGGCGAATTCGTTGCTTTGCATGATATGGCTCTTGACCACTCCAATTGATAGGAGTGCCTATGAAGGTCGAACCTTCCATTCGACCATGGCCGATGAGACCCTCAGCATCGAAGACTTGTCTCAGCAGTTGGATTCCGAAGGTATGATTGGATTCACGCAATCCTTTGTTTCCGATATCGAGAATGGGCTTTCAGTTGTCAACGATACCCACCTTCCATGGCTCAATGAACTCAAAATCAGGGATTGGAAAGGCGTCCTCTGCTTTGGAATGGGCGGATCTGCTGCTGGCGGAGATTTCTTAGCACGACTTTCAGATGCTTCAGGCTCCAGACCGTTCATCGTCCACAGGGGTTACCAACTTCCATCATGGTGGTCGACAGATTGGTTGATTGTTGCTACTTCACACAGTGGAAATACGGAGGAAACCATTGCCGCAACGGAAGCAGCATTGAAGCAAGGTGCAACCGTTGTTGTGATTGCAACTGGTGGAGTCCTCGCAGGTCTTTGCGAATTATATGATGACTGTCACCTCATACCTTCAATCGGAGGACAGCCACCTCGTACCGCTTTTGGCCACCTGTTTTCCCGCCAACTTGCACTGATGGAACATCTTGGATTGCTTCCTCAACAACCAAACGATGAGCGGGAAGCAATGCTGGTGCGTCTCGAATACGCCTGTCAAGCCAACGACTTTCGAAACGAGTCAGGCGTCGCTTTGCTTGACCTTGCTCTCGCCTTGAGGGAACATCCCATCTCATTGCTCGGACCAACTGAAATGCAACCAGCCTTGATTCGATTCAAGAATCAGTTGAATGAGAATTCAGGACGTTTCGCTCGAATTGGTGTTGTTCCAGAAATGAACCACAACGAAATTGTAGCGTGGGGAGGCGTTTCCGATGATGCAGACCCAGCTCGAGCAGATCAAGCTACCTTGTTCCTGACATGGGATGGATTGCACCAACGTGTTCGCCGACGAATCGACTGGATGGTTGAACATACACCAACTGATTTTGCCTGGAGGATTCATGGTGAAGGAACTTCGCTGCTTGAGGTACTCCTCCATCATTGCATTGTTATGGATTGGTTAACGATTGCACTTGCCTTGCTTCATGGAAAAGACCCTGCTGCGATTCGTCCTATTCAAGCATTGAAAGGTTATCTTTCAGATGAGGCTTCAATATAAGCGTCCAAGGATGTTTCTTGGATCAGGATATCGTTTGAGGGCATCTTCCCGATGTTCAGGAGCGACAACACCCTCCAAATCAGGCACTTCTGGTTCAATAAGAGACAATTGGATGTGGACATGAGGAGGCCAACCCCCATTCTCATGTTCATCACCCATCGTTCCGATTTGATCACCTTTTTTGAGGAAATCTCCCACGACCAAATCATCCAACGATTCACGCGATAGATGGCCATGGAGAACCCAAATTGTTTGTTCATCTCCCTCGATGAGAAGTTCGTGTTGAGTGATGATTGTTGGGCCGTACGAACCATCAACATCATTGTCGGCAAAACTGTGAATGATGCCATCTTCAAAAGCATAGATCGAAGTTTGAGCCGGCCCGCCTATGTCGAGACCGACATGTATGGTGCGTTCCCCACCAAACAACGCTTGGGTGTACATCCCCTTTCGGTCTTCATCGTAACGGCCAATGGTAAATTCATAGTGTTGATTCCACTGTGTTTGTGGCTTTTGGAGGTTGAGAACCCAGTACTCCTCTGGCAAATGCACAACGGGATGGAAGTTGTTCTCACCGGTCCCTGCACGATCTGGTGAACCCCACATGAGCCGAAGAAGGGATTCACCTCTAAGAGTTCATGCATGAACTTGATGTGATGCTTGAACGAGCAAGGTGCCATGTGGGAGGTGATGTTGGCGATTCTTCTTCCAACCATCGCCCCAGGTCTTGCATTGTTGCGGATTCTTGATGCATCCGCAGATACCTTTCGAAAGGCATTGTTGTGCTTCCCTTTGGGACTTCTTGCGTTGTATGGTATCTCGGGATTGTTGTTCGTGCTTCACGTATGGAGTGTCACCAACCTGACACTGGTGCTCATTCTGGTCAACGGCGTATCGATCGCGTTCATGTTTCGAAAAGTTCACGTCGAGCGAACAACGTATACGCAGTGGCAAAAGATGGAAGCAGCGATTCATGGCCTCGTGTTGGGCGAATCCGAACCTGAAATCGAGGAAGAAGTCGTAGCACAACAATGGTTCCAAAGCAACCGAAATCCACTCCTTCAAATCGCTGCTGGAAGTTTCTGTTTCCTCACGCTGATGCCAATGTTCATGTTTGACCGGCCATTCGGTGTTGACTGGATTGGGTTCAGTACTCTTGCAGCCAATGTGGCTCAAAACGGAACCTTCGAAGTTCAATCGCCAAATGCTGGCTTGTGGACTTATCCTCCTGCCCTCCCTACGACATTAGCGTGGATTACCATCATCACCGATGCACCTCTTGAACAAGCGATTCTCATTCTCGGGCACTTCTCACTCTTCGCTCTCTTGCTCGGTATTTGGGGAAGCATGGATCGGCTGGGTGCAGGAGCCTCCAGTGTCCTGGCAATGGGCGCTTCCTTCGCATTGTTTGCGAAGGTTTTCGATTCAGGCTATCCAACAGTTGCAAGTCAGTTAGGATTGATTGTTGGGTTGCTCATTGTTCTGCGCCCGATTCAAAAATCGCTTCAATATCACATCATGGCTTTTGTTTTCCTCTCATGTTGTGCCGTCCTCATCCATCCCACTGGAGCCATCTACCTCGCAGTATTACTCGTCGCAAGTTTGCTCACCCGTGAGCGGCTTTCAGATGAGCGTAAGGCACAGCAAAAACCAATCTTTCTGACCTCAATCATTCTTGTGACTGCAATGTTTGTCATCGCCCTCATTTACTTTGCACCTCGTATGCTGAGCGAGCCTGTTTTTGCGGAATATGGGTGGCAAGGCGGCAAGCCCATGCTCATGTTCAATGGGCCTTTGATGGTCTTTGCAACAATCTCAATCTATCTGGGTCGAGCCAGCATCGAAATACGATTGCTATCATTGTGGCTTCTCGGCTTGTGGCTTCTTTCCTTTGTTCACTTGATTGAAGGTTTAGCGAACATTCAGGTTCTGAGTCTTCTCTCCTACACGCTCTATTCGATGGCCTTGCATGCCTACCACATACCTCTTGCAATCATCGTAGGGCTGCTTGCGAGTCGCTCAACATCATTGACTCCAATTGATGACTCGAAGTCATGGCTGGGGCTGGAAATGGATCCGTTCATACGACCGTTGTACAGTGCCATATTCCTTGTCGCATTGGTCATAGGAGCGATGATGAGTATTGCATTGTTGACAAATTTATCCACACACGATGAACTTCATGCTACAACGTTCGGTGACGAGCAACTTCGAGCTTATCTTCTTGAGCACCCCCCTGACAAGTACGTCTACACTGAAAACGTCCACTGGGGTCATAGTTATGCATTTGAGACGAGCATCAAAACAAGCAGTATTCCTACACTCGGTTTACTCACGCTGGATGAATCCATTCAATTGGCTGCGACAACTGCTCTTCGAATGGACGATGTTCAAACGTTGAATCAACTTGGGATTGGATACGCTGTATCAAGCCCAATCGGCACGATTGCTTTGACGTTGGGTCCATCTCCTTATTGGAGCATGGAGCAAGAATTCAATGGCGCACGATTCTGGAAATTATGGAACGACCCATCTCCCTCGCGTGTATTGATGGCAGTAGCAATGGATGCTGATAGTTGTGAAGATCAGAAGGGATGTGAAATGGAACCAGATCCATGGCGCAATCATCGTTTCAACGATCCATTGGAACGAGGAGAGTATCGAATCGTTCTCGACAAGAAAGGAACGTACTTGTGGACGCAGGTCATCGACGATGCAAACGTCCAAGGCTCGTACAAAGTCTGCATTTTGTACGAACAAATTGGTTCGTTTGATGCGTATAACATCCAGTTCAATGACCAACGGTTAAACTTGGAAAGGGAGTCTGGATGGATGTTTGAATGCCTCAACATACAACTCAATCAGCATCTTGATGTTGAAATCGAACTCACCGATGACGGTACATCATGGATCAATCCATTAGGCTTTTCCGGCAGGAGTTCGGAAATCATAGACTCAACCGGAATTCGAATCCATCATATCGAGTTAAGTCGCATCAATCCTACGAAGGCATGAAAAACAAGATTCCCATGGATGGAATGTGAAACGTCTGATGATTCTCCTCCCTGTGCTGAATGAGGCAGAGGGTCTCGAGGCGGTATTGAGAGCAATACCTCATGCATCGCTCCAAGAAGCGGGATGGGAATCGGAGATTATCATCGTTGACGGAAAAAGCACCGACAACTCCCCACAGATTGGAACCGATGCTGGTTGCACCGTATTGGTTCAACCAACAACGGGCAAGGGAGAGGCGGTTCGTCTCGGTTTTGATTATGCCATTCAACACAACTTTGATGCCTTGGTGATGTTTGATGCTGATCAGACATACAAGCCAAAAGATATGCTAACAATGCTCAAGAAACTCAAACCGGGGAGTGTCGTTGTTGGAAATCGACTGAATCAAACCCTCGATGGTGATGCCATGTCACCGACCAATTGGATTGGAAATCATCTTCTTACGTGGTCAGCAGTGATTCTACACGGTCTCGAAATTCATGACGTTTGCAGTGGCTATTGGTTGTTCGATCGTAAGGCATTGCTT